>JAANMX010000873.1_pt1 | contig 37587 bp, 35 predicted proteins | sample 7279681 | NCBI WGS metagenome assembly JAANMX01 (sample SAMN14094542, study PRJNA606508) | bioreactor metagenome | isolation source: A lab-scale SPAN reactor treating ammonium-rich wastewater day 351 | place: Ireland: Galway | collected 2018-01-01 | reverse complement strand
GCAGGACCTGTCATGACGCCTTCTCTCCTGTCCCTTTCGGTAACAACCCTTATGAGGCATCACCCTCTCCTTCGGTAACATTCCCTGTGAGTCACATCGGCCGATTGACCGCGCACCCCTTCACCCACAGAATGCCGCTCAACAACGGGGGCAGACATGCAGGGACTCACGTTGACCCCCCGCGCTCTCCGCGCCGGGATGGTCATTGGGGCGCTGTTCCTGGTTACCTGGGCCGCCTACATGGCTCGCGGCGCGCTCTTCCCCTTCGCGCTCGGGGCGATCGTCGCTTATGTCATTGCCCCGCTCGTCGAACGCCTTTCGGTAGCGCAACCCTGGTACGCGACCCGGCCCGAGACAGCGCGGGGCATCTCCGTGCTCACCATCTACGGGGGCACCCTCGCGGCGCTCGTGGTCGCAGGCATCTTCGTCGTGCCCGACATCGTCCACGAGGCCGACCAGCTCATCGATGACGTGCCCCGGCTGGTCGACGATGCGCAGGCGCAGGTCGACGAGTGGGTCGCACGCTACGAGCAGCAGGTGCCTGAAAGCGTGCGCGAGCGCATCAACGAGGCGATCAACAGCGCCAGCGATGATGCGGGCGCCCTGGCGGAAGCGGCAGCGCGACGCAGCCTTGGCCTGGTCTTCTCAACCGTCTCCGCCCTGCTGGGCTACATCGCGATTCCCTTCTTCGTCTTCTACGCCCTGAAGGACCGCGACCGGGCGCTGGGGCGTTTCTACGAGTTCTTTCCCGAGTCGATCCGGCCAGACGTGCGTGAGTGCGTGCGCATCGCCAACCAGGTGCTGGGCGCCTACGTGCGCGCCCAGCTCACGCTGGCCGTCATTATCTTCGCCATGACGCTCGTGGGCTTGCGCCTCATGGGGGTCGAGTTCTCTCTTGCCCTGGCAGTGTTCGCGGGCTTGACGGAGATGATCCCGATCATCGGGCCGATCATCGGTTTCGTCCCGGCATTCATCGTGGTGCTGGCCACTGACCCCGAGCGCTGGTGGTGGGTGATCCTCTTCTACCTTGGCGTGCAGGCGGCCGAGAACTACCTGCTCGTGCCGCGCATTCACGGCGAATCGGTGCACATGCACCCGGCGCTCGTGCTCATCCTGATCGCTATCGGCGCGGCGCTCTTCGGGCTGTGGGGAGTGCTCCTGATTGTGCCCCTGGCGGCAGCGGCGAGGGACGTCTTCGCCTACATCTTCCGCCGCCTTGGCGAAGAGGACGAGCGCCGCAAACTCGCCCGGGCTGAATGAGCCGCGGGCCATTGGTGGGCGGCGCAGCGCCGCCTATTGCACGACCGGCGGCTCTGCTATCCTCAGGCATGGGCCCGCGCCGGCAAGGCCGCGCCGGGGAGGGAGGCGCACTCGAACATGGACCAGGAAGTCAGGCCCTGGCGGCGTCTGGCACTAATTTTCCCGGGCCAGGGGTCGCACAGCGTAGGCATGGGCCAGAAGCTGGCAAGCGTTTCCCGGGCAGCGCGCGACGTCTTCCGCCGCGCCGACGACGTTCTCGACACGCATCTTTCGCGGCTGTGCTTTGAAGGCCCCCTCGAAGAGCTCGAACAGACCATCAACCAGCAGCCCGCAACCTTTGTAACATCCATCGCCTGGCTCGAAGCGCTGAAAGAGCGCTGGCTGAACCGGGGCACCGTCCTCGCTCCCTTCGTTTACGCCGGGCATTCCATGGGCGAATTCACGGCAGCCGTGGCAGCGGGCTCGATCGGCTTCGACGAAGGGCTGCTGCTGGTGAAGGAGCGCGGCATCCTCATGGAAGAGGCCGGCGCCGAGAACCCGGGGGGAATGGCCTCTATCCTCGGGCTCTCCGAAGAGAAGGTCGCTGAGATCTGCGCCGAAGCCGCAACGGACGGCTACGTCGGCCTGGCCACCGCAAACTGTGAAGGGCAGAACGTCATCTCCGGCGCCCTGGGGCCGCTCAAGCGCGCCATGGAGCTTGCTGAGAAGGCCGGCGCCCGCAAGGTCGTCCGGCTGCCCATCACCATCGCCTCGCACTCGCCGCTCATGGCCCGCGCGAGCGAAGGGATGAACCGGCTGCTGAGGAAGCTTCCCATCCGCGACCCCGGGCAGCCGGTGGTGGGCAATGTGAACGCCGAGCTCATCGAAACCGGGAACGGGATCTATGCCGAACTGCGCGACCAGCTCCTGAAAGGCGTCTACTGGCAGAAGTGCGTCGAGGTGATCAAGTCCCGCGGAGCCGACATGTTCATGGAGTGTGGCCCCGGCACCGTGCTCACCCGGCTGGTGCGCCGGATCGACTACGACCTGAATAGCCTTTCGCTCAGCGACGAATACGAGGGCCTGCTGGGCGAACGCTGGCAACTGGTGGAGGCTGCGGCACAGTGACTCGGAGAGTTGTTGTCACCGGCCTGGGCGCCGTAACGGCCGCCGGGCACACCGCCGAGGAGACCTGGCAGGCCATGCTCGACGGACGCAGTGGCATCGGCCCGATCACGCTCTTCGACCCCGAGCCCTACCCCGTCCGCATCCAGGCCGAAGTCAAGAACTTCGAACTTGGCGACCGGGTCGACGCCAAGCAGCAGCGCTACATGAACCGGGGCGTCACCTTCGGCGTGGCCGCCGCCCTCGAAGCGCTGGCCGATAGCGGGCTCGTCATCGATGAAGGGAATGCCGACGAGGTCGGGGTCATATTCAGTTCCGGCGCCGGCGGGACCGACATGATCATCGAGCACCAGAAGATCCTGGAGGAGAAGGGCCCCCGCCGCGTTACCCCCTTCCTGGTGGCGAACTTCATCCCCGACGCGGCCAGCGGGCACATCGCCATCGCCACCGGCGCCCGGGGGCCGAACGTGGCCGTGGTCGCGGCCTGCGCCACGGGCGGCGCCACGCTCGGTGAAGCATTCGAGACGGTGCGCCGTGGCGACGCCGTGGCGGTCATCGCGGGGAGTTCGGAGGCCGTGCTGCTGCCCATCTACCACGCCACCTGGTGCTCCATGCGCGCGCTGGCCGGCGACAACGAGCACCCGGAAAAGGCCCTCAAACCCTTCGACCTGAACCGCGACGGCTTCATCGCCGGCGAAGGCGGCTGCTCCATGATCATCGAGGACTACGAGCACGCAAAGGCACGGGGCGCGCGGGTCTACTGTGAGATCATCGGCTACGGAACCTCCAACGATGCCTTTGACATGATCGCCCTGCACGAGACCGGCCGGGGGCTCAAGCGGGCCGTCAATGCGGCCATCAGGAAGGCGGGGATAGACCCCGCAGAGATTGACTACATCAACCCCCATGGCAGCGGCACCCCCCTCAATGACCGCGTGGAGACGCTGGTGTTCAAGGAGGTGATGGGCGAAGCAGCCTACCGCACAACCGTCAGCTCGGTGAAGCCCATCACGGGCCACTGCATGGGCGCTTCGGGGTCGGTGGAAGCGCTGGCCTGCGTCATGGCGATCCGGGACCAGAAGGTGCCGCCGACCATCAACTACACCACGCCCGACCCGGAGTGCGACCTTGACTATGTGCCCAATGTGGCCCGCCAGCGCCGCGTGAGGGTGTCGCTGACAACCTCCGTCGGGCTGGGCGGACACAACTCCTGCCTCATCTTCCGAGAGGCCGAATAACCTGCGGAGAACCGAGTGACCCGAGCAGTAGTGACCGGACTGGGCGCCATCACGCCCATCGGCCTGACAGCGCATGACTTCTGGACCAGCCTGGCAGCGGGCGTTTCGGGCGTGACCCGGATCACGCGCTTCGATACATCGGACATGCCGGTGAAGATCGCTTCAGAGGTGAAGGACTTCGTTCCCGGCAACTACATGGATTCGAAAGAGGCGCGGCGGATGTCGCGCTTCGCCCAGTTCGCCGTCGCCGCCGCCCGCCTGGCAGCGGACGACGCGAAGCTGGAGATTGGCGATAGCGAACGTGGCCGGGCGGCTGCCTGCATCGCCACCGGCTCCGGGGGCGCCATCGACACCATGGAGGAGATGAAGGTGCTCACGGAGCGGGGACCATCACGGGTGAGCCCCTTCTACATCCCCGTAATGGCCCCCAACATGGGCGCCTGCCAGGTGGCCATCCAGCTCGGTCTCAGGGGCCCCGCGCTCGCCAGCGTCGCCGCCTGCGCCAGCGGCCTCTACTCGTACATCGAAGCGAAGCAGCTGATAGACAGCGGGCGCGCCGATATCGTCTTCGCCGGCGGCACCGAAGCGGCGCTGCACCCCCTGCCTATCGCCGCGCTCGCCAACATGAAGGCCCTCAGCCGCCGCAACGACGAACCTGAGCGCGCCTGCCGGCCTTTCGACGCCGACCGCGATGGCTTCGTCTTCGGCGAAGGCGCCGTGGTCTTCGTGATCGAGTCCGAAGCGCACGCCAGGGCGCGGGGAGCGCGGGTGTATGCCGAATTGATGGGTGGCGGCCTCAGCTGCGACGCCTACCACATCACCGCCCCGCGAGAGGACGGCACCGGCGCCGCCGAAGCAATGACCGAGGCGCTCCAGGCCGCGGGCACGCAGCCGGCTGAGATCGACTATATCGCCGCTCACGGCACGGGCACGCCCCTCAACGACGCATCGGAGACCGTCGCCATCAAGCTTGCCTTCGGGGACGAGGCCGCCCGGCTGGCGATCAGCTCGCCGAAGTCGATGGTGGGGCACCTGCTGGGGGCGGCCGGCGCTGTGGGCGCGCTGGCGGCAACCCTGGCCGTACATCACGACGTGGTGCCCCCCACGATCAACCTCGAAACCCCGGACCCCACATGCGACCTCGACTACACGCCGCTCAAGGCCAGGAAGCGCACGGTGCGCGCAGCCGCCGCCAATGGGTTCGGCTTTGGCGGCCAGAACGGGTCCGTGATCTTCCGCAAATACGCGCCGTGACGTAGCATCCGTCAGGTTCACAGTCTGCCAACAACCCTGCCCGTGAGGCGCGAGCCCGGGCGGAGACCCAAGGAGAGCCCATGGCCACCGTTTTCGAGCGTGTCCGCGACGTTGTCGTTTCCCAGCTCAAGGTCAGCCCGGAGGAGGTGAGGCCGGAGGCGAGCCTCATCGATGACCTGCGGGCCGACTCACTCGATATCGTGGACCTCACCATCGCCATCGAAGAGGCCTTTTCCAACGATGCGGAATTCGAGATCCGCGACGAAGACGCCGAGAACATCCGCGTGGTGCAGGACATCCTCGACTTCCTGGCGACAAAGGGAATCAGCTAGCCAGGCGGGGCCTGGCTGAGATAGCCGGCGCCCGGGCGCGGCCCCGGCGGCGCGCCGGTCACTCGTAGAAGGGGATCTCTTCGGCGGTTTCCCAGTAATTCTCGAGCCTGCCTTCGGCAAGGCCGCGGCCCGGCCAGAAGCGGCCCTTGTGCATCTGCTCGGTCATGTGCTCGGGGCCTTCGAGGTGCTCTTCGAACACCGCCGTGAAGTAGCCGATTCCCTGCGTGGAATGGGCATCTGAGCCCCCTGTGCCTGGCTTGCCGAGGACTTTCGCCACCTGCAGGGCGAAGTAGTTCTCGCGCGGCGTGTTGCAGCCGTTGAGCACCTCGATGCCGTGCACAAGCTGGAACACCGGCAGCTTTGCCGCCTGCTCGGGCGTCAGGCTGAAGGGTTCCTTCCCCTCGCGCTTAAAGTGAACCGGGTCGAAGAAGTGGCGGAACGGATGGGCCACCACGAGAAAGGCGCCCTGCTCGTCGGCTACCTCTCGCAACTTCTCGAGCCTGCGGATTCCCGGAGAGTAGCCTTTGAGCCCGATGGCGAGGATGTGGCCCATGTCGGTCGAGACTTCCATGCCATTGGAGATGAAGACTTGTTCGTGCTTCTTCCGGAACGGGCCCAGGTCCCACGACTCCCACATGCGATCGTGCTCGGTTATGTTGACCCCTGTGAGGCCGACACGCACGGCTTCGACGATGAGGTCGTCGGGGTTGAGCATCGAGTCCGAGGCGCCTTTGGTGGTGTGCAGGTGCATATCGATGATTGTGCCCGGCACGCCGCGCCTCCACGTTGATTCAGGGTTACACGAGGGAATTTGAGTATATCACCGGGCTGCCAGTAGGGGCATCAGCCAGCCGAAGAGGCCGGCGAAGGAAGCGGCAAGGCCCACCCAGACCCACCAGAAGCGCGGTCCCAGGAGCAGCAACGGGACCAGCGGGAAGAGAGCGACGATCACCATCGCCAGGGTGAAGGGGAAGCTCGGGCTGCCAAGGCCATCCGGTTGTGAATCGAGGTTGCCCACCCTGTAGACGGAGCCGATGACGATGCCGATGAGAGTCCAGCCGAGCATCGCGCCGATCGAGACCGGGACGGCCAGCAGCACACCCGGCACTTCGCCAGAAACCCAGCGCTGCAACAGCGGCGCCTCTCGCACCTGCATCACGAGGTAGGTGAGGGCGATGGTGGTCACCAGCGCCATGGCGTAGCCAGCGACCCACCCGGCGATTATCTCCATTGCGGTCCCACGGTCTCCGTGGCGATGACCGTGCAGTCCAGTTCGCGAGCCGCCGAGGCCACCCCGGCGGCCTGTGCGGTGGGGCCGATCCAGAATAGCGTGGGGCCGGCCCCGGCCAGCCGCACCGGCTCACCAATGGCCGCTTCGAGCCCGGCCCGCAATCCCGCAAGCCCCGGGAATACGTCGAATGCGACCCGCTCGAAGCTGTTGACGACCTGGCCCGCGGTGACGCGCCCCGGGGGGTGGCGCGTGAATTCACCGGCGGCGCAGGCGTGCTCGAAGGGGAGGCGGCCCAGCGCCGCGAACATCGATGCCGTTTTCCGCTCGATCGTCCCCGGCAGCACAAAGAGGACAACACCGTGCGGCGGGAGCCCGGGCAGGGGCGTCACCCGCTCGCCACGGCCCGTCGCTCTCGCGGTTCCGCCCACCAGGAAGAACGCCTCGTCGCTGCCGATGGAACTTGCGGCTTCGAGGAGCGCCGCCTGTGGCAGGCCACCCCACTCCGCTTCCAGGAGGCGCAGGACCGTGGCCGCATCGGAGGCCCCTCCTCCCAGCCCGCCGGCTGCCGGTATTCGCTTTTCAAGGTGGATTCCCAGGCTGCCGGGCGGTCTGCCCACGATGCCGCCCAGCGCCACAGCGGCGCGCCAGGCGAGGTTCGTCTCATCGGCGGGAACGCCCCCGGCAAACGGTCCCGTCACGCTCACGCCCGGCGGTCCCCCGGGGCGCAGAGTCACTCCGTCGGCGAGCGCGAGCGTCTGCAGGATGGTGTCGATCTCGTGGTAACCGTCGGCGCGCCGGCCCACAACTTCCAGGACCAGGTTCACCTTGGCGGGCGCCAGGCCCACCCGCGCCCGGTCAGGGGCGAACAAGGTAGTCCTCGCAGGCGTCGAGCAGGGCGAGCCACTCCTCCATGGTGAGGGTCTCTGCGCGGCGTACGGGGTCGATTCCCACGTCCGCGAGCGCCCGGCCGGTTAGTTCCCGGGGCAACGCAACTGCCTGCATCAGGGTGTTGTGGATCTGCTTGCGGGGGTTGCGAAATGTGCGCGAGACGAGTGCAAAGAAGGCCTCCCGCCGCTGGGGCGGCACCAGCGGCTGCGGCCTCAGCGTGATGCGGACGACCGATGACCAGACGTTCGGGGGTGGGTCGAACGCCTCCGGCGCGACATCGAACAGGTGCTCGGTGGTCGCGTAGACGAGGACGGAGATGGTGAGCAGCGAGTACCCTCCCGCGGGAGCAATAAGCTCGCGTGCTACCTCGCGCTGGACCATGACCACGAGCCCGGTAGGCTTCGGTTCGCCTTCGAGCAGGTGGCGGATGATGGGGTTGGCGGCAAAATAGGGCAGGTTTCCCGCCACGGCAAACGGCGTTTCAGCAGGGATGCAGGCAGCGAGGTCGATGTCCCGGGCGTCGCCGTGAACCAGGCGCAGGCGCCCTTCACCGGGGAAGCGCCGGCCCAGGTGGCGAATCATGCGCTCCTCCACCTCGATGGCTACGACCCGGTGGCCGAGGTCGAGGAGGGCGGCTGTGAGCTGGCCGGTTCCCGGGCCAATCTCGACCACGACCCCACCCGGCGGCACGCGGACGGCCGAAGCGATATCGGCGAGCACGCCCGAGTCTCGCAGGAAGTGCTGACCAAGGGCCTTTCGTGGGCGCGGGCCGGGCAAACGGGCACGGGGCACGTACCTGATGGTAGGTGCGACGGCAGCCTCAGTCGATGATGTAGATATCGACCGTGCGCCTGCCCCATCCCGGGTCACCGTCTTCTTCCGGGAAGCCCAGATCTATCTTGTTGCCCGTGATTGCGCCGCCCGTGTCGGCGGCCACGCAGAAGCCGTAGCCGGGGACGAAGAAGCGGGTGTGGAAGGGGATCACGGCCGGGTCAACGGCACAGAGCCCGCGCGCGAGCGGGATGCCCGTCGCCGTGAGCCCGTACGCCGGGTCGCCCGGGGCGCGGCCGCCGTGCGAGGCGTTGTACCAGGTGGCCACAACGGTCATCGTCCCCGTATAAGGGCCCTTGTAGTCGGGAGTATCGAGAGTGCCCGAAGCCGGCCTGGGGGAGCTTGCCGGAGGCCCGCTGATGTGGCGGGTCGGCACGGGGGCCTGCCGCACCTCGGATGCCACCTGCACTCGGCCGGTCTCCACGCCGTTCTTCAGAGTCACGCTGAAGCGGGTCACCCGCACGCCTTCACGGCCGGGGATGACCTTCACCTGGCCGGGCGGCAGGGAGCCGTCGGTTTCGTAGTAGGTCGCCGGGCTGATTGTGGTTGCCACTTCTTCTTCCACGACGCGGGTAGTGCCCACTACCAGCGACATCCCGTTGGTGACGGCCGTGTCGCGCGGAAGGGAGAGGATGTCGTCCGGCCCCACTTCAACCCCAAGCACGCCGAGAACCTCATCGACGGTCTGCGCGAGGGTGTAAAGCGACTGTTCTTTGCCATCGAGCACGATGTTGATGGTTCGCGCCTTGGCCAGCCGCACGGTCACGCCAGCGTCAATCGGGGTATCGAGGGCGGGGCGAACGAGATCGCCTTCGCGGACGATCATCCCGAGGTCCGCCAGCAGCTCACCAACGGTAGCGGCGGCCGACGAAGTTTCGACCCGGAGGGTATCGACCATGACGGTGACAGGCCGGGCGCGGAGAACGGAGAGGTGCACGGGCTCATCGGGCGCGCGGAAGCCGGTGCGGGCGGTGAGGGCGGCGCTGGCGAGAGGCGCACGCGCCGTGGTGAGCCTCCCTTCGAGGAAGACCTGGTCGCCGGGCCGTATCTCGATGCCGGCGGAGGCAAGGGCGCCACCGACGGTGGAGGCCTGGGTGCGAACGGCCACCGTGTGGCCATCAATGGCAATGGAAACCGGGCTCGCGCGGTCGACGGCCACGCTGGCGTGTCTTCCGCCGGTGGCAAGCACAACCCTGTCGCCCTGCTGGAGTTGGAGCGACGCAGCCGCAAGGCCTTCCGACCCGGGGTCGAAGGTTGCGCTGACCTGGTAGGCCTGGCCGTTGCTGATAACCGTCACTTCGCTGGCAGGGAAGACCCGGAAGCCGACGACGGCAAGCAGGACCACCACAAGGATGGTTGCCGCATGATGCCGACCTCGGAAGTGGCGGGGGTGCGGAAAGAGGTCGGACCGGGTGATGTGCCGTCCTTCGGCTACCTGGCCTCCGCGAAGGCGCGGCGACCGGATTGCCTGGGCCAAAGTCACTCCTCGGTTCAGACTTACGGGCCACCCGCTGGCTGCGGGCGAGCTCGCAGAGCTCGGGTCAGGCCGTGCACCTGCCTTCGATCTGGTCTCCAGGCTTGCTCTTCGCCAGCCAGCTCGGACCCGGTTGACCTGCGGCACCCGAAGCAAACCACTTATGGCTGCTCCCTTCCGGGCCTGACCAGGTTCGCAGCGCCTCGCCGCGCAGGACCAGATCGTCAACGCCGCTTGACAAGGGCAGTCCCCAAAGAACCAGCCCTCCGGCAGGGATTCAACCCCGCTGTAGCGGATTGCGGGTTCAGGGCACCGCTAGCTCCCCGTCTAGCACGGCCGAGGCCTACCGTACGCGAACAAACGAGCGGGGGTCAATAGATATTCGCCCCTCTATGACGGGTTGTCTCGTCCCCGCAGCGATACGAGAAGGTCCCCCGCCTTCACCCTCTGCCCGGGCGATACAGGGACAGCTTCCACGATCCCCGGGCCCGGCGCTCGAAGCTCGTTGTTCATCTTCATCGACTCGATTACGAGCAGCACCTGGCCCTGTTCAACGGCATCCCCGGGGTGGCAGCGCGTCTCCACGATCGCCCCCGTCATCGGGGCCATGATTCGCCTCACGGCGTTGGCGGCGGGCGTGGCCAGCGAAACCGCCTTTGATACCGGCCGCCACGGCGCCACGTCGTAGTCGAAGATGTGCCTGCCGATGGTCACGACCGCGCCCCCGCGCCGGCGCTCGAGGTAGAGCTCAACGGGGCGGCTGTCCACCATGAGCACGTACAGGTCCGAGTCGCCGATGCGCTCGAGCTGCACTTCGCGCCATGCTTCCGATCCCTGGCGGCGGGCGAGCACGCTGTTCTCGCGCCGCTCAATCTCCACCACCGTCTCGCCGTCTTCATCCCGGATCAGATACTTCTCGGCCATCGCCCCATCCCCTGTCCCGCACTGACTGCGCCCATGCGCTGCCGCCATTGCGACGCCGGCTGGCGCGAGTGGCCGTTCGAGCCAGCGAGGCCGTTTCGCTCGTTTCCTTCCCCGCCCAGCACGAGCAGCAACGCGGCCAGCTCGGCCGCTTCCTGCTGCTGGGCCAGCGGCTCCTCGGGGGCCACCTGGTGGCGGTCGAGGAAGCCGGTGTCGATGCTCCCGGCAATGAAGTCGGGGAGGTCGAGCACCTGCTGGAGGTAGGGGATGTTCGTTGCCACGCCCACCACCCGGAACTCCTCCAGGGCGCGCTTCATGCGCGTCCGGGCGCCCTCGCGGTTGCGCCCCCAGGCGGTCACCTTGGCGAGGAGCGAATCGTAGTAAGGGGTCACCTCAACGCCATCGTAGAGCGCGGACTCGACCCGGATCCCCGGCCCCGCGGGTTCGCGGGCGAGCACGATGCGCCCCACCGAGGGGAGGAAATCGTTGAAAGGGTCCTCCGCGACGATGCGGCATTCGATTGCCCAGCCCCGGTTGAGCAACTCCACCTCGTCATAGGCAAGCTCTTCGCCTGCTGCCACCAGGATCTGGTCCTTCACGAGATCGACGCCGCTCGTCATCTCCGTCACCGGGTGCTCAACCTGGAGGCGGGTGTTCATTTCGAGGAAGTAGTACTCGTTGTCGCCCGTGAGCAGGAACTCGACGGTGCCGAGGTTGTGGTAGTCGGCGGCCCGCGCCACGCGAACGGCCGCCCGCCCGAGGGTGCGCCGCAGATCGGGGGTGACCACGGCGCTCGGGCATTCCTCGATGAGCTTCTGGTGGCGGCGCTGAATCGAACATTCGCGCTCGCCAATGGGGACGATGTTCCCGAAGCGGTCCCCGATGACCTGTACCTCGATGTGACGCACCTGCTGGAGGTTCTTTTCGACGTAGAGCGCGGGGTTTCCGAACGCGGCCTGGGCTTCGTACATGGCCCGCGCCGCCGCGTCGTGGAACGCGGCCTCCGAGTCGATGCGGCGGATGCCCCTGCCTCCGCCACCAGCAGCTGCCTTGACCATCACCGGGAATCCGATGCGCCGCGCCCACGTCATCGCTTCGTCGATCGTGGAGACCTCGGGGCTCCCCGGCAGAACGGGGATGCCGACGCTTTCGGCGAGCGCTCGCGCTGCAATCTTGTCGCCCAGCATGCGGACTGATTCCGGCGAAGGGCCAATGAACGTGAGGCCGGCAGCCGTGCAGGCATCGGCGAAGTCGGCGTTTTCGGCCAGGAAGCCGTAGCCGGGGTGGATGGCTTCAGCCCCGCATTGCTTCGCGACCGCGATGATGCGCTCCTGGTTCAGGTAGCTTTCGCGGGCGTCGGCAGGGCCGATGGAGTGCGCCTCATCGGCGTACCGGACGTGTTGCGAAACGCGATCGACATCGGAGTAGACGGCAACCGATCGGATGCCAAGGTCGCGGAGAGCACGGACGATACGCAGGGCGATTTCGCCGCGATTGGCGACGAGCACTTTGGTGAACACTGATACTTCTCTAGGCTGACTCGATAGGTGCTAAGCATACGGGGCAATCGCGCGGCGGGCCAACCCGCCGCGCCCGTCCAACCGCAATGCTGGTATCGCTGCCTGCCGGGGCCTAACCTTGGGGTTGCATGGACGACCACACGCTCCGCGTCCTCGAATTCCACAGGGTGCTGGCCCTGCTCGCCAACGAGACCGTCTTCAGCGTTGGCCGCGAGCTGGCCCTGGAGCTGCGCCCCGCGACGACCTTCATCGGGACGCTTTCGCTGCAACGCCGAACGGCGGAGATGCGCCTGCTCGACCAGATGGGAATCGACATCCCCTTCAACGCCGCCCGCGACATCCGGCCCACCATCCATGCGGCCGAGATCGCCCAGGGACTCGATGCCAGCGAGCTGCTGGCCGCCGCACAGATGCTCAAGACGGCGATGCAGGCCCGCCGGGTGGTCGAGCGCGTGGCCGAGCGCGTCCCCGAGCTGGCGGTCATTGCCAGCGACATCGCCGACTTCCGGCGGTTCACCATCGCGGTGGAGGAGGCGATCACCGACCGGGGCGAGGTGGCCGACCGGGCGAGCGAACAGCTCTTCACCACGCGGCGCGAACTGCGGCTCGCCCAGGAGCGGCTTGACCAGCGCGCCCAGGCCGCGCTCGCCGACGCCGTGCGCCGGGGAATCGCCCAGGAGGGGCTGCTGACGGAACGAAACGGCCGCAAGGTCATCCCCATCAAGGCCGACTACCGTGGCCAGCTCACCGGCATTGTCCATGACGTTTCATCGAGCGGGGCCACGGTCTTCGTCGAACCGATGGGAGTCGTGGAGGCCGGCAACCAGGTGAGGGAGCTGCAGCTGGCCGAGGAGCGCGAGGTCCGCAGGATTCTCCAGCGCATCGCCAGCGTGCTCGGCGGAATGGCCGGGGAAGCGCAGCGCGCGGTGCTGGCGATGGCGCACTTCGATGTGCTCACGGCGGCGGTGCGGCTCGGCAAGCGGCTGAAGGCCCAGCTCCCGCCGCCGGGGGACGCCACAAGCTGGCTCGCCGCAGAAGGCCCGGCCGTGCTCGTCAGGGCCCGCCACCCACTGCTCCGCGGCGAGGCCGTTCCCATCGGCCTTGAGGTGGGCGGTTCTGTCCGGGGCCTGGTGGTCACCGGCCCCAACACGGGCGGCAAGACGGTGGCGCTCAAGACCCTCGGGCTGCTCACCCTCATGGCGCAGGCGGGCCTGCCCGTTCCCTGCGACGAGGGCAGCCGCTTCGTGGTCTTCAGCCAGGTCTACGCCGACATCGGTGACGAGCAGTCCATCGAGCAGTCGCTCTCCACGTTCTCGTCCCACATGCGCAACATCACGGCCATCCTGGAAAATGCGCGGCCGGGGACGCTCGTGCTCCTTGACGAGCTCGGCGCCGGTACCGACCCAACCGAGGGAGCGGCCCTGGCGCGGGCCATCCTCGAGACTCTGATGGACCGTGGTTGCACGATCATGGCCACCACCCATCACGGCGAGCTGAAGGCCTACGCGCACAACGAGCCGCGGCTGCGCAACGCCTCCGTCGAATTCGATGTCGAAACGCTTAGCCCAACCTACCACCTGACCATCGGGCTGCCGGGGCAGTCGAACGCGATCGCCATCGCCCAGCGGCTCGGGCTGGACGAAGACGTGCTGGAAAAGGCCAGGGAGCAGCTTTCGCCCGAGCACTTCGAATTCGAGCAACTGCTCGCCGAGATCCGCGAGGAGCGAATCGGGGCCGCCGAAGCGCGCCATCGCGAGGAGCTGGCGCGGCGCGAGAGCGAAGAGCTGCGCCTCGCCCTCGCCGAGCGCCGTGACCGGATCGAGCAGGAGCGCGCCGACATCCTCGCAGCCGCCCATCGCGAAGCCGAGGATGCGGTGGCATCGGCGCAGAGGGCGCTTGCCGAGATAAAGCGCCAGGCCGTCCGCAGGGACTTCGATACGCAGGCCGCCGAGGAGACGTTGAAGCAGCTCGACACCGGCCTGGAGCGGCTCCGCGCCAGAGCGCGCCCGGAGCGCGAAAAGCTGGCGCCCGTGGCGGCGGCGGTGCGCGAGATCGCGCCCGGAGACCTCATCCATGTGCGCGACATCCCCCAGGAAGGGGAAGCACTCAGCGGCATTGGCGACGACGGAAAGGTGGAAGCGCAGTTCGGCTCCATTCGCATGAAGGTGTCGGTCGACCGCATCGACCGCGTGCAGCCGGGCCGGGCGGGCGAAAAGGTGGTGCTCCCCGCCGGGCCACAGGTGCCAATCGAACTTGACCTTCGCGGCAAGCGCGCGGAGGAGGCGCTGACCGACTTCGAGACCTACGTTGACGATGCCTTCAGGGCCGGGCTTCCGTTCATCAGGATCATCCATGGCAAGGGCACGGGGGCGCTGCGAGCGGCAATCAGAGACGCCCTGCGGGGCCACCCGCTCGTGCGCCGCTACGAGGCCGCGGCGCCCAACGAAGGCGGCGAAGGCGTCACCATCGCCGTGCTGGCGGGCTGAGATGACGACCCCACGGTCATCGGGATTCCAGCCATCGCTCGAACTGGGCGAAGAGGCCGTCATGCCCGACGCGCCCCTGGCGGCACGCATGCGCCCGCGCAGCCTGGCGGAGTTCACCGGTCAGCGCGAGGCGATCGGGCCCGGCACGATGCTGCGTGGCGCGGCCGAGCGCGGCCACCTGCCTTCAGTCATCCTCTGGGGGCCGCCCGGCTGCGGCAAAACGACCCTTGCCCGGCTCCTCGCCCGGCAGACGAAGGCCGCCTTCATCGCTATCTCGGCTGTCGCATCGGGCGTGGCCGAGCTTCGCCGCATCATCGCCGAGGCCGAGGCGCGGCGCTCCGCCGGGCAGCGGACGCTGGTCTTCATCGACGAGATCCACCGCTTCAACAAGGCCCAGCAGGATGTGGTCCTCCCCTACGTGGAGGAGGGAGCGATCACGCTTGTCGGCGCAACCACCGAGAACCCGTCCTTCGAAGTGGTGGCGCCGCTCCTCAGCCGCGTGCGCGTGGTGAGGCTCCTGCCGCTTGGGGACAGCGACATCCGCGAGATCATCGCCCGGGCGTTGGACGATCCCGAACGTGGCCTTGGCCGCGAAGCGCTGAGCCTCGATACCGAAGCGGAAAGGCTCCTCATCGAAGGGTCGAACGGCGACGCCCGCGCCGCCCTCACGGCGCTGGAGATCGCCGCCGCCGCCGCCGGCAGCGCGGGCAGACGCACCGTGACGGGGGGCGATGTGCAGGCCGCCCTCGCCGACCGCAGGCCGTATCACGACAGGCAGGGCGACTTCCACTACGACACAGTCTCGGCGTTCATCAAGTCGCTTCGCGCATCGGACGCCGACGCCTCGCTCTACTGGCTTGCGCGCATGATCGAGGCCGGGGAAGACCCGCTGTTCATCGTGCGGCGGATGGTGATCCTTGCGGCCGAGGATGTCGGGCTGGCCGACCCGCAGTCCCTGGTCGTGGCAGTAGCCTGCCAGCAGGCAGTGCACTTCGTGGGCATGCCCGAAGGCTACCTGCCGATGGCCGAGTGCACGCTCTACCTCGCCCTGGCGCCCAAGAGCAACAGCGCCTACGCGGGCTTTCTGCGGGCACGTGAAGACGCTGTGCGCACCGCACACCTGCCGGTACCCATGCACCTGCGCAACGCCGCCACCGGGCTGATGCGCAGTCTCGGCTACGGCCAGGGTTACCGGTACGCGCACGACGAGGCAGAGCACTTCGCGGCCGGCATGGTCTGCTTGCCCGATTCGCTGGCCGGGCAACAGTATTACCTGCCCGGGCAGCTCGGTTTCGAGGCACAGGCCGCCGAACGGCTGGCGCGGCTTCGAAGCAGGGCCAGCGCCGGCCAATCCGAGAACGCAGGACAGCGAGAGCCAGATGAAGATTGAATACCAGTACTCCCGGGCGACCGGGCGCCAGCCGCAGGTGGAGGAGGCCCTGATGCTCGCCATTGAGGCAGCAGGGGCCGAAGCCGAGGTCGTCTACACCGAAGTCCAGGATTCAGAGGACGCCAAGCAGAGGCGCTGCCTCGGCTCGCCCACCATCCGCGTCGAAGGGATCGACGTGGAATACGGGGAGCGCGAGCCCGAGGAGTTCACCAGCGGCACGCGCTACTACAACACCCCCGAAGGCTGGAAGCCGTATCCCCACGCGCGCCTCATCGCCAACACCATCGTTGAGGTGATGCACCGCCAGGAGAAAGCCGCCAGGGGCTGAACCGCCAGGCCGGCTATCCGCCGTCGTTCTCACTCAGCAGGTCCCCCAGGTGGCAGGTGTCGTTCACCCGCTGGAGCACCACCCGCCCTGAGCGGTCACGCGCGAACTCGGTGACCGAGCAGTTGGCCACACGGAACATCCCCGGGCGACCATAATCGAGCCCAAGGGCGGCGTAACAGAGCGCGCCCACCACACCCCCGTGCGCGACCGCCACCACCGTTTCATCCGCGTCGCGGTGGTCCCGGAGCAGTGTCGAGACCCGCAGGAGGAACTCCTCGCGGCCCTCTTCGCCGGGGAAGCGCGGACGTTCGCCGCGCTGGTAGGCAGCCACGATCCCGGGAAAGCGTTCCCGAACCTGGGGCCCGGTCAGGCCGCTGATGGCGCCGATGTCGTACTCCAGGAGCTCGTCCCGGGCCTCGGCCACGAGTCCAAGCGCACCGGCGATGACGGTGGCCGTATCCCACGCCCGGCGGAGCGGGCTGGCAATGACCCGATCGACCCGCTCCCGGGCGAGCCTGGCGGCCGTGGCCTCTGCCTGCCGCCAGCCAAGGTCGCTGAGGCCGAAATCAAGGCGCCCCTGGATTACTCCGTTGGCGTTCCCTTCCGATTGCCCGTGGCGGACGACGATGATGCGCAAGCGACCCCTCAGGCTGGCGAACACGGCCAGTCGGAGGATGTACACCCCACGAAGGCGGAAACCACCAGGGGCCTCAACCGGCGACTGGCCCGAGGGGCTTCAGGTCAACCTCAACCGGGACCTCGATACCATCGGACCGCTTCATGCGTGTACGAAGGCCGGAGATCTCGATTCCCCCCATCCGGCCCGTGCTGGTGTTCTTTCGCAGGGGATTCCGGGGCAGACCTCGATCATGACCTGCGCGTTGGAGGGCGGCTCGACATCCAGATAGAGGATGTCGCCAACCTCATCGTATTCAACCGTTAGCCTTGTTCCCATGTCACCACCCCGCCCGGGAGTCCGGCCGCAATGTAGGCCGTGACGATCCAGTGCCGGGGCGGGTTTGCATCCTTTGTGGGCACGTCTGTCACGACCACAGCCACAATGTGCCGTCCCCTCCCGGTCATCGTCAACTTCCCGGACGAACAGGGTTTCGTTCGTGCGCCAGGGGCGCCGAATGATGAGCCCCGGGCTGGCCAGCGCCTCCGCCAGATGGGACTCCAGGACGTTGGCGTGGCGCCGGCGAATTTGCCGGGCACGCTCGTCCGTCAGCTCCACCGGGATACCGAGGACCGGGCACGGAAACCAGGTCATTCGGGGACGGTCTATTCCGTCAGGCGGCGGTAGAGCGTGGGCAGGCGGCTGGGCAGGGCCTCGATGTCGGCGACAACCTCGTAGCCCATGTCGGCGCACATGGTCTTGAGGTAGTCGTGGCCGGCGCGGTCGACTGTCAGCGCAAAGGGGGTGATGCCTTCGCGCTTCGCTTCGTTCAACGCCTGCTTGGTGTCGTGGATGGCGTATTCCTTCTCGGTGCGGTCCCGCCCATAGCCGTGATCCTGCGGCCGGCCGTCACTCAGCAGGAAGAGGATGCGCACCTTGGCGTCGGTCTTCATGAGCTTGTAGGTGGCGTGGCGGATCGCCGGGCCCATGCGGGTTGAGCGGATGGGCGTGATCTTGTCGAGCCGCTTTTTCACCTTGTCGTCGAGGTGCTCGTCAAAGTCCTTGATGACGAAGAACTCGACGTTGTCGCGCCCGTAGCCGCTGAAGCCGTAGATGCCGTACTGGTCGCCAATGGCTTCCAGGGCCGTCATGAGCAGGACTGCCGATTCCTTCTCCAGGTCGATGATCCGCTTGGGGGGCGGGCTGAGCTCCTGCTTCCGCCGCGAGACCCACCAGCTCAGGTACTTGCGGGGGTCGTCGTTGTAGTCGTCGTCGTCCATCTTCTTGTCCTTCTTGTTTATCTCCTCGTCGGTGGAGGCGGACATGTCGATGAGGAAGGCGACGGCGACATCGCGATCGATCTTGTTGCGGCGCCAGTAGATCTTCTCCTGGGGGCTGGCGCCCGCGCGCCGCTCGACCATCCACTCGATGGCAGCGTCCAGGTCGAAATCCTCGCCTTCGGGAAGGCGCTTTATCTTGCGGAACAGCTCGGGCTTCATCAGCTCGAACTGCTTGCGCGTCTGCGCCACCAGGCCGGCGTGCTCGCGAATGGCGTTCTCGTAGAAATCTTCCTCGCCGCTTTCGAGCTTGGATTCCTTCACGGCGCACCAGCGCGGTTTGTAGTCCTGGGCACGGAAGTCCCACTCGTCGTAGTAGTAGATGGTGACGATGGGGATGAGCGGCTCGTCGCCTTCCTCGGTGCCTGTGCTGTTGTCCGCCGTGGGGTCGCCGTCGTTGCCGTCCTGGTCCGAGCTGGGCGTCCCTGCCTCGCGCATGAGGTTCTCCATGAACATGCCCGTGGTGGCGTCGAGGTCGCCTTCCATGAGCTGGTCAAGGTCGATCTCGGCGCTCTTTTCGAGCAGCTCCTGGAGCTGCTCGGGCGTAAGCGGGGTCGGGGACTGGTCCCCCGCTTCACCGCCCTGGGCGTCCTCGCGCATTTTCATGAGCAGCTGAACGAGCTCCGGCTTGAAGTCGCCCCGGAAGCCGACCTCGTCGGGACTCTTGTAGTCCTGCTCATCGCCGCCCGCGGAGACGTCGCCCATCTCCATCTGCATGCCTTCGCCGCCCGATTCGCCGCCTTCCCCGGGCATCATCTCGCCGGGCTGGCCGGGCTCCACCGGCCCCCAGCTGGAGCTGGGCATGTCCTCGAGGATGTTCGGGATCGTGATCGCCACCTGATAGAGCCGCAGGGTTGCCTCGGCAGCGTCCTCCACAAGGGCGCCGGGCTCGGCAAGCAGGTTGAGGATGCCCAGCGCGCTCGACATCTCCTCGGCGCGGCTGCGCGGCCAGAGGACCGCGTCGAGGCCCTCCAGGCTGGCGCGAACGAGGTTCTCCACGAATGCCTGCCGCAGCGGCAGCGCCTGGATCTGCGGGCGGTTTCCCAGCTCGCGCCGCTGCATGCGGATGAGCGGCTTGCGGATGCCGCCATATTCGCGCTTGATGGCGCCATCGATGCGGCAGTCCTCGGCAATCGTAAACAGGTCCGAAGCCAGACGGCGGTCGGGGAAGAGGTTGAAGAAGCGCTCCATGTGGGTGGTGGCGTTTCCGGCCGCGGGCAGGCTGGCGCGCCGGTTCCCGAAGTGGGCGCCAGGCCGCTCGAAGTCGAATTCGAAGCTGCCGAACTCAAGATGCGCCGACTGGTGGGTCGAAAACACCTTGTAGGCGGCGAAATTGTCTGTCTTGTCGTGGAACGTCTCCATGACTTCCGGGAGGAAGATGGTGGTCCCTTCGGTGCTGGCGTGGTTCTCGTTGACCCAGCCGATGCCCTTGCCGGCCAGGGCCGAGGACGACTGCACGGCCACATTCCGGCCAGTTAGCGCCTTGCAGTAGAGGCGCAGGATCTCGCCCACCCGCGAAAGCTCGACGCGGGATGAGAGCGTTTCGATTATGTCTTCACTGCGCGAGGACTGCAGGCGGAAATACGCTTCGCCCCCGTCGTGGCTGACCTGCAGGATACGCAGCCCGGCTTCCTGCCAGCCGCGGAGTTCATCGATGCGGATGCGTGTCAGCACTTGCGGCACGGCGGTTATGAAATCCATCGCCGCGTAGGGGGAGTACGGGGCCAGCTGCTCCGCCAGCTCGAGGACGGAGAAGTGCTCATCGGGTTCGAGCTCGCCGAGGGCGACAGCGCTTTCTTCCAGGTACTGGAAGGCGGAGCGGCTCTGCCCGCGGGCCGCCTGGGCCGTGAGCAGCAAGAAGCGCTCACGCAGGGGGGCATGAACCTTGTGGAGGAGGTGCGCGCCCCGCTCGAAGTAGAGCCTGGTGTCGGCCCAGCTCGACTGCGCCAGCTCGATAGCGAAGCCGAGGAAGGGGGAGCGGTCATCGTCTTCGAGGCGGCCCAGGACTTCGGGCGCCGAGGCCAGGCAGGCTGCTGCCAGCTCGTAGCTGTGGCGGGAAAGCTCATCGACGAAAACGATCAGCCGCGACGCCTGGCCCGGGCGGAGCACCGCATAGAGCCCGGGGCTGATCTCGAAGAACTGCCCCGCCAGGGCCGAGCTCTTCCAGTTCCCCTTGTAGAGCTTCCGGCCCATATCGGCCCACTGGCGCACGTGGCTGGAACCGATCGTCTCCATCGTCTGCGGCGCCGAACGAAGGAAGGAGACGGCGAGCGGCGCCGATTCGGCGGCCATCGTCATGGCCTCGTGTCCGAGCGTCTCGATGGCCTCCCACGAAGCGCCGTCCGGGATGAGCGGGGCGGCGCGGAAGTACTCGAGTGCCGCCTCCCACGAGCGCAGGCTGAGGCCCGTAAGGTCTACGCCGGTCTCCGCCCACGTCTGGAGTTGCGAAGGGGTCAGCACCGGGGCGAGGGCGCGCAGGCCAGCCTCGAAGTGCTGTTCGAGGGGGGCGGGAAACCCCGACAGGCGCTCGTGGTGGCGGGCGAGGAGTTCTCCAACGATGGTCATGGCAAGAGTATGTGCTCCCTTATTCCGGGTGACGTATGAGCTGGCGCAGGCGCCTGGCGCAACTGGAAACCAACCTCATCGCCCCTGGGATGGGTGAAGCTCGCCGGAGCGGGCCGCGAAATCGCGCGTGGGGTCGTCGTAATCGTAGAAGGTCACCTCGCCGGTTGTCGTCTCCCACGTGGCGCAGGAGAGGCGAAAGCCGTTGCGATGGTCGCGCGGGTCCCCGGCCGAACCGGGATTGATAACAAGCGTGGAGCCATAGCGCTGCGCCATCTGGAAGTGGGTATGGCCCACGATGAGTGTGTCGCACTCCAGCTCTGCTGCCCGCGACCAGACCATCTCGTGCGGGTAGTGGTAGTCGCGATACGGCTCCCAGGGCGAGCTGTGGATTACCAGCAGGCGCTTCCCGCCAACCTCGGCCTCGATGCGGTAGGGGCGTTCCCCAAGCCACTGCAGCAGGTCCTCCCTCACTTTCGGAGAGCTTCGCACGCGCTCACCCTCGCGCCCGAAGACCGTCTCTTCGTGATTGCCAAGAATGACGCGGGCGCCCCTTTCGCGCAGAAGGCCGACCACTTCATTCGACCAGCGGAACTGGAAGATGGAATCGCCGGCGCAGATCAGCTCATCAAAGGGCGACATCAGCTCGAGGGCGTGGCGAAGGCCCTCGATGTTGCAGTGGACATCGGAGACGATTGCTACCTTCACCGCGGCCGGCCTCTGGGCCGGACCAGTGAGGCCGGAGCGCCCGGACCACCATACGAGGCGCTCAACCCCCGGCGCCCCTATTCGAAAATGGAGGTGACGACCTCTTCGATGCTCCGCTGGACTTCGAGATCGTCGGTGAGCGCCCACGTGACCGCGACCTGGCAGGCGCGGCGGGGCGGGATTCCCTTCGCCATGAGGCGGCCGGCGTAGATGAGCAGGCGGGTGCTCACCCCCTCGCCGAGGCCGTGCTCCTTCAGGTTGCGCACCTTCTCGCCGAGCTTGGAAAGGTCGGTCGCGGCCTGGCTCGAGCACCCTGCCTCGTGCGCGATGATGGCCGCTTCCTGGTCGCGGGGCGGGTAGTTGAACTCGATGGCGATGAAGCGCTGGCGGGTCGAATGCTTGAGGTCCTTCAGCGCGCTCTGGTAGCCGGGGTTGTAGGAGATGACCAGCAGGAAGCCGTCCGCCGCCTCAACGACCTGGCCAAGCTTCTCGATTGGCAGGAGCCGCCGGTAGTCAGTCAGCGGATGGATGAGCACCGTCGTATCCTTGCGCGCTTCTACCACCTCATCGAGATAGCAGATGGCGCCAACCTTGACGGCGCGGGTGAGCGGCCCATCGACCCAGCGCGTGCCATCCGTGTCCAGCAGGTAGCGCCCAACCAGGTCGCTGGCGGTGAGGTCTTCGTGGCAGGCAACGGTCACCAGGGGCATGCGGTGGTCGGCAGCCTCGCCATCCCCGCGCGAAACGCGCGTGACAGTTCGGCCGAGCTTGTAGGCCATGTATTCAACGAAGCGCGTCTTGCCGCAGCCTGTGGGGCCTTTGAAGAGAACAGGGATACGCTGTTCGTAAGCGGTCTGAAAGAGCTCGACCTCATCGCCGATGGGCAGGTAGTAGGGCTCTTCGTGTACGGCGTACTCCTCCACCGCCCAGACCGTGGAGCCCTTTGCAGCTGTCTCAGCCAATGCCATTACCTCCCGGCTGCCAGTCGCAGCCGCTCCTGTAGATTGTCCCACGCCTCGCGGACCGTCCGATCAAGGTCTTCGAGGGTGCTGTTGTTTTCAATGACGACGTTCGCCCGGGCAGTCCGCTCCGCGTTGGAGAGCTGCGAGGCAAGGCGCGCGCGGGCCGCCGTTTCGTCGAGGCCGTTCCTTTCGGCCAGGCGGCGCACGGCGAGGCCGGGCTCAACCACCACCACCCAGGTCTCATCGACGAGGTCATCCCAGCCAGCCTCGAAGAGCACCGCCGCTTCGAGAACGCAGAGGACGTGGCCGTCCGCACTGAGGCGCGCGAATTCCTCCAGCGCCAGGGCCCTGATGCCGGGCCAGACGATATCGGTCAGGCGCTTCAGCTCGTCGGGACGCCCGAAGACCCTGCCGCCGAGGACCTTCCGGTCGATGGTGCCATCGGGCGCGACCAGGTCATCCCCGAAGGCGGCCACGACCGCGCGGAAGGTGCCCGTCCCGGGCTCATAGGTGCGGTGGCCGAGCAGGTCGGCATCGACAACAGGGATATCCCGGTCACGAAAGAAGCGTGCGACGGTGGACTTGCCGCTGGCAATGCCACCGGTGAGGCCGATTACGCGCAAGAACGGACTCCGGCGGTCGCTGGGGACGTTTGTCGAACCAGTGTAGCCCCCTTTCGCGGGCCTGAGAAATGATCGGCGTCGTATCGCGTATGCGAAGCGTGTGCTAGCGGCAAGGCCGCGCCCGGCCAGGTCTCAGGCCACCACACCGCCGCGCCGGAAGCGCTCGATGGCATCCTCGTCGAACCCGATCTCCAGCAGGATCTCGCTGGTGTGCTCGCCCAGTGCGGGCGATGCGCGCCGGATGGAGGTAGGCGTCGCACTCATGCGGACGATTGGCGCCGGCCCGCGGAGGGTTCCGAGGAGCGAGTGCTCGTACTCCTCGAAGTAGCGATTGGCCACCGCCTGGGGGTCGTCCCAGAGCTCATCGACAAACCGGACGGGCCCGCAGGCGATGTCGTGCGCGTCCAGGTGGCGGAGCCACTCCTCGTTGGTGCGCCCCAGGAAGAGCGCCTGGCAGAGCGCCACCAGCTCTTCGCCAACGCGCTTGAGGGCCGCGGGAGAGCGGTCGAACCCTTCGTCGTAACGCGGGTCGTGGATGCCGAGAGCGGCACGGAACCTCTCCCTGGGGCCGGGCCCGAGGCACCCGACGGCAATGTAGCCGTCCCGGGTCTGGTAGCAGCGATAGTAGATGTTGCCGGCCAGCTCGGGGGAGAGGGCACGCCGCTCCGCGTAGATCTCTTCAATGCCCGCGCCGCGCGCCCGCGCGGACCTGAGTGCAGCCAGCCGCTGCTCGCGCGATTCGGTGTCGAGGGCCACGATCTCGCGGGCGCCCGCCTGCAGGAAGAGCGAGGACAGTAGCAGGCTGGTGTCGATCGCCTGCCCCTCGCCGGTGCGCTCGCGGTGATAGAGCGCGGCGCTGATGGCCCACGCCATGGAGACAGCAGTCACCACATCGGCCGGCGCGAACTGCACCCAGATCGGCAGGCCGTTCTGGATGTTCGGGTTAGAGGTGGCGAGCCCGCTCATCGCCTGGGCGATTATGTCGTAGCCGCGCCGGTTGGCGTCGGGCCCCTCGCGCCCAAAGGCGGTGTTCTCGCAGTAGATGATATCGGGCCGCACGCGCCGGGCGGACTCATAGTCCACGCCAAGGGCGGCCGCCACCCCCGGGCGGTAGTTGGTCACCAGCACGTCGGCCCAGCGGAAGAGCGCGTTGCGGATGTACTCCGAATGCTCGTTCTTGAAATTGAGGGCGAGGCTGCGCTTGCCGCGATTCTGGGAAAGGAAGCCGCGGCTCTCGCCGGGGATGATCTCGGCCTGCAACCGCCAGGGTTCACCCTCGAGCGGTTCGACCTTCACGACATCGGCGCCCATCTCGGAAAGCAGCGCCCCCGCAAGGGGGCCCGCGATGATCTGCGTGCAGTCGAGAACCTTGATTCCTTCGAGAGCGCCCGCCATCGAAAACCCTCCACAGTCGTTCGTCAGTCGCTGCCCGCGCGGACCTCGCAGCGGGATAATACGGGCTCGCGAGGGCCCCGTGGAGCAGGCCTGCCGCCGCGCACCTTTACCTGCGGGCCGGTCAGCGGACAGGTGAGCCCCGGGTCGGTTATGATTCAGGTCATATGCCGCCAACGGCGGCGCAGGGACTAGAAGGACGGCCTGATGGGACCGGTACCGGACCCGACCATGGTCCTTGGGAAGACTGCGCTCTTCAGCGGACTATCCCCGGAAGAGCTGGTCGACCTGGCGAGCTACGCGCGCATGCAGGGATTCCCCGCGCAGAAGGACATCTTCACCGAGGGCCAGGATTGCGACGGGCTCTGGGTGCTCCATTCGGGGAGGGTGAGGCTCTACCACACCTCTATCGAAGGCCGCCAGCAGGTGGTGGGTTTCCGCTCAGCGGGAGCGGCGCTTGAGCTCGGGCCGGCCCTCGATGGGCGCCCCTACACCGTGAGCGGCACATCAGCCGACGGCGCCATCCTGGCCTTCCTGCCCCGGCCGGCCCTGCACGAAGTATCACGCATGCCCACCGTGGTGCGCGGCATCATCGACCAGCTCTGCGTCGAGCTCCGCCAGCTCGATATCGCCACCGCCGTGGCCACGTTGAAGGACGCCCGGAAGCGCGTCTACTGCGCCCTTCTGCGGCTTGCCCAGCAGTTTGGCCACAACACGAGCGAGGGTGCGGTGCGCATCGAGTACCGGCTCACACGCCGCGACATCGCCGACATCTCCGGCGTGACGCTGGAGACGGCCATCCGCGTGCTCTCGGACCTCCAGCGCCACGGCATTGTCCGCACCGAGTCCCAGGTGATCGAGATCCTCGATGTCGCCGGCCTTGAGAACCCCAGCGAGTGCGCCGACTGCCAGCTGAGCTGCGGGGTGTCACAGCGGGATTGGGACCACTGGGACGACCCGGTACCGATGATGCGGCCGGGACTGGCGGCGGCAGCAAATGGCCACGGCGCCCTGCCCGCCGCGTACCGGGCGGTCAGCCCCCGTACTGCACTCCGCACTCATCGAGCGTGAGCGGCTTCGTCTGTTCCCTGACTCCTGCTTCCACCACGCGGCCCACCACGAGGGCGTGATCGCCCCCCTCCACGACCGACTGAACTTCGCATTCGAACCACGCCGGCGCGCCACAGAGGATGGGAGCGCCCGTGGCGTGCGTCTCGTACGCGTGCCCCGAAAAAGCCCCATCCACCGGCTCAACGTGCTTGAAGAACGAGAAGGCTAGGTCTTTCTGGCCCGTGCCAAGGACGCTCATCGCAAACTTCTGCGTCTCGCGGATTAGCTGGAACGTGCCGCTATCGGCCTTCACACCAACAGCGACCAGCGGCGGCGCGAACGACGCCTGGGTGACCCAGTTCACGGTCGAAACCGTCGCGCGCTGCCCTTCGCCCGCGCCAAGAACGAAAAGCCCGTATGGGATCATCCGCAGAGCCGTCTTCTTCGCCTGTTCGTCCATCTGCGCTTCAACTCCTGCAAGTGGTGGTGCCTACACGTGTGACGTGAGGATCGTAATGCCTCGGTGAACGCGATGGCTACCGCGGCTCCGGTCAACGGGGCGGGGCGCTGCCCGCCGAGATGCGGGCCAGGTTCCGAACAATGACGTCCACCTGGGATTCGCTCAGGTGCTCATCCAGCAGGGTGAGATAGACGGTATCCTCGGCTTCGAGATGGGTCCTGATCGTGGCGTAGAGCCCGTGCAGCAGGGGCAGAAGGAAGTGCGCGTAGGGGGCGACATTGCCGCTGCTGGTGGCGGCATCCACCACCTTCTCCAGGTCGCTCACCATCGCCCCGATGCTGCCGTGCTGGATCGCCATCACGTCCGCCGCACCAGAACTGCCGAGCACGCCATCGACGGCAGGATAGAGGGTGAACTCCTCGGCGCGCGCGTGCGGCATGAACTCCCCGGCGAGGTATTCGAGCGCCAGCGCCAGGGCATCGGCGCTTTCGGGTGAGCCGGCCCGGACGGCCTCGGCTGCACGCTGCAGCCGCCGAAGACCATCGAAAAGCGGCTCACGGGCGATTCGCAATGGACCGATAACGCGATCAGCCACCTGGTGGCCTACCCCTTCCTGTAGCGCCACTCACGCCGTCCGGGCTGGGGATGGCGGAAAGCCTGCGCGGGTGTACACTCCCGGCCGCATTGGGCCGAGAACTGCTGCGCGAAGCTTACCCGACCCGGAGCGGGTCACGACAGGTCCTGCATCCCCGGACACGGTCCCGGAGGTGAGCGCCCGCGACTTCCTGCGCAACGGCCCCCTCTGGCGCGTGATCACCGCCGAGGGCGTCTCCGTAGCGGGCGACTGGGTCCTCATCACCGCCGCCTCCATCCACGTGTACCGGGAGACGTCGTCGACTTTCGCGGTCAGCGCCCTTCTTGCCCTGGCTGCGGCGCCCACCATCCTGCTCGCCCCCCTGGGCGGCGCCCTGGCCGACCGCCACGACCGGGCGCGGCTGATGGCGTTCTCCGACGCGGCCATCGCGGCGGTGCTGCTCGCGGGAACGGCCGTGGCCAGCGGAGCGCTGTCGCTGGCAGCGGCCTACGTGGCTGTTTTCGCGGCCGCCGCCAGCGCCGCCTTCCACCGTCCCGCGAGCGAGGCCCTCCTTCCCTCTCTCACCTCCGCGGGCGAGCTTAGCCGCGCGAACAGCGTGCTGCGGCTGGCTTCGCGCATCGCCATGATTGGCGGGCCAGCGCTCGCCGGTTTCCTGATGAGCGGCAACGGCTTCGCCGTTGTGCTCGCCTTCGATGCCGGCTCGTTCCTGGTCTCGGCCGGCCTGATGGTCACGCTTGTCGGCAGGCACCGATCGCCAGCGGGGGAGCTGAGGGAATCGGCGCTGCGCGCCGCCCTGGCCGGCTGGGACTACGCGAGAGGGCGGCGCGATATCGCTATCGTCATCCTCGCCGTCGGTGTGACCATGGTGATGGGAGCGGTCATCAGCGCGGGGACACTCGCCTTCGTATCGGAGGAGCTCGGCCTGCCCGAGAGCCGCTATGGCGCGCTGCTGGCGATTGAAGGCGCAGGGGCGGTGGCGCTGGCCCTCGCCTTCATCTTCCTGGGGCCGCGCCTGAACCTCCTCATGACCGGCACGGCCGCGCTGGTCGCTACGGGGGCGTCCTGCGCCCTCCTCGGCCTCGCTCCCTCGTTCGCCTGGGCCGTGGCGGTCATGGCGGTCATGGGCATGGGCGAAGTGGGACTGCAGGTCGCCTTTTCGAGCTACCTTCAGCAGCAATCCGAAGATGCCTTCCGCGGCAGGGTCATGAGCCTGATCGCCATGGTAGCCGCGCTCGGACGCATGGCGGGACTCGCCATCGCGGGCCCCGCGGTCGACTTCGCGGGCGCGCCCGCCGCATTCGCGGCAGCCGGGCTCGTGATCATCCTCAGCGCGTTGCCCGTGGCCGGCGTGGCCTTGAAATCAGGCCGGCGCCTGGTCGCGCAAGCCTGACGCAAGGGCGGACGTGCGGTAGATTGGCCGCCATGCCGAACGCTAACGCCCTGCCGGGAGCTCTCGATGGCCTGACCGTCCTCGATCTGACGGCGCACATCGCCGGGCCATACGCCACCAAGGTTCTCGCTGACCTCGGGGCGCAGGTGATAAAGGTCGAGCGCCCGGGCGGAGACCCTGCCCGCAGCCTGGGGCCCTTCCTCAACGATGAGCCCGGGCCCGACCGCAGCGCCACCTTCCAGTTCCTGAACACGAACAAGCAATCGATCGTCATCGACCTGGAGAATCCCCCTGGCCGCGACGTCCTCAGGCAGCTCATGCGCGGGGCCGGGCTCGTCGTCTCATCGTTTTCACCGGCCGTGGCCGAACGGCTGGGAGTGACGCCGCCAGAGCTGGACCGCGAGGGCAACCTGCCCTTCGTCTGGCTTACCAGCTTCGGGCGTACGGGGCCCTACCGCGACTACCGGCTCTCGGAGACAACCCTCTTCGCCATGGGCGGGGAGATGTTCAGCCACGGGCTCGCCGACCGCGAGCCCCTCAAGTACGGCGGGACAGCGGCCCTCATGCAGTGCGGCGCCATGGCCGCCATCGCTGCCCTCGGCGCGGTCCATGCAAAGGAGCTGCATGGTATCGGCCAGGTTGTCGATGTGCCCCTCTTCGACGTGCAGATCAACAGCGTTGACCGCCGCAGCTCCGCCATTCTCGCCTACCGTTTCTCGGGGCGCGTGCAGGTGCGTGCAACCGGCTCCACGATCGGCGTCGCCGGCGGCATCTACCCCGTTGCCGATGGGTTCGTCGAGGCCACCGCCTCGTTCGGCGACTACTGGCAGCGCTTTGTGGAGATGATCGGCGACGACCGGCTCCGCGAGCCCAGGTGGCTCCAGCCCGCCACCCAGGCCGACCCCGCCGCCAAGGAAGAGGCCGACGGCATCATCTATCCGTGGATGCTGAGTCACACCCGCCAGGAGATCTGGGCGAGGGCGCGCCACGCCCGGGCGATGGTGGCCCCGCTATTCACGGCCAGGGACCTCTTCGAAGACCCCGTCTTGAGGGAGCGCGGCCTCTGGGCCGAGATCGAACACGCCACCCTCGGCCGCCTGCCCATGCTGGGGCGCCCCTACGTGCTGGAGAAAACCCCCTGGCGCATCCGCCGGGCAGCGCCGATGTTGGGCGAGCACACGGACGCGATCCTTACCGGCGCCGGCTTCGAAGCGCCCGCGATTGCCGCGCTGCGCGGCCACGGAGTTGTGCAATGAACGATTACCTCCCGCTGAAAGGCGTGCGCATCTGCGACTTCTCCGCCGTGTGGGCCGGGCAGACGGCGACCATGTACCTGGCCGACATGGGCGCGGAATGCATCAAGGTCGAAAACCCGTTTATCTGGAATCCGATGACCCGCGCCGCCTCGCCCCGCATGGACGCGTTCATGTCGGCCATGTTGCCCCCGTGGGCCGGCGGCCACCCCAACAGCGACCCGGGCCCGCGCCCCTGGAACAACAGCCCCGCTTTCATCCACGTCATGCGCAACAAGAAGTCGTTCACCGTGGACAGCCGCCGGCCGGAGGGCCTGGCCGTCGTGAAGGCACTCATCCGCACGAGCGACCTGCTCGCCGAGAACCTCGCCATTGGCACCCTGGAGAAGCTCGGCCTTGACGATGACGCAATCCGCGCCGAAAGGCCCGGCATCATCATCCTGCACATGCCCGCCTTCGGTAAGCAGGGCGAGTACACCCTCGGCCGCGGCTATGGCGCGCACATCGACTCCGTGGCGGGCTCGACAATCCTGCGCGGCTACCGGGAGGATGCCCCCTACTCCAACGTGCAGGTCTTTGCCGGGGACTTCTTCGCCGGCATGCACGGCGCCATCGCCGCGCTCGCTGCCCTGCGCCACCAGCGGCGAACCGGCGAAGGCCAGGTGATTGAGGCCGCGCAGGTGGAATGCTCGGCGCAGATGTTCCCGCAGGCGGCAATGGACTACGCGTGGAACGGGCGTGTCGCCGGCACCATCGGCAATCGCAGCATTGAAGGCTTCGTGCCCAATGGCGTCTTTCCAACTACGGGAGACGACCGGTGGATCACGATCAGCTGCCGTTCGGATGAGGAGTGGGCCAGCCTGGCGCGCTTCATGGGCTCACCCGCCTGGGCCGTTGCGCCCGGCCTTCAGACCGCCGCCGGGCGGGCAACGATGGAAGAGGTGATCGAGGAGCGCCTGGCGGAATTCACGGCAACGAAAGACCGCGACGATCTCTTCCACGCGCTCCAGCACGCGGGAGTGACGGCAGGCCCGGTTCTCAGCGCAAAAGACGCGGTCGAAGACGCTCATCTCAACGCATCCGGGGCATGGAAGGATCTGCCCGCCACCGCCGACTACCCGGCCACAAGGTTCGCCGTTCCGCCCTACCACTTCTCGAAGTCGAACATCACCATCCGGACGGAACCGGCCCTCTTCGGCCAGCACAACGACTACGTCTACCGCGAGGTCCTTGGCCTCAAGGACGAAGAGATTGAGTCCCTGCGCGCCGCGGGGCACATCACCGATACGTACGATGCGCAGCTCCTTGCGGGCGGATAGCGGCAGTCAGTATGAGGCTTGAGGGGAAGCTGGCAATTGTGACGGGCGCTGCCTCGGGAATCGGGGCTGCCACCGCTGCCCTGTTCGCGGAGGAAGGGGCGCGCGTGCTGGCCGTGGACCTGCCCGGCACGCGGCTGGCACGCGCTCACCGGTCACGCCCTGGCGTCGAGACGCTGGAAGCGGACATCGCGGCCGACGGAGCGGGCGCCCGGGTTGTAGGTGAGGCAGTGAGCCGCTTCGGCGGGCTCGACATCCTCATGAATAGCGCCGGTGTGGGCTCCAACGCACCCGCCGAGGACATGCCCATTGAGGAGTGGGACCGCGTCTTCTCCGTCAACGTGCGGGGCATGTTCCTGCTCTGCCAGGCGGCGATACCTGCCATGAAGCAGCGAAAAGGCGGCCGGATCGTCAACGTGGCCTCGGTCATGGCCCGGCGCACCGACTATGGTCTCTCGGCCTACACCGCCGCCAAGCACGCCGTCGCCGGGCTGACGAAGACGCTCGCCCTCGAGCTGGGCCGCAGCGGGATCACGGCCAACTACATCGAACCGGGCGCAATCTACACCGGGATGACGAAAACGAACTTCGATCAGCCGCACATCCGCGAGGTCTGGGAGAAGAAGTCCCCCTTGCGCCGCCTCGGACAGCCGATCGACATCGCGCGCGGGGCGCTCTACCTCGCCTCCGATGAGGCCTCATTCGTGACCGGGCACGGGCTCGTGATCGATGGCGGCCTCACCCTGCGGGCGTAAGGCGCCGGTGGCGGCCGCGTCCCGCCGCCTGGCGGCGTGGCCTTTCTCGATGCGCACGGCGCACACCTTGTATTCGGGGATGCGCGACTGCGGGTCGTAGGCGTTGTTGGTGAGGAAGTTGGCGGCGCTTTCGTTCAGCTTCACGAACGGCACGAACACGCTTCCCGGGCGCACGGCGTCCGTCACCACCGCAGCCCCGCGCAGGCGGCCGCGCCGCGAGTACACGGTTACGTCGTCGCCGCCCGAGATCGCGGCAGGCGCGGCATCATCGGGGTGGATAGCGACGGGCACCGTGTCCACCCGTTCGAGCAGTCCCCGCACGCGGCGCGTGAGCGTCCCGCCGTGCCAGTGGTAGAGAATCCGGCCCGTGTTGAGGATGAGCGGGTAGTCAGCGTCGGGGGTCTCGTCGGCGAAGCTGCCCTGCCGCACCGGAACGAAGAGGCCCCGGCCGCGGGGGAAGCTCTCGGCGTAAAGCACCGGGCTGCCGGGATGTCCGGGTGTGGGACAGGGCCACTGCAGCCCGCCTTCGCGGTCCAGCCGCTCGTGGCTCAGCCCGCGCAGGAAGGGGGTGAGCCGCGCCAGCTCGTCGAAGACCCCGGCCGCGGAGGCGTACTCGAACTGGCCTCGGGCGACCCCGGCCCCGGGCGCCATTCGGCGGGCAAGGTCGCAGATGATCTCCCAGTCGGGGCGCGACTCGCCAACCACCGCAATGGCCGGCCGCACGCGCTGCACCCGCCGCTCGGAGTTCGTGAAGGTGCCATCTTTCTCGGCGAAGGAACAGGCGGGCAACACCACATCGGCGAGCGCGGCCGTCTCGTGAAGGAAGATGTCCTGGACGACGAGGAAGTCGAGCGCCTGGATGGCCATGGTGGCGTGGTGGAGGTTGGGCTCACTGAGGAGGGGGTTCTCGCCCACGATGTACATGGCCCGGATCTCGCCCGCCAGGATGCGTTCGATCATGTCGGTCGCCTTGAGGCCCGGTTGCGCGGGGGGAGAGGCGCCCCAGGCGCCCTCGAACGAGGCCAGGTTCGCTTCATCGAGGCGCTGGTAGCCGGGCAGCGAGTCGGGAATGCAGCCTGAATCGCCGCAGCCCTGGACGTTGTTCTGCCCGCGGAGCGGGGAGATTCCCGCCCCGGGATGGCCGAGGTGGCCGGTCAGGAGCGCGAGATTGATGAGGGCGTGGGCATTAGCCGTCCCCTGCGTGTGCTGGGTGATGCCCATTCCCCAGAGCAGGCACGTCCCCGGCCGCCCGGCGGGCGGATGTCCCACCGGCGCCGGCGGTCGCGCGATGAGGAGGGCTGCCTCGCGGAGAAGGCCCGCATCGACCGCTGTCAGCGCGGCGTGCTGCTCCACCGTCAGCTCCAGCACGGCCGCTTCCCAGGCGGCGTACCCTTCCGTCCGGGAGGCGATAAAGTCCCGGTCCTCGACCCCCGCATCGAGGATGGCCCGCGCCATGCCGTTGAAGAGGGCGACATCGGCGCCGGGCTCGGGCTGGAGGAAGACCTGGGCCCGGTCGCAGAGGTCAATGCGCCGGGGATTGACCACCACCAGGCGCACACCGCGGTCATCGATGGCGCGGCGCAGGCGGGATGCGATCACCGGGTGGTTCGAGCCGGGGTCGCAGCCGATGACCACCACGCAGCCGGCCGCCTCGAAATCCGCGTAGGAATTGCTGGTGGCGCCACTGCCCAGCTGCTGCAACATCGCCTCCACGCTCGGCGAGTGGCAGAGGCGCGTGCAGTGGTCGATGTTGTTCGTGCCCATCACGAGGCGCACGAACTTCTGCTGCACAAAGGCGTCCTCGTTGGTCGCCTTGGCGCTGGCGAAGCTCCCGAAACGCCCGCGGTATTCCGGCAGCCGCCGCGCCACCAGGTCCAGCGCCTCGTCCCACGTGGCCGGCTGGAGCACGCCATCGCGGCGCACAAGCGGTGTGGTCAGCCTGTCGGGGTGGTTCACAAAGGTGGCGCCGAATCGCCCCTTCACGCACAGCATCCCCACGCTCGAAAGGTTGGCCGGGTCGTCGTCCACCCACGCTATCCGCCCCGAATCGTCGACGTTGAGGACGATGCCGCAGCCCACGCCGCAGTACGGGCACGTGGTTGGCACGCGGCGCATCATGGGGCGAATGCTTCCCTGGGGCTCAGCGCCGGGGTAGGGCAGGCGGCCACGCACGAACCGCACGATGTGCAGATCGAGTCCGCAAAGGTGGCGCCCGCACCCGGCGTGACGCGCGTCTCGCCGCCCCTTCCCGCCATGCCGATTGCGCCGATGTGCTGCAGCTCCTGGCAGGCGGCCACGCACCGCCCGCAGAGGATGCAGGCCTCCTCGTGGAACGAGAAGAAGGTGTTCGTGGCATCGCTCCAGGTGCGGCTCCGGTGCGGGTACCGGTCCAGGCGCGCCGAATGCGAGGCCAGCGCTGCCGCCAGTGCGCCGGCATGAGGCCTACCCGGCCGGTCCAGGCTCCCCGGGCTGACCATGGCCGCGGTCAGTTCCAGTACGCCTCGCCGGATGCGCTCCACCACCGCACCTCGGGTCGCCACCTGGTGGAATTGCGATGCGGGCGCGGAACAGGCCGCCACGATGCGCCCATCCGCTTCGACCAGGCAGGTGCGGCAGGCGCCAATGGCGGCCAGGTTGTCGTCCTTGCACAGGTGCGGGAGGTCGATCCCGGCGGCCAGCACCGCGTCGAGCAGGGTCCCTTCCGCCGGCGCCTCGATGCCATCGACCGTGAGGCTCACGCGAAGAGCTCCGGCCAGAAGTGCAGCGCCGACCGGATGGGGCCGGGGGCCATCTGCCCCAGACCGCAGAGCGAAGCCACCGCCATCACCTCCAGCAGCTCCTCCAGCCCCGCTTTGTTGCCGCTGGCCAGCATCTCGTGGGCGCGGGGCGCACCTTCCCGGCAGGGCGTGCATTTCCCGCACGACTCGGCGGCGTTGAATTCGGCGAGGTAGAAGGCGGTCTCGCGCACGGCCCCGGGGGAATCGAGAAACAGCAATCCGCCCGCGCCCATTGCCGCGCCGGTCGCATGCAACTGCCCCGGGAGCAGGGGCGTGCCGAACGTGGATTCGGGCAGGAATCCGCCCGACGGCCCCCCCGCAAGCGCCGCGACGATTGGGCGGGCCGCCGGGCCGCCGGCCATCTCAAGCACCCGCGCAATCGTCACGCCCATCTCCACTTCGTAGACGCCGGGCCGCGCCACAGCGCCGCTCACGCTCAGGAGGCGCGTCCCCGGCGCCGCCGCGGTTCCCCGGGCGCGAAATGCAGCAGCGCCCTCCCGGAAGATGACCGCGAGGCTGGCGATTGTCTCGACGTTGTTGACCACTGTAGGCATGCCCCAGAGGCCGGACTCCACCGGGAACGGGGGCCTCACGCGGGGCACGGGCTTCCGGCCTTCGATGGCGTTGAGCATGGTCGTCTCTTCGCCGAGGACGTACCCGCCCCCGCCACGTACCACCCGGGGCGCCGCGGGAAGGATGTCCCCGTGGCTTTCGAGCGCGGACCGCATGCTCTCCATGGCGCCCTGCGCCCGGCCATTGAGGAAGATAACCGTGACCGCCGGCGCCAGCGCCTCCATGGCGATCGCCAGGCCCTCGACAAAGCGGCGCGGACGGCGGCAGAGGAGGGCCCTGTCTTTGTAGACCCCCGGCTCGCCTTCCTCGGCGTTGACGACCAGGGCGAGGGGACGCTCCCGGGCGAGCGCGGCGGACCACTTGGCAGCGACGGGGAAGTACGCCCCTCCGCGTCCGCGGAGGCCGGAGCGTTCCAGTCCGGCGAGAACGCCATTGCGCCCGGCCGCTCGGGCGGCATCGAGCCCCCGCCAGTCAGTGTCTTCCGGCGCGAGCAGGGGCCCGGCCAGGCGAATTGCGCTTTCCGGGAAGGGCGCATCCTCGCCCGCCGCGGGCGCTTCAAAACAGCGGTGCTGGCACTCCACGGCCACCTGCCCGGGGCCGGCGATGGCGCCAGCGGCGAGGCAGGCAGGCCCAACGCAGACCGGCTCCGCACCGGGCGCTGCCTCGCGCGCGAAATCGGGAAAGGAGCTGGCCGCCTCCCAGGCGAGTGCGGCGGGGATTCGCAACTCTGCGGCGATGTGCGCGGCTTCGCCCGCATTGACTACGCCGCGCTTCGTGTGCGCTTCGACCAGGGCGGGCAGCAGGCCGCTCCGTGGGGCGGTCGACAGATCCATGTTGCGATGGTAGCGAAACCGGGGACCGCTCGCCTGCTACCTCCGGGAGGCGAGGGACGAGCCCGCCAGGGCATGCATGGGAACGGTTGTGCGCCGGGCGGGCGGGCAGGGCTCCTCGCAGGCCTTGACGAAGGCGGCATCTACCACCTCGAGCAGCCCGCGCAGGCGGGCGGCGGAGCGCACGGCGGCAACGGTCGCCGAAACTGTAGCCTCAAAGCCGGGCCAATCGTCGCAGCGCAGGACGCGAAGGTGCCGCGACGATTCGTTCCACTCCACCACGAGGCGCGCGTGGGAGCCGGGGCCGGCCGAGTAGCGCGTGTAACCGCCCAGGTACTCCTTGCACATGTGCAGGCCGCGCTGTGTGGGGTCAATCCCGGCGCGGCAGAGGCCCTCCCACAGTTCGCCAAGCGAGATAAGCAGCCTGAATGCCACATCGGTAGTGTCAGCGCGCACGGTCACGACTCCAGCAAGAGACCTGATGGTCCGGGCGGCAAACCCCGTCTCCCGGCAAGCGCGAATTCTACGCCAACTGGTGTGGGTACATGCAACTGTTTCCTATCGGAGCTATAGACGCGGCTGCGGCGATTACCGCTCCCTGCCCGCCAGATTGCCCCCGGAATCCGCCCTCCCGTCACCCGGAGGCCTACGCCCGCCATGTTTCGTAAGACAACGGTAAGCCGGTGGTCCAGATCTTCACGTGAGCACTTCGGTTATCCGGCAGGAGCCTGCTATTCTTGGCGGCGCCCCCGAGGGGAGGAGAGCGACTTGAGCATGGATTGCGTCATCTGTCACAACATGGGCGGCGAGGGCGGAGGTTCGATCAACCTGGTTGGCATTGAGACCAGCAACGAGAGTGTCGTTGCGGGCGCCGCCCGGCGGCTGGGCAGTGTCGGCGAAAGCCGCGCCCACGTGCTGGCGCGAGTCTGTTCGCAGCACGTGGTTGAGATCTACCGGGGAAGAGTGCCCGGGGTGACGATGGCCTGGCGCGCGACCGCGCCCGCCTGAGGCGGCGTCGATACCGCTTCGTTGACACCCTCTCGCGGCCGTTCCTACGATCCGGGTGTGCCAACCGGGGTTGATGCGGCCGCGTTCACCAGCCGGCCGGGGCTGCGATTGACTGGCCCCAGGCGGGCCGTACTCGAAGCCGTTGCGGCCGCGGCCACGCCCTTCACCGCCGAAGAGCTGGCCCAGTCGCTCCCCGGCGTGGGGCGGGCCACCGTGTTTCGCACAATCCGCCTCCTGCAGGACCTGGACATCCTCTGCAGGGTGCCGCTCGAAGACGGCTCAGTCCGCTACCAGCTATCGCGCGGGGACCACCATCACCACCTGGTGTGCAGCCAGTGCGGCGCCGTCGGCGAGTTCGACGACCCCGAGCTCGACCGCCTCATTCAGCGCAACGCGCGCCGGGCCGGGTTCACGCTGGCAAGCCACAGCCTGGAGCTCTACGGGAGTTGCCGGGCCTGCTCGCCGGGCCGCGGATGAGGACTACGGGTCCAGGTCGCGGAGCAGCGTTCGCATCCCGGGCTTGAAGACCACCTTGCCGTTAATCACGGCGATCTCGTTGTTCAGGTAGAGCTGCAGCGCCCGGCTGAGGACATGGCCCTCAAGCGCCCGCCCCTTCGAGCGTACGTCCTCGAACGTATCGACCCCCACATCTATCTGGAAAACGTCCTGGAGGATGATGGGCCCGGCATCGAGCTCCTCGGTGACGAAGTGGGCGGTGCAACCGGAAACGCGGACACCATCCTCCCAGGCGCGGCGGTAGGGGTTCGCGCCCGGGAAGTAGGGCAGCAGCGAGGGATGGATGTTGATTATCCGGCCGGCGAAGGGGCTGACCACGGCTGGCGTGAGAACCTGCATGTAACGCGCCAGCACGGCCACATCGGCGGCAGCTGCCTCCATTTCCCGGACAAGGAAGGCCTCATGCGCTGGCTTGTCGTCGCTGGGAAACCACTTGAACGGCAGCCCGGCTGCCTCGGCCACGGGGCGAAGCGCCTCGTGGTTGCCGAGCACGATGACAAGGTCGCCGTTCAGATTCCCGGCCTTCTGGTCGGCGGCCAGCTGTTCCAGGCAGTGGGCCTCCTTGCTGACCAGTACCGCCACCCGCTTGCGGCCGCGTTCGCTCTGC
>JAANMX010000872.1_pt1 | contig 37641 bp, 31 predicted proteins | sample 7279681 | NCBI WGS metagenome assembly JAANMX01 (sample SAMN14094542, study PRJNA606508) | bioreactor metagenome | isolation source: A lab-scale SPAN reactor treating ammonium-rich wastewater day 351 | place: Ireland: Galway | collected 2018-01-01 | reverse complement strand
GTGGAACGGCAGTTGCGTGCTGGCCAAGGCCGGACTGCTGGACGGCTATGCCTGCACCGTGCACCCGGAGAGCCGGGCCGGGCTCGAGGAGAGCTGCCCGCGCGTCAAGCTGCTGCCGACGCCCTTCGTCATCGACCGCGACCGCATCTCCTCGGCCGGCGCCAACAGCGCGCTGGGGATGATGCTGGCGGTGATCCGCCATCAGCACGGCGACGATGTCGTGCACGGCATCGAGGACATCCTCGCCTGCGACCGCGGTCCGGAGGACATCCCCGACCGGCCGATGCCGGTGCTGGAAGGCAGCGCGGCCCTGCCCGATGCCCTGCGCGCCATCCTCAAGCTGATGGAAAGCAACATCGAGGAACCCTTGTCGATCGACGACCTTGCGCACTATGCGCAGGTCTCGCGGCGCCAGATCGACCGCCTGTTCCAGCGCTACATGAAGAGCACACCGTCGCGCTATTACCTGGAACTGCGCATCACCCGCGCGCGCCGCCTGCTGCTGCAGACCAACGCGCCCATCACCAGCATCGCGATCGCCTGCGGCTTCACCGGCGCACCGCACTTCAGCCGCTGCTATCGCGACTTCTTCGGCGTGTCGCCGTCCAAGGCGCGCTCCACCCAACGCCTGTAAGCGCGATCCGGCGGCCGGCGCTCAGCGGGCCCCGACGCCCGCCCGGACGCCCGCCGCAAAATCGGCCGCAGCGGACAGGTCGGGCTCGAAGCGGGCCATGAGGCGGTCCAGCAAGGCACGACAACCCGCCAGATCGTCCGCAGCCGCGCTCCGTTCCAGGCTCCGCAGCAGCCGGCCGCAGGCATCCAGACCGAGCAGTTCGCAACTGCCAGCGAGCTTGTGTGCGCTGGCCTCGGCCTCGTACAGATCCTCGCGCTGCAAGGCGTCGGCAAGCTGCGCAGCCGCAGCCTCGGCCTGCGCCTTCATCTGCGCCAGCAGCGCCAGCAGGCGCGCCTGCCCGAACACCGAGGCGTGGGTCGCCAACAGGCGCCGGTCAAGCCCGTCACCGGGCGCGTCCTCGGCAGCGACCGGGACCGGCGGGCTTGCGCTGCGCACCACGCGCGTCAGCGTCTGGCGCAGGATCTCGAGTCGGATCGGCTTAGCCACCACCGCGTCCATGCCGCTGTCGAGGTAATGGCGGATGTCCTCCGGCGCGACGCTGGCGGTCAGCGCCACGATCGGCGTGCTCGCGTTCAGTTTGTCGGCGTCGCTGCGGATGCGGCGTGCAACCTCGGCCCCACTCATGCCCGGCAGGTGCATGTCCATGAGGATGGCGTCGAAGCCCTGCTGCCGGCACAGCGCGAGCGCCTGCTGACCATCCTCGGCGCTGAACACGAGATGCCCGAGGTTTTCCAGCAGACCGACCAGCACCTGGCGGTTGATGGCGACGTCCTCCACCAGCAGCAGGCTCAGGCTGGGCCAGTCCGGCGCCGCGACCGCCTCCGCAGCCTCGGCAGCAGGCGTGGTGTCGATGACAGTGGGCGTGGCCTGCAAGGGCACATCGAACCAGAAGCGGCTACCCGCCCCGACCACGCTCGACACCTCGAGCGTGCCGCCCATGCCTTCGACCAGCTTGCGGCAGATGGCCAGGCCCAGCCCGGTGCCGCCGAAGCGGCGGGTGATGCTCTCGTCCGCCTGGGTGAAGCGCTCGAAAATGCGCTCGAGCTGTGCCGCCTCGATGCCGATGCCGTGATCCTCGACCTCGAAGCGCAGCCGCCCGCCCTCATCCCCGGGGGTTGGCAGCACGCGCAGCGTGACCTGCCCCGCGGCGGTGAACTTGATCGCGTTCGCCAGCAGGTTGGCGATCACCTGGCGCAGGCCGCCGACACTGCCACACCAGGCGTCGGGCAGTCCGTCCGCCACCTCGGCCACCAGCCGCAACCCCTTCTGGCGCGCTGCGGCATCGACCAACTGTAGCTGGCTGTTGACCAGCTGCCGCAGCGAAAAGCCGACCGACTCCGGCAGGTAGGCGCCCTCCTCCAGCCGCGCGTAGTCCAGCACGTGGTTCAAGGTGGCCAGCAGCGCCTCGCCGGACTGGTGCAGCACCTCCAACTGGCCGGCGATCGGCGCGGGCAGGGTGCGCTGGCGCAGGAGCTGGATCATGCCCAGCATGCCGTTCATCGGCGTGCGGATCTCGTGGCTCATGGTGGCGAGGAACTGCGATTTCGCGCGGTTGGCGGCCTCCGCCGCCTCCTTGGCGGCACGCAGGCTGCGGGTGCGCTTCTCGACCCGGTCCTTGAGCTGGTCGCGACTGAAGACGAGCTGCTCGTGTGCCCGCTGGCGTCGGCCCATCTCCTGGCGGATGGCCAGGCGCATGTCGTTGACCGCGGCCACCACCGCGTCGAGTTCATCCGGCGTCTTCGCCGGCGTACGCGCCAGCGTCAGCGGCGCATCGAACTGCCCCTCGCCAAGCTGGCGGGCATGGCGCGCCATGCTCTCGAGGTGGCGGGTGACCAGCCACTGGAAGATCACCACCAGCACGCCGGCGATCATCAGGATCGTCAGCGACTGGCTGAGGAAGATGGTGACCCCGCTCCAGCCCAGCCGCGCCGCCACCGCATCGAGGTCGATCTGCACCACCAGGCGGCCGAGCTCGCGCACGCCGTCGGGGGCGGCGTGACTGAGGACGAAGACATGGTCGCGGGTCGCCACCTGCGGCGCCCGGCCGGGCAGGTGCATTGCGCTGATCTGCGTCGCCTCCGTGCCCTCCAGGCGCAGGCCGCTGACGTCGGGAATGTACAGAATGCCCTGCATCTGCAGGCGCAACTGCTCGTCGTCCACATCCCACAGGCTGCGTGCGAGGCTGGCGACGTAGCCGCTGCGGATCAGCTCGAGGCGCTGATCGATCTGGCGCAACTCGCGCCGGTATTCGATGCCCACCTGGAGCACGGTCGACAGCAGCGCAAAGCCCAGGCTGCAGGCCAGCACGTACATCGTCAGCCGGTGCGCGAGCGGATGCTCCTGGCGGTAGCCGGGCAACTGGCGCAGGTACTGTTGCAGCCAGCGTCTAATCGCCACCGTCCGCCTCCACCGGCTCGGCCAGGTAGCGCTCGGCCTGCTGCCGCGCGCGGCGCTCGATGCTGCCGTCGGCATGCAGTGCAGCCAGGCGCCGATCGATCTCGGGCAGCAGGGCTTCGAGCTCGGACCCCCTGCGCACCGCGACGTGGTAGTACTCGGTGACCAGGGGCCGCGCCAGGGCCATCACGCGCTCGTCGTAGCCCAGGCGCCGGCTTTGCAGGCGCCCGCTGTCGCGCCCGATCGGCATGAAGTCGATGCGCCCGAGCACGAGCTTGCGCACATTCTGAAGGCCGGTGGACACGCGCTCGACCTTCAATGCGGTCTTGGCAAAACGGTCGAAGCGCTCGCCGAAGCTGTCGCCGAGCAACAGGCCGACGGTACGTCCGCGCAGGTCGTCCCAGTCGTCGAAGGCAAATGAGCGGTCGCGGCGCACGAACAGCACGATCGGATCGGCGACGACGTACTGGCCGGAAAATGCGAACTGCTGCTCGCGCTCGCGGTTGCGGTAGGCGGCGACGACGATGTCCGCCCGCCCCGCGCGCACTTCGAGCAGGCAGCGCTTCCAGTTGCCGAAGGCCTCGAGGCGTACCCTCAGCCCCAGCTCGCCGAACAGTTCCCGCACCAGCGTGGGCGCCAGCCCGCGCAGCTCGCCATCGGCCACCCAGGACACGGGCGGATAGGCGGGATGGCCACAGGCGATCAGGTCACGCGCTGCGGCCTGCATGGTGGCGGCACACAGCAGCAGGGCGCACAGCAGGCGCTTCATGCGCGTGGGTTCGCCGACGGATTGAAGCGGTAGCCCGCCCCGTGCACGGTGAGGATGATCTTCGGGTTGGCCGCATCGTCATGCAGCTTGCGCCGCAAACGGCCCACCAGCACGTCGACGGTGCGGTCGCTCGGCACCCATTCACGGTTGCGGATCTGGTCCAGCAGCGCGTCGCGGCTCATGGTCTGCCCGGGATGGGCGAGGAAGGCACGCAGAAGCTGGAACTCGCCTTCGGTCAGCGCCGTGACCGCGCCGTCGGCATGCGTGAGCTGGCGGGCGTCCTCATGCAGCACCACGCCCTCGCACACGGGTGCGGCCAGCGGCGCCCGCACCGCGGGCGTGCTGGATCCGGCCGCATCGACCTGGCGCACGCGGCGAATCAGGTTCTTGGCGCGCGCCAGGATCTCGCGCGGATTGAAGGGCTTGGTGACGTATTCGTCCGCCCCGCACTCGAGGCCGATGATGCGCTCGACCTCGTCCTGGCGCCCGGACACCAGGATGATGCCGACCTCGGAGCGCACCCGCAGCTCGCGCGTCAGGGTCAGACCGTCCTTGTGCGGCAGGCGGATGTCGAGCAGCACCAGGTCGGCCGGTTCCGCCGCCAGCTGCTGCTCGGCCTCTTCGGCGGTGCCGGCCTCGCGAACCTCATACCCCTCGGCAAGGAAGTAGTTCACCAGGCAGCTGCGGGTGACAGCATCGTCGTCGACGACAAGAACCTTTGCATCAAGGGGCATGCACATTCACTCGGTCAGGCGGCGATTCACTCGAAAGCTCAAGCAAGCGCGGGCCAGGAAGCGCTGACGCGCTCCACGCGAGCGTTGCCCGAACCAAGCTAACACGACCGATGAACCCCAGTTTGTCCGGTCTGGACATAAAGTTACCCTGTCCAGCCATTCCGCTCCGCCTGGAGGAATGAGGCGTTCCATCTGGGAAACGGACGCTGCTGGCAGGGGACACCGTAGATTGCCCCCCCCCCCCCGCATTGACTCATGGACAGGGTTACCGGTTGGGCTAGCTAGCGCCAGCCGCTCATCGCGATCACGACACCCGCGGCCGACAAGCCGCTGCCAGGGCAGGTGAGCTGGCCCATGAATAGGGCCACAGACCCGAGCACCCTCAATCTCAATATGGCTTTCAGCATCGCCGGACGTGGCGGCGATACACGCCGCCCTTCGGCCACCCCCGATCTGCCGATGTGATGCCAGCGCCCGGTCGAGAGCGTCTGCGCGCCGATCCTGTCCATGCCATTGCATCGATCAGGCTCGGCGCGGACTCGATCATGCCTACCTCATTGCGCACCCGACAGAGCAGGCACAAACTGACGCGCCTCCCCGCTGCTCTGGCTGTCCCTCGCCTGCATCTCGCCCTCGCCATCGACGTGCAGCTTCACGCTGGGATCGGGGTTATTGACCAGCTTCTCCAACTCGCGGGTCGCACTGTCCCGCTTCTTGAGCCGCCTGATCGTGTTGACGATCATCAGCAGGATCACGATCGAGAACGGGAAGCCGCCGATGATGGTGCCGGTCTGCACGGTATCGACCACCGCCGAGCCGCCGACCGTCAGCAGCACCGTCGTCACCGACGCAATGCTGAACACCAGGATCACGCGGAACCACGCTCCCGCCCGCTTCGGCGCGGAGACGAAGTCGGCCAGTGCATAGGTGCCGGCATCGAGCGAGGTGACGTAGTAGGTCGCCACCAGGATCGTGGACACGATCAGCAGCAGGTTGCCGACGATCGGCATCGACTCGAGCATCACGAACAGGCCGCTGGACACGTTCGTGCTGACCGCGGCGGACACCGCGCGCCCGGTCAGGTCGTCGTAGTAGATTGCCGCGGAGCCGAGGACGCCGATCCACACCATGACGATCAGGGACGGAATGACGGTGACGCCGATGACGAACTCGCGCAGCGTGCGGCCACGCGAGATGCGCGCGATGAAGCCAGCCACGAAGGGCGAGAAGGCGATGACCCAGCACCAGATGAACACCGTCCACCAGCCGTTCCAGCTGTCCTTCCAGGACGTGAGCGCCTTGGCCGTGCTCGGCGCGTCGGTCCAGAAGCTCATGGCGACGAAGTTCGTGAAGAAGGCACCAAAGGTCTCGGTCATGTTGGAGAGGATGAACAGCGTCGGCCCGAAGATGAAGGCCGCGACCACGAGCACGATGCTCAGGATCGAATTGGTCTCGCTGATCAGGCGCATGCCCTTGCTGATGCCGGAGAAAGCCGAGATCGCGGCGATGGTGCCGAATCCGACGATCACCGCCAGCCACAGCGCCGGGCTCTCGGTGAGGCCGGTAAAGGAGGTCAGGCCCGAGGTGAATTGCATCGCGGCAAAGCCAAAGGAGGTGGCCAGGCCGAGGATCGTGGCCATGATCGCCAGCAGCTCGATGACCACACCGGCGCCGCAGCGCGCCCACTTCGGGAACATGTCCACGGTGGCTTCTCGGAAGGTCAGGGTCTTGCCCAGGTTGTGGTGCGAATACGCCAGGCACACGGCGACCACGCAATACATCGCCCACGCCGTGAATCCCCAGTGGAAGTAGGCCCACACGATGCCGTTGCCGGCGACATTGGTGCCGAGGGTCTGAACGACCGGGCTTTCGTCGCGCAACATGATCGGCTGGGCAACCGACCAGAAGATCAGGCCGATGCCCTGCCCGCAGGCGAACAGCATCGAGTACCAGGCGAAGTCGCTGTACTCGGGCTTCGCATTCGGACCTCCAAGACGGACGCGCTTGCCGACCTTGCTGAAGATCAGCCAGGCGCAGACGGCAACGGCGAACAGCGAATACAGCACGAACAGCCAGGTGAAGCCGCCGGTGACGAAGGTCCGCATCTCGGAGATGACGCCGGCCACGCTGTCGGGCTTCATCAGCACGGCGGCGATCAGCAGGATGATCGCAAGCGGCGGGGTGAATTGAATGATCAGCCTGCCGAAGTGCGGCAGGTCCTTGCCGGTGAACCGGGGAATGGCAACTGCGTCGGCGGCACCGTAGCCGCCCGCTGCCTGTCCCTGCATCGATTTCTTGTCTGACACGATCTTCTACCTCTCTTCTGTCTCAGTTAGCGTTCTGGCCACGGCGACCCGCTGCCGGCAGTACGCGAATCCGGGCGGGATTGGCCTCGATGCACGTGCGCACATTCGCGTCGAAGCGAGCATGGAGGCGAGCCGTCCGGGGACTTGCACAAGGGACTCAATCGCCAAGAGCTGCAATCGAGAGGGAAAGAAATTTGTTCTGCATGAGCCGTCTCCGTACTGTCGTTGTTTTGTGATCGTGGCCGCGGGTGGGCGGAGCGTTGGTGCCGGTGCCGCTCCGCCCACCCGCCCGAATTCAGAATGCTTATCGCCCCATAACCCGCAAGCCGACACACGCAGTATGGGAATGCGGCACAGGCACCACTTTCCTGTTATCGCCAGATCCTTTCGCGTTATCGACATCGCCCGCCATGCCCAAATGCGGCCGAACGGAGGCCGGAATCAGGCGCAATGCATGGAAAGCCACGTCAAGTGGCTGTAAACGCGGACCGGCCCCGCCTGCGTAGCTGCACGCAGGCGGGGCCGGTCCGCGTTCGCGGGCGATGTCGCCGTTCAGGTGCCGCGCAGCGAACGCGACAGCGGACGGCGCGTGGCGATCGACACCAGCACGTAGCATGCCGACGACGCGATGCAGCCAATCAGCGGGCCTTCGACCCAGCCGAGATCGGTCAGCGTCAGCAGGCCGGCGCTGGTCCAGAAGCCGACCAGCATCGCCGTCAGCGCGCCCGCCACGTTGCCTTGCCAGAAGGTCGAGATGAACACCGGCCCGATCATCGCCGCCAGCAGCGTGCCCGAGCCGAGGATGCCCAGCCAGGACAGCATGAAGGGCGGAGCGAACATCATCATCAGCAGCCCCAGCAGACCCAGCCCCACGACCGCGAGGCGGTTGATCGCCAGCGCACGCGGCGAGTCATGCTGCGCGTCCTTGTTCAGCGCCAGCCGCAGATCGTGCGAGGTTGCCGAGGCCACGGTATGCAGCATCGAGTTGGCGGTGGACTTCATGGCGAAGATGATGAACAGCGTGATCACCCCCTGCACCGCCGGGTGCATGAAGGTCTGCAGGTACATCGGCATGGCCTGGTCCGCCTCGGCAAGCGCCGGGCCGTAGGCACGCATGTACAGGCCGACGATCGGGATCAGGCTCAGCAGCCCCCCCATCACGGCAACGTAAATGCCGACATGATGCATCCTCACGTCTGCCCTGAACGCCAGAAAGCGCACCGCCATATAGGGCAGTACCGCAGCGAACAGGAAGGCATAGGGCAGCACGTAGAACACCGAGACCTTGTTTTCGCCATAAGGCGCCGCCGTCTCGGGGTTGAGCAGAGACGGGTTGATCTCGTTGAGCCTGGACACCCATTCGCCCAGGTCGACACTGAAGAACATCTGCCCGGTGATCACCAACGCGCCGAGCACCATGCCGCACACCATCACCGTGTCGGTCCAGGCCACCGCCGCCAGCCCGCCCCACATCGTGTAGATGATGATGATCGACACCATCAGCCAGGCACTGGTGGTCATGTCGATGCCCAGCCACGACGCGCCCAGCATGCCCACCGCCTTGATCTGGCTGACCATGAACACCATCAACAGCAGGATCGTGATCAGGGCCGCGACGCCCTGCAGCAGCCGCCCGCCGTCGCCGCCGCCGTGGATCTGCGCGACGTACTCGGGGATGGTGTTGCTGCCCATCTTCAACGCTCGCTTGCGCATCGCATTGGCGAAGAACAGCACCGCAATCATCATGGCCGGGGCGAAGAAGAAGTTGCCCAGCACTTCGATTGCGCCGTATTCATAGGCCACCCCGGGCGAACCCATGAAGCCCCAACCGCTGAAACCGGTCGCGACAATCGTGCTTGCTCCCACGAAGGGGCCGAGCGTACGGCCTGCCAGGAGAAATCCGCCCTCATCGCTATCGCTGACCTTGCGCGCGGACAATGCGCCGATACCGATCATTACCGCGAAGGTGACGATCATCAGGCCCCAGTTGAGCAGGGTGTAGTCCATGGCTCACCTCCCGCCCTGGCGACGCAGGTGTGCAGAACGCACCCACGCCGTGCCGAACGCGATGGTCAACATCACCGCATTGAGTAGAACGAATAAATCGATTACCCAGGAATTCATGTCTGTCTCCTCATTTTTTGGGTTCGGCGAAGGTTGATCCTCCTGCCGACCTGCCTGATGCCCGCCGCCGCCAAGGGGAGAGAGAGTGCGGCGGCGGGCCCGGCAAAAGTGCTCCCGCAACCGGGAGCGAACCTCGATCAATCGGTGTCGTGTGTGCAGGTCCTGTCGTTTACCCTCCAGGCTCGGTTTGGTGACCGGCCGCGAGGCGGAATGGTCGCGGGCGAATCACGGGATGAAACGGAGCCGGCGACGGCGCGCCGGCATCCCGCTCAGTCAAATGCGGTCTCGAGTTCGCGGCTGATGCCGTCGACGCAGACCTTCAGCAGGGTTTCACCGTGCGCCGCCGAGGCCCGCTTGGCCGACGACAGGCAGCCCGACGCAGGCGTCCATTCGGGCTTGATCGGGAAGAAATCGTAGGGCGGAAACTGCGCCGGAGCGTGGTCGCAGACCTTCTCCAGGTCGACCAGATGCGGATGCAGGTGCAGCATCAGCGAGGTCTCGAGCACGCCGCCGTGCTCCACCGCCCAGCCGGGGAAGTCGCCCTTGTAGATGGCGTCGATCGCCTCCTGGGTGACGAAGTCCCAGTACGACAGGACCACCGTGGAGAAGTCGCGGATGCCGTCCCAGCGCAGCTCGCGCTGGGCGAGGTCCACGCCTTCGACGATGAACGCGGAGTTCTCGTAGTGGCCATTGACCAGCACCGTCTTGCGCACGCCGTGGCGGGCCAGTTCCTTGAGCACGTCCTTGATCGTCGAGGTCACGGTGAGGCCGTCCAGACTGGTCGTGCCCGGCATGTGGTTGCCACCGCCGCTCTTCTGCTGCGACTTGTAGCCATAGGCGATCGGCGGCGCCACCAGGGCGCCGATGCGCGCGGCGACGCGCTCGGAAATGGCGGTCGGCAGCAGCACGTCCGGATTCATCGACATGTGCGGGCCGTGCTGCTCGAGCGCGCCCACCGGAATCATGACGATGGTCTGGCCATCGCGCACCTTCTCGTCGTACACGGGCCAGCTCAGCTCGGAAATATGCACACTGTTCATCTGATCATCTCCTTTGTGATGTGGGGCGCAGCGTTTCCGGCCCGCTGCGCGACGCCCGCATGATGCCCCTACCCGGTAGAGGGCAATCCGCCGCCGGGACGGGACTCTCCGAAGGGGAGCCTGTCGCGGCGGCAGGTCGCGGAGGTGCGCTCAGCGCTTGATGATGTTGTGCGCCGGGCCGTACCCGAAGCCGGTGATGTTCTCGGCACCGTTCTCGGTCACCACCAGGATGTCGTGCTCGCGGTAACCACCGGCACCCGGCATGCCTTCGGGCAGCATGATCATCGGCTCGATCGACACCACCATGCCCGGCTCGAGCACGGTGTCGATATCCTCACGGAACTCGAGGCCGGCTTCGCGACCGTAGTAGTGCGACAGCACGCCGAAGGAGTGGCCGTAGCCGAAGGTGCGGTACTGCAGCAGGCCGTGCTCGGCGAAGATCTCGTTCAGCGACTTGGCGACGTCGCAGCAACGCACGCCCGGCTTGACCATGGCCAGACCCGCCTCGTGCACCTTGACGTTCACTTCCCACAGCTTCAGCGAAGCGTCGTCGCAGTGATCGAAGAACATGGTGCGCTCGAGCGCGGTGTAGTAGCCCGAGATCATCGAGAAGCAGTTCAGCGACAGGATGTCGCCCTTCTGCACCTTGCGCGTGGTCACCGGGTTGTGCGCGCCGTCGGTGTTGATGCCCGACTGGAACCAGGTCCAGGTGTCCATCAGCTCCGAATCGGGGAAGCGCTTGGCGATCTCGCGGATCATCGCCTGGGTCGAGGCCAGCGCCACTTCATGCTCGGGCACGCCTTCATGCACCGCCGCCGCCAGCGCCGCGCCACCGACGTCGCACACCTGGGCGCCGTGCTTGATGAGGGCGATTTCCTCGGCCGACTTGATCATGCGCATGCGCATGGTGCCGGCGCCGATATCCACGATCTGCGCGTTGGGCAGCGCGGCCTTGAGCTTTTCCAGGCGCTCGACCGGGATGTGGTCGAATTCGACGCCGACGCGGCCCTTGTTCGGGATTTCCTGCTGCACGGCGCGGAAGTAGTTGTCGCGGCGCCAGTCGGTGTAGACCACGTTGTAGTCACCGAAGGTGCGACGCCACGGCTGGCCACCGTCGATGTTGGCGCTGATCGACACCACCTTGTCCTGCGTCACCACCAGGCCATAGGGGCGGCCGAAGGAGCAGTACAGGAAGTCGCTGTAGTAGTTGATGTTGTGCATCGACGTGAACAGCACGGCGTCGACGTTGTTGGCCGCCATGTAGGCGCGCAGCTTGGACTGACGGTTGATGTACTCCTGGTCGGAGAAGGTGTGCTTCACCTTCTCGCCGTTCTCGATGCGCAGCAGGTCCTTCATTTCGGTCATGGACTTGATGTCGCCAGTCAGATTCGTCATGTCTTCGCTCCTTGATGTCGCGGATGGGTCGGGTTGCACGGTTACCGTTTGCGCACAGGCATAAGTAACGTGGATCCCATGATAAGGAGCCGCGGAAGAACCCAATTTCCGCCTGCCGACGACGATTTGCGTGAAAACGACTTTCCCCCGGGGCCATGCGGCAGCCGCAGCAGGACACGCATCCGCGCTGCACCAACGGCTGAAAACAAGGGAACGTAGGCGTGAAATCGCCTGACGCAGCGACTCAGACGGACAGGATGAAGACGTCGGGTCCGGCGCGGTCTGCAGGCAGGGCCGCCGCTGGCGCCTTGCCCCCGGCGGTCACGTTGGCGAACTTGTCCCCGTCGACCGCATGGCGACGGCGGTCCGCGCTCGGCGAGATGCCGAAGCTGGCGTGATAGCGGTGGGAGAAGTGGGCAAAGGACACGAAGCCGCAGGCCATGACGATGTCGGCAATCGGGCGGTTGGTCCGGGTGAGCAGCTGGCGCGCGCGATCGAGGCGCAACTGCAGGTAGTACTGCCGTGGCGTGCACTGAAGGGTGTCGCGGAACAGGCGCTCGAGCTGGCGTGAGGAGAACTGCATGTAGGTCGCGATCTCCTCCATCGTCAGCGGCTCCTCGATGTTGCACTCCATCAACTTGATCGCCTCCACCAGCTTGGGGTGCGAGCTGGTGGCGACGTCACGCAACGCGGTGCGCTGACGCTCGTCGGGGCCCCGGCGTTCGTAGATCATCAGTTCGGCGACAGCGGACGCGATCTTGTGCCCGCCGCCGCCCAAGCCGATGAGATGGATCATCATCTCGACCGGCGCGATGCCCCCGCTGCACGAGGCGCGATTGCGGTCCACCTCGTAGAGCTTGGACGACACCACCAGACGCGGGAAACGATCGAGCAGGGCATCCATGTCCTCCCAGTGGATCGTGCTGCGATAGCCGTCAAGCAGGCCGGCGCTGGCAAGGAAGAAGCTCCCGCTATCGACTCCGCCGAGCGCCACGCCCTTCGCGGCCTGAGCACGCAACCAGCGCAGGATCGGCTCGATGCCAGAGGTGGGAAGCGGATTCGGGCCGATGACGAAGATTGCATCGAGCACCATGGCGTCGGCCGCGGCACAGTCGGGTGTGACACAAACGCCCGCGCTCGAGCGCACGGATGCGCCATCGAGCGTCAGTGTTATGCACTGATACAGCGTGCGCCTGGCCACCACGTTCGCGAGGCGCAACGGATCGACAGCCGCGCCGAAGCCCACCAGCGAAAAGCCCGGCACCAGCAGGAATCCGAAACGAATCGGCTCATCGCCGCCCCGCCCCGCCCAACAACTCACATTGCGGTCAGCGGGTGAAGCACCACTTTTCACCTGCGTCTCCTCTCATTCTCTTCGTACCTGAGGCGTCCTCGAGTGCGGTGGCTCATTACGCATCTGTTCCAATTCTAGGTTAGAACCACCGTACGTGCTCCATTGAGAAAGACCCGGCGCTCAACGTGGTAGCTCACGGCGCGAGCAAGCGCCTGGCACTCCATGCCACGCCCGACGGCGAGCAACTGCTCGGGGCTGAAGGCGTGGTTAACCCGCTCGACGACCTGCTCGATGATCGGCCCCTCGTCCAGGTCGGTAGTCACGTAGTGCGCGGTCGCGCCGATCAGCTTGACGCCGCGCGCATGCGCCTGGTGATAAGGCTTGGCGCCCTTGAAGCCGGGCAGGAAGGAGTGGTGAATGTTGATTGCACGTCCCGCCAGCCGACGGCACAGGTCCTCCGACAGCACCTGCATATAGCGCGCCAGCACCACCAGTTCGGCACCCGTCGCCGCCACGAGCTGCATCAGCTTTTCCTCCTGCGCGGGCTTGGTCGCCGCGCTGATCGGGAGGTGATGGAAAGGCAGGCCGTCGACCTCGGCGAGGAAGCCGAGGTCAGGGTGGTTGGACACGACCCCGACGATGTCGATCTTCAGCTCGCCGATACGCCAGCGGTAAAGCAGGTCGCGCAGGCAGTGGTCGAGCTTCGACACCATGATCAGCACCTTCGGCCGATCGGACAGCGCGTGCATCGCCCAGTCCATCCTGAAGCGCGCGGCGAGTGGCTGGAAATGATCGCGCAAGGTCACCGGGATCCCCTGCTTGTCCGATCCGGGACGGAAGACGGCGCGCACGAAGAAGCGATCGCCGAGGTCGTCGTCAAAGCACGAAAATTCGTTGATGTAACAGCCGTGACTGTCCAGAAAGCCCGAAATCGCCGCCACCTGCCCGGAATCGCTCGGACACGCCACCGTCAGCACCCAGCGCTGGTCTTCACTCATGATCCTGTCTCCTCGTTATGTGGGCAGATCAAGTTAAGCCAGCAGCCGGACAACCACTTGTCTGCAAGCGACAACGACATTCGGAAGCGAGACACACGAGCGGTGCGGCGGTCGACCGGCGCATGCGCCGTCGCACCAGCCCTGCCGCGGACGCCAGGAAAATTGCCCGGGCGAGCCCGGGGGGTCACGCGCGGCGCGCGGGCCAGTTCGCGATCGCGATGCCGGCGCCGACGAGGCCGAGCGCGGCGAACACTGTCGGCGACAACGGCTCGCCGAGGATCAGCCCACCTGCGAGCACCCCCATCACGGGTGCTAGGAACGAGAAGGTCGACAGGCGCGTGGCCGGATAATGGCGCACCAGCCAGAACCAGCCGAGGTAGCTCACTCCTGCCACGATGACCGTCTGGAACAACAGACTCGTCCACACCAGCAAGCCGGGAGCGAACAAGCCAGGTTCTCCCAACGCGCGGGACAGTGCGGGCAGCATCAGGGCGGACACGCCGAGCTGGTAAAGCAGTGTCTTCTCGGCGCTGCTGCGGCCCAGGCAGGTGGCCTTGACGGTGAGCGTGGTCGCTGCCCAGAACACGGCGCCGAGCAGAATCATCAGGTCTCCGATCCAGGCACTATCCGCCGAGGAGACCACGCCGTCGCCGAACAAGACCAGCACCCCGGCGAAGGCCAGCGCCATCCCGGCCCATTGCGCGCGCCGCATGGTTTCCTGGGGCAGGAGCCAGACCGCGCCGAGGGCCACGAAGAACGGGGCGGTGTACAGGAAGATCACGCCGCGCGCCGCGGTCGTGTATTGCAGGCCGACGAAGATGAGCGCGAACTCGATCGCGAACAGCAGGCCGGCGAGCAAGCCGGGCAACAGCGTGCCGTCGCGCTCGAACAACCTGATGCCGCGCCGCCACGACCACAGCAGCACGATCACCGTGGCGCCAATCGAACGCAGCCCCGCCTGCCAGACCGGCGAGATCCCGGTGCTGGCGAGCTTGATCGCCACCTGTTGCAGGCCCCAGATGGTGCAGAACAGCACCATCAGCCCGATGGCGAGGCGGTCGAGTTCGGTCTTTTGCATGGAATGTGGCCGGCCTGCGCACGGCCGACAAAGAACATGCGATCGGCGGTGAATGAGCGGTGAGTAATGAATGGATGACGCGGATTATCGGTCGAGCGCGGCGGAAAGGCGAGCCGGCGCCGCACAGGCCAGCGACTCGAACTGCGCGGCCAGCGCGTCGAGCTCGCGATCCAGATGCTGGCGCTGCGCTTCGGGCGCGAGCTTGAAGACGTCGGCCAGCAACGCCAGGGTCAGCGCCCGGTTGCGGGCAACGCCGTCGCGATAAGCGGGCGGCCAGTGCGCCTGCTGCGAGGCAAACAGGGGCGCGATGCGCGCCGCAAAAGCAGCGTCGTCGGCGCGCACCTGCAGCGCCTCGAGCAGCGCGCCCTGCCAGCGCGTGCGCTGGGCGAGCCAGGCCGCGGTGGTCGGGCTGAGTTCGGCGCTCCACGCAGCGATGCGCTCGCGCTGCGCCGGCGTCATGCGGCCGAACCAGCGCTGCAGGCGCTTTTCCATGCGCTTGATGCGCGCAGCATCCTGCGCGGCGTCGCTGCCGGCAAGAAACTCGTCACGCGCCTCGCGCTCGCCGCGGGCGAAGGCTTGTTGCAGTTCGTGGACCTGTTCGCTCGCCAGGCTGGCCAGCAGCACCCGGGCATCGGGCTCGAGCGTGGCCAGCACCTCGGCCCACCAGGCCTCGCCGCGCGCGAGGAAGGGCGCCAACTCGACGGCTTCGACCGTATCGCGCGCCAGCAGCGCCTGGGCCTCACGCAACGTGGCGGCGTATTCGGGAACGTGTGCGCGGCAGTGCCAGTCGAGGCGGGCGGCGAGACGCGCATCGAGCGCGCTGCGCTGCCCGGCGTCCAGGGTCACGTAATCGCGTACATACCAAGGCACCAGCCAGTCGAGCTGGGAATAGGCGAAGCGCAGGCTGCAGCCGCCCAGCGCGAGGGCGACGCACAGCAGCACGAGCGCCGCGCGGGGCGCGAAGCCGGGGAAGGAGAAAAGCGGCAGACGCATGCGCGTTAGGATGCGACCACCGGCGGGAAGTTCGCTGCGGCTGGGCGCTGTGCTGCCTCGCCGGCGGCGAAGCGTCCGCCGCCGCTTCGTTCAGCGCAGTTCGCTGCGGGGGGCCTCGTCGCGCGCCGGCGCCTCGTCGAGGGTCGGGTCGAAGGCGATGCCTTCCGCCCTGCGCATCCGCTCGTCGGACTCGTCCGCGGCGGACGGCTCGAGTTCGCGCGCGCCAGCGGCGGCTGCGGTGTCCGCCTCGGCTGCCGGCGCCGCGCCTTGCGATCCCGCTCCGAGGGTGGGCTCGGACGGCCATCCAGGCTCGGCACGGCCCACGGTCGCCGGCTCGGTGGCCTGCGCAGGCGCGGCCGTGTCCGTCGGCGCCGCTTCAGTCCCGGGCTCGGTCGCCGCCCCCGAAACCGCAGCGGAGGCCGCCCCGGCCGCGCTCGCCGCACCACCGACGCCGGCAGCCGCGGCGGCGCCCAGCAGCTTGCCCGCTTCGCCGCCCTCACCCCTGCTGCGCCCGGCACCGATCAGCAGCGCATCCACACGCTGCTGGAACAGTTCACGCGCCGAGCCGGTGGAGAGCTTCTCGTAGCCCGACGACACGTGCTCGAACATCTCCTTGTACGAGCCCGCCATCGACACGAACAGCGTGGCGGTCTTGTCGAGGTGTTGCTCGACCTCCTTGCGATAACCCTCGACCTCGGCCTTCTTGCTGCGCAGCTCGGCCTCGAGCTCGTCGATGCGGCCCTTGGTGCCGGCGGTGCTGCGGCCGATGAAGAACGCCACCACGCCCACGATCACGACGGCAGAAATGGCGATGAGCCAGGCGGTTTGCGGTGTCATGTCCATGATTCCCCTCCCTTGTTATTCAATCGACGACCGTCACCGCGAGCGGTGCCGGGAACTGCAGCCGCGCGCGCAGCGCACGGGTGACCTCGACGCGACCATCGGCCGCGACGCGCAACACGTGTTCGATACCGAAACGACGCGTATGTTCGCGCCAATGCTCTCCGGCCAGATACGCCGGCTTGCTCGGCGCGTCCGACAGCGTGCCGGCGCCGGTCCCACCGCCCTCGCGCGGCGTGATCAGGATGGTCAGCGACTGCGTGCCGCGCGCCGGCTGGCCGGTGCGCGGGTCGAGCAGATGGGCGTAGCGTTCGCCGTCGAGCTCGAAGTAGCGCTGGTAGTCGCCCGAGGTACCCACCGCCTCGCCGTCATAGAGCGGCAGCGTGGCGAGCGGCGCCGGCATGCGCGGGTGCTGGATGCCGATGCGCCACGGCTGGTCGCCCTTCTTCCCGAGCGCCATGACGTTGCCGCCGATGTTGATCAGCGCGTTGGCCACGCCGTTCGCGCGCAGGATGGCGGCGGCGCGGTCGAGCGCGTAGCCCTTGGCATAGCCGCCGAGGTCGAGTTGCACGGCCGGGTTGCGGCTGCTCACCCGGTTGCCGTCGATGACGAGGTCGGCCATCGACGGCGCGGCGTCGAGCAGCGCCTGCAGCTTCGCCGGGTCGGGGCGCTGCGGCACGAAGTTGTCGGTATGAAAGCCCCACAGCGCGATCAGGCCGCCAAGCGCGGGGTTGAAGAGCTGGTCGCCGGTGGCGGCGATGTGCTGGGCGTCCTTGAGCATGACGGCGAGTTCGTCGGACACCGTCGCGGTCTCCCCGCGTGCGATCGCGGCATTCAGCGCGGTGAGCTCGGACGGTTCCCAGGCGTGGTAGGCGCGGTGAAGGCGGTCGAACTCGCGCAGCACCGCCGCGGCGGCCGCATCGGCATCGGCCTGGCTGTCGCCGAAGACCGCGACATCGACCCGCGTGCCGAACACGAAGGCCTCGTGGTGGAAGACCTCCCCGCGCGAACAGCCCGCAAGCAGCACGAGGGCCAGCAGGATCAGGAGTACCCGCGGGAAATAGGGGACAGACCCCGATTTCCATGGGGAAATCGGGGTCTGTCCCCTATTTCCCGGAACCGCTGCGGCAGCACTCATCGGCTACAGGCCTGCTCCAGCTTGTCGATGACCAGCCCGGCCACATCGAAGCCCTGCTGCGCGGCGATCTCGACCATGCAGGTGGGACTGGTGACGTTGATCTCGGTGAGATGACCGCCGATGACGTCCAGCCCCACGATCAGCAGCCCGCGCTGCCACAGGATGGGCGCCAGGTACTCGGCAATCTCGCGCTCGCGCGCGGTGAGCGCCATCGCCACCCCGCGCCCGCCGGCGGCGAGGTTGCCGCGCGTCTCGCCGGCCTGCGGGATACGCGCGAGCGCAAAAGGCACGACCTCGCCACCGATGATCAGCACGCGCTTGTCGCCTTCGGCGATCTGCGCGAGGTAGCGTTGCGCCATGATCGTGCGCGCGCCGTCGTGGGCGAGCGTCTCGACGATCACGTTGCGGTTGGGGTCGTCGGCGCGCACGCGGAAGATCTGGCTGCCACCCATGCCGTCGAGCGGCTTGAGGATGACGTCGCCGAGCTCGTCGATGAAGGCGTGGATGTCCGCGGGGTCGCGCGCCACCAGGGTGGTCGCGGTGAATTGCGGGAATTCGGTGATCGCGATCTTCTCGGAATGATCGCGCACCGCGCGCGGATCGTTGAACACGCGCACACCCGCCTGCGCCGCGCGTTCGAGCAGCCAGGTGGCGGTGACGTACTCGAAGTCGAAGGGCGGGTCCTGGCGCATCAGCACCGCGTCGAAGGCCGCCAGCGGCAGCGCCTGCGACTCGCCCTCGTGATACCAGGCCGCGTCGTCGGCGCTGACCTCGAGCGCCACGCAGCCGGTGCCGACCACCACGCCTTCGCGCCAGGTGAGGCCGGCGCGCTGCAGCGCCCACACATCGTGGCCGCGGCGGGCGGCGGCGCGCATCATCGCGATGCTGGAGTCCTTGTAGGCCTTGAGGCCCGCGAGCGGGTCGAGGATGAAGAGGAGCTTGAGCTTGCGGGTCATGGTGTGCTCACCGGTCATATCTCCGGACCTCGGCGCGATCGCTGACGGAGCGGCGCAGGCCGCGCGGCCCTCCTGCCTGATCGCACATCCGAGGCATCAAGAGTCCGCGGCTTTCGCCGCTCCGGAGAGGGCAGCGGCAGCGCGGACGGGGAAGGTCATGCGGCCAGTGCGTCCTCATCCTCGACGGGCGCCGTTTCCTCGATCTCCACCGAGGCCGCCAGCAGCGCCAGGCGCGCGACCACGCCGTAGGCATAGAAGCGGTTCGGCGGCGCATCCGGTCCCTGGGCGGCATCGGGCATGGTGCCGCTGGTGTCGAAGGCGAGCGGCGTGAAGTGCATGCCCGGCGCGTTGAGGTTCTCGTCGCGGCCGCGCTCGGTGTGGACGCGGTAGAAGCCGCCCACGACGTAGTGATCCATCATGTACACGACCGGCTCGGCGACGCCGTCCTGTACGGTCTCGAAGGTATGCACGCCTTCCTGGATGATGACCTCATGCACCTGCAGGCCTTCCTTCACCACCGCCATCTTGTTGCGCTGGCGGCGGTTGAGGCCGACCACCTCGGAGGCGTCCTTCACCGTCATCACCCCCATGCCGTAGGTGCCGGCGTCGGCCTTGACCACCACGAAGGGCTCGTCGGTGACGCCGTATTCCTTGTACTTGGCGCGGATGCGGGTGAGCAGCGAATCGACCTGGCCGGCCAGGCATTCCTCGCCGGTGCGCTCCTGGAAGTTGATCTGGCCGCACACGCCGAACTCGGGGTTGATGCGCCACGGGTCGATGCCGATCGCGCTGGCGAACTCGCGCGCAACCCGGTCATAGCATTCGGCGTGCTTCGACTTGCGGCGCTTGTGCCAGCCGGCGTGCAGCGGCGGGATCAGCCATTGCTCGTCCAGGCCCTTGAGCACCGCCGGGATGCCCGCCGACAGATCGTTGTTGAGCAGCACCGCGCACGGGTCGAAGTTGTCCAGCCCGATGCGGCTGCCGCTGCGGCGCAGTGGTTCGAGCGTCAGCGTGGCGCCATTGGCGAGTTCCAGCACGGTGGGCTCGGCGATCTCGGGCAGCAGGCTGCCGATGCGCACGTCCAGGCCGGTCAGGCGCAGGATGGACACCAGCTTGGCGACGTTCTGCAGGTAGAACTGGTTGCGGGTGTGGTTCTCGGGCACCAGCAGCAGCTTGCTGGCGTCCGGGCAGATGCGCTCGATCGCCGCCTGCGCCGCCTGCACGCACAGCGGCATGAAGACGTCGTTGAGGTTGTTGAAGCCGCCGGGGAAGAGGTTCAGGTCCACCGGCGCGAGCTTGAAGCCCGAGTTGCGCAGGTCGGTGGAGCCGTAAAACGGCGGCATGTGGTCCTGCCACTGGGTGCGGAACCACTTCTCGATATCGCAGGCGTTGTCGAGGAATTGACGCTCGAGCTCGAGCAGGGGGCCGGTGAGTGCGGTAGTGAGGTGCGGGACCATTGATTTGTCTCGGGGAAAAGGCCTGAGTCGCAAGCCGACGAAGGCGAAAAGGTTTCGCTCGAATGTTACACCAAAGGCCGTCGGCACCCCGCGTGCGGGGAACCGGGCCGGGCGAGCGCCCACGTCCGGGTGTAGTGACCGCGATCGAGCGCTGCGCCCGGACGCGCACCACGTAAGGTGCCGGGGGGCGTGGAACAAGGAACTGCCGGCAGATGCCGCCGGCGCATCTCGGGGGCGATGGCTAGGGCGACCGGAAGCGGTTCTTCCACTCCCGCATCAGCGTGAATGCGGCAAGACGATCGGGGGCTGGCGCCGCCAGGCGCTCGCTGAGCCGCTGCCGGACTTCGGCACGGTCGGTGCGCAGGAAGGGGTTGCGCGCCCTTTCCTGGCCGATGGTGGTCGGGACGGTCGGCAGACCCCGGGCGCGGAGCGCCACGGCCTCCTCGCGCCAGGCGAGCAGTTCCGGGTTGTCGGGTTCACAGGCGAGCGCGAACTCGATGTTCGAAAGCGTGTACTCGTGGGCGCAGCAGACCCTTGTCTCGGGGTCGAGCGCCGCCAGGCGATCAAGCGATGCAAGCATCTGCTCAGGCGAGCCCTCGAAAAGGCGGCCACAGCCCGAGGCGAACAACGTATCGCCGCTGAACAGACACGGTGGCTCGCCCTGCCCCCGATCCAGCAGGTAGGCGACGTGGCCCAGCGTGTGCCCGGGCACGTCAAGCACGCCGAAAGCGAGGCCGATCCCGGGCAGCACCCCGTGGTCACCATCGCGCATGGGCGTCGTCACCGCGTCGATGGCTTCGTCGGCCGGGCCGAACACCGGCACCTTCCAGCGCGCCAGCAGCGCCCTCAAGCCGCCGACATGGTCGCCGTGGTGATGCGTGATGAGAATGGCTCGCAGCGTCAAGCCGTTCCCACGTAGCCAGGCTTCGACCGGCGCTGCGTCACCCGGATCGACGGCGACGACATCCTGCCCCCGGCGGATCATCCAGATGTAGTTGTCGTCAAAGGCGGCAAGGGGAAGGACTTCGGTCTGCATGGGCATGTGCGCGGGATGACGCGACCGGGGTGGGGTGTCGCGCGCGGCCGTTCTCAGCGGTAGTGGCCGTGCGTTTCGAGGACCTCGATCTTGTAGCCGTCCGGATCCTGGATGAAGAAGAAACGCGCCAGCAGCTCGTCGCCGCGCTTGAACTCCTTGACCGGCGCCGGCTCGTAGCCCTTCCCCAGCAGCTCCGCGTGGAAGGCGGGGACGTCCGGCACGACGACGGCGACGTGCCCGTAGCCGGTGCCGTGGGTGTACGCCTCCTCACGGCCCTTGTTCAGCGTCAGTTCGATCTCGAAACCACTCTCCTGGCAGCGCAGGTAGACCAGCGTGAAGTCGGGGAAGTCGAGGCGATGCGACTCGCGCAGGCCGAAAACCTCGCCGTAGAAGCGCATCGATTTGTCGAGGTCCAGCACGCGGATCATGCTGTGGATGATTTTTGCCATGGGGACTCCGTGGTTCGGTTGCGTAAGGGATGTTGCGGAGGACGCGGCGCGGCGGACCAGGTTCAGGACCGCCCTCCGACCGCAACGATGCGCGGCGGGCGGCTCTGCGCGGCCAATGGCGGCACGTTTGGGACTGCGCGCTCGGCGGCGATGAGCTTGCGGCGCAGGTAACGCATGCAGGTCACGCGCAGGAAAGAGGCGAAATTGGGCACTTCACCCCGGCGCCCGAGGATCTCCTCGTGGAACCGGCCGATCAGGTGATTGGTGGTGCAGTGCTCCTCCTCCGCCATCTCCGCGAGGATGTCCCAGGCCATGTTCTCGAGACGGATGCTGGTGAGCGCCCCGCGGACGCGGATCGTGCGGGTGCGCTGCTCGTACTGGATCGGATCGGCCTTGACGAAGTATTCGCACATGATGGGCACCTCTGGACGCCATGGATTCAGCGCCGCATGGGATTGATCGGAAAACCGTCCGGCAGCCCTGCCGAGCGGGCACGCTACAGATGTCGCCGAGTATTTCATCGCCACCGGCAGGCAAGGTAATAGGCCGGTACCTACCACCGGGCTTCCGCTCACTCGAAGTGTAGACGCTGATGAAGCGCCCCGGAGCGGCAGAACCGCGCTCGCCGCGATACCTTCGCGCGCCGCCCGGCGGTTGTAGGTATGCGCCTATGACCCATGCCGCCCCCCCGCCCCGTAAATTCTCTCCCACAGGCCCACGCCGCGGCCGATGACGCAGCTACACAAAAATCAGCACGGAGACAATTCACGTGAGAACCATCCCGATATCGCAAGGGCGTACGGAGCTTGCACCGCCGTCCGCCAAGGACATCTCCCTGACCCGGCGCGGCCTGCTCAAGGGCACCGGCGTGCTGATGGGCCTGCTGGCCGCGGGCAGTCCGCTCGCGCTGCTGGCGCCGTCGACCGCGTGGGCACTCGAGCTCAAGACCCTGAGCAGCGCCGAGGGCGAAGCCCTGCTGCAGATGGGCCGCGTCCTCTTCCCCCACGAGACGCTGCCGGACGCGGTGTACGCACTGCTGGCGAAGGATCTGGACGCCGCAGCGCTCGCCGATGCCGGCACGGCAAAGCTGCTGCGCGACGGCATCGCCGCCCTCGACCACCTGGCCGACGGCAGCTTCCTCAAGGCCAGCGCGGCGCGCCGGCTGCAGGCGGTGAAGTCGATGGAAGACCAGCCATTCTTCAACCTGGTGCGCGGCAAGTGCGTGACCTCGATCTACGACAACGAGATGGCCTTCGCCGCCTTCGGCTACGAGGGCTCGTCGTGGGAGAAGGGTGGCTACATCACCCGCGGCTTCCAGGACCTCAAGTGGCTGCCCGACCCGCCCGTCGAAGCCAGCCCGCCGCCCTACTTCGGCTGAACGCCCCTCGGCCGCCAGCCCGACACCGCACATCCATTCATGCAAGGCCGCCGATCCCGCCTGGATCAGCGGTGCCGCACACGCCGGCAATGAACCGGCGGCGTGCAGAGGAGACGAGACAAAATGACCAAATTCGATTACGCGGACGACTCGGTCGTCGTCATCATCGGTTCGGGCGCCGGCGGCGGAACGCTGGCCAACGAGTTGTGCCAGAAGGGTATCAAGGTCGTGGTGCTCGAAGCCGGCGGCCAGCAATCCAACGCCAGCTTCATCAACGACGAATGGAAATCCTTCAGCCAGCTCGCCTGGCTCGACAAGCGCACCACCTCCGGTAGCTGGCGCCTTGCGAAGGACTTCGCCGGACTGCCGGCCTGGATCTGCAAGACCGTGGGCGGCACCACCACCCACTGGGCGGGCGCCTCGCTTCGCCTGCAGGAGCATGAGTTCCGCACGAAGTCGGTGTATGGCGAACTCGAGGGCGCCAATCTGCTCGACTGGCCGATCACCTACAAGGATCTCGAGCCCTACTACGCCCGCGCCGAACACAAGATGGGAGTCACCCGCACCAACGGCATCCCCGGTCTGCCAGGCAACAACAACTTCAAGGTCTTGTACAACGGCGCCAGCGAGCTGGGGTACAAGGAGGTGCACACCGGCAACATGGCGATCAACAGCCAGCCGCGTGATGGCCGCGCACGTTGCATGCAGCTCGGCTTCTGTTTCCAGGGCTGCAAGAGCGGCGCCAAGTGGTCGACGCTGTACACCGAGCTGCCGGCCGCCGAGGCAACCGGCAACTTCGAATTGCGCGTCCAGGCGCACGTGACACGCATCGAGCACGATGCCGCAGGCCGGGTGAACGGCGTGGTGTACATGGACGCGAACGGCAAGGAACAGCGCCAGAAAGCGCGCATCGTCTGCGTCGCCGGCAACGCCATCGAGACGCCGCGCCTGCTGTTGCTGTCGGCTTCGAGCATGTTCAAGGACGGCCTCGCCAACTCTTCCGGCCAGGTGGGGCGCAACTACATGCGCCACATGACCGGCTCGGTCTACGCGGCGTTCAAGGAACCGGTCAACATGCACCGCGGCACCACGATGGCCGGCATCGTGCGCGACGAGGCGGGGCACGACACCCGCCGCGGCTTCGTCGGCGGCTACGAGATGGAGACGCTATCGCTCGGCCTGCCCTTCATGGCCGCCTTCCTCAATCCGGGCGGCTGGGGCGCGGATTTCGCCTGGTGGATGGAGCGCTACACCAACCTGGCCGGCATGTGGCTGGTGGGCGAGGACATGCCGCGCGAGACCAACCGCATCACACTCAACACCAACGTAAAGGACCAGTACGGCAATTACGTTCCCAACGTCCATTTCGACGACCACGACAACGACGTCGCCATGCGCAACCACGCCTTCACCCAGGGCGAACGCATCTATGAGGCGGCCGGCGCGATCCGCACCTTCCGCACCCCGCCCTACCCTTCCACCCATAACCTGGGCACGGCGCGCATGAGCGCGCGCGCGCAGGACGGCGTGTGCAACAAGTGGGGCCAGACGCACGACATCCCCAACCTGTTCATCAGCGACGGCAGCCAGTTCACCACCGGCGGCGCGGAAAACCCGACGCTGACCATCGTGTCGCTGGCCATCCGCCAGGCGGAATACATCGCCGCGCAGATGACGCAACGCGCGCTCTGAGCTGCAGCAAGGGCCGCCATGAAATATCTGCACACCATGGTCCGCGTGCGCGACCTGGACGCATCCCTGCGCTTCTACCGGGATGCGCTCGGCCTGCGCCTGCTGCGCAAGCTCGACGTGCCGGGCGGTCGCTTCACGCTCGCCTTCCTCGCCGCTCCGGGCAACGAGGAGGCGCAGCTGGAGCTGACCTACAACTGGGACCGTGAAGACTATGGCGGCGGTCGCAACTTCGGCCATCTCGCCTACGGCGTCGACGACATCTATGCCGTGTGCGAGCGCCTGCAAGCCCATGGCGTGACCATCCTGCGCCCGCCACGGGATGGTCACATGGCCTTCGTCCGCTCCCCGGACAACATCTCGATCGAGCTCCTGCAACAGGGCCACCCCCTGTCTCCACGAGCGCCCTGGGTGGACATGCCCAACGTGGGCACCTGGTAAGCGAGCACCGGATGCACACCGATCTTTCACTGCGCACAGACGCACCCACGGCAACGACAACGCCGGATTGGGGCCCACGCCGGGTCGTCGCCCGGCTGCCGGGCTCGCTGCCGATGGGCGGCGTCGTCCCGGAAACGCCCATCCACGCCTTCGCCTCGACGCCGCCCTGCCTGGCCTTCGGCGCGCAGCCAGACCTCAGGCCGCGGCGCCATGACATCGACCTCGGCGGCCTGCTCGCCTTCTTCATCGATGACGTGGCGACGGCCGCCGAGGCCGACGCGCTCATCGCCGCCAGCGAGGTCTTCGGCTACCGCGAGGAGGCCCCGGGGATCGCGACACCGCCGGGCATGCGGATGAACAAGTCGGTGCATTGGGTGGCCGACGCAGCCCTGCTCGACCCCCTGATGGCCCGGATCCGCGACCTGCTGCCTGCACGACTGGACGGCCACGACCTGGACGGCCGCCTGAGCCACCGCATCAACATGTATCGCTACGACGACAACGACGTGTTCAACCGTCACATCGACGGCGACTGGCCGGGCTATGAGCTCAACGCGACGCGCGACGCCATGCTCGAATGGCCTGGCGCGCGCTCCTGTCTCACCATGCTGCTCTACCTGAACGGCCCGGAGGACGGAGTCGGCGGCGGCAATACGCGGCTCCTGCACCGCAATGGCAACTGGGTGGACGTCACGCCCAGGAAGGGCAGCGCGCTCTTCTTCCGCCATGGCTTCACGCCCGCCTCGGTCATCCATATCGGCGACCGGGTGCACGGCGCGGTGCCCAAGTACGTGGCGCGCATCAACGTCATGTACGCCGGCGCCTGAACCCGCCGCGGCCCACGCCGGGTCGTCAGGCGGGCGGACGCACAGGCAGGCTGCGCTCGTCCTTCACCACCTCCATCACCACGTAGGTATGGGTCTGCTTCACGCACGGCAGCCCGGAGATCTGCTCGCCCATCACACGCCGGTACTCGTTGATGTCGCGCGTGCGCACCTTGAGCAGGTAATCGAAGTCGCCCGCGATCATGTGGCAGGACTCGATCTCGGGGATCCGGCGCACGGCGTCGTTGAAGCGACGCAGGTCGTGCTCGGTGGTGCTGGTGAGCAGCACCTGGACGACGACGATGTGGCCGGCGCCGACCGCGTCGGGGTCGAGCGCAGCATGATAGCCGCGGATCACGCCGGTCTTTTCCAGCCGGCGCACACGTTCGGCGCAGGGCGTCTTGGTCAGGCCGACGCGGCGCGACAGTTCGACGATGGACAGGCGGGCGTCGGCCTGCAGCTCGACGAGAATCTTCTGATCGATGCGATCCATTGCGGTGCAGCAGGCTTTTTGCCTGGCGAACTGTTCAAGTTCGGGAATTATGGCTCTATAAACACAAACTTTGGAGCCATTAACTACGCCTTTTGGCGAAGAATTCGGCCGATCGGGCGCCCTCGCATGCCGACCGCCCAACAGCTCTTCGACGCCCCTCTCCACACCCTCGGGCGGGGCGTCCGTACCGAACCAGGAGTGCCCGGCCGTGAACCCGAACTTGTTGTCGAACGACGCATCGAGCCCCTTGGCTGGCGATCCCGCCGATCGGAGCGCGGCCGCCCTGCCCGCCATGCCACGTGACGCCCTGCGCCACGCGATCGACGCCGCCTGGCGCACGCCCGAGCCGGTCTGCGTCCCACCCCTGGTCGAGGCCGCGCGCCTTCCCGACGCCTTGCGCGAGCCGGTGCGCACGCTCGCCCACGAGCTCGTCAGCGGCCTGCGCGCCACCCGCAGCCGCTCGTCGGGCGTGGATGCGCTGATGAAGGAGTTCTCGCTCTCCAGCCAGGAAGGCGTGGCGCTGATGTGCCTGGCCGAAGCCCTGCTTCGTGTGCCCGACAAGGCCACCGCCGACCGCCTGATCCGCGACAAGCTCGCCGACGGCGACTGGCGCGCCCACATCGGCAACAGCCCCTCGCTGTTCGTGAACGCCGCCACCTGGGGCCTCTTGATCACCGGCCGGCTGGTGTCGACCAGCAGTGCCGAAGGCCTGTCCTCGGCGCTCACCCGCCTGGTGGCGCGCGGCGGCGAGCCGCTGATCCGCAAGGGCATGGACCTGGCGATGCGCATGCTGGGCGAGCAGTTCGTCACCGGCCGCGACATCGACGAGGCCTTGAAGCGCGGCCGCGAGCATGAAAAGAAGGGCTACCGCTACTCCTTCGACATGCTCGGCGAGGCGGCGATGACGGCGGTCGATGCCGAGCGCTACTTCCGCGACTACGAACGCGCCATCCAGGCCATCGGCCTCGCTGCCAGGGGCCGCGGCGTGGTCGACGGCAACGGCATCTCGGTGAAGCTGTCGGCCCTGCACCCGCGCTACACCTGGTCGCAGCGCAAACGCGTGCTGGCCGAGCTGCTGCCGAAGCTGAAGGCCCTGTGCCTGCTGGCAAAGCGTTACGACATCGGCCTCAACATCGACGCCGAGGAGGCCGACCGCCTCGACATCTCGCTCGACCTGCTCGAGGCGCTCGCGCTCGACGACGCGCTCGCCGGCTGGACCGGGCTCGGCTTCGTGGTGCAGGCCTACCAGAAGCGCGCGCCGCAGGTGCTCGATTTCGTCATCGACCTGGCGCAGCGCAGCGGCCAGCGCATGATGGTGCGCCTGGTCAAGGGCGCGTACTGGGACGCCGAGATCAAGCGCGCGCAGATCGACGGCCTGGCCGGCTACCCGGTCTATACGCGCAAGGTGTACACGGACGTCTCCTATCTCGCCTGCGCGAAGAAGCTGCTCGCCGCGCGCGATGCGATCTACCCGCAGTTCGCCACCCACAACGCGCACTCGCTGGCGGCGATCTTCCACCTCGCCGCCGCCGACGGCCGCGCCTGGCAGCCGGGCGACTACGAGTTCCAGTGCCTGCACGGCATGGGCGAGCCGCTCTACGACCAGATCGTGGGCCAGCCCGGCCGCCACCGCATGGTGCGCATCTACGCCCCCGTGGGTAGCCACGAGACCCTGCTCGCCTACCTGGTGCGCCGCCTGCTCGAGAACGGCGCCAACACCAGCTTTGTGAACCGCATCGTGGACGAGCGCGTGCCGGTGGAAGAGCTGATCGCCGACCCGGTCGAGCAGGCCGCCCCGCTCGCCGGCGCGCCGCATCCGAAGATCGCGCTGCCCTCTGATCTGTTCGGCGCGCTACGCACCAACTCGGCGGGTGTTGATCTCGCCAGCGAGGCGGTGCGCGCGCGCATCGCCGCGGCGCTCGCCGCTTCGCGTGCCACCCCCTTCGCCGCCGGGCCGATCGTGGTCGGTGGCACCGCCGTCCCCGCCGCCGTGCATCCCGTCAGCAACCCAGCCGACCGTAACGAGGTCGTCGGCGGCGTCGCCGAGGCCACGCCCGCCGACATCGAGCGCGCGCTGGCTGCCGCCCATGCCGCCGCGCCCGACTGGGCCGCCACCCCGGCTGCGGTACGCAGCGACGCGCTGGTGCACGCCGCCGCGCTGTTCGAGCGCGAAGCCGACACCCTGCTCGCGCTCGCCGTGCGCGAAGCCGGCAAGTCGTGGGCGAACGCCGTGGCCGAGCTGCGCGAGGCGGTCGACTTCCTGCGCTACTACGCGCAACAGGCACGCGGGTTCGATCCCGCCAGCCACGTGCCGCTCGGCCCGGTGCTGTGCATCAGCCCGTGGAACTTCCCGCTCGCCATCTTCACCGGCCAGGTCGCCGCCGCGCTCGCCGCCGGCGACCCGGTGCTCGCCAAGCCCGCCGAGCAGACCCCGCTGATCGCCGCCTTCGCGGTACGCCTGCTGCACGAGGCCGGCGTACCGGCCGCCGCGCTGCAGCTGCTGCCCGGCCGCGGCGAGACCGTCGGCGCCGCGCTGGTGGCGGATGCGCGCGTGCGCGGCGTGATGTTCACCGGCTCCACCGAGGTCGCCGCGTTGATCAACCGCAAGCTCGCCGCGCGCGGCGGCAACGTGGCGCTGATCGCGGAGACCGGCGGCCAGAACGCGATGATCGTGGACTCCACCGCGCTCCCCGAGCAGGTGGTCGGCGACGTGCTCGCCTCCGCCTTCGACTCCGCCGGCCAGCGCTGCTCGGCGCTGCGCGTGCTGTGCCTGCAGCAGGACATCGCCGACGGCGTGATGGACATGTTGCAGGGCGCGCTCACCGAGTTGCGCCTCGGCGACCCGGCGGACGTGCGGGTCGACATCGGCCCGGTGATCGACGCCGATGCGCGCGACGGGCTGGAGGCCCACGTCGCCGCGATGCAGGCGAAGGGCGCGCGCGTCACCCGCCTGGCCGTACCCGCCGAGTGCGCGCGCGGCACCTTCGTCGCGCCGACCATCATCGAGATCGGCGCACTGGCCGAGCTCGGCCGCGAGCAGTTCGGCCCCATCCTGCACGTGCTGCGCTACCGCGCCGCCGAGCTCGACGGCCTGATCGACGCGATCAACGCCAGCGGCTACGGCCTCACCATGGGCGTGCATACCCGCATCGACGAGACCGTCGAGCGCGTCGCGGCGCGCGCCCACGTCGGCAACCTGTATGTGAACCGCAACATCATCGGCGCGGTGGTGGGCGTGCAGCCCTTCGGCGGCGAGGGCCTGTCGGGCACCGGCCCGAAGGCGGGCGGGCCGCTCTACCTGCACCGCCTGCTCGCACGCTCGCCCGGGCCGGTGCTGGCCGATGGCGCGGTGGCCGTGGCCGAGTGCGACGAGACCCGCGCTGCCGATGCCATGCTCGCCGCTTTCCTGGAATGGCTCGACGGCGCCGGCCGCAGCCTGCTGGAGGGCGACGAGCTCGCCGTGCTGCGTGATCGCGCCGACGCTTGCCGCGCGCGGCGCTTGAGCGGCCTGCGCCTGGCGCTTCCCGGCCCCACCGGCGAGGACGACAGCCTGCGCTTCACCGCGCGCGGCATCCTCGCCGGCGTGGCGGACAGCGCCGCCGCGGTGCTGCACCAGGTGATGGCCGCGCTCGCCAGCGCCAACCGCCTGCTGCTCGCGGACAGCGACGCGGCACGCAAGGTGCAGGCCGCGCTCCCCGAAGCCCTGCGCAAGCACGTCGCGGTGGATGCAGCCTGGTTCGACCAGGCGCTCGGTGCGGTGCTGTTCGACGGCGGCGACGCCGAAGCCGACGCGCTGCGCGTACGCGTCGCCGCACGCAACGGGCCAATCCTGCAGTTGCTGCAGCCCTGCCCCGACTACGACCTCAGCCGCCTCGTGCATGAACGCACGCTGTCGATCAACACCGCCGCTGCGGGTGGCAACGCCAGCCTGATGGCGATGGGGGCGTAGGCAGGCACCGCGATCGAACACAGCCCGGATAGGCCCCGATCCGGGCTGGAATCACCCAGCTAGGGGCATCACGGATGGCAAGAACGAAAAATTCGCTTACCTTTGGCAAACGCAAACGTCCCCCCATGGTGCCGTTTGCCCCGTCCAAGGCACAAGACCACAGCCAAGAAGGAGACGTTTCATGAAAAAAACCCTGCTCGCCACCACCGTCCTCGCACTCGGCGGCTTTTCCACTGCCGTCCTGGCCGAACTGCCGGTCGCCATCGCCGGTCCGATGACCGGCCAGTACGCCTCCGCCGGCGACCAGATCCGCAAGGGCGCGGAGATGGCCATCGCCGACATCAACGCCCGCGGCGGCGTGCTCGGCGAGAAGCTCAAGCTCGAAGTCGGCGACGACGCCTGCGACCCCAAGCAGGCGGTGTCGGTCGCCAACACCATGGTCAACAAGGGCATCGTGTTCATGCACGGCCACTGGTGCTCGAGTTCGACGATCCCGGCCTCCGAGGTCTATGTCGAATCCGACATCCCGATGGCCACCGTGTCGACCAACCCGCAGGTCACCGAGCGTGGCCTCAAGAACATCTTCCGCATCATGGGTCGTGACGACCAGCAGGGTCTGGTCGCGGGCAACTACATCGCCGAGAAATTCGCTGGCAAGAAGGTCGCCGTGGTCGACGACAAGAGCGCCTACGGCAAGGGCCTGGCCGACGAGATCGCCAAGGCGATGGAAGCCAAGGGCGCCAAGCCGGCGCTGCGCGAGTCGATCACCGCGGGCGAGAAGGACTACTCGGGCATCGTCACCAAGCTCAAGCAGGCCGGCGTCGAAGTCATGGCCTATGGCGGCTACCACACCGAGGTCGCGCTGATCCTGCGCCAGGCCCAGGCTGCCGGCCTGCAGCTCACGGTGATGGGCGGCGACACCATGACCAACTCGGAACTCGTCACCGCTGCCGGCCCCGCCGCCGACAACGTGATGTTCACGTTCTCGCCGGATGCGCGCAAGAACCCGGAGGCCGCGCCGGTGGTGGAGAAGTTCCGCGCCGCCAAGGTCGAGCCGGAAGGCTACGTGCTGTACGCCTACGCCGCCATGCAACTGTTCGAGCAGGCCGCCACCGCGGCCAAGAGCACCAAGTACGCCGACCTCGAGAAGGCGATGCGCGGCGGCACCTTCAAGACCGTGATCGGCGACCTGTCCTTCGACGCCAAGGGCGACCAGAAGGCGCCGGGCTTCGTGGTCTATCGGTGGCAGGACGGCCAGTACGACTACGCGAAGTAAGTGACCATCTGCCCCGGCTAGCCCCGGGGCGCTTCTCGCCGCCAGCCCACAAGGCGTGCGGCGACGTCCGCACCTAACGACAAGACGGCACTGCCTGCGTCCCGCACCGGCCACACCGGGGCGGGCGCCGCCCTGCCGCCACGGGAGACATCGTGGCCTATGCACTCCAGCAACTGATCAACGGGCTCACGCTCGGCGCCATGTACGGCCTGATCGCCATCGGCTACACGATGGTGTACGGCATCATCGGCATGATCAACTTCGCCCATGGCGACATCTTCATGGTGAGCGCGTTCATCGCGGTCACCGCGTTCACGATCCTCGCCGCCGCCGACGTGACCTCGATCCCGCTCGCGCTGACCTTCGTGCTGATCGTGTCGATCTTCTTCACCTCGGCCTACGGCTGGGCGGTCGAGCGCACCGCCTACCGCCCGCTGCGCGGCTCGACCCGGCTGGCGCCGCTGATCTCCGCGATCGGCATGTCGATCTTCCTGCAGAACAGCGTGCAACTCACCCAGGGCGCGCGCGTGAAGCCCATCCCGCCGGTGCTCGAGGGCGGCATCGTGCTGTGGGACAGCCCGGCCTTCACGGTGCAGATCGGCTGGAGCCAGCTGCTGATCATCGTCACCACGGTGATCCTGATGACGGCCTTCACCTGGATGATCACGCAGACCCCGTTCGGCCGCCAGCAGCGCGCCTGCGAGCAGGACCGCACCATGGCTTCGCTGCTCGGGGTCAATGTGGATCGCACCATCTCCTACACCTTCATGCTGGGCGCAGCGCTCGCCGCGGTGGCCGGGGTGATGGTCACGGTGTACTACGGCGTGGTCGACTTCTTCATCGGCTTCCTCGCCGGCATCAAGGCCTTCACCGCCGCGGTGCTGGGCGGCATCGGCTCGCTGCCGGGGGCCATGCTCGGGGGCCTGCTGATCGGGCTCATCGAATCCTTCTGGGCCGCCTACCTGTGGGCGGAATACAAGGACGTCGCCACCTTCGGCATCCTGTGCCTGGTGCTGATGCTGCGCCCCTCCGGTCTGCTCGGCCGTCCTGAAGTGGAGAAGGTCTGATGAGCGCCGTCGTCTTTGCGCGTCACGCGATGACGCCTGCCGAACGCCTGCGTGACGCTGGCTGGGTAGCCTTCGTCGGCCTCATCCTGGGCATTCCGCTCGTTGGCCTCACCACGGTGGACGTGGGCGGCCGGCTGGGGGTGGAAACCCGCTTCGGCCTGCTCGCCGCAGCCATCGCCGCGGTGTTCGCCGGGCGCCTGTTGCTGCGCTGGGCGATCGACCAGGCGCGCAACCGCAAGCAGGCGCGCGACCGCGCCAGCACCGCCACCGCTGCCGACCGCGCCCATGGCGCCCAGCGCGTGGTGAATGTGCTTGGCTGGGTCGCGCTCGGCGCCTCGATCGCGCTGCCGATCGTGTTCTCCGACAACCGCTACGTGGTCGACACCGCCACCACGGTGCTGATCTACGTGATGCTGGGCTGGGGCCTCAACGTGGTGGTGGGGCTGGCCGGCCTGCTCGACCTCGGCTACGTCGCCTTCTACGCGGTGGGCGCCTACTCCTACGCGCTGCTGTCGACCCAGTTCGGCTGGAGCTTCTGGGAGGCGCTGCCGGTGTCGGGCGCGATGGCCGCGACCTTCGGCATCCTGCTCGGCTACCCGATCCTGCGCCTGCGCGGCGACTACCTGGCGATCGTGACGCTGGGCTTCGGCGAGATCGTGCGCATCATCCTGGTAAACTGGACCGAGTTCTCCGGCGGGCCCAACGGCATCAGCTCGATCCCGCGCCCGAGCTTCTTCGGGCTGGACTTCGCCCGTAGCGCGCCGGAGGGCAGCCAGACCTTCTCCGGCTTCTTCGGGCTGGAGTTCTCGCCGATGCACCGCCTGATCTTCCTCTACTACCTGATCCTGGTGCTGGCCCTGCTGACCCACGCCTTCGTGTCGCGCCTGCGCAAACTGCCGGTGGGCCGCGCCTGGGAGGCGCTGCGCGAGGACGAGATCGCCTGCCAGGCGATGGGCATGAACACCACCAACATCAAGCTCTCGGCCTTTGCCATCGGCGCCATGCTGGGCGGCTTCGCCGGGGTGTTCTTCGCCGCGCGCCAGGGCTTCATCTCGCCGGAGAGCTTCACCTTCACCGAGTCGGCGATCATCCTCGCCATCGTCGTGCTCGGCGGCATGGGCTCGCAGATGGGCGTGGTGCTGGCGGCCACGCTGCTGGTGCTGATCCCCGAGTTCGGGCGCAACTTCGCCGAGTACCGGATGCTGCTGTTCGGCCTGGCGATGGTGCTGATCATGGTGTGGCGCCCGGGCGGCCTGCTGTCGCACCGCGAACCGACCGTGCGCCTGAACGCGCTGGGCAAGGCTGCTACGACCAAGGAGGCTGCGCGATGAGCACGCCCGCCACCCTGCTGTCGGTGCGCAACCTGACCATGCGCTTCGGCGGCCTCACCGCGATCGACGACCTTTCGCTGGAAGTGCCGGCCGGCAAGATCACCGGCATCATCGGCCCCAACGGCGCCGGCAAGACCACGCTGTTCAACTGCCTCACCGGCTTCTACAAGCCCACCACCGGCACGCTGCGCCTGGCCCACCCCACGCGCGGCGAGATGCGCCTGGAGGCCCTGCCCAGCCACCGCGTCGCGCGCGACGCCCAGGTGGTGCGGACCTTCCAGAACATCCGCCTGTTCCCCAAGATGACGGTGCTGGAGAACCTGATCGTGGCCCAGCACAACGTGCTGCAGCGCGCCTCGAAGTTCTCCATCGCCGGCATCTTCAAGCTGCCCGGCTACCGCCAGGCGGAAAGACAGGCGATCGAACGCGCGGCGATGTGGCTCGAGCGCCTCAAGCTCACCCACCTCGCCGACCACGCAGCCGGCGACCTGCCCTATGGCATCCAGCGCCGCATCGAGATCGCGCGTGCGCTGTGCGTCGATCCGGTGCTGCTGTGCCTGGACGAGCCCGCCGCCGGCCTCAACCCGCGCGAGTCCGCCGAACTCAACGAGCTGCTGCTCTACCTGTGCGGCGAGATGGGGATCGCGATCCTGCTCATCGAGCACGACATGAGCGTGGTGATGAACGTGTCGGATCACATCGGCGTGATCAGCTACGGGCGCAAGATCGCCGAAGGCACGCCGGCGCAGGTCAAGCACGACCCGCAGGTGATCAAGGCCTACCTGGGCGAGGACGAGGAAGAGGCCGAGGCGGCCATTGCCGCGAAACTGGCGGAAGAAGGCCTCGCCGCAGCAAGCAAGGGGAGTCAGCCGGCATGATGCTCAAGATGGAGGGCGTGCACGCCCATTACGGCCACATCCACGCGCTGCGCGGCATCGACGTCGAGGTTCAGGTGGGCGAGATCGTCACCCTGATCGGCGCCAACGGCGCCGGCAAGTCGACGCTGATGATGAGCCTGTTCGGCAACCCCAAGGCCAGCGCCGGGCGCATCGTGTTCGACGGCGAGGACATCACCCGCGTGCACACGCACGAGATCGCCCGCCGCGGCATCGCCCTGGTGCCCGAAGGCCGGCGCATCTTCCCGCGCATGACGGTGATCGAGAACCTGCAGATGGGCACGGCGCACGCCGACCCGGCCAACTACGCCGCCGACACCGCGCGCGTGTTCGCGATGTTCCCGATCCTGCAGGAGCGCCAGTCGCAGCGCGCCGGCACGCTGTCGGGCGGCGAGCAGCAGATGCTGGCGATCGGCCGCGCGCTGATGAGCCGCCCCAAGCTGCTGCTGCTCGACGAGCCCTCGCTCGGCCTGGCGCCGATCTACATCCGGCGGATCTTCCAGATCGTCAAGGAGCTCAACCGCGACCACGGCATGACCATCCTGCTCGTCGAGCAGAACGCCAACCAGGCCCTGCGCGTGGCCGACCGCGGCTACGTGCTGCAGCACGGCGAGATCACGCTCGCCGGGACCGGCGCGGAACTGCTGGCCAGTCCGGAGGTACGCGCCGCCTACCTGGAGGGCGGCCACGCCTGAGAGGCGATAATCAACACCGGCCCAAAGCTCGACCGGCGCAAGGCCGGGCGGCGGGGCGGGTGGCGCCAACTTCATGAGCGCCGAGGCGAAAGGCGGCGCGGGGGAAACAAGGCGACGCATGTCCGAGGCGCGCAGCGCCGAGTTTGCGTCGCCGCCCCCGCGCCGTCTTTCGCCGAGGGCAGCCGCAGGCCGCGAATGCAGGCGGCACCACCCGCCCCGCCGCCCGGCCGAATCGTAGCCGCACATCCCTCACCCCCACGCGCCCGATCGATCGAAGCCGCGCCTCCTTCAACCCCAGGCGCCCGACCGACTCGAAGCCCGACACCATCCTCCGACCGCCCGCTTCTCAATCACCCGTCATCTCACCCACCTCCCGATGTCCCACGCCCCCCAACCCGCCCGCTGGCTCCCCTTCGTCGTCCTCGGCATCGGCCTCGTCGCGATCTCCCTGAGCGCCATCTTCGCCCGCCTCGCCCAGGCCGAGGGCGTGAGTTCGCTCGCAGTGGCGACCTGGCGCCTGGGCCTGGCGGCGCTGATCGTCACCCCGCTGGCGTTGCTGCAGGCGCGCCAGGAACTCGCCCGCCTCAGCCGCAGGCAGATCGGCCTGGCGCTCGCCGCCGGCTTCTTCCTCGCGCTGCACTTCGCCACCTGGATCAGCTCGCTCGAGTACACCTCGGTCGCATCCAGCACCGCGCTGGTCACCACCAACCCGCTGTGGATCGGGCTGGCCTCCTTCCTCCTCTTCCGCGAGACACCGACGAAGATGATGATCGGCGGCATCGCGCTGTCCTGCGCGGGCAGCCTGTTCATCTTCTGGAGTGACAGCCAGACCGCCGTCGAAGGCGCCAATCCCTTGTTCGGCAACCTGCTGGCGCTGATCGGAAGCTGGTGCTTCTCCGCCTACCTGCTGATCGGCCGCCGCCTGCGCGCCGGCCTCGGGCTGCCGGCCTACATCTGGCTGGCCTACGGCGTGGCGGCGCTGTTCCTGTTCGCCGCCAGCGGCGTGGGCGGCGTGGCGCTGCTGTCGCTGTCGAACGCCGCCTGGCTGGTGCTGCTTGCGATGGCGTTGGGGCCGCAACTGCTCGGCCACACCGCCTACAACTGGTCGCTGCGCTACGTCTCGGCCACCTTCGTCGCGGTGATCACGCTGGGCGAGCCGGTGGGCAGCGCCCTGCTCGCCTTCATCGTCTTTGGCGAGGGCTTCGCGCCGCTGCAGTTCGTCGGTTTCAGCCTGCTGCTGGCGGGGATCTATCTGGCAGCGAAGGGCGAACGCGGCTAGGCGCCGGGAACGCGCATGGCTGGACGCGCGTCCGAAGGCGGAGGAGGACTTCCCACCATGCCTGCACCCCTTGACCCGATCACCGCACCGCCGGGCGCGCTGCCCATGAGCCGCGCCAACTTCCTGCGCCTCGCCGCCGCGAGCGTCACTGGCGTATTGATCGGCGCACCGGCGCGGGCGGCCGGCCCCGCCAGCACCAACGCCGCCGCTCCGCCCATGATCACCCGCCCCATCCCCACCACCGGCGAACGCCTGCCGGTGATCGGCTGCGGCACCTACGTCGGCTTCGACGTCGCTCGCGACAGCGCCGAATACCAGCGCCTGCCCGGCGTGCTGCAGGCCCTGTTCGGCGCCGGCGGCGCGGTGATAGACAGCTCGCCGATGTACGGCCGCGCGGAGACGGTGACCGGCGAGTTGCTCGCCGCCGCCGGCAGCCACGCCAAGGCCTTCCTCGCCACCAAGGTGTGGACGCGCGGGCGCAGCGAAGGCATCCGCCAGATGGAAGAATCCCTGCGCCGCCTGCAGGTCGAGCGCCTCGACCTGATGCAGATCCACAACCTGGTCGAGGACGAGGCCGACGTCCACACCGTGCAGCCGCGCCAAAGCGAGAAGCTGGCCGTGGCCACCCAGACCACCTTGAGTCGAGGCGCTCGACCTGCAGGCGGCGCAGGGATTCTTCCATCTGGCG
>JAANMX010000863.1_pt1 | contig 37802 bp, 24 predicted proteins | sample 7279681 | NCBI WGS metagenome assembly JAANMX01 (sample SAMN14094542, study PRJNA606508) | bioreactor metagenome | isolation source: A lab-scale SPAN reactor treating ammonium-rich wastewater day 351 | place: Ireland: Galway | collected 2018-01-01 | reverse complement strand
TTCGAAAGGCTGGCCTGCCACGCCGAGTCATTCATCTACCTCAGGATGACCGAGTTAATGCTCCGCCGCCTCGCATAGCGTTTCCAAACAGGCTCTCAGACCTCTGACCTCCGACCTCTGACCTCCGACCTCTGACCTCAACTGCCAGTCGTCATCCCGTCCGTGGCCGCCAAGGCCGCTCCATGGCCAGCCAGGGCATTGGTAACTGAACACTGGTTATTGGTAATTTGCTGTTCCCGAACGCTCCCCATTGATCAAAGCCCGCCCATCACGGATCATCCTGATTCCCCGTGCTGCCCCCTCTGCGATCTCGATGAAACGCCTGCTTCCTTTCCTCGCGCTCTGCCTGCTGCTTGCCGCCTGCACCAACCCGCAGCCGGCCGACAACACCGCAAACTCCAACAACGGGCCCGACAACGGCGAAGAGAAGCCACTCAACGTCACGCAGCTCAGCCACTCCGAGCAGGAAGCGGCTGCCTTCATCCGCCGCTACCCGTCGCTGGCCGTCGGCCTGGTCAACTACTTCGAGCCCGCCCGCGCGGAGCTGATCTCGCGCGAGTTCTCGGCCGAGACCATCGTCTTCCAGCTCGATGCCACCGGCGACACCGGCCTGCTGTTCGACGCCACCCTCGACCGCGCCGCCGAGCTCACGCTCAAGAACGGCTGGCCTGAAAGCGAAATCCTCAACGAGACCGCCACCGAGGGCCACGTCGCGCTGGTCACGGTCGAGTCCATCGGCGTGCCGGCCGGAGCGCGCGCCGGCGACTACATCCCCGTGCGCATCCGGCTGCAGGGCAACGCCTATGACATCCGGGCCGGCTTCGTGTACCCCACGCCCCTGCGCAACAAGCTGGGGCGCACAGTGGCGATCCTGGAACGCGGCTACCTGCCCCTCAATGCCGACAAGTACTTCGACAAGGACGGCAAGCTCATCCCCAACCCGCCGTTGGAGCCGGATGAAGAGCCCCTCACCCGCGAGCAGATCGAGGATGCCCGCAACCTCGAGCGCCGCGACACCCCGGGCGGCGTCAGCTTCATCCTGCGCAAGGGCTGCAAGCTGGCGGCCGACGTCAGCGACGACGAGCTGGTGGCGGACCACATCGTGCTGCCGCTGCTGCGCGAGGTCGAGGAACGCGGCCGAAAGAAAGACGTGCGCACCATGTCAGCCGAGCTGGTGCCGGACGCCATCGCCAGCATCAAGCAGGAGATGCTGAAAGGCGGCATCGAAGTGAAGGTCGAGGCCCAGGGCGACAACCTGGTCGTCACGCCCATCGGCGTGCGCGAGCAGACCCTGCGCCAGATCTTCGAGTTGCTGAAGGGCATCCGCGTCGAGCTTCACCCGCGCAACAGCGTGATCGTGGTGTTCGATGAAAACCGCTTCCGCGTGGCCGTGTACGGCCCGGTCAAGCACCGCTTCCTGCTCGGCACCGTGACCCTCACCACCGACCCCTTCACCCGCGACCGCCCGGACGTCAAGCCCTACCAGCTGCCATTCCGCGTGAGTTGCCGGCTGCTGGAAGCGGCCGACCCGGGCAAGTCCGGCAAGTACGGCATCCCCGACGGCGATGACGTTAAGCGCGGCGTGACACCCGACGGGCACAAGGGCCGCGTGCGCCTGTCCTGGAGCACCTGGGACAAGAAGGGCAACATGCAGGATGACGGCGTCGATGAGCTCGACAGCTCCGATTTCACCGACATCCTGCGCTTCCTGTGGACCCGCGGCATGGGCCCCCGCGAAGTGCTGGCCTTCGTGGTCGAGGCCGAGCAGAGCTTCGGCCTCGCGGCCGAGCTCGGCTTCAACTACCGCAAGGTGGACCTCGACAAGCTGGTAGAGGACGCCGAGAACCGGTGATCAGTCATGGGTCCGGCGTCCCGCGTCAAAGGCAAGAACTGCCGTCGGCGGGACACGGGACTCGGGACACTATTTTGACCGCAGTCACGTCCACAATCCTTCCACGCACGTCCACATTCGCCAGATTCGCTGAATCAGCCTAACTTTTGGCTGCGGAAGCCTAGATTTCGGGGTTTTTCGGCAAAGTTGCCCCCTGCGCATGTCCGATAGCTTCTTTTAATGCCGGGTATGGCCCGGAAACCGGAAACCAGCGGTATCCCCATGCGCATCCTGAAGCTCGAGATGGACGGCTTCAAATCGTTTGGCCGTCACACGGTATTCGAGTTCCCGGCCCAGATCACGGGCGTGGTCGGCCCCAACGGCTGCGGCAAGTCCAACGTGGTGGACGCCACCCGCTGGGTGCTGGGCGAAATGTCGCGCAAGGCCCTGCGCGCGAAAAGCAGCACCGACGTGATCTTCAGCGGCAGCGCGACCCGCAAACCCGCGCGCTACGCCGCAGTCAGCATCACCTTCGACAACAGCGACGGCGTGCTGCCCTTCAGCAGCAGGCAGGTCAAGGTCACCCGCCGGCTCGAGAAGAACGGCGACTCGTTCTACAGCATCAACGACGAGCCCGCCAAGATGCGCGACGTGCGCGGCCTGTTCGAGGGCACCGGCGCCGCCATGAGCGCCTACAGCATCATGGAGCAGGGCAAGATGGACCGCCTGCTGCAGGCCAACCAGGACGAACGCCGCCTGGTGTTCGAGGAAGCCGCCGGCATCGGCCAGATGCGCAAGCAGCAGGAGGCCGCCCAGGCCAAGCTGCTGGTGGTGGACCAGAACCTCGAGCGCCTGCAGAGCATCCTGGGCGAGGTGAAGGGCCAGCTGCGCAAGATCAAGACCGCCGCCAGCCGCGCCCTCAAGTACACCGAGCTGAAGGAGCGCTCCCGCGTGATCCACCAGGACCTCGCGCTGGTGCAGTTCTCCGGCCTCGACAAGCAGCGCGAAGAGCTGCTGGCCACCATCAGCGCAGCGGGCAAGCGCGAGGGCGCCATCCAGGCCGACCTCGCCAAGACGAAGATGGACCTCGAGGACGCCGAGACCCGCCTGGCTGACGCCGAGCACGAGGAACGCCGGCTGTCCGAGCGCATCCACAAGCTCGACCTCGAGATCAACCAGCAGCAGGCAAAACGCGAAAAGGCGCTCGCCCGCGTGGAAAGCCTCAAACAGGCCATCGAGCGCGCCAAGGAACTCTCCGAGCGCGTGCGCGCCCAGATGGCCGGCCTGAAATCCCGCCGCGAGACCATCTCAGCGACGGCCGAAGCCGGCCGCGCTGAGCTGCAGCAGCTGGTCGCCCACGTGGCGAAGCTGGCCGCCGACGAGCAGGCCGCGCGCGAAGAGGCCGAGGCCATGGAGGCGCGCCTCAAGCAGGTGCGCACCGAGCTGCTGGACGCGATCACCGCCGCCAACCAGGGTCTCAACGAGCGCATGGGCCTCGACGCCGAGATGCGCAGCGCCCGCCGCCGCCTGGAAGCGCTGGCATCCCGCGCCACCGAGGCCGGGCGCGAGGGCGCCGACGTAAGCACGCGCCTCGAGGCAGCCCGCAGCGCCCGCGAACAGGACGAAGCCGCGCTGAAGGCCGTGCGCGACGAACTGGCCGAAACCGAAAAGCAGCTGGGCCCGATCGGCGAGAGCGCCAACGAGTTGCGCCAGCGCAAGCACGCCCTCGAGCTCAAGCGCGGCGCCAGGCTGGAACGCAAGGCGATGCTGGAAAGCATGGCCGCCATGCGCGAGGGCCTGGACGACAACGCCCGCGCCCTTCTCGAAGACGAGAAGCGCCGCGCCAGCTTCGGGATACAGGGCGTTTTCGCCGACGCCCTGCGCGTTGACCTCGGCTTCGCGGCGGCGCTCGAGCGCGTGCTGAAAGACCTCGGCACCGCGATCATCGTCGACAACCTCGAGCACGCCCACGACCTGTTCGACTGGCTGGCCGGCCGCGGCTCCTGCAACCTGACCATCCTGGCGCAGTCCGAGTTCAAGGCGCCGGACAAGTTCCCGCAATTCCCCGGCGGCAAGGGTGTGATCGGCCCGCTGCTGGACGAAGTGCGCGTCGGCGAAGGCTTCCGCCCGCTGGCCGAGGCCTTGGTCGGCGACGTGCTGCTGGTGGCCGACCGCACCGTGGCGCGCCGCCTGATGCAATCCGGCGCGAGCGGCTTCCGCATCGTCACCCCCACCGGTGAAATGTTCAGCCTGCCCGGCAGCTTCGCGCTGGCCGGCGGCGAGGCCAACACCGGCCTGATCACCCAGCAGTCCGAGATCGAGCGCCTGCGCCATGACCTCGGCGTGCTCGACAGCGAAATCGAGGAGACGGCCGCGAAGCTGGCGGAATCCCTGCGCGAGCAGGACAAGCTGGCGGCGGCAGCCTCTGACCTGCGCGCGCGCATCTACGACGCCAGCATGGAGGCGGCCGGCAAGCGCGTGGCGCTGGACGCCCTGGCCCGCGAGCACAAACGGCTCGAGGAAGAGCGCGCCGTGCTGGCCAGCGAGACGGTAGGCCTGCAGCAGCAGCTGGACGCCGACCTGCAGCGTCACAACGAACTGACCGAGCAGGTGGCCGCCGCCGAAGAAGCCAAGGGCCGCTGCGAGCGCGAGCTGGCAGCCTTGGCCGACGACGTCGCCGGCCGCCGCGAAGCACTGCAGGAGGCGCGGCACGCGCTGACCGAGGCCCGCGTAACCGAGGCATCGCGCCGCACCGAGCAGAAGCAGGCCGAGGATTCTCTCAAGGGCATCGACCAGGCCCTGGCCCGCTACGCCGAAGAAATCGCGCTCAGCGCCGGCGAGGTCGAGGCCCACGCCAAGGAAATCCGCAAGCTGGAGCACGAGGCCGGCAGCAGCATCGAGGTGGAAGCCGAGCTGGAACGCGAGAAGCGCGAACTGGACGAGCGCCGCGGCTCAGGCGGCCAGCTGCTGGCCGAGCGCCGCCGCGAAGTCGAGCACGCCCGCGAGCACGTGGCCGAGCTGCAGGAGCAACTCTACCGCGAGCGCGAAAGCGTGCAGCAGGCCCGCATCGACGAAAACACGCTGTTCATGAAGATGGACGCCATCCGCCGCCGGCTGGCCGAAAACTTCAACGCCGACATCGACACCCTGTACCGCGACTACGACCCGGCCGCGCGCAGCATCAACGAGAACGAGGCCCGCGCCGAGCTGGAATCGCTGGAAGAGCAGATCCGCCGCCTGGGCAACGTGAACATGGAGGCGATGGACGAGCTGAAGGAAGCGGAAGAACGCAACAGCTTCTACACCCGCCAGGAGCAGGATCTGCTCAAGGCCAAGCGCACCCTCAGCGACGCCATCGCGCGCATCGAGAACGAAACGCGCCGCATGTTCATGGAGACCTTCGAGGCCGTGCGCGCCAACTTCCAGCGCCTGTTCCGGCGCCTGTTCGGCGGCGGCAGCGCGGACATCATGCTGACCAACCCGGAAGTGCCGCTGGCCAGCGGCGTGGAGATCATCTGCAAGCCGCCCGGCAAAGAAGCCCTGCCGATCGCCATGCGCAGCGGCGGCGAGCGCGCGATGATCAGCGTGGCGATGATGTTCGCCATCTACGAAACCAACCCGGCGCCCTACGCGATCCTGGACGAAGTGGACGCGCCCTTGGACGAGGCCAACGTGGACCGATTCTGCGGCGTGATCGAGGACTACGCCAAGTACTCGCAGTTCATCATCATCACGCACCACAAGAAGACCATGGCGGCCTGCGACACCCTGTACGGCGTGACGATGCAGGAGCCGGGCACCAGCACCAAGGTAAGCGTGGACCTGCGCGGCGCCGCCGAGCCGGAGCTGCTGGAAGCCAGCGCGTAACCGGAGCCCGGGATGCCAATCCCGGGCGAGCCAGCCCGAGTTCGCGAGTCATCCATAACCTGCCCGGGGTTTGCACCCCGGGCTTTGGTTATGACTACTGCAGCGGATAGCTGCACACGTAGCGCTTCACCGCGCCGGCCTCGAACTCGGATACCCCGAGTTCGACCAGTTCGCCGGTGATCGGAAAGGTGCTCTGCATCAGGTACTCCAGCGCCTTCTGCACGCCGTCGCGGGGCAGCTTCAGGGCCAGGGTGCAGTGCGGCACCCAGCGCCCGGGCTGGTACAGCTTCCAGGGCGACTGCGTGAACTCGGAAAGGCGCTCGGCCACGGCGCGGTGCACGTCCAGCAGTTCCTGGTCAACCACCGGCGCCAGGAACATCACGGTTTCCGCGCCGGGGAACAATCCGAGCGACGACAGCAGCACCGGCAGGGCCGGCGTGCGCTGCGCCAGTTCCGACAGCACCTGGCACATCGTCGGTTCATGCACGTGGTCGCACACCGCCAGCGTGATGTGGAACCGCGCCTTGACGTCCTCGATCAGGATGGTGCCGCCGATCTGCGTCTCGCGCAGCACGCCCACCAGGCGTCGCAGGCGCGACTCGCAGCGCGGGTCAAAGAACAGTTCAAGCGCGAAGGGCATTGCAAGAATATAGGGACGGGCACCCAAAGTGCCCGTCCCTATTTGTGTGAATTTGACTCCGGTCAGATGCCGACCGAGATTTCCAGCGGCTGGCGCGTGTAGTAGGCGATGTCCGAGGCCGGCACGCCCACCAGCATCTGGCTGCGCGCGAACGCGACCGCCTGGTCCTTGCTCTGGAACTCGGAGGTGTCGATCACGCCCTTGACGTGCATGATCACCACGTGGCGCGGCATGCCCTGCAGGGTCTTGCTGATCTTCACGTAGGCCTGGTCCGCGGCGCGGCGGCCGTGTCTGCGGTCCACGTGCTTGCGCGAACCCTTGCGGCGGCCCGGCTTGCCGACCTGGCCGCCGGCGTTCTTGAACGCCTCTTTCAGCTTGTCGAACGCGAGCTGGGTACCGAAGCGGGTGCGCACCTTCTTGCCCGCCTCGTTCATGGTGATGTCCGGGTTGCCCTTCACCAGCTCGGCCACGAATTCCTGCTTGCGCTGGGTGGCGGCCGGCGAGCGCGTGCCGTACTTGCGCGGCCCGCTCGCGGCCTTGGCGGCCTTGGGCTTGCGCTTGCTGCCCTTCTTGGGGCCGCGGCGCGTGTCGATCTTGCCGCCGGCGGCGGCGAAGGCTTCGCGCAGCTTGTCGTACGCCAGCTGGGTGCCGAACTTCTCGCGCACCTTCTTGCCGGCTTCGTTCATCGTGATCGCCGGGTTTTCCTTCACCAGGGCGGCGATGTGCTCCTGCTTCTGCTTGGTGTTTTCCTGCGAACGTTTTTTGGCCACGAATTGCTCCTTGGGATCGATATCAACTTGTGCAGCAATATTTAGTATTCAGCAATTCGGTGCCAACCACTAAATGTTTATTCCAAACGGTTATTTTTCACGCCACGCGAACTCACCATTTTCCAACGACCAGTCCTCCCCGAAGAAACCCGCAAGCCGCACGCCGCCCGCGCCCTCCAGCAGGGTCTCGGAGCCGTACACCATCAGGTCCGGGAACGACGCGCCCGATGTGAAATAGCCGATTCGGTCCGCCACGCGCATGCCGGGGATGCCCGTTCCACCCACCACCGCCACGCTCGCCACGGCGCTGTCAGGCCGCGGGTAACAGAACAGCATGGTCAAATCATCGCCCTCCAGCGTGCGCTCGCCGACACGGATCGCGCCGCTGCCCACGCGCACCGGAGCATCTTTCAACAACAGGTTGTACGCCGCGTTGCTGTCCGCGTTCCCGTAGATGACCACGCTGCGGTCCGGGTATTTCTTCGGGTCGAATTCTGTGTCTGCGACCACCTCCACGGCGCCGTTGCCGCGCACCCACCACTGCTCGGCGTCGAAGCGCGCCTTCTGGCAGCTCCAGGCGTTCTCCGCCGCGCTGCCCTGGGTGCCGTACACCAGCATGAACTGATGCCGGAACGCGTTCTTGAACCAGCCGTAACGCTGCGGGCCTTTCAGGTTCGCACCCGGCGCATCGATCACCACCCAGCCCGTTTCACCCCGGCGCAACTGCAGCCGGCCGCTTTTCGGCCAGTCCACATCGTTCAGCTCAACGCCGTCGAGTTTGAGTGAGACTTTCTCGCGCGGCGTAATCACGCCCTCCAGCTGCAGTGACAGCCGGGCGACATTCTCGGTGCTGCCCTCGAAGGCGCCTTTGTTGGGCAGCAGCTTCAACTGCAAGCGGCTGGGCGCCAGCTGCACCTGCTGCATCTCGATGCGCGCCCAGTGGCAGTCGGCCGTGTGCTCGGGGCAGACGGTGGTGAAATCCACGCTCTGCACCTCGTGGATGCGCGGCAGGCGGCGGCGCGCGAAAGTGTCGAAGATCGGCTGCCAGTCCAGACAGTCGGCGCCGTCGTCGTTGCCGGCGTCCCACCAGTGGTTCGCGCCCGGCTGCTCGAAGTATTGCAGGTCGGTGTGAAACTCCTTCAGCGCGTCGCGCATGTTGCGCGCCTCGCTGATCGGCACGTTGTCGTCCGCATCGCCGTGCAGGATGTAGACCGCCTGTTGCCGGTAATTGTTTTTTCGCAGCAGCGTGCGGCTGGGGTTGGCGCCGCGGTCCAGCAGGTCTGTGACCGGCGTTTTCTCCTCGAAGCTTCCGCCGCTGCCGCTGTAGCTCCAGAAACTCTCCCAGCCGGCGCTGGGCGCCACGGCCGCGAATTTATCCGGGAAATGCCCGCCCACGCTCCAGGTGCCGTGGCCTCCCATTGAGTGGCCGGTCAGCCAGACTTTGGTGGGGTCGTGCTCCAGCGTGGCCTTGGCGTGAGCCAGCACCTCCAGCGCGTCCAGCCGTCCCCAGTCTTCCCAGTCGAAACCGAACGGGCGGCGGTTGGTGGCCGCCACGATGTGGCACCAGCTCTTGGGACTGTACGCGCGCGCCTGGCCGATCGCCTCAACGCTCGCGCCGTGCAGTGACAGCACGATGCCCGGCTTGTCGCCCTCGCCCACGGGTTTCGCCGGCCGTAAGCCGTAATACTGCAAGCTTCCGTCGATTTCGCTCAGAAACGTTACTTTGCGCGCCTGCTCAGGACTCACGGCCGAAATGCTGAATTGTGATTTCGCCAGAGGGTCGGAAATGTTGCCGCGCGTGAGGCTCAATTCATACTTGTATTCGTCGGCGCTAACCTGCTCGACCACCGGCACTGCAAACGGGATCTTGCGCGCGGCCAGCGGCGGGATGCGCGTCGCGCCATACGAGTAGTGTTCGTTCGGCCGTGCGGGGCTGGTTGCGGTCACGATCGGCGTGACGTCCACCGGCTGCCCCGTGGTGTTGAGCACGTTGACCGCCCCCACCAGCTGCTGGTTGCCTGCCATGCCGGTGACGAAGTCCGGCAGTGTCCAGTCGCTGCCGACCACCAGCGGTGCGCTGACGGGCTCAAGCTGCGCCTTGAGGCGGCCGCGGCCGATCATGAACAGGAACTGGTTGGCGCCCTGCTTCAGCATCACCGGCAGTTGCACGTAGCCGGTGTTGTAGGGGTCGCCGTAGCGCGGCTCTCCGTTGGCGTAGACCAGCGAGTGGCCGCGGGCGTTGAGGATTGCCGCGCCGGCCTTGGGGCTTTCGAAGCTCCAGTACGCGTAAGCGCCGCCGTAGTTGTCGCCGCTGATCCAGCCCTCATCGTCGGCTGCGGCCTTCTCCCAGGCCACCGGCTCACCCTTGAAGTTGTTGACGGTGTCGCCGGCCCTCGGCGCCTTGAAGGCGCCCTTCACCATCAGTGCCTCCAGCGGGTCAAGACGTACCGGGCTGCGCGCGCCGCGACCGACGCGGGGCAGCACCAGGCACTCGCGCAGCTCGATGGGGCCGGGCGCGGCGGGCTGGTCCTGGGCGATATCCGTTCGCGGGTTGAGAAACAGCAGCAGGCACAGCAGCGGCAACGCAGTGCGAAGGCTCATGGCGGGCTCCAGCGGCGGGGGCCCGCAAGTTAGCCGCCAGGCGCCCGCCCGTGAAGTGCGAATGAAGCACAACATCGTTAACCGCCCGAAGCCTTGCCCCAGGTGCGAAGCGTGGCACACTCCAGAAGCGGCAAAGGTGGGCCTGTAGCTCAACGGTTAGAGCAGGGGACTCATAAGCCTTTATTTGCCTTCCCTCCGCCTGTCCTGTAGATTCCTTCCATGTCCCTCAACGCCCTTCAACCCTTAGGTTTCGGGCGTTTTTTTGGTTCACCCATCCGGGCTATTTTGGGACACTTGGCGACGCGCATTGGGTGAGTCATTGGGTGAGTGGATTCGCGGTCTTGACGGGTCAACCGGAGGCATTGAGGACCATGGCAAAACGGGGCAGGCCGAAGAAGGAAGAAGAACCCACCAAGCGGGGGCAGAGCAAGCACCCAGGCGTGGCAATCGTGAAGCGTGGGAGTCGGTTCTATGCGCGTTGGGATGACCCCGTGTTGTCCAAGCTGGTCCCAGTGCTGGACGAGCTGGGCGAGCCCCTCATGGACGAGCGCACGGGCCGGCCGCGGATGCGTCTCAAACGCGTCCGCGTCGAGCAATGTCTCGACACCATCGGCAAGACCACCGAGAAAGCACGCGAGATCTGGTGCAAGGCGAAGGCAAACGACCTGCGCGACAAGCGGGCCAGGATTGCGGCCGGTGAAGCAGTCATCGAGAAGACGACCGTCACCAAGGCGCTGGAAGGCTACTACAAGGCCAAGAAGAGCGAACTCCAGCCAGAGACGCTGAAAGCTTATGCCCAGGGCACCAAACCTTTCGAGACCTGGTGCAGCAAGAACACCGTCGTCTTCATCCAGGACCTGACCGCACCCGAGCTGGCCCGTTATCGCACGTGGTTCATAGCCATCCGCGCCCACGAGCCCCTCACGGGTAACGGGGTTGGCAAGGGAAAGCGCAGGGAAGGCAAGCGCAAGAAGTCCCCCTCGCAGCAGAACAAGCAGCTCAACAGCCTGCGCGTGGTGCTCTCGCAGCTTAGGCGCGAAGGGAAACTGCCGCTGCTCGACTCTGACGCCATCAAGGACAGCCTGCGGTTCGTGAAACGCGAACGCGCCAAACGGAAGTACCTCGACACGGCGCAGATCAAGGCCCTGCTGGAAGCCGCGCAGCGCCACGACCGCGACGGCCACGACCCCATTGCCCCTTTCATTGCCGCCTGTTTGGCGACGGGGATGCGCTTCCACGAGTTGTGCGACCTGGACTTCGAGGAAGTGGATATCGAGGCCGGGAGAATCCATCTTGCGGCGCAGCGCACGAAGACCAGCACGGAGCGCTACGTGTACCTGGACAAGCTGCCCACGCTTCTGGACTGGCTGACACGGACGAAGCTCGCGGCCGGAGGCAAGGGCCGCGTGTTCCCGCATCTCACGTTTGCCATCGCCCGCATGGCCCGCGCACGGCTCATGGACACGGGCAACGACGGCTATAGCGCCCCGCCGTTCACATTTCATCGGCTGAGGGCGACCTGCGGGACCTATTCGGTCTGCGCAAGCCTCTACGGGCGCGGCAGTGAGCACGAGACCGCCCAGCAGCTCGGTCATTCGATCCAGGTTGCGCAGGCACACTACACCGGCCGCGCCAAGGACTTTGAGCCCAACGCGCAAAGCCTTGAGGCTGCTATGAAGTGCCCGGCTGCCTTCAGGGCGTGCTTTCAGATCTCGCTGGCGGCAACATCGGGACGGACCGGCTAGGCCGCTCCGACGGCCATCCACACTCCTTCCACCGGCCTTATGTCGCGTGAAGTCCCTATAATGCGTGCGGCTGCGCTACGGACCGCGAAGGGACTTCCAATGCCGAAACAAAAGACCGCTAAGCCGAGCAGTGTCAAACGCACCCGACAATCAAAGGGCAAGGGCCGCGCCAAGCTGCCTGCCGAACCATCCACGGTGGAACAACCGTTCTTGTCCTCCATCGCGAATGTCCGCCTTGCCGTAAAGCTGCTGCGCGAGGCAGCGCTTTCGCCGATCCCAAATCTGGGAGAGATCGCCCCAGACCAATTCGACGGATATGGCGAATGGGGCCCGTTCCCAACCTACCCTGGCAAAACCGGCGACGATAAGGCCGACGCAGAAGCGCTCGCAGACATTGACCGCCAATACGATGCCTACACGAAGCGCGTCAACGCCTGGGATCGAAAGCACGGTTGGTCAGAAAAGGCGCGGTCCAGGGCGCGCGATGCGTTTGCATGGCGCGACACACTCACCGCGCGCATCGGAAGGACGGACGTCGAGAACCGGCACCAACCGGACCCGGAATGGGACCACGAGCGACTCAGCCGTGAACTCGGCTACCTGGTTACTAAGACGAACTCAATGGAGCCATCTGAAACTTGGGGACCACCGGAATCGGTGCTCGGCGAGTTCTACGAAGACGATTCCTTTGGCACCGGCGGCCAATATGACCTGAGTGCCCCCATGAAGTTCTTGGACACGGTTAGGCTACTAGTTCACGCCGGGCTTATTCGGCCGGACCAGATACGGATGCGCTCCCAGCACCTTGAGTCACAGCCTTTCAACGCGCTCAGCCCACACTTCAGTGGTAACGACAACGCCCGCGCGATATTGGGACCGCCGCCGCCACACCTGGCAGGTCCACCTTCCTATCAGCGTATCGACAGGCGCATCGTAACCGGCACCCGCCTGCTCGCAGATCACGAGTTCATCCATCCGGCGAAGTGGTGGCAGTATGCGGACGTGATTCTGGAACAGTGCCTGATCGAACGCACTCGCGCACTCGAACTTTGCAGGTGGTGCGACCAACGTATTGCCGCTTGGGAGTCGGCGTTCTATCCACGGATCGAGATAGGACCGGAGATCATCGAGGTGAGCGCCAAAGGCAATCCCACCCCATCTGGTCGGCGCAGACTGACTGTCACCATCGCGGGAGTGGAGCCGCCCGACACAGCCCGAACCATCCAGAAGGGCCTAGCCGAAAAGCTGCTTCTGCTCAACACCGGAGAGGTCGTTGGCCTCAGCAACACGTCATACATAGGCGAAATGCGAACGGCGATTCCATTGCTGCGGGACTACATCGAGGGCGGCACCTCTACCGAGTGGTGCAACAGGGCAATGCTGCCTGAGCCGCTGGATCGAGCAAATGTGGCATGCGCCTATCGGCTGCGCCCCGGCATGGCCGGGCGCGTCATCGACAAGCTCAAGCAAGATACTTGAGAAAGCTGAACTATACGGCACTTGCAGGCGATGCCGGCCGGAAACCCCCTAGCAGCGGGCGTTCGCGGCTCTTGACGCGTCCATACCTGTCAACCCTGAATGAATCGAGCTATTCCCGCCACCGCTTAGTCTGACCTTCAAGTTCTTTTGGAGGCTAGACATGCACACCGTTCAGTCAGACCTCGCGCGGGAGCTTGCGCACGAACCACCGACCATCCCGGTAGGCCGTGTCGCCGAGCTGGCCGGCGTGAGCAAGCGCAACGTGTTCCGTTGGATCGAGCAGGGTCGGTTGAAATCCTGCAAAACGCACCCAGATGCTAAGCGGGGCCGGACATTGATTCTCAAAAGCAGCTTGATCGAGCTGCTAGGAGGGGCAGCGTAAGATGAGAAAGGCGACGAAAAAACGCGAAGAGCCCCGGCCAGGGCTCAACGCAAAAGGCAACGAACGTGGAAGTGTATCACGTTCCGCGACGAGCACTGAGACCCTTCTCGCGCTGTATGGCGAATATTGGGCGATGCAGCTAGTCAGGCTTACCAGCGCTGCAAGCAACGGGCGGGACCCCGGCAAGCGGGTCATTGATCGCGGCTGGAAGAGCAAGCCTGACATACGCCGCATGACTCATACCTCTGCCCTGTCGGTCGCGGAGTTATTGGCCATCCACGTGGAAGCGGGCGGCAATGTTGGCCTAGCGATTCCAGTGGGTGTGGTTGTCCTAGACGCTGACACCTCCGGTGCAGCCGAATACCTTGACCAGCTCGCCCCCGCCGCGCCTCGCCAAGACACCGCGCGCGGGGCGCACTTCTGGTTTAGGTTGCCGCCCGGTGTGAAGGTCGCAAATCGCACACGTGTCGAGATCGACAACGGCATCCACGTAGACGTCAAGAGCCATGGCGGGCAATGCGTAGTCGAGCCGAGCATCCATGCGAGTGGCTTCGTCTACGAGTGGCAGCGGACGTTGCCGGACACCCCCGCTGACCTGCCCTTACTACCTGAGAAACTGCTGCAAGCATTGGGTGGTACAAGGGAACCAAGGGATACTAGGGAACCCCATGAAGCCAGTGAACCCTATGAAACTGAAGCAACCCCCCAGCAGCAGCTTGAACTTCGCGACATCGAAAGCGACATCGCGGCTGCAATCGCCGAGACGCTTCCAGCCCGACACGGTGAGCGCCATTGCAAGCTGTTCGAGTTCGGCCGCCGCTTGAAAGCAATCCTGGGCGACGTACCAGTGCTTGAATGCCGAATTCATGTCGTCGAGTGGCATCGGCAAGCGTTGCCCTTTATCCACACAAAGCCGTTTGAGGACTCGTGGACTGACTTCCTGATCGCGTGGCCGCGTATCCGGTTTGCCTATGGCGAATCCTTGGACGTTCTGGTTGAGCGGGCTCTGGCACGGCCTGATCCGGCAGCTCTTGACGCTGCGCGGGTGGCCGGCCTGGGTAGCCCGCACATGCTGAAGCTGGCAGCGCTCTGTTTCGAGCTGGCGAGGGCGCGCGACTTCAAGCCCTTCCGATTGTCGGTTCGACTCGCCGCAAGGTCGATCAAATGCAACGAAAAGACCGCGCACCGGGGCCTGCTGGCCTTTGTGTCGGCCGGCGTGTTGAGACTGGTGGAGCGCGGTGAACAACACGAAGGCGGCAAGCCATCGGTGTACGATTGGGCGGTCAAACTTGGCGAATGACGGGTGTTTTCCCTCGCGCGCGCGGTGCGCGTGCGCGCGTCATGGGGTTTGGGATTTGGTGGCCTGGAATTGAAGGGTCAGGGTCAGGCTGGACGCGCGTGGTGCAGGAGCCCCTAAATACGCCGACTATGCGCTATAGCGTGCGCTGGGCAGGTTTAGACACACTTTCGCGCGGCCTTCGGGGGTCTTTGGGCCACTGGACCAGCCCCCGTGCATGCGGCAGCGAGAGGACAGCTTGCCGGTGTGGGGATTGAGCGCAATCGGTGCCTGGCAGGGGTGTCCGTCGCGGCAGCAGGCGCCGCATCGGGGTCGTAGACGTTTTGGAGTTACCATCGCGTTGCTCACTGTCTGCTTCAGGCGGGAGGTGGACCCTTGTGCGTGGGCAGCTCCAAGTCCGCCAAGTCCCGCCGCAGGGCATTGTCCAACGTCCATCATCAAGATGCAAGCTACTTGTAACTACGGAGTATTCATGGTAAAGGTGGCGAGTGCCGGAACTGCTCGCACTGCAAGGGTGGTCCGACAAGCCGCCGCAACCCCGCGCGGGACAAGCTTTCAGGGCTTTGAGGTCATGGTGGGCACTGCACTGAGCCCCGCCTTGTCGGCCTAGTGGTTAGTACCGTGAGTGACGAGAAAGCCCGCCCGTGATGATCCGGGCGGGCACATCCTCGCCTGCTGCTATGCGCCTTCACGACGTTCCAACGTGGTCAGCACACTGACCAGGTTTGACCGCTGCCACTTCTTGCCCTGCTTGGTCTTGCGACCCAAGCGGTTCAGCTCGTCCACGATCTTGCGCTGGCTCAGGCCCTTGGCCTGTAGGTCCACGATGATGCGCAGGGTTTCCTGTTCCTCGCCGTCGCGCTTGAGCCTGACCCCATCGGCACAGAGCTTCCAGCCAAACGGGGCGTGTCCCGTCACTTCACCCTTACTGCGCTTGTGTGCGTGCGCTGCCGCTGTGCGCTCTGCGATGATGCCCCTCTCCATCTCTGCCAAGCTGGCCAGCAGGGTAAAAAAGAACCGGCCCATGGCGCTGCCGGTGTCGAGCTTTTCGCTGATGCTGTGCAGGCTGCCGTTGCACTTCTCGATGGTCTGCGCGATCTCCAGGGCGTCGATGGTGTTTCGCGCCAGTCGGTCCAGCTTGTAAACCACAAGGGCGTTTGCCCGGCCTTTGCAGACGCTTTCCAGGGCCTTTTGAAGCTCGGGGCGGTTGTCGGCCCGTTTGCCCGAAAGGCCGGCGTCCACGTGGATGTTCAGCAGCTCCATGCCGTTCAGTTCACAGTAAGCCCTGATTTTGGCTTCCTGTGCCTCCAGACTCACGCCTTCGGCTGCCTGGCCTTCGGTGGAGACGCGCACGTATCCGATTGCGCGGGATGGCTCGTTTGACTTGGGTTTTCGTTTCATGGCTGTTTCCTTTTAGGTCGGAATCGGGGCGGTTTCCCGCCCCTTTCCGGCCGGTTTCTGGTTGGTTTCTAGGCTGCTTGTGCGGCTTCGCGGAACATCTCGAAGCCTTCGATCTCTGACAGCACTGCCCGCATGTTGTTCTTGTGCTTGCGCACCAGGGCCAGGTAATCCTTGGCTTCCGCCCCGCCCAAGCCTTCCGCTTCGGCGATGCGTTGCGCTTCCCTGGCGAAGGCTTCGGCCAAACCCTGATTGGTGAGCGAGAGCGGAATGCAGCGAGACTTGAGCGGCCCGTCAAAGGCGCCGAACAGGTCATCCTTGCCCCTGCCTTCGGTGGTGGTGAACACAACGGCCACCTTGGCGGGAAGTTTCTCCAGCATGGTCAGCCAGAGCTGCACGCCCTTGGGCGTCATGTTGTGGCTCTCGTTGATGATGACGCACCGGAAGCCGCCACCCCATGATTTGAGATCGAGTCGGCTGCGCAGGTCACGCACGGCCTGGCCGTCGCAATCCGGGCCGTCAAGCTCGATCACGTCCATGCAGGGGTCTGCGCCAAGCTCACGGGCGATCAGGTGGGCGAGGGTGGTTTTGCCGGTGCCGCTTGGGCCGTCAATCCAGAGAGCGAAGGGCTTGCCGGTGCTTTTGGAGCGGTTTGCTATGGCTTTGGCCTTGGCTGCCGCCTTGTCGTTGCCGATGAAGGCAGACCAATCGGCGGGGCGGTAATCTTCGAACAGTGGCATGGCGTTTCCTTTCGCGCGGCCCGGTGAACTTGCACCGGGCCGCGTCTCTTGTTGGTTAGGCTGCCTGCGCGGCAACGGTTTCGGTGACGTTCACGGGACCGGCGGCTTCGCCGGATTCGGCTTCGAGGATGAAGGACAGCACAGCCTCAATCCTCGCGAGAAGGCGCGTGACGGCCTTGGCTGCATCCTGGCGGTAGTGCTGGATGTAGCGCAGGGCGTTGTGTTCGTAGGCGATGCCGTAGAGCTTGCAGAGGGCTGCCGCGCAGAATTCCGCCACCACTTCGCCATCCTTGTAAGCCGCTTCATCCTTGCGCCTGGCGCGTTTCATGCTGCCCAGGTAATCGTCAACGGCATGAGCGAGCTCGTGGAACCACGTTGCCGTGTCGTGCGTGCACAACTCGATGGCCTGGCGCGATGGGATGTAGCGGCCCATGAAGTCGGCCAGGGCGGGGCAGTAGGACACTTGCACGCCGATGCGTTCCGCGACGGTTTGCAGGGGCGGCAGGGCTTCCGGTGCGTAGCTGCTGGTTTCGAGGGGCTGGCCTTCGGTGTCCTCGAAGCGGAACACCGGGATTCCGCGGAAGCCGATCAGAGCGAGATCGGATTCGGGGTTTTCCTTGTCGCGTTTCACCAGCACCGGCCCAAGGATGTAAATGGCCTTGCTGCCCTTGCGCACGTTGCGGCCCGCTTCCTTCCACTGCTGGAAGCCGCGTGCATCGGCCGTGCCTTGCACAAGCATCAGCAGGCGATTGCCCAGCGACCACTTGGCGCAGGGCAGATCGGACTTTGACGCCAGGACCGATTGAGCGAGAAGGGCGGGAAGCTGACCGCTTTCCCAGACGCGCAGTACAGACTGCGCAGCCATGTTGGCGCGTTCACGCGCCGTGATACCATCACGAACAGCCATGATCTAACTCCCTACAGTTAGGTTCTGGTCAGGCCCGTCAGGGATTGCCGTCCCTGGCGGGCTGCCTTACTTCATCGGGCAACATGCCCGACACCGGGAACAATCGCACGCCACGAAACGACCGTCAACAAAAATTTGGACTAGCACCGAACAGAGATAGTCCAATCGACGGCAGCAAGCGGGTTTGCAGGCGAAAAAATTTTTTCGGCAATCTGCTTGCGCGCCCAAAGCCGAAGGAAATCCAAACCGCATCGGAAGGCTTGCACGCAATGGCAGCAGGAAAGCGCACGCGCGAAACGTAACGGAAAGCGAAGCGTAAGCGGCGGTGAACCGAAGGAAGGCAAGCGTACCTGCCGCACGTCATCCAGCAGCAAGAAGGCGTATCACCCGGCAGGAAGGCGCGTCATCCTGGCGCACGCGCCAGGGCAAACCGGCAGGCCATCCAGCACCGGCCGATAAACACCACCGAAACCCACCAGAAACCCGCCCAAAATCGAACGCAAGGCAGACCAGAATCCAGCCCCAAAGCCGCCAGAAACCGCACGCAAACGCGCAGGAAAACGCAGCGAAAAGCCCACCCAAACCCGGTCGAAACCAGCAGGAAAGGCCAAGCGAACCACCGGGCCACCCAAGCGAAGCCCCACAAACACCCTCAGGAAAAGACCCCCGGGGAGCCCCCCACGCCCCCCAACACCTCAAGGCCAAGCCGCCAACAAGCTTGAATCACAATCCCGCGTAGCGAGGGAAAAGGCTGCTTTCAGCCGCACTCCGGCTCCGTCGCCGGTATGTAGTCCAGATCCGGGGCTGGCAGCCAGGATTCGTCCTCCATCCCCTGCCGCACGTTGTCCAAGGTTGGCATTAGCTTGTATCGAGTGATACGCCACCGTTGCAGACGGTCCAGGACGGCCTTTGCGTACGTAGCCGGAACCTCAAGCCGTTGAAGAATAGGCTTGTCTGGATCGCTCAACCTGGCCGCTTCTGCCCGGTGCAATTGCGCTATAGCCCACTGCAATGTGGGGAATCGGCCGCTGTCCAAAAACGAAGCCTCCCAACCATGAATCCAGGTAAAGAGGCCATCTTGGGCGTGAAGGTAGCTGTGCCCCGCTCGCCGCGCATTGAAATACAGGACGCCAGGATTCTCGCGCTTGTTGTGATCCTCCCAGTAGGTCGTCGCCAGTTGACGTAAAGTGCGAAGGTTGAGCGCCCACACCACGAAGCTGCCTTGCGGTGTTCTGCAACGAAGGTGACTCTCCGCTGCCCAGTAAAGTGCTACATAAGGATTTCTGGTCCAATCCAACAACTTCGTCGGAATGCCGTGGTGTTGTGCGAACGCCGTTGCTTGCTCTGGCTGGGGGGAAATCAGTTTGTCACGGTGGAAAGGATAGTGCCGCGCATCAGCTGGAAACTGCGGTCCGCCCATTGCAACGTCAATGCCCAACTCGTCAGCCAACTCAACGAAACGATCTTGGAGCAGACGCTCCCAGTGTATTTGCGTTACCAATTGCGTTGCCCATTCGCGCAGGCTCCTCTTATTGTCGTCGTCCTTTTGCCTTGAAAGCCTGTGTGCGATGGGCGGCAACTTTTCAAAGCACTGCCGCATCCACTTTTCCGCGTAATCTCCAGCTAGTTTTAAAGAGTACGCCCAATTCGGATGCTTCAGTGTCTCCTTCCGCCAGGCTGAAGGCTTCAACTCGTGGGCCTTGGATTCTCCGCGGAACACCCAAGAGCCAACCCGTCCAGCTCCCCAGAGTGGGTTGGCGGGATCAAATGCCCTAAACACCGCTTCGACCGATTCGAGATGTTCGGCCGGTGGCAGGATGCCGCTTGATTGCTGCTGCTCCTCGCCCTGCCCGGAATTGCTCATCATTGGCCTCTCTGGGCACGTGCCGCTACGCTTTCCCAAAATGTTTGCGTAAAGCTTTCTGCGACGGTCGGGCAGACGGAAACATGGGTTCGCGGAGCCGGACGCCCTCCAAATCTGCGTACTGCGTTCCATGAAGGCACTCACTAAGGGTGACGCGCCGGGTTTCCGGATCAATCCTAAGTTGCCCCAAATCAAATAGTGTGTGCAGGTCCGCACGCAACAGAAGGCCGTTCGTGAGGTGGTGGCTGTGCGCGCCCATGTAGGGCCGGATATGAGCAGCTTCCAAGGCTGGTTCGGCGTCGCAACCTGTGATGGCGCACTTACCATCGTATGCCGCCAGCAAGTCCGCCCGGAAGCGAGGCTGTCCGCGACGAACGGCGATAGACTTTTCCACGCGCTCGCGGCCGTCAGCTTCGTTCTCGGCGTCGAACTCGCCTTTGACATCCAGCTTGTGCGCCTGTTTGCGAACGGCCCGTTCGCTCTTGCTTTCCGTCGGCAGGTTCAGTAGCTGGCGTTCAATCGCGACCAGATTGCGTTCATCTTTACCGATCCTGTACACTGTCGTCTGCTTGCCCTCGAATGTAGGCAGCTTCCAATCGTCGAACGGAACCCACCGCACTGGCAAGCGGTTCGGTGCGTCCGCCGGGTCACTCTCGTCGAAATAGTAGTCGCCTTCAACTACCCCGATCCCCTTCACTCGCTCGCCGTCGGCGGCAACGATCACGTGGTGTTCCTTGATCTTGGTCAGAAATTGAAGGACTTCGCCGGCCTTGCGCGATGCCGTTCGCGGATCGTCCGGGTAGTACGTTTTTGCCAGTTCTTCTCGAAGGACTTTGCGGGCGTCCTTCTTGTCGCGCAATTCACTCAGATCGCCTACATCAGCCCAACCAATCGCTGCGAATTCTCCCCTCAGCATGGCCTGCCAGATGAGATGGTTGCCGGGAAGGCGGCCACCAATTCGAGTCCCTACACGCCAGTACTTTACCGGCTTTCCGTGGCGCTCATTGCAGGCTGCGGTCAGATATAGAAGTGGCCAACCAAGTTCCGCCGCGATTGCGACGTATCGGCCGGCGCTTGCATAAAGTCCTTTGCGCTCCGGCGGCAACTGAAGCAGCTTGATCAGGTGATAGCGCTGCCAGTCGTGGTTGTGCAGGTCGTCCAGCTTTTCAGGGAACAGCAGGCTCAAGTACTTGTGTGCCCAGGCTAACTTGTACACGTCCGAGGCGGCCTTCTTGATGCCGGTTTGCAGGCGGTCGTAGGCGTCGTCGTCCGCGCGTTCCGGCAGGTCATCGAGCAGAGCCACACACTTCAGCAATTGGTCGCGTTGCTTCTCGCACAGTTCGGCAGCTCGCACAGGCGTCAGTTCTTCCTCGCCGCGTCCGCCCGTGACCCACTGGCCCGTATCGCGCTGGAACAGGCCGAACTTGAACGCACTGCCGCCTTTGATGCTGCCGAACAGCGCCCGCGCGCTGAACTCGGCGTCGTGCTTGTACTCAAGCCAGTAGTAGAGGCTTTCCTTGCTGCCCCGACGCAGCATGTAGTGCAACAAATCCTTGCCGTGCAGTGAGCCAAGCACTGCCGGACCGAATTTTTCCCGGAACCGGGCAAGCTGCGCCTTGTACTCTGCTTCCGCCGGCAAGCGGCCACGTAATCGCCGCGCCTCCAGGGCAGCGGTCAGTTCGGCGGCAACCTGAGGTTCGAGGATCGGCATGATCAACGCTCTCCATGCTGCTTGGGCGTGCTGGACTAGCTCACTCCAGCGTGCAGGTTGATAGCGGGCGGCCCGCTCACGCGCCGACAGCTTCGAGCATGTTCTTCACGTAACTGTCCCTGTCTTCTTCCTGGAACAGCACGTGCCGCTTGTTCATCTCGCTTTTATCCATGTCCCACATCAGCCTCATCGTAGCGTAGGGTGTGTTCGAGATGATGAAGGAATGCAGTTGCACGGTTTCGTCGCCCAGCCGCGCCTCGATTTCCTTGATGGATTGATAGAACTGAATCTTGGGGTCGCTGGGGCCGAGGTTCCGGATGCCTTTTGGGTCCACGAAGATCACGTGCTGCCTTTCCCCGTGAAGCAGCCACAGGATGAAGTCCGGGTGGAAGTTTCCGGCCTCGAAGAAGCCCACGCCCTTGCCTTTGCTCAGGTTGCGCAGCAGGTACAACTCGCGGCCCTTGAAGAACTCTGTGTTGCCGTCATGGAATGACTGCAAGTCCTCAACGAACTGGCGCTCACCCTTGTTCAGCGGCGCAGGGCTTATCTCGACCACGTTCGCGTCCAGGTGAAGCAGCGGCTGGTAAAGGTGCCGGCCGAACCAGATTGCCTTGAGGCCCTGGAACTCCCACGGCTTCAGTTCGCCCTTCTCGATTGCGAACTTCAGCTCTTCGAGCTTGGCAACGATCTCTTCCTGCGACCGGTCTATGAGAACGCGGTAGTATGGGTCCTCGGGCCGCTCGCCGACTCCAAGCAGGTTTGGGTCGTTCTCCGTTACTTCAGCGTACTCCAGGTGGGGCAGCTCCCACTCACGCTTGCGGAATGTGTAGTAGCGCTCGGTGTACTTCTTCAGCAGCGCCAGCGCGATTTCCTGCCATATGCGTACGCGCTCATACGAATCAAAGGCCAGCTCCTGCGGGGGAATCAGCAGCCGGTACCAGCTCTGGCCCTTCAGCAACTCCTCAATGCCGGAGCGGGTCAAGTTCAGGTTGTACCAGCCGCGCTCGGCCTTGAAGCGTTCGAGCTCGAAGTAGAGCGCGTCCAAATCGAGAAACGCGACGTGTTGGGTCGTAAGGGGTGTCTCGTTTGGCGCAGCCTCAAGGTCCCCGCCGCTTAGGCCGCTAGACTTCATCGCCTGAATCTTGGGGTACCAGTTCAGGACGACCTGATTCTTCTCCAGCCATTCCGTGCTCGGGTCTGCGCTTGGGTCCGGCGGCGCCACAGACGGCACCGGCGCTAGCCTGCGGAAGGCGTCGCCGAACTCTGTACTCACACCGTTGATGGTCTTCTTCAACCGCACGGTCTTGAGCTTCTGGGTGCCCAGGTTCTTGATCACGGGCAGCAGGAACTCCATACGGTCATCGTTGGTTGGCAGCCCCTCTTCGTTCAGGAAGTCACGGAACTGCGCCATGTAGTCTGCATGGATGCCGAAAATTCCCAGCGTCTCCAGCACGCCGATGTGCTTCGGCCGCTCAAGGTCCTGCGGCAGCGCGGCGCGCCCGCTGCGCTTGAGGCTCATGCCATAGCCCTTCAGTCGCACGCCGCGACCGAAAAGCTGGATGATCTGCGCCCCCTCGCCCCTGCCCACGTTCATCAGGCCCATTGTCGAGACACGCCAGCTTGACCAGCCTTCGGTGAACTTCTTTGAGCCGATCAGCAAGTTGACCGGCGAGTGAGCCAGATTGATTTGGTGAAACAGCGAACCCGCAAACTCCCGCTCGCCGGTTGCCAGGCCGTTTTCGTCGCACAGCTTGACCAGCTTCGCGTCGTCTCCCACGTTGATGACCCCGAACGCCTCGTTCTCAGCGCCCAGCCGCAGCGCCACTTCTCCTGTCGCCCCCTTCAGGTTCTCGACGTACAGCCGGCCGCCGCCCGGCGCGTTGAACAGCGTCGCCAGGGTTTCGTCGAAAATCTGCGCCGGCGAAAGGCCGGAAATGTTCAGGTAGGCAAAGCGGCCTGCAAACAGGTTCGCGCCTTGCGCGGTGATCAGCCCTTGATGCAACACACGCTCAATGCGCTGGATGCTCCCGGCGCGGTCGCCGACGTAGTCCGCCAAGAACTGGAGAATCTCCACAATGTCCGAGGCGTCTTGCTTCGCCAGCGTCGCCGTCACGCTGCCACCGACGAAGATCCACAGGGGCTTGTCGATCTGGAATGGACGGAACGACCCCTCCTGCTCGCGGTACAGGCGCTGCTGCTGGAAGAACGAAAGCAGGCTGGCCGTGAGGTACAGGTCGCGGTGGTCCCGCTGCGTGGCTTCATCCAGGTTCAGGATCTGGTAGTCCTTGCCGAAGCCATCTCCGTAGAAATAGCGATACGAGTAGTCGAACAGCGTGCTCTTGCCGTAGGCGTCAATCAGCGCCGGGTTGCCCTTGACCGCCTGCCCGAAAGTGGCCGAGTACTCGAACGAGAAACCCTTTTCGCACAAGGCGTTGCGATAGCGCATCCAGGCGCCGTCCCCGCCGCCTGACGCGCCGCGATGCCCTTCATCCACCAGTACCAGATTGTTGCCTTCGAAGGCATCCACGGCGACTGTCTTGTCGCCCATTTCGTCCTTGAGCTTCGTAACCTCCAGAATCTCCACACCCTGGCCCGTGAATAGGTTGCGGCTGTCCTTGTTGAAGATCTCGGCCGGGATTCCCGCGGCCTCGAACTCGCGCAGGTGCTGCTGCGACAGCCCTTCGTTGGGCGTAAGCAGGATGATGCGGTTCAAATCGCGCCGCCGCCCGTGCTTTTCCAGATAGAACTGGAATTGCAGGATATGCGCGTGCATCACCAGCGTCTTGCCGCTGCCCGTGGCCATCCAGAACGCAATCTTGTTGAGCTGCGGCCAGGCTTCGGCGGCTTCGTCAAACGGCGCAAGCTGGTCCGCCTCGGGCTTGTCCTCGTTGTACGCCTTCACTTGCCCGTTCAAGGCCGCCAGCAGCCCCTTGGGGTCGCGGAAGTAGCGGTCGAGGTAGATTTCCGTGAACAGCAGCGCCAGGTACTGAAAGTACTTCCACACAATCGGCGCGTCCCCCCGCGTGATGCGCCGCTCGTTCAGGCGCTGCGTGTGCTTGACGATGTTCTGGTCGTACTCAAGCAGCAACTCAGTCGGAAGCTGCGTAAGGTTGAACAGCCGCGCCGTAAGCGCATGGTGAAAGCGATGGATGTTGTTCTCGTCCAGCCCCTCCAGCCCTTCGAGGCGCAGCGGTTCAGCCAAATCTTCAAGGCGTTTGACGTTGAACAGCGACAGCAGCCACTGGTTCAGCACCAGCTTGCGGTTGAACGGCACCGACGGCCGGTTGTTCGCTCTCCTGCGGCGGGCCATCACACGTTCTCCGTCGCGAACATCAGGCGGTGGAAGTCGTCCTCGATCAGGCGCACCTTCCACAGGTCGTCCGGGGTCTTGAGGTTCTCCAGGTTGTTCCCGCCGTTCACGTAGATCAGGTCGAACTCGCTGTCCTTGCTGGAGTAGCCCTGCTTGGTGAACCACTCGTCCAGCACCAGGTTGTCCTGCTCCGGCTCGCCGGTCAGTTTGCGCCAGATCACCAGCGTCTTGCGGCCGTCGGGCGTCGTACCCTCGACCGTGCGAAACCACCACGGGCCATCCGCAACCTGCTTCAGCCGGCCTTTGACGCGCAGGCGGCCTTCGCCGTCGCGCTCGAACTCGGCGCTGAAAGTCTGGAGCGCCGCGATGTGCTTCACGGTCAGGCCGATCAGCCAGTTGAAGGTTTCCAGCAGGTCCACGTTGACTTCGCGCGATTCGTCGGAGCCGGGGCGCTTGACCTTGAGCTTGTAGGCCGTGGGATCGGTGAAGGCTGCGACGTTGAGCAGCGACTGGCTGCCGCGCGTTTCGACTTCGAGCAGGTAGCGGAGCATGTACTGCTCTTTGAGTTTGTCCGCCCCCTGGGCCTCTGCCGCGAACAGCAGCTTCTCTTGCGTGTCGCTGCGGCGCGTTTCGAGGTTGTTGAGCGCGTCCTCGTAGGACTCAAGACGGATCACCTTCATGACGCGCGGGCTGCGTTCGGCTTCTTCGGCCGTGGCGAGACGCTTGGGTTTGCCGTCCTTCCATTCCGGTGTGAACGTGACTTTCTTGAGGCGGGGAAGAAGGACGGTGTCGAAGTAGTCTGCCTGCTCGACAAGCACAAAGCGCTGCTCCGCGCCAACTTGACGCGTGACCGCAATTGCCGCTTCACCGGTCGTGCCGGAGCCCGCAAAGTAGTCAAGTACTGTAGCGCCTGTGGTAGACGAAAACGCAAGCAGGCGTTCCAGAAGCTGCGGCGGTTTTGGATTCCCAAAGACAAGTTCTCCGAGGCGACCGAACTGCCGCTGTAGGGCGTACGCGCCCAAGCGACCATCGAGATCGACGACGCTACGGAATGAATCCCTGTAGTCCTGCAAATACAGCTTGATCTGAACGATGCGGTTTTCATCAGGTCCATAGATGAGGCGATCTCGTTCTATGAAGTCCTTCTGCATGGTCGTGTGTGGAAAGCGGTAGCCATTTGCTGGCATACGCATGGGCCTCTTTGTTACTGGATGGACGATTTCGTATTCGTATCCGCCTGGGTGCGGGTTGTGAACACTCTGCGAGCCCGTATACACCCCTCCTTCGTCAACGAACTTGTACCTATCGACCTCACCAAGCGCGTCAACGTTGTCGCGGATGAACCGCCGTAGCTCCGTCTGGATTGCTTCAATAGGTAGGCCACGGGCCTGGAGACGCTGGTATTCGGCCAGCAAAGTCTCCTTTGCGTCTGCAAATTCGTTCTTCCACACTGGCGCGGCTTGGTTTGAATCAGCGAGGTAGCAACGGATGTACTCGTGCTCGACTGCAATCCTGGTCGGATTGTTGTCCCTGGCATTGCGCCAAACGATCGTGCCAGCGTTGTTCGATGCACCGAGGCTTTCATCTAGGATAAAGCCAAGTTCCCTATTCTGGTTCTCGTCTATCGAGGCGAATAGGACACCATCGCCTGCTAACAGGCGGCGCGAGGATCCTAGGTTGCCGTGCATCATCGATATCCAAGAAGAGGACTTGTATCCATCGCGGTACGCGAATGCGTCCTTGCCTGTGTTGTAGGGCGGATCGATGTAGATGCACTTCACCTGCTCGCGATACATCTCCTGCATTAGGGCTAGCGCTTGCGAGTTTTCGCCGTTAATCAAGACGCCGGAGGTGCGGGCGTCCAGTTCACCGACCGCCTCCAGCAATCGCTCAGTGAAGGCTTTGTCGAAATGTCCCGTGTCCACCATCAGCGACGGGTTCGCCATAAGGAACTCCGCCGTCCTGAGCTTCACACTCCTGGCAAAAAGGCCGTCATCCTGCTTGAGTTCCGACAGGTGATGCAGCGACTCCCACTCCGCCCATTGCCCGTCGTTGGCCGCGATCTCGGCGTAGAACTCCTGCGGGATCACGCCCAGGCGGATGCAGTAGCTGGTCTCCACCACGAACTTCTTTTTCAGCCACAGCTTCTTCTGGAAATCCTCAAGCTGCGCCAGGAAGGCGATGATCTTGCCGGCGACGCGCCGAATCACCTTGATCTTGGACAGGTACTGCTCGACGCGCGGCGCGGTCTCGTTCTCCAAGTCGTCAAGGTGCATCACCTCGTTCTTGATGTAGAAGTCCAGCTCGCGCCGCAGGAAGCCGCCCAAATCCTTGTGGATGAAGTAATCGAAGGTGTTCCGCGCCGTGTAACGGTCAAGATGTACGCGCAGGCGAGTGGAATCCGACTCCGTCCCGTCCGTGCGCACGTGCTTCGCCGCCAGGGCCTTCAGCCAATTGGCAAGCCCCGCGTCCTTCACCGCCAGAATCGCCGCCTCGGCGGCCGCATTCAGGTCCTTCTGCTTGCGTTTCTCCGGGTCCGGCGCGTAGGTGAAGCGCACGACCAGTTCGCCGTCTTCGATGGCGACAGCGTCAGTCTCGCCCAGCTTGAAGACGCGGTCCTTGCCGTTGTTCGCCTTCACGTTGCCGTGCTCGCCCTCGGCCGCGTCCACCAGCCTGAAATGCACGCGCATGGGCGTTTTCTCATCTTCCGGGCGCAGTCTAAAAGCGTAGTCGCGCAGGTACTCGCTGGTCTTGATGTAGTACTGGTCGGCGTTCGCCCAGTGCAGCTTGACCTCTTCGCCCTCGTAAGGGATGGCGTAAACGCCCGGCTTGTAAACGCGCTTGCTCAGGAAGTCGCCTTCGCTGTAGTAGCGGCGGAAGAAGCTGTAGAGATGGTCGTAGACTTCGGCTTCGAGCGCGTTTACGTCCACGGCTTCGCCGGCCAGCCTGGCGCGCAGGTCCTTGACCTTCTGGGTTGTCTCGGGGTCAACGCCAAGGGCGTTAGCCTGCTCGACGGCCTTTGCTAGTTCCTTTTCGATTTCGGCCTTGTCGGCGGATTGATAGAGCGAAAAGGCTTCCTTCACCTGGGGCAGCAGATCCTTGTCCAGGAACTGGGTAACCTCAGCGCTCTTGGCGTGCATGATGCGGTACAGGCCGAAGTCCAAATCGGGCTGATCAAGCTGGAACAACTCCAGCAGCAGGTTCTTGAGTTTCTGGTACCTCTGGCTCATGGCGAATCCCGACTAGCCTGATGATGATATGGGCGCGGCTACACTACCGCCCAGCGGATGGTGAACAAGGTTTCCGCCTGCGTCTTCTGGACCAGGCGTTTTTCAAGCTGGTCTATAAGCTGGTCGCGCTTGAGCATGATTTCGTCCTCGACCTTAAAGATGTCCTGGCGTTGGCGGCGCTGCTGGCGCTCAAGCTTCTGGATTTTCTCCTGAATCTCGTGCTGCTCCTGCAAGGTGACGGCCTGGCGCGCCTGTCGCCGCAGAACCTTGATCTGCTCCTTGGTGTCAAGCAGGGCTTTCTCAGCCGCAAGCACCATGTCGTCGGCCCAGCGTTCCAGCTTTTCGCGCGCTTCGTGGAAGTGCTTGCTGTTCTGCTCCAGCGACCGGCTGATGGTGGCCTGCCCGTGGCGCTCGGCTTCGGCTTGGAGGCGCTGCGCGGTGGCTTCCGGCGGCGCGATTTCGCCGTTGGCGCTGCCTGAACAAAGGAACATTTTTTCCATGGTTTCCTGGTCGAGCGCCGTGCCGTCGTCCTGAAAACCGGAAAGCAGCAGGTACTCCTCGCGCTCGTAGGTGTCCACGGTCAGGCGCGTGACCGTGAGATAGCCTTGTCGGCCGCGCAGGGCCTCGACCACGGATAGCTTCGTGGGGTGGCTGGTGACGTCAAATCGGACTTCTGCGGCCGGGGTGTCAAGCGCCTTGGCGCTGTCAAGCACGTGCTCGCCCAGCGGATGGGAAAGCCTGTACAGGAAGCGGTTAACTTCGGGTGCGCCGTCGCCGGCCTCGGCGGCGGTGCGGGGATGAGCCTTGGAAATCAGGTGATAGCGGCCGACGGGGATGTCGTCGCGCGGTGGCTGTTCAAGGTCAAAGGCCAGTTCCTGCTCATGGAAACGGGCTTGCCTGTCCAACATGAAGCGGGTGAGGTCCCAGAAGCGCCTGCCGACACGGTCAAGCTGGGCCTTGGCGTCGGCCAGTCGCAGTCTAAGGCGCTGGTGAACATCCTCGTCGAAGTGCTCGAACAGGGCGCGCCGCGTGTCGTCGAGGCGTGAACGGATTTGTTCGTCCATCTCGGCCTGCAACGCCGAAAAGGCGGCGTCAATCTCTTCCGGTGTGCGACATTGCTGGTAGATGGCCAGGATGCGTTTCTCGAAGTCCACGCCGGATTCAAGGCTGCCCAGAACGTCGTCGGATGCGCCAAAGATGCCGTTGAACAGGCTGAACTTCTCGGTCAGCAGCTCCAGCACGCGGCGGTCGGCCTCGTTACGTTCATTCAGGAAGTTGATGACGACCACGTCGTGCTTCTGGCCGTAGCGGTGGCAGCGGCCGATGCGCTGCTCGATGCGCTGCGGGTTCCAGGGCAGGTCGTAGTTGACGACCAGCGAGCAAAACTGAAGGTTGGCGCCTTCGGAGGCGGCTTCCGTGGCAAGCATGATCGTTGCCTCGTCGCGGAAGTGTTCAATCAGCGCGGTGCGTACGTCTACGGCGCGCGATCCGGAAACACGGCCGGTGTCGCGGTTACGCTCAACCCAGCGCTCATAGATGGCGGTGGCTTCGGGGCCGCCGTTGGTGCCGTTGAACAGGACGACTTGTCCGGCATAGCCGTGGGCTTCCAGATAGCCCTTGAGGTAGTCCTGTGTGCGGCGCGACTCGGTGAAGATCAGCGCCTTGCGCGCGGCGCCGGTCTTGGCCATCTGCTCGAAACCGACTTCAAGGGCCTTGAGCAGGGTGTCGGACTTGGTGTCTGCGCCGATGCGGCGCGCGCGCTCGGCAAGGGCCTTGAGTTCGTCGATCTCTTCGCGCAGGCGGCGGCGGTCGATCTCGGGCGCTGCCGGGACTGTTTCCGGCTCATCGCTATCAAGGATTTCGTCGAGCAAGTCTTCTTCAATCTCTTCGGCTTCGATCAACTGCTCGGCAAACTCGGGATCGTTCGCAGCGCGCTCGTCACGCAGGTTCTCCAGACGTTGACGCAGGGTGTCCAGCGTCGCGGCAATTGCCGTGGAAGATGATGCCAGCAGTTTGCGCAGGATCAGGGCCGTAAGGTGACGCTGGCGCTGAGGCAGCGCGTAACTCTCTTCACGTTGCAGGAAGGACGAAACAGCCTCGTAGAGGGCATGCTCGTCGTCTGTGGGTCGGAAGGGCCGGGTGATGGGGCGACGCTCCGTGTATCGGATGTACTCCATGACCTGGTTTCGCAACGTGCGCTTGCAGAACGTTGCCAGGCGTTGGCGCAGCAATTCAAGGTTGCTGCCAGCGCCAGCGTACTGGGCACGGAAGGCATTGATGTCGCCGAACAGCCGCTCGTCGATCAATGTCGAGAGACCGTACAGCTCAAGCAGTGAGTTCTGAAGGGGAGTCGCCGTGAGCAGCAGCTTGCGGCAGTCTTCGGTCGCCCAGCGGATTCCCTGTCCCACCTTGTTGCTGGGTCTGTAGGCGTTGCGCAACTTGTGGGCTTCATCTGTCACAACGAGGTCCCAAGCCACGGACTTGAGTTCCTCGCGCAGGCTATTGGCATAGTGGTAAGAGAGGATCAGGACGGCTCCGGGACAAAGCGGGTCTCGGCCCTCTCGTCTCGCTTCACGGGTGGCCTTTGCGTCCAACACGACGGCTGGAAGATTGAACTTCTCCTGAAGCTCCAGCGCCCACTGCTTGCGGATAGACGCCGGGCAGATGACCAGCAGGCGACGGCGACGCTCCGCCCAGTACTGGCAGAGGACGATACCGGCCTCGATGGTCTTTCCGAGGCCCACTTCATCGGCCAGGATCACGCCTTTGGACAACGGCGACTGAAGTGCGAAAAGAGCGGCTTCGATCTGGTGCGGGTTCAGGTCAACCGCCGCGTCAAAGAGCGACATCGACAGCCGGCCTAACCCACCCGACTTGCGATGCGTAAGGTCGTGTGCGTAATACTTGGCGTGCCAGGCAGTCAGCTTCATAGCGCAACCCGCATTGGGACAACGTAGAACCGTGGCGGCGCACTCTTGCGCCGATGCTAATCCGACCAAGTGAAGTGGCCGAAACTCTACTCATGGATGAGCAGTGACGCGAGATATTGCTTCAGCCGAGCGTAGCCTTATGCAGCTTGAAGCACGCCCGACGGGATAGACGGACGCTTGACAATCTCACCACATGCGCACCACTGGCGGTCTGCATCAGGGAGCTTCAGATCGAACCAGCAGCACCGGCCGCACCGACACTTTTCGCCAAGGTAATGCGACATCACTTGAATCAGCTTGCCTTCGCCCGTTCCGTCGGCCGAGGGAAGTCTCAGCCATGTGCGCGGCTCGTTTGTCGCCTTCATGTGCAATGAGCGAAACCAGCGCTTGATCCTAGACCAAGTTGAGATCGTGGCCTGCTTCGTTTCTGCAAACCTCACAGTCGCACGGCTGATCAACGGCCTAGTGCGTGCCACCCGCTGCGAAACGTCTCGGCGCGTCTGAATGTTGTTGGAAATGTGAGCCAACACGGGGGTTGGAACCGGCTGGCCCAAGCTGGAGAGCAGATGGGCCATTACACTATGCCCTAGTTGGTATGTCTCTCTGCTGTATCCACCCTCTGCGTTGCGGATGTTTCGCAGTCGGTACGACGAGAGCTGCCAATGCATCTCTTGCTCGTAGCCTTCTGTGGCGCCGAAGTATGTGACGTACTCCTGGCTTCCCCTGACGCCGTTCGCGTCGAGCATCTCCCTGGCGGCCCTGATGCGCCCATGTGGCCGGTGGTAACGGCTAAAGCCGTACTTGACCACCCAACACCCGTGATGGGGCAGAAGCCTCGCGACGATGTAGTTGGACGACATCTTTCCCCCGGCAAGAAGTGTCGCCCACCCAGGTGCAGGGCTCGACTACAAAGCAGACCACAGTGTGGAATGCTTGCGCGCAGTAGACGAGAAACGGCAGGCCGTTTAGGGTGTGGTCAGGATGGCTTCGGCGGAGGTTGGCTTTAGTTTTAGGTGAGTTATAGGGTGAGTTCAGATTTTTCTTTCACCCACCAATCCGCCCAAGAACCGCTTGAAATGCGCTGGTGTGGGCCTGTAGCTCAACGGTTAGAGCAGGGGACTCATAATCCCTTGGTTCCGGGTTCGAATCCCGGCGGGCCCACCAGACTTCGCCAAGGCTTCGTCAGGCGGGCCAGACTTCGCCAAGGCTTCGTCAGGCGGGCCAGACTTCGCCAAGGCTTCGTCAGGCAGGCCAGACTTCGCCAAGGCTTCGTCAGGCGGGCCAGACTTCGCCAAGGCTTCGTCAGGCGGGCCAGACTTCGCCAAGGCTTCGTCAGGCGGGCCAGACTTCGCCGAGGCTTCGTCAGGCGGGCCAGACTTCGCCGAGGCTTCGTCAGGCGGGCCAGACTTCGCCGAGGCTTCGTCAGGCGGGCCGGAATGCCCCGTTTCGGGCTGTCCTGCTGGTGCGCGCCGAAGACTTGGCGAAGGCGGGCTGCTTCCACACTCACTTCTGCAGCACCCAGGTCGCCATGGCTCGCTGGTTCTGGACGTTTACCGTCTTGATCGGCTCAAGCTGCTTTGCGCCGAGCTTCTGCGTCAACTCCAGCATCTCTTCCAGGCTCAGCAGCAGGATGTCCCACCTGGTGCCGGGCATGCGGTAGCGGCCGTCCTCTAACGGAATGGCGTGCTGCTCCATGCTGAGGCTGGTCGCTACGCGCGCGAACCAGACACCACCGGGCGCCAGCACCCGCCAGGTCTCGGCCACCGCCTGCTCGAGATCAGCACGGCTCGGCAGCACGTGAAGCAGCGCGTTGCAGATCACGCCCTGGAAGTGCGCATCCGGCCAGGGCAGCGCCGTGACCGAGCCGGCCACGAGGTTCTCCGCCGGCGCGATGCCGGCATCCCGCACGCGCGCGATGGCCGCGGCGTCCGCGTCGATGCCGTGCACCTCAAAGCCGTTGCGCCCGAACCAGGCCAGGTTGCGGCCCGCGCCGCAACCGGCATCCAGGATGCGCGAGCCGGGCGCGAAGCGGCCTTTCAGCACCTGGTCGAGCAGGTAGATGTCCATGCCCGCCAGCTCTTGGTTCAAGGCCTCTGCATCCATGTCGCGCTCCGTGTTATGGTGCAGCCGGATATACGCGGAATCACAGGCATGTCGATCATCAAACTGAATCTGCCCACGCTGCAAGGCACGCTGCTGGCGCGGCGCAACCGCTTCCTGGCCGATATCCGGCTTAGTGACGGCGCGCTGGTCACGGCCATGTGCGCCAACACCGGCAGCATGAAAAGCTGCGTTGAGCCCGGCCGGAAAGTAATAATCAGCGATAGTGAGAATGAGAGTCGTAAATATCGCTACACCTGGGAAATCATTCACATGGGCGAATCCTGGGTGAACGTCAACACCGGCATTTCCAACTCGTGCGTCGAACAATTCATTGCTGCCGACGCCGTGCCCGGGCTGGACGGCTACTCGTTCATCCGACGCGAAGTGAAGTACGGGCGCGACGGCCGCAGCCGCATCGACCTGCTGCTCAGCAACGACGCCCCGCCGAAGAAGCGTAAGCGCGACCCGGAACCGGAGCCGCGCTGCAAACCCAACGGCAAGCCCGACTGCTACGTCGAGGTGAAAAACACCTCCATGCGCGCGGGCGAACACTCGGTGTTCCCTGATTCCGTCACCGAGCGCGGCCAGAAACACCTGATCGAGCTGACCCACCTGGTACGCGAGCAGGGCCTGCGCGCGGCCATGGTCTACTTCTGCGGCCGTACCGACACCTGCGCGTTCCGCCCGGCGGATGAAATCGACGCCCGCTACGGCAAGCTGCTGCGCGAGGCCGTGAACGCCGGCGTTGAGGTCTACCCGTTGCAGGTGGATTTCACGCCCGGGCAGATCAAGCTGGTGAAGCAGCTGCCGCTGGAACTGGAGTGATCACCATCAGGCCGAGCGGCGCTTGCGCAGAGTCAGAATCTGCTGCACTTCCTGCGCGCGCAGCAGCATCGACAGTCCCGCATAGATCACCACGCCCGCCAGCACGCCGGCGCCGACCGCCAGCGCCCGGCTGCCGCGACCGCTGAGCCCGAATTCGAGGTACAGCGCGTTCTGCACCAGCCACGCGCCGGCCGCCATCACGCACGCCACCAGCAGCGAACGCAGGATCGAAACCGGAATGCCGCGCAGTGTGCTGGGCGTCAGGGGCTGCGCCAGGCGCTCGCTGGCGGGCGGGATCGCCGCTGCGCGCAGGCTTTCGAGAATCGTGCCCTTCAGGCGTTTGCGCAGCACCAGCATCAGCAGCCCGAGGTTCAGCAGGCCCGAGATCGCGGTGCCCAGTGCCAGGCCGGCTTCACGCAGCGGGGTCTGAAGCAGGATCACGTTGGCCGCCAGGTTCACGACCACCGCCAGCAGCGCGATGCGCGTCGGCGTGCGGTAGTCGCGCAGGGCGTAGAAGGCCTTGGTCAGCAGGCTGATCACGCTGACCAGCGGCAGGCTGATGCAAAGCAGCGCCACGACGAGGGCCGAGCGCCGCAGCATCTCTGGCTCGCTGCGTGCGCCGCCGAAAAGCAGCTCGGTGATCGGGTAAGCCAGCGCCGCGAGGCCCAGCGCCGCGGGGAACGCGATGAACGCGATCAGCCGCGTGCTGTTGAGCAGGCTGGCGGTCAGCTTCTCCAGCTCGTTGCGGGCTGCAAAGCGTGACATCAGCGGGAACATCGCGGTGCCCAGCGCCACCCCCACCAGCCCCAGCGGGAACTGGAACAACCGCGAGGCATAGCTGTAGCTGCTGACCGCGCCGTCGCCCTCGATCAGCAGCTCGGCCAGCAGCTGGTCCATGAACGTGTTGACCTGGAACACCGCCAGCGCGAACAGCATCGGCGCCATGGCCTTGAAGGTCTCGCGGATTCCCGGCTCGCGCAGCGCCAGTTTCGGCCCGCTCACCAGCTTCAGCTTCGCCAGCGGGATCAGCTGGAAGCCCCACTGGATCACGCCGCTCAGCAGCACGCCAGCCGCCACCACCAGCACGGCCGTGTGCGGCTGCGCCAGCAGCCCGGCCTGCCAGATGTAAACCAGCACCAGGATCCACACCAGGTTCGCGAGCGCGGGCATCAGCGCCGGCATGCCGAAGCGGCTCCAGCAGTTCAGGGTACCGGCCTGCAGGGCGGCCAGACAGATGAACACCACGTACGGCAGCAGCACCGTCAGGTAGTCGCGGAACAGCGCGTACTTGCCCGGGTCATGGAACCAGGCGGGCGGCAGCAGCCAGACGACCGCGATCACCAGCACGGTGACCGCGCCCAGTCCCAGCACCAGCAGCCCGGCCAGCGTGCCCAGCAGGCGGCGCGTGGCGGCCGGGTCGCCGCGAAGGCGGTAGCGGGTCAGCACCGGTATGGTGGCGCTGGAAAGCGCGCCCTCGCCGAACAGCTTGCGGAACAGGTTGGGCACGGTGAACGCGATGAAGAAGGCGTCCATCTCGCGGCTGAAGCCGAACATCGCGGCCATCAGCACGTCGCGCGCCAGGCCCAGCAGCCGCGAGACCAGGGTGGCGCCGGAAACGACAATCGCCGAGCCGATCACGGACCGGCCCGGCGACTCGATGCTAAGCACCCGGCGCTCTTCCTCGATGCGCACGGAATCGGCGGCGATGCCCTCGGGCGTCAGCGAGGGCTCCGGCGTTTCGGCGGCCTGCGCCTCGTCAGCGCCCGGGCTGTGCGGAACGGATGCCCCGTCGTCGCCCACGTTACTCCTGTGCGCCGAACTGCTTCTCGAGTTCCTTGCGGATCTCGGCCATGTACCCGCGCGCGACTTCCTGCAGCGCCTGGTTGTCCCGGCCGTCGCGCACCCGTACGCTCACCTTGCAGCGCGCGCCCGCGTCTTCGGTGCGGTCCCAGATGCTCACGCGCACGTCATCGCGGGTGGCCTCCAGCGCGTTGCTGCGCACGCCCCTGATGTAGAAGGTTTTGTCTTCCGCCTGCTCGACCTCGCCGTACTTGGCGATCACGCCCCTGGCGGCGGCGAAGGCCTGCGCGGGCGTGACCTTGAAATAGCCGATCGCCTCGTCCTCCTTGACCGGGTCTTCCGACGTGGTGGTGACGGTCGGCTTGTCGTCCACCTGCTCGCCTTTCCAGGCCTTCAGCACACGGTACACCGCGTTGCAGTAGGACTTCGCGGTTTCCGGGCGCTCGCGGTCGTTGGCGTTGCGCGTGTACCAGGCGTGCACGATCAGGCGCGAGGCCAGCTTCTCGCCCTTGCCCTTGTCGTACACGCGGCCGCTGATCGCGATGCCGTGCCACTCGCTGGAGTCATGCGGCTTGTACTCGCCGCGCAGCGACATCTCTTCGGGGTTTTCTTCCGTGATGGTGCCGTTGTCGCGCGTCACCAGGCGGAATGCCTCCCACACGTCGGCAGGCGAGGCCTCGTAGGTTTCGCCCCAGCCGTCGTTGCCCTCGGGACCGCCGGTGAATGACATCCACTCGCCCGCGTCGCGGCAGCCCGCCGACAGCAGCATCACGGCCAGCACGGCCAGTAGTCCGGACTTCATCTTCATTGAGTACCCTTCGGTTTCCAGGCAACGTCCTGCACGCCCCCGCGTTTGTTTGCCAGCCGCGCCGCCGTGAACAGCCAGTCGGACAGCCGGTTCAGGTACACCAGCACCGGCAGCACGCGTTGCGCCAGCTTCGGTTGCTCGATCCGGATGCGGCTCACGCCGCGTTCCGCACGGCGGCACACCGTGCGCGCCAGGTGCAGCATTGCCGCCAGCCGCGTGCCGCCCGGCAGAATGAAATTCTTCAGCTCCGGCAGCTCGTCGGTCCAGCGGTCGATCTGCTGCTCCATTTCCGCCAGCAGCGCACTGTTCGACTGGGGCGTGCCGGATGCCTTGCCGTCGGCCAGCACCGCCCCCAGCTCGAGCAGCTCGGACTGGTGGATGCTCAGCGCCTGCCGAATCTCCGCGTCGCCGTCTTCGCACAGCGCCACGCCCAGCAGCGAGTTCAGCTCATCCACCGTGCCGTAGGCCTCCACGCGCGCGTCGTGCTTCGGCACGCGTCCGCCGCCGAAAAGCCCCGTTGAGCCGTCATCACCTGTCTTGGTATAGATCTTCATCGGGCGCGGATTGTAGCAGGGTGTTGACCCGTGAATACGCCCAGAGTCAGCTTGTCGAAGCCCTGTGGAAAGCCCATGAACAAGATCGACCCGCGCATCACCACCGCCCTCGTCACCGGCAGCGCAAAACGCAACGGACGCGCGCTGGCCGTCTGGCTGGCACGGCAGGGCGTCAGGGTGGCCATCCACTACATGGGCTCGCGCGCCGACGCGGAGTCCGCCCTGGCCGAGATCAACAGCCACACGCCCGGCGGCCTGCTGGTGCAGGGCGACCTGCGCGATGCCGAACAGGCCGCGCGCGTGGTGCAGGAAGCGGCCCACGGTCTCGGCGGCCTGCAACTGCTGGTCAACAACGTCGGCAACTATCTGCGCAAGGATTTGTTTGAGCTCACGCCCCAGGAATGGCGCGACCAGATCGAAAGCAACCTGTATGCAACGTACTGGTGCATGCGCGCCGCCGTGCCCCTGATGCGCGCGGCCGGCTTCGGGCGCATCGTCAACATCGGCTACGCGGCCGGCGAACGGCCCACCTTCAACCGCCTGACCGTTCCCTATCACATCGCCAAGACCGGCGTGGCGACGCTGACGCGCAGCGCGGCGGCCGCAGTGGCGCGCCAGGGCATCACGGTGAACACGATCGGAATCGGCATCATGGAGAACAGCGTGATCAAGCCGGTAAGCCCGCCGGCCGGCAGGTTCGCGCAGCATGAGGACCTGATCAACGCGCTGGCATTCTTCCTGGGCGCCGAGAGCGACCATATCAACGGCAGCCAGCTCGACGTAAGCGGCGGCTGGATCCCGGAACAGATCCTGTAAGGATTTAGACCGCCGGCGTTTCCTGTACACGCACAAAAAAACTGATTTTCGTGCAAACCGGCCCAGCAGGCCGTTTCCCGGCCGGCACGGCCGTGGTTTTTCGCCCAAATCCGACTCCATCCGCCGCATAGGGCAGGAGCGCCGGCCGTAGCGCAGGCGCCCCGCCTGCACAGGCCGTGGGCGCCCCGCCCACG
>JAANMX010000862.1_pt1 | contig 37827 bp, 35 predicted proteins | sample 7279681 | NCBI WGS metagenome assembly JAANMX01 (sample SAMN14094542, study PRJNA606508) | bioreactor metagenome | isolation source: A lab-scale SPAN reactor treating ammonium-rich wastewater day 351 | place: Ireland: Galway | collected 2018-01-01 | reverse complement strand
ATGGAAAGCCAGGAGGTCGGCGGCAAGGAGGGCGATTTCAAGGAAGAGGCCCCCGACTTCGACTGGGACAACTACCTCAACACCTACAACGCCCCCGAGAACGTCCAAAGCCACATCGAAGAGCTGCCCTCCTACGAAAATACCCTGGCCAGCAAGACCAGCCTGTTCGACCACCTGATGTGCCAGCTGCAGCTCTCCAACTTCGGCGAGCGCGAAAACAGGATCGGCACCTTCATCTTAGGCTGCATCAACGACGACGGCTACCTGCAGGACCCTCTCGAGGACGTCGCCGCCAAGTGCGAGGCGAGCGTCGAAGAGATCGAGGGGGTGCTGAAAAAGATCCAAGAGTTCGACCCGCCGGGCGTCGGCGCCCGCGATCTCAAAGAATGCCTGATGATCCAGCTCAAGCACCTGGGCCCCGAGCGCGAGATCCTGGCCAAGATGATCGACAACCACCTGCCCCAGCTCGAGCGCAAAGATTACCTGCGAATCGCGAAAGACCTCAAAATATCGCTGGAGCGGGTCCAAGAGCTCGCCAAGATGATCCACGAGCTCGAGCCCAAGCCCGGCCGCGAGTACAGCAGCAGCGAGCCCCAGTACATCACCCCCGACGTCTACGTGAACAAGATCGGCAACGAGTGGGTCGTGGTGCTCAACGAGGACGGCCTGCCCAAGCTCAAGGTCAGCCACCTCTATAAAAACGCCATGGAGGGCAACGGCGCCGCGGCGGCCACCAAAGAATATGTCCAAAACAAGCTGCGTTCCGCAATTTGGCTGATCCGCAGCATCCACCAGCGCCAGCGCACCCTCTACCGCACCGCCAAGACCATCGTGAAGTTCCAGCAAGAGTTCTTCGAGAAGGGCATCAACTTCCTCAGGCCGATGATCCTGCGAGACGTCGCCAACGAGATCGAGATGCACGAGTCCACGGTCTCGCGCGTCACGACCAACAAGTACATGCACACGCCCCACGGGATCTTCGAGCTGAAATACTTCTTCAACAGCGGGATCGCGACCTCCGACGGCGATTCGGTGGCCAGCGAGACGATCAAGACCAAGATCAAGGGCCTCATCGCCCAAGAAAATCCCAAAAAACCCCTCTCCGACCAAGAGATCGTCAAGCTGTTGAAGGACGGAAACATCGACATCGCCCGCCGTACGGTGGCGAAATACCGCGAGATGATGGGCATCCAGCCCTCGTCGAAGCGCCGGCAACTTTACTAAGAGGCTGTTGAAAAACTATTTTCATTCACGCCGGAATAAATCCGGCTCCATATACCGCCCGAAAATCCTTCGGATTTTCGGGGCCCGCCAATCCGCCTGCGGCGGCTTGGCCCAACAACCGGTGGTTTTTCAACAGCCTGATAAAACCGTCCGTCCCCTTCGGTCGTGTTTTAGGTTGGACCTCATGACCAAAGTCCTAAATTTATTTCATCCTCAAACCTTGAAAGGAGCCTCCGCATGAAAACAACGGTGACCTTTCGTCACATGCCCGCCTCCAACGCCCTAAGAACCCACGCCGAGGAAAAGGTTCAAAAGTTTCTAAAATACCTCCACGAACCCGTCGACATCCACGTCATCCTGATGGTCGAAAAGATCCGGCAGATCGCCGAAATCAACGTCCAATCCAAAAATTTCACCGCGCACGGCGTGGAAGAATCTCAGGACATGTATACCTCGATCGACAAGGTCACCTCCAAGGTCGAGGCCCAGCTGCGCAAACACAAGGAGAAGGTGAAGGCTCACAAGAGCGAGACCAAGGCCTACCAGGCCCTCGAGGCGACGCTCCCCCTGGAATGAACGGTTAGCGAATTTTATTCAAAGCCCCGGAGCGTGCCGGTTTTCGGTCCCAAAGACCTCAAGCCATCCCGTTTCGGGGCTTTTTATTGCCTTAAATTTTGCCACGATTTCGCTTCAAGCCTGCAAAATTTCATTGTAATTTAAGGGTGTCTATCTTAAAGGCGCATGCCGAGGGGGGCTTGGCCTTCGTGAGCCGGCGGCATCCGCCTCGTTGGTAAATCCATCGGTTCAGGTATTTGCTATGAAAATTACCAACATCCTGCGCGTCGAATCGATCATCCCCGAGTTGAAATCCCAGGATAAAAACGGGGTTATCAAAGAATTGGCCGAGGCGGTCGTCCGCTCCGAGCCCTCCCTCTCCTCCGACCGCCTCTACGAGGTCCTGCTCGAGCGGGAAAAGCTGGGCTCCACCGGGATCGGCAGCGGGGTCGCCATCCCGCACGGCAAGCTGCCCAACCTCGAGCGCATCGTGGCCGCCTTCGGGCGCTCCCGCCCGGGGATCGATTTCGACTCCCAGGACGGCGAGCCCGCCCACCTCTTCTTCGTCCTGGTCGCCCCCGAAAACACCGCCGGCCTGCACCTCAAGGCCCTGGCCAAGCTCTCCCGCCTCCTGAAAGACGCCCAATTCCGGCACAAGCTCATGGAGGTCCCCGACGCCGCGTCCATCTTCCAGGCCATCGAGATCGAGGACGACAAGGCTTAAGCCCCCTTTCAGCAAAGGCTTGGAGAATCCCGAAAATCCTGTTATTTTTCCTTCATGATCTCGATCCAGGTCGCGGAACTGATCAAGGACAGCGAATACCATCTCAACCTCGAACTGGTCGCGGGCAAGCAGGGCTTGCTCAAGAAGATCACCATCCCCCGCATCCAAAAACCGGGCCTGGCCCTCACCGGGGACACCTCCAATCTCCACTCGGGACGGCTGCAAGTCCTGGGCAAGTCCGAGATCAGCTACCTGAACGGACTCCCCGAAAAGAAGCTCCGCTCGGTGGTCGAGAAGATCTGCAAAATCGACCTCTCCGCCATGGTCATCACCCGCGGCAACCCGGTGCCGGACATCCTGGTCGAGGAGGCCGAGAAGAATTCCATCCCGCTCTTTTCCACCAACCTGCTCACCAGCACCTTCATCAACCGGATCACGAAATTCCTCGAGGACAAGCTCACCGCCTCGACCAACGTCCACGGCGTCCTGATGGACGTCTTCGGCGTCGGCATCATGATCATCGGCAAGAGCGGGATCGGCAAGAGCGAGGCGGCCTTAGACCTCATCCTGCGGGGCCACCGCCTGGTCGCCGACGACGTGGTCGAGATCAAGAAAAAGCCTCCCTCCACCCTCTCGGGCATGTCGAGCGAGATCATCAAGTACCACATGGAGATCCGCGGCCTAGGTATCATTAATATCGAAGATTTGTTCGGCGTCGCCGCGATCCGCGACCGCAAGGTCATCGACATCGTCGTCGAGCTGGTCGACTGGGACCCCAAGGCCGAATACGACCGCCTGGGCATGGAAGAGCAGACCTACCCCATCCTCGACGTCCGCGTGCCCTATCTCAAGATCCCCGTGCGGCCGGGGCGCAACGTCACGACCATCATCGAGGTGGCGGCGCGCAACCACCTGCTCAAGCAGCGCGGGCATTTCAGCGCCCAGGAGTTCGACGAGAAGCTCTCCCAAGACCTGCAGGCCCGCGACAAGCTCAACAAGACCCTCTGGAACTCCCTCGAGTGAAATCCAAAAAAAAACATCGACCGCGTTGGATCCTGGTCACCGGGCTCTCGGGAGCGGGCAAGACCACCGCCCTCAAGGTCCTCGAGGACGAGGGCTATTTCAGCATCGACAACCTGCCCCTGGCCCTGCTGCCCCAGCTTCTGGCCATGCTGAAGAAATCCCCCCGCCACTTCCCCAAGGTGGTCCTGGGCATGGACGCGCGCGAGCGGGGCTTCCTCGACTCCTACGCGGAGGTGCTCAACGCCCTGCGCGAGGCGGGCATCAAGCCGGAGATCCTGTTTTTCGAAAGCCGGCCCGAGGCCCTGGTCCGCCGCTACTCCGAGAGCCGGCGGCCCCACCCCCTGGGGAGGCGCGGTTCGCTGACCAAGGCCATCGCCGAGGAGCGGCGGCGCCTGGCCCCCTTGCGCGAGATCGCCACCAAGGTCTTCGACACCAGCGAGTCGAACATCCACAGCCTCAAGCTGGCCCTGCGCCGCTACCTGCACGGTTCGCTGCGCAAGGCGCGGTTTTCGGTGCAGCTGGTCTCCTTCGGCTTCAAGAACGGCATCCCGCCGGAGGCCGACCTGGTCTTCGACGTCCGTTGCTTCCAAAACCCCTATTTCGTCCCGGCCTTGAAGAGGCTTGACGGTCGCTCCCGCCCCGTTCAAAAATTCGTGCTTGAACAAAAGGCGGCGAAGGTGTTCTTGAACCACACGCTGCGTTTGCTGAAATTTTTGCTCCCCCTGTACCAGAAGGAGGGAAAGGCCCAGCTCACCGTCGCCGTGGGCTGCACGGGAGGCCGGCACCGCTCGGTGAGCGTCGTGGAGGCCCTCGAAAGGAAATTGAAAGACCGCCGCTGGGACCTGCACAAGTCCCATCGCGACGTCGCCCAAGGTTAGCCATGCTCGGATACGTCATCGTCACCCATGTCGGCATCGGCCGCGAGATGCTTCGCGCCGTCGAGGAGATCTTGAAAGAGAAGGTCCCGATGGCCGTGGTCGAGGTCGAGTCGCAGCGCCCGCCCGCCGAGGCCCACGACCGCATCGCGGCGGCCGTCGCCGGCTTCCGCGACAAGGACGGGGTGCTGATCCTGACCGACATCTTCGGCGCGACGCCGACCAACCTCTGCCGCGACCTGCTGGCCCGGGGCCGGGTGGCGGTGGTGACCGGCGTCAACCTGCCGATGGTGTTGAAGGCCGCCACGGCGGGTCTCGACAAGAGCGCCGCCGAGGCCGCCGACTTTTTGAAGAATTACGGGTGCGACAACATCCGCACCTATCCTTAACACCCGGGAAGACAACATCGAATGGTCGCCGAAAAAGATCTGTTGATCAAAAACAAACTAGGACTCCACGCCCGCGCCGCCGCCCAGCTGGTCAAGACGGCCAACCGCTTCTCCAGCGAGGTCAAGGTCGAGAAGGACCGCAACACGGTCAACGGCAAGAGCATCATGGGCGTCCTGACGCTGGCCGCGACCTGCGGCAGCACGGTCAAGGTGAAATGCGAGGGCTCCGACGCCGCCGAGGCCCTCGCGGCCATCGAGCAATTGATCGACGCCAAATTCAACGAGGCCGAATAGGCCGTGGAAGGCGCATGAAAACCGACCGCAAAAAGCCGAAAAAGCCCGCGCAGGGCCTGGAGCTGGAGGGCATCGTCGCCTCGCCGGGCATCTGCATCGGCGAGGCCTTCGTCTTCGAAAAGACCAGCCTCAACCTGCCGCGCTACTGGGTCAACAACAAGGAGATCCAGCCCGAGATCGACCGCTTCCACAAGGCCCTCGCCAAGGCCAAGGTCGAGATGGAGCGCATCAAGGACAAGCTCTGCAAGTTCGACGGGAAGGAGCAAATCCACATCCTCGAGGCCTACAGCATGATCCTCCAGGACGAGATGCTGACCCAAAACACCGTCCAATCGATCAAGAACGAGCATATCAACGCCGAGTGGGCCCTCTACAAGAACCTCGAAAAGGTCAAGGCGGTCTTCCAGGACGTCGCCGAGGGCCACTTCCGCGAACGCACCAGCGACCTCGACTACATCGGCGAGCGCATTCTCAGCCACCTGGCCGGCAAATCCGAGGACCTGTTCAAAAACATTCCGCCGGCTTCGATCATCGTGGCCCACGACCTTTCGCCCGCCGAGGCCGCACAGCTCATCAAGTTCAAGATCAAGGGCATCGTCACCGAGATCGGCGGCAAGACCAGCCACACCGCGATCATCTCGCGGGCCCTCGAGATCCCGGCGGTGGTCGGCTGCGCCGGCGTCACCCAGCGCGCCCACAGCGGCGACAAGCTGATCGTCGACGGCGGCAACGGCATCGTCATCCTCAATCCCAGCGCCAAGCAGGAAAAGGAATTCGAGGCCAACCGCCTGCACGAAAACGCCCTACAGAAGGTCCTGCTGAAAGACATCCACCTGCCGGCCGAAACCCGCGACGGCTACCGGGTGCGCCTGGCCGCCAATATGGAGCTCACCGAGGAGATCCATTCGATCAAAGAGCACGGCGCCGAGGGCGTCGGCCTCTACCGCACCGAATTCCTCTTCCTCAACCGCAAGCAGCCCCCGACCGAGGAGGAGCACTTCGAAAACTACAAGAAGGTGCTCAAGTCGATCTACCCGCACTACACGACCATCCGCACCCTCGACATCGGCGGCGACAAAATCCCGACCAACCACAATTACGAGACCGAAACCAATCCGGCCCTGGGACTGCGCGCGATCCGCTTCTGCTTCAAGGAGCGGCAGATCTTCAAGACCCAGCTGCGCGCCATGCTGCGGGCCAGCGTCTACGGCAAGCTCAAGATCCTCCTGCCGATGATCACCGACCTCGAGGAGCTCAGGAAGGCGAAGAACATCCTCGAGGAGGTCAAGCACGACCTGGAGCGCGACAAGGTCGACTACGACCCGAAGGTAAAGGTGGGGATCATGATCGAGGTGCCTTCCGCCGTCATGGTCGCCGGCGAGCTCGCGCGCGAGGTGGATTTTTTCAGCATCGGCACCAACGATCTCATCCAGTACACGCTGGCGATCGACCGGGGCAACGAGAACGTCGCCTACCTCTACCGTCCCCTGCACCCCGCCGTCCTCCGCATGCTGCGCATGGCGATCGACGCCGCCCACCGCGAGCAGATCGAGGTCAGCGTCTGCGGCGAGATGGCCGGCGAGCCGCTCTTTATCCTGATCCTGCTCGGCTTCGGCTTGAACGAGCTCTCGATGAACGCCCTCTCCATCCCCAAGGCCAAGAAGATCATCCGCTCGGTCGATTACACCGCCGCCCGGGCCATGCTGGAAAAGACGCTGCTGCTGCGCACCGGCACCGAGATGAGCGCCTTCGTCAAGCGCGAGCTGCACCAGTTATTAGGCGAAAACTTTAAGGAATATTCCCTCCAATCGCCTTGACAATTCCGCCGTTTTGACTAGTTTCGGCCCCGATTTGGGCAAAATCTCTCAAATCCTCAAGCAATGGTTCGGCCCTCGGGCCACCGCAGTCGAAAAAGGCGAATTCATGAATAATTCCAAATACTTGTTTTCTTCCGAATCCGTGACCGAGGGCCACCCCGACAAGATCGCCGACCAGATCTCCGACGCCGTCCTCGACGCCATCCTGGCCAAGGACACCAAGGCCCGCGTCGCCTGCGAGACCTTGGTGAAGACCGGCTTCGCGATGGTCGCCGGCGAGATCACCACTACCGCCACCGTCGACTTCTCCGAGATCGTCCGCAAGACCATCAAAGAGATCGGCTACGACGACAGCCGCAAGGGCTTCGACTACGAGACCTGTGGGGTCCTGGTCGCCATCGACAAGCAGTCGCCGGACATCTCGCAGGGCGTCACCGAGGGCGAAGGGCTTTTCAAAGAGCAGGGCGCGGGCGATCAAGGCCTGATGTTCGGCTACGCCACCGACGAGACCCCCGAGTTCATGCCGGCGCCGATCGACTTCGCGCACCGCCTCACCCTCAAGTTGGCCGAGCTGCGCAAGAACGGCACCCTGCCCTGGCTGCGCCCCGACGGCAAATCCCAGGTCACCATCGAGTACGACGGCGACAAGGTGGTCCGCATCGACACGGTCGTCTTGAGCACCCAGCACAGCCCCGAGGTCGAGCACAAGACCATCCAAGAGGCCCTGATCGAGCAGGTCGCCAAGAAGTGCCTGCCCGCGGAGCTTTTGGACAAGAACACGCGCTTCCTGATCAACCCCACCGGGCGCTTCGTCATCGGCGGGCCGCAGGGCGACTGCGGGCTGACGGGCCGCAAGATCATCGTCGACACCTACGGCGGCATGGGCCACCACGGCGGCGGCGCCTTCAGCGGCAAGGACCCCTCCAAGGTCGACCGCTCGGCCTGCTACATGGCGCGCTATATCGCCAAGAACATCGTCGCGGCCAAGCTGGCCAAGCGCGCCGAGGTGCAGATCGCCTACGCGATCGGCTTTCCCGATCCGGTCAGCGTGATGGTCAACACCTACGGCACCAGCGAGATCCCGGCCGACAAGCTCACCCAGGCGGTGCGCGAGGTCTTCCAGCTGAAGCCCGCCGGCCTGATTCGCGAGCTCAATCTGCTGCGGCCCATCTACCAGAAGACCGCCGCCTACGGGCATTTCGGCCGCAACGATCCCGACTTCCACTGGGAGAAGACGGACAAGGTCGCGGCGTTGAAAAAAGTGCTGAATTTCTAAATGTGGGGGCGAACCTTGTGTTCGCCCTCCCCACCCCTGCACCGGGGGCGAACACAAGGTTCGCCTCCACATGAAGGATTGCTCATGAACTCCGACATCCGCGACAAAAGCTTAAGCAACAAAGGCAAGCTCCGCATGGAATGGGCCGAGCGCGACATGCCCGTCCTGCGCCAGATCAAGCAGCGCTTTCATCAAGAGAAGCCCTTGAAGGGCCTCAAGATCGCCGCCTGCCTGCACGTGACGACCGAGACGGGCAACCTGATGGTCACGCTCAAAGAGGGCGGCGCCGACGTCACGCTCTGCGCCAGCAATCCGCTCTCCACGCAGGACGACCTGGCCGCGGCCCTGGTCGTCGAGTACGGCATCCCGGTCTTCGCCATCAAGGGCGAGGACAAAGAAACCTATTACAAGCACATCACCCAGGCCCTCGAGTTCGGCCCGCACATGACGATGGACGACGGCGCCGACCTGGTCAGCTACATCCACACCGAGGGCGTCGCCCTGCTGCCCAACATCCTCGGGGGCACCGAAGAGACCACCACCGGCGTGATCCGCCTGAAGAGCATGGCCCGCGACAAGGCCCTCAAATACCCGATCATCGCGGTCAACAACGCCGACACCAAGCACTTCTTCGACAACCGCTACGGCACCGGGCAATCCACGCTGGACGGCATTTTGCGGGCGACCAACCGCCTCTTCGCCGGCTCCTCTTTCGTCGTCGCGGGCTACGGCTACTGCGGCCGCGGCCTGGCCGAGCGCGCCCGCGGCATGGGCGCCAAAGTGATCGTCACCGAGGTCAACCCGCTGCGCGCCCTCGAGGCGGTCATGGACGGCTACCAGGTGATGCCCATGGAGCAGGCGGCGGCGCTGGGCGACTTTTTCGTCACCGTCACCGGCAACAAGGGCGTCATCCGCAAGGAGCACTTCGAGGTCATGAAAGACGGCGCCGTGGTCGCCAACAGCGGCCACTTCAACGTCGAGATCGACATCCCTGCCCTGGAAGAGCTGGCCAAGGGCAAGCGCGAGATCCGCGACTTCGTCGACGAGTACAGCCTGCCGGGTAACCGCAAGGTCTACCTCTTGGGCGAAGGCCGCCTGATCAACCTGGCCAGCGCCGAGGGCCACCCCAGCCAGGTCATGGACATGAGCTTCGCCAACCAGGCCCTCTGCGCCGAATACATGGCGAAGAACCACAAGACCCTCGAAAAACAGGTCTACGACGTGCCCAAGCCCATCGACACCGAGATCTCCCGGCTGAAGCTGAAGGCCTTGGGCGTCAAGATCGACGTCTTAAGCCCCGAGCAAGAGCGGTATCTGGCCAGCTGGCAGGAAGGGACCTAGGGGGAGAACCTCGGGTTCGCCCCTACATTCACCTTTACCTCCCGAACAAAACTCCGCATAATTCCAAGGTAAGTTTCGGAGGTAAAGTGACCCAGCTGCACCGCAAGCTCTTCATCGCCGCCCTGATCGCCGGCATCGGATTTTTGCACTATTCCTGCCAGCTTTACCTGGTCCAACACACCAAGCTGCACAACGTCTTCCTGACCTTCCTCTATGTCCCGATCCTCCTCTCCGCCTTCTGGTGGGGCCTGCGCGGGGGCGGGATCGTCGGTCTGGTCTGCGCCGCGATCGACCTGGTCGAATTGGGTCGCTGGTGGAACCCCAACGACGACTACCACTACAACCGCCTCGCCCAACCGCTGCTCTTCGTCTTCTTGGGCCTCCTGCTCGGCGCCATGGTCGACCGCGAGCGCCGCGCCAAGCACGAAAAGCGCCTCGCCGAGGATCGCGCCGAGAAGGAATTCCAAAAGGCCATCCAAGACCCGCTGACCCTGGCCTACAACCGCCGGCACTTGGACAAGACCCTCGACGAATTCTGGAAGATGGCCCGCGAGGGCGGCGCTCCCTTCTCGCTCTTGATGATCGACCTGAACAACTTCAAGACGATCAACGACCGCTTCGGCCACGCCGTGGGCGACCGGGTGCTCCAGTCCACCGTCCACAACGTCTTCAACAACACCCGCAAGACCGACATGGTCTTCCGTTACGGCGGCGACGAATTTCTCCTCCTGCTGCCCATGACCCGGGGCGAATTCGCCCTCAATCTGGCCAATCGCCTGCGCGAGGAGTTCTCCAAGCTCACCTTCCGCGGCGCGGACCGCGAGACCCTGAAGGCGGATTTCAGCATCGGGGTGATCGAGTACCGCCCCGAGTTTGCCAGCTTGGCCGAGATGCTGCAGAAGCTCGACGAGGCGCTCTACCGGGCGAAAAAAGAAGTGGGAAGAATCGCCCTCGCCGGTTAATTTCCCGCCATGTCCGCCTACGCGTATCGCTGGTTGTGCCTGCCGCCCTACTTCTTCTTGGCTTGGTACCTGTTGGCGGGCTTCGGCCCCTGGCGCAGCCCCGCCTTGCGTCTGACGGCCTCCCTGGCCCTCGGGGCCGGCTTGGCGGTCTTCCTCCCCCTGGTCTTCGGCCAGCTCGGCCTGAGCTTCGCGCCCGCCTTGTGGGCCGGTGCCGCCCTGGCCGGGGGTCTGACCCTCGCCTTGCATCTGGCGACGCCGGATCCCTTTCAACGCGGCACCTGGCACTGGAAACTCCGCTGGAGGCACCTCCCCTTCCTCCTGGGATTCGCCGCGATGGGGGCCCTGATCTGGCGAGTCTCCTTTCGATTCGCCTTTCACGACCAAACCAAGACCCAAGCCCACCCGGCCCTGATCGAGTCGATCCTGCGAGGAAACTTTCCCCCGGATCTCCAAGTATTTCCCGGCGTGCCGCTCAAGTATCACTTCGGCGCCGACCAGTTCGCCGCCGCGTTGGCCTACGTCACCGGCCTGCCCGGCTGGCAGGCCCTGGACTGGTTGCAGGTCTTCGGCTGGACGCTCGCCGTCTGGGGGGCTTATCTCTTGTGCCGGGAATTCGGCCTGAAGGCCCTGCCCTCCTTCCTGACCGCTTTTTGGTTCCTGCTCGCCGCCGGCTGGACCTACCTGCTGCAGCCCTGGCTCCGGCTCTCGGAGTGGGGCATCACCTATCCCTTGATTTGGCCCGACGCCTACGCGGTGTTCCAGCGTTTCCTCAATCCGGGGGTGATCTCCTGGTTCTTCCAGACGCCCTATGCCCTGGGAATCCCCTTGTTCTTGGCCTGCCTGGCGATGATCGTCCAAGCCATGTCGCGGGGAGGTCGCTTGCCCTGGGTGTTGAGCGGCATCGCGCTCGGGACGCTGGCGGTGGTCCAGGTGGCGCTCTTCTTGACCCTGCTGGCGGCCACCGGGGCGACGATCCTGCTGCGGGGGCTGCTTGAGAAACGTGGGTGGAAGGAAATCTGGATCCCGGGCGCGTTGGTCGGCGGGATCGCGCTGGCGATGGCCTTCGCCTCGGGAGGATTCTTCGAGACCTCCTCGGCCTATTCCAAGGGACTACTCCCCCTGGTCTGGCCGCCGGGCTACCTCGACCACGCCCTGCACGCCGGCCGGCGCCCGATCGGCGGAACCGAGGCCTTCCTTTGGTACCTGAGTTCCTTCGGCTCGTTGCTCTTCCTGGCGCCGGCCGCCTGGGTCGGGGCCGCCCTGTGGTTGCGCCGGGCCTTCCGCCCCGAGTTGGCGATCTTCGCCGTGATCTCGGTGCTGTGCCTCCTGCTCCCGCAATTCTTCTACTATCGCCTGAGCTGGGACATCATCAAATGGTTCTGTATCTTCCAGATCGCCTCCGTCTTCCTGATCGTGCTCGTCGCCGACGCCTGGACGAAGGGAAAGACTTGGTATTGCCTGATCCTGCTGCCCTTCCTGCTCCTCGACGTCACGCCCTCGCTGCGCCTGCTCTACGGGCTTTCCTTTCACAAGGCCTCGCAGTACCGGGGAAAGTATGTCGGCTGGTTCATGGCCAGGATCCTCCCCCCGCCCAAGGACCTCGCCTTCTTGAGCGAGCAATTCCGCCGGGGCGCCTGGGACGAGGTCGTCTTGACCACCCCCGACTTCGGGCACCTGTTCAGCATCTATTCGGGCCAGGCGATGGCCCACGCCGATTACAACACCATCGCCTTCGGCGTCTCGCCCAAGCTATTGCAGGAGCGGAACGCCCTGATCCAGGAGTTGCAGCGGAATTTTTCGGTGGAAAAGCTACGCGCGAGCCCGATCCGATGGATCGTCATGCCCTGCGCCGACTTCGAGAGGACCTTTTCGGAGCCGTCGAAGCAGGCCGTCGAACGCGCGATCCTGGAGGGACGCCTGCGGGCCCTGCAAGCGCCCGGGCCCGCCTGCTGGAAGGCCCTGCGGCTCGAAAAATTCTGAATTATTTCTCGAGGACGATGACGCTGTTCCAGCAGAAATAGCGAAGCGGCGGGATCCATTTCAGGAAAAACTTGTCCAGTCCGTTCAGGAAGCCGAACAGGCGTTCGAACTTCGGCGCGTCCTTGATGACCTTTTTCCAATAGCGCTCCTTCGACGGGTGGGCGCGCTCGATGACGTAAAAATAGATGAAGATCCAGAGGGTGAAGAACCAGAACTCTTGATGGTGGCCCTTGCGAAAGAAGGGATACATCTCCTTCAAGTCCCGGAACTTGAAGGGCCGCTCGTCCGGCGTGCGCACGGTCTTGGCGATGTGGCGGTAGACGTTGATCACGGGGTTGTAGGAAAGCGGCTCGATGAAGACCGCCTTGCCGCCGGGCTTGAGCACCCGCGAGGCCTCGGCCACGGCCTTGTGGAAGTCGACGTGGTGCAGGACGCCGTTGCCGTAGACGACGTCGAAGGAGGCGTCGGGATAATCGATCTTCTCGGCGGTCATGCGGTGGGCCCGCACTTGGACACCGTGCTTTTGCGCCACGCGGTTCACGACCTCGACCATCCCGCTGGAGATGTCGGTGGCGACCGCGTCGGCCCCCTTGGTCGCGAAATACACCGAGCCCTCGCCGGCGCCGCAGCCCAGCTCGAGGATCCGCTTGCCGCGCAGGTCGCCCAGTTGCTCGAGGACGTACTGGTTTTCGAGGGCGGTCGGGGCCTCGAAGCTCTCGCGGACCAGGATCTCGTCCAAGTCCATCGCCTTGGCCCACTCGTCGTGGAAGGCCTCCTCGCTCTGCTGGCGGGCGGTGGCCGCTTCGTTGCCCTGGGGTTCGGTCACGAGGAGATCCCTCCCGTCTCGGCCACGATGTAGATCGGGCGCTGCTTCACCTCGTCGCTGATCCGCCCGATGTACTCGCCGATCACGCCCAGGGTCATCATCTGGATGCCGCCGAAGAAGATGATCGCCGTCATCGTCGAGGCCCAGCCGAGGACCGGCTTGTCGGTAAAGAGCTTCATGCCGAGGATATATAGAATATAGATAAAGGAGCCTCCGCTGATCCAAAAGCCGAGGTGCCCGGCGAACTGCAGCGGCACGTTGGAGAAGGAGGTGATGCCGTCCATCGCCAGCTTGAGCATCTTGCCCAGGCTGTACTTGGTCTCGCCGGAGTGCCGCGGGTCGCGGACGTAGCTCACGCCGGTCTGCCGGAAGCCGAGCCACGAGACCATTCCGCGCACGTAGCGGTGGCGCTCGCGCAGCCGGTTGAAAACGTCGACAGCCCTGCGGCTCATCAGCCGGAAATCGCCGACGTCCACCGGGATCGAGAAGCCGGTCAGGAAGCGGAGCAGGCGGTAGAAAATCTTGGCGGTGGCCTTTTTCAAAAAGCCCTCGCCGCGGCGCTGGCTGCGCACCGCGTAGACCACGTCGTAGCCCTCTTGAAATTTCTTGTAGAGCTCGGGGATCACCTCGGGCGGATCCTGGAGGTCGGCGTCGATGATGGCCACGGCCCGCCCCGTCGCGGCGTCCAGGCCCGCGGTGACGGCGACCTGGTGGCCGAAGTTCCGCGAGAAGGAGAGGTACTTCACCGAAGGGTCCTGCTCGCGCAGCCGCCGGACCTTGGGGAGGGTTTCGTCTTGGCTTCCGTCATTGACGAAGATATATTCGACCGACCCCAGCCCGGACAGGGCGTCGTGCAGGCGGCGGTACAAGAGGTCGACGTTGTCTTCCTCGTTGTAGACCGGGATCACTACGGAAAGCGCGGGGCTGGTTTCGCTGGACGCCATAACGGTCCGAGATTATAAGCTTAAAGTGCTGTCCCTCCCAAGGAAATTTCACTGGATCGCCTTCGCCGCGCTCTTGCTGCTCGGCGGGTACCTTCGCGGCTTCGCCTTTTTCCTCCCCTCCAACATCGGCGACCCCCCTTCCTACCAGGCCCTGGCCATGAAGATGAATCACGGCTTCATGGACCATTATAATGTCCTTAATTACCGCATGGCTGCGGGCGAGGTCCCGGGCACCATCGACTACGTCTGGGAAAACGACCCCCGCAAGTGGACGGCGATGCGCACCCGGGCCTCCAACCGCCGGCCGCTCAACATGCAGCCGCCCCTGCTGCCAACCTTGATGTGGCTCTCGCACGGCGTCTTCAAGCACGGCGGACCCTACACCTCGGTGGCGCAAAACCTGGGCGCGGGGGTGGCGATACATCCGCCCTGGGCCTTCCTCCGCGCGCAGGGCTACGCGATCGCAGTGCCCTTCTTCTTTTCCTTGCTGGGCCTGGCGGTCGTTTATCTCTTCTGCCTGCGCTACTTTTCCTGGCAAGAGGGCCTGATCGCCCTGCTGCTATTGGCGCCCTCGCCCCTCGACCTGGCGGTCGGGACCAAGCTCTACAGCGACGGGATCGTCACGACCCTGGCCTTTTCCAGCCTCTTCCTGTTTTTGGTCTCCCTGGAAAAGACCGGGCGCAAGGCCTTGGCCTGGGCGGCCGCCGCCGGCTTGGTCTTGGGCTTGGCCTTTTTGGCCAAGCTGCAGGGGATCTTGTTCGCCTTGGGTTTCGTCCTGGCGAGCCTGCTTCACCCCAAACAAACCGCGCCCTGGCCGCGGCGTCTGGCGGACCCGCGCCTCCTGGTCGCCGGCGCCCTGTGCTTCCTGGTCGCCCTGCCCTGGAACTGGCTGGTCTACCAAACCTACGGCACGCCGCTGCCGAACACGCCGCAGGATCCCGGCAACCCCTGGTTTCGCTACGTCTTCGGCCGCCCGCCCTACGCCTACTTCCTCGGCACCTATTACTTCATGCCCGCCTCCGTCTTGGGCTGGGCCTACGGCCTCGCCGCTTGGCTGCGACCCCGGCGCTGTTTCCCCGAATCGCTCCTGCTCTTTCTCGCCCTCGCCTATGTCTTGATGATGATCGCCTTGATGAAGACCGGCACGGCCGGCTTGGAACACCGCTACTTGATGCCGATCTACCCGCTGCTCGCCGTGCTCAGCGCGCGGGCCCTCACTTGGCTGTGGGGAAAGATCCGGCCGCCGCTGCTGCGCCGCGCCTGCGTCGTGCTCAGCGTGGGCGGCCTATTGTGGCTGGGCTGGCGCGCGGCGCAGGTCGGGCTGCAGTATTCCTTCCGCAACCTCGTGACCTTCGCGCCTTGGGGGTTATAAGAAAAAATCACCTCAAGCGGTAGGCCTGGAAACAATCCCGCGGCCCCTCGCTGTGCGTGAATTTTTCCACGTCCGGGTCCGCCTCCAGCTCCTGCAAAAGTCGCTTCGCCGCCGGCGAGAGGCCCTTGGCCTCCGCGCAGGAAAAGACGATCCAGCGCAGCCCCAACTCTTGCAGCAGCGGCCGCGAGGGATGCTCCGCCAAGGTCTTGAGGACGGCCTGGCGGTCGGCGATGCGCTGCCTGCCGACGGGCATGGCCACCGTATTGAAGTCGAGCTGGACCATCGGGAAACCCGTGGCCATCGCCAGCGAGACGCTGGTCGAGGGCGAGCCCCACACCATCCCGTAATTTTCCGGGGCGGCGATCATGCGCTCGGTCAGGGCGGCGAAGGCGCCCCGCCACTCCGGGCGGCGATAGCCCGCGACGCGCAGCTCCGCGCGGGTGAAGCTCGCGCCGGAACGGAAGGCCAGCTCGCCCAGAAAGCGCAGCGGCGTCACCATGCCGAACAGCACCAATGCCCAGACCAGGGCCCGCCGCGCCGCGCCCTGAGCCACCCAGGGCCAGAAGGCCCAGGCCGCCAAGATGCGGCCGCTGAACTCGAAGGCGAAGAACCACTTCACGATGTCCCAGCTGAAGGCATATTGAAAAAAATGGGGGATGGCGGCCGAGATCGCCCCGAAGGCCAATAGAAACAACACCGGAAAAACCCCGCTCGCGCGCAGGGCCCGCCACCAGGCCAGGGGAATCAGCAGCAAGGCGAGGCCGAATCCGCTGAAATACCAGGTCAGGCCCTGCCACCAGGCGATCGGCCGGCCGCGCGCGTAGAACTCGTTGCGCAGATAACCGGGCGGCCAGGTGAAGCGCAGCGGCTGCGACTCGGCCCCCGGGCTCCATTGGAAAAAGCCGCCCAGGGCCAGCGCCAGCGCCACGGCGCCGACCAGCACCCCCAGGCCCGCCCAGAAATTCCGTGCCTTCGGAATCTCGGGCCGAAAAAACCGGACCGCGAAGACCGCCCCCAGCGCGGCCAGCGAGGTGGCGAAAAGCATGACCTGGGCCAGGCTCATCGCCCCCAGCAAAAAGACGCCGGTCCAGTAGGCCCGCCGCTCCCCCGTCTCGGCCCAGCGTTGCAAGCAGGCCAGCATGCCCAGAAAGAACAGCAGCCCCAGCGAGATCGGGTGCTGGAAGAAATACATGAGGAAGCTGGGATGAATGACGCGCCCGAAGATGAACATCTGCTGCCAGTTCGGCAGCTGGAAGAGCATCCCGGCGCCCCCGTCGTGCTTGGCCACCAAGAGCCAGCTCATCCCTCCGGAGAGGACCGTGAAGCAGAAGGCCAAGGCCCAGCCGCCGCGCGCGATCCCCAGCCGGGAGAAGAGCAGCAGCAGATTGACCGCGAAGGCCGCCCAGCAAAAGATCGTCAGCGCGTCGATGCCGACGTAGCCCTTGGCGCCGAAGGCGAGGCTAATCAAGGCCGCGAGGACGTTGAAGCCGTAGTGATAGCGAAAGTCCACGTCGGGAAAGGCGATATAGGCCGGCGGAAAACGCCCGCGCAGCATGGCCTCGACGACCGGGATATGCCCCTGCAGGCGGACCTCGTCGAAGATGGAATAACGCACGGTGACCATGGCGACGAGCGCGGTCGCGAGCGCCAGCGCCAGCAGCCAAGGCCAGTCGGCGCGCGTCAGCGGCGGCCGCCATCCGGACAGCGGAAATCCCCGCCGCAGGATCAAGAGTCCGCTTAAGCCCAGGCAGATCCCGCTGGACACGTAGAAAGGCAGGCTTAGCTCTTGCAGCCAACGGCCCGGGATCGCCGTCCCGGCCAGCAGCAGCGCCAGGCATAGCGGCAACGACGCCGCGACCGAGGCCCAACGCCCCTTGTCGGGAAACAGGCGCAAGGTCCAGAGGAAGGCGAACAGAAAATAGGGAATAAAGGCGAGGCCGCGCAAAGGTCATCCTCCCGGTGGGGCCAGCTTCAAGACCGTGTAACAACCCGGAGCGTTTCCTCCGAAGGAAAGGTCGAGGACCCCCGGGCGGAGCTTCAGGCCCTCGAGGAAGTCCTGCACCGGTTGTGCAAGCTTGGCGCGCTCTTCGCAAGAAAAAATCACCCAGCGGATCCGGAGCTCCCGCAACAATTCCTCCGTAGGCCGGGCGAAGATCCGACGGATGCGCTCGCGGCGTTCGTTCAAGATCTTCCGCGCCACCGGCATCGAGACGACGTTGTCCGGCTCCAGGACCGGATAGCCGGCGTAGACCGCGAGGTAGCGGGCCGTGCCCGAGGTCGTCCAGGTCATGCCGATCTCGCCGGCGTTGCGCTTCAGGATCTCCACGACCTTCAAGAAGGAGCCCTGCGGGGCGCTGTGGCGGTTGTAGACGGCGCGGCGCTCGCCCCAGTTCAGCTTGGCGGGGTCCTTGAGCGTCATCCCGTAGACGAAGATCAGGGGCGCGGCCATGGCGAAGACGACCAAGGCGTAGGCCAAGGCCTGGCGCCGCCTCACGAGGCAAAAAGGCAGCAGCAGGGCCGCCGCGAGGATCTTTCCGGAGAACTCGAAGCCCAAGAACCATTTTTGGATGTTGCTGCTGTAATTGTAATAGACGAATTGGGGGATCAGCAGCGAGAGGCCGCAGTAGACGCCCAAGAGCCAAAGCGCGGGCCTGCGGTCGCGCAGGCACAGGTAGAGGGCGGGCGGCAGGACGAGCAGAAACACCCCAAAGCCGTCCAAGTACCAGAGCGCGGCCTGGGCGGCGCTCATCGGCTTGCGCCCGCCGAAGTACTCGTAGCGCAGGTAGCCGGGCGGCCAGGCGAAGCGCATCGCCTCGGCGTCGAATTGCGGCGAGGGCGGCTGGAAAAAGCCTCCCAAGGCGAAGGCCAAGCCGACGGAGACGGAAAAGACCGCCAGGCCCGCCGCGACGGTGCCGCGCCAGGCGCTTGGCTGTCGCAGCAGCCGGATAAAAAACACCGCGCCCAGGGCCGCCAGGAGCGTCGCGAAAAACATGACGTGCGCCAGGCTCAAGGCGCCGAGACCCAAGGCCGCCGCGGCGAGCAGCCCCCAGCCGCCCCGCTCCGACCAGCGGTGAAAGACATGAACGACGCCGACGAAGAGCAGCGCCCCCAGGCTCATCGGATGCTGGTAGAAGTAAAACAGGAAGGTGTAATGCACCCAGCGCCCGGCGATGCTCACCACCTGCCAGCCCGGGACTTGATACTGGTTCGGATCGTTTCCGCCCAGGATCCAGCTCAAGCCCCCCGTGAACACCACGAAGGCCAGGCCCAGGCCCAAGAGGGCCCGCGGGACTTTCAGGTCGCCCAACAACGAGGTCAGGGCACCCAAAAGCCCGATCCAGATAAAAATCGCGGCGACATCGACGCCCTGGTAGCCGGGCAGTCCGAGGGCCTTGCTGAACAGCGCCGCGACGACGTTGTAGCCGACGTGGTACTTGTTGGGGATCTCCGGAAAGGGCAAAAAATAGAGCGGATAGGTCCCGCGCAGCATCGACTCGACCATCGCGGGATGCCCCTGCACCACCCGCTCGTCGTGGATGGCGCACTTCCAGGCGATCCAGGCGACGGCGACCGTCGAGCAGGCCGCGAACAGGAGCAAGGGCAGGTCCTGCCAAGACAGGGAGAGCCGAAAGTCGAGCTTAACGCCCCGGTTTCTCCACCAGGCGCAGCCTCCCGCCAAGGCGGCGGCCCCGGCCCCCAGGTAGACCCCCAGATCGAAGGAATGAAAGGCCCTGCCGAACAAACCGATCCCCAGCAGGATCAGCGCGCAGGCCGTGGGCGCCGATTCCAGCGCCACCCGCCAAAAGCGCGGCGACCGCGCGAGGGCGCGCTGGATTTGAAAGGCGGCGACGAGGAAGGCCGCGAGGGCCAGCAGGCTGGGGAGTCGCTCCACGGCTCAGGGACCTCGCCGTTTCAGGTCGTGCTCGAGGATCGCTAGGCGCTCGGCGAGGCTGCGGTTCTGCTTGGCAAGCCGGGTCAAGGCGACCGCGTATTGGAGGACGATCACGAAGAGGACGAAGAAGGCCAGGAGAAAGATCAAGGCCGGCGGATAGTCGATCCCGACGGCGCGGCTGAGCCGGTCGATGCCGGGGATCGCCAGGGGCGCGACCGCCACCAGGGCGCCCGAGAGGATCCAAAGCATCGCCCGCTTCTCGTCGAGCTTTTTCCGCCGCACCAATTGGATGATCCCCGCCAGCACGGCGAGGCCCGCGGCGGCGATCAGCAGTCTAGTGCTCCACGGCATGGCTCCCCTCCTTCCGAAGCGCCGAACGCTGGGTCAGCGCGATGAAGATCGAGAAAAACATCTTGTAGACGTAATAGAGCGCCCGGGAGCCGCCGTGCATCGAGACGCCCCGTTCGCGGGGCCGGATGACGACCGGGATCTCCAAAATGCGGAAGCCCGCGAAGTAGAGCCGGATCAGGGTGTCCGCGTCCGGAAAATCCACCGGGTAGTTGTCGTTGAGGAAGAACTTGATCAGGGGGCGGCCGATGGCCTGGAAGCCCGAGGTTGGATCGGTGATGTGCTGGCCCGTGACCCAGGAGGTGATCTTGCTGAACAGGAACATCCCGACGCGCCGGGCGGCGGGGATGGAATAGTCGGCGCGCCCCAGGAAGCGCGAGCCCAAGGAGAGATCGGCGCGGCCCTCGGCGACGGGGGCAACCAAGTCGGGGATATACTTAGGGTCGTGCTGGCCGTCGCCGTCGATGAGGACGCAGAGATCGAAGTCCTTCTCGTAGGCGAAGCGCATGCCGGTCTGGACCGCGCCGCCGTAGCCCAGGTTGAAAGGCAGGCTGATGACGTCGGCCCCCGCCTCGCGGGCCCGCGCGGCCGTATCGTCCTGCGATCCGTCGTCGACCACCAAGAGGCTCAAGGCGGCGTCTTGACGGCGAATGTCCTGGATCACCGAGGCGATGTTCTCGGCCTCGTTAAAGGCGGGAATGACCACGAGGCATTTCATAGATCTCCAAGGATATGTCCGCGGCCGACGCGGAGTGCGTCAAGGCCCCTACCGAAACGAAATCGACGCCCGTGGCCGCGATCGAGCGGACGTTCTTCAGGTTGACGCCGCCCGAGGCCTCGAGGACGGCGCGTCCCGCGGTCCTCCGGACCGCCTCGGCCAGTCGCGCGACCGGCATGTTGTCGAGCAGGATGCGGCGGGCTCCGGCGTCGAGCGCCTCGGCCAATTCCCGCAGGTCCTTCACCTCGACGATGATTTGACGTTTGCCCTTTAATCGGGCCAGCCGGGCCAGGGCCTCGCGCACCGAGCCCGCCACGACCAGGTGATTATCCTTCGCCATCGCCGCCGAGCGCAAATCAAAACGGTGGTTGACCCCGCCGCCGGAGGCCACCGCGTAGCGCTCCAGCAGGCGCAGGCCCGGCGTGGTCTTGCGGGTGTCGAGGATCTTGGCTTGGGTGCCGCGGACCGCGGCGACGAAGCGCCGGGTCAGGGTGGCGATGCCGCAGAGGCGCTGGAGGAAATTGAGGGCGACGCGCTCGCCCGAGAGCAGGGCGCGGGCGGGGCCGGAAAGCTCGGCCAGGACGGCGCCTTTTTTCACGGGTGCGCCTTCTTGGAATTTCGCGCGGATCTTGATTTGGGGGGCCAGCAGGCGGAAGGTCGCGGCGACCAGCGGCAGGCCGCAGAGGACCAGGTCTTGCTTGGCGAGCAGGACGGCCTTGGCCTTGAGGCTTGGGGGGACGATGGCGCGGGTGGTGATGTCGTCGAAGGCCGCGTCCTCGCGGAGGGCGTTGAGGCAGAGGCGCCGGATTTCGGGGGCGGGTAGTTTCATCGGTTCCCCCTATAACAACTCCAAGGCCTCGTGGATCTCTTGGATCTTCTTGCGGTACATCGCCTCTTTCTCGCGATTCTCCTCGAGGAGCTCCGCCGGGGCCTTCGAGAGGAACTCGGCGTTGCCCAGCATCTTCACCGTCGCCGCCAGGCCGTTGTTGAGCTTGGCCAATTCCTTCTCTTGCCGCAGGCGTTCCTTTTGCAGGTCCACCACGCCCTTCAGGTCGACCCAGACGACCAGGTCTTTGAAGCGCGTCACGCCCCGGGCCACGCCCTTCTCCTCGCGGATCTTGACGTCGTTCAGCGCGATCCCCGCCACCCGAGTCATGTCGGCGGCCGAGCGCAGGATACCGTCGATCTGCGCCTGCAGGGCCTGATCCGAGGTGAACAGCACCGCGCGGTTCAAGGCGGCCGAATCCGGCACCCCCGTCTCCTTCCGGATCTGCCGGATCTTCTCGACGATGGCGGTCAAGGCCTCGATGCGCTCCTCCGCGGCGCGGAACTCGGCCCGGCGCGGCGCCGGCAGCGCCTGGGGAAATTTCGCCGTCGCCAGCAGGGCCGTGCCGCGCGGCGCCAGCTTCTGCCAGAGCTCCTCGCTTAAGAAGGGCATGAAGGGGTGCAGCAGGCGCAGGCTTTGGTCCAGCACCAGGGCCGCGACCGTCGCCAGCTCGCGGCGCACCCCGGCGTCCTCGGACTTGAGCCCCGGCTTGATCAGCTCGAGGAACCAGTCGCAATATGTCCCCCAAAAGAAATGGTAGGTCGCCATCGCCGCGTCGTTGAAGCGATACTCCGCGATTCCCCGGCGCACGCCCTCGACCGCCTCCGAGAGCTTCGCCAGGATCCAGCGGCCGATGTCGTGCTTGGCCTCGAAGCGCGCCGGATCGAAGTCGATCTGAGCCAAGGCCCCCAAATCCGCGTGCGGCAGGGCCATCGTTTGCACGAAGCGCGCCGCGTTCCAGATCTTGTTGCAAAAATTGCGGTAGCCCAGGATGCGCTCTTCGGAGAGCTTGATGTCCCGCCCCTGCGCCGCGAAGGCCGCCAGGGTGAAACGGAAGGCGTCGGTGCCGAATTTTTCCATCACCTCCAGCGGGTCGATGACGTTGCCCTTGCTCTTGCTCATCTTCTGCCCCTGCGCGTCGCGGATCAGGGCGTGGATGTAGACGTCGCGGAAGGGCACCTCGCCCGTGAAGTGGATCCCCATCATCATCATGCGGGCGACCCAGAAGAAGATGATGTCGAAGCCGGTCACCAGGCAGGAGGTCGGGTAATAGGCCTTGAGCCGCGGGGTCTTTTCGGGCCAGCCCAGGGTCGAGAAGGGCCAGAGGGCCGAGGAGAACCAGGTATCGAGGACGTCGCTTTCCTGGCGCAGGTCGTCGTGTCCGCAGTGCGGGCAGGTCTTGAGATCGCTGCGCGAGACGATCACGCCGTCGCTGGGGTGCTCGTTTTCCGCGCAGCGCCCGCAGTACCAGGCCGGGATGCGGTGGCCCCACCAGATCTGACGGCTGACGCACCAGTCGCGGATGTTCTCCATCCAATGAAAATAGGTGTTTTCCCAGTGCTGCGGGACGATGCGGGTCTTGCCGCCGCGCACCGCCTGGATGGCCGGCTTGGCGAGCGGCTCGGTCTTCACGAACCACTGCATCGAGAGATAGGGCTCGACGACCGTCTTGCAGCGGTAGCAGTGCCCCACCGAGGCCTTGTGCTCGTCGACCTTGAGCAAGAGCCCCTGCTCTTCCAGCTCTTTGACGATACGGGCGCGGGCCTCGAAGCGGTCGAGGCCCTCGAAGGGCCCCGCCTGGTCGTTCATCCGGGCGTCGGGCGTGAAGACGTTGACGCGCTCGAGGCCGTGGCGGTTGCCGACCTCGAAGTCATTGAAGTCGTGGGCGGGCGTGACCTTCACGGCCCCGCTGCCGAAGCTTGCGTCGACCATCGCGTCGGCCACGATGGGGATGAGGCGCTTGACGAAGGGCAGCTCGACCCGCTTGCCCACCAAAGGCTTGTAGCGCGCGTCGTCGGGGTGCACCGCGACGGCGGTGTCGCCCAAGAGCGTCTCGGGCCGGGTGGTGGCGACGGTCACGCAGTCCTGCGGGTCGGCCTCCAGCGGGTAGCGGATGTGCCAAAGATGCGAGTTAACCTCATGGTAGTCGACCTCGAGGTCGCTCAATGCCGTGTGGCAGCGCGGGCACCAATTGATCAGGCGCTGGGCGCGATAGATCAGCCCCTCTTCGTAGAGCTTGACGAAGACCTCGCGCACCGCCTTGGAGAGCCCCTCGTCCATCGTGAAGCGCTCGTGGGCGTAGTCGAGGGAGCAGCCCAGTTTTTTGAGCTGGTGGCGGATATTGCCGCCGGACTCTTCTTTCCACTTCCAGACGCGCTGGATGAAGGCTTCGCGCCCCAGGTCGTCGCGGCTCTTGCCCTCGGCGCGCAGTTGGCGCTCGACGACGTTTTGCGTGGCGATGCCGGCGTGGTCCATGCCGAAGACCCAAAGGGTCGCCTTGCCCTCCATCCGCTCGAAGCGCACCAGGATGTCCTGCAGGGTGTTGTTGAGGGCGTGGCCCATGTGCAGCGAGCCGGTCACGTTGGGCGGCGGGATCACCACCGAGTAGGTCGCGCGGCCCCGGGGGTCGTCGGGCGCGGCGAAGACGCCGGCCTGCTCCCAGGCCCGCCACCAGGCCTTTTCGACTTCATGCGGTTCGTAGACTTTGGGGATCTCGTTAGCGGGGGAATCGGACATGGAAAGGCTACTCGGCGTCGGTCTCTTTCATTAAAATTTCGAGCTGCTCGCGGATCAGGCGCTCGGCGATCTCGGGGAGGATCTCGCGGGCGACCTTTTCGATCACCTGCGCGGCCAGGACCTCGAGCTTTTCGGCCTCGAGCGGAAGGGGGGCCGGGGCCGCGGAGGTCTCCGGGAGGGGGGTCACTTCTTCCTCGCCTAACTCAGGGTCGTCCCAAACACTCGACATAGGGGCCTCCTTCCTTGCTGGCCCGTTACTATCATTATAGGCCGGATTCTCAATAAGAAATTTGCCCGCCGGAGGGGCTTTCTCGCAAAAAAGCCTTGTCCGGGCCGGGAAAATCAAGCTACCCCCTCTTCTGGGACCTGATTTCGCGAAAAATCCGGCCTTGGGACCCAGGGACGGGACCTCCTTGGGAACGCCGCGCCACGAATGCCATGCCGAAAAAAATCCTAAAAAATGTGCTCCCCTGGCTGGTCGCCGCCGCGCTGCTCTTCTACCTCTTCACCAAGGTGCCGCCCGAGCAGGTCCTGCGCAGCCTGCGCCACCTGCACCTGCCCAGCTTCCTCGGTTTCGGCGTGGTCTACTTCCTGGTCATCCTCGCCCTGGACACCTGGATCTTGAGCGGCGTCCTCAGCCGCTTCGCCGCGCCGGTCTCCTTCCGCGAGCTGCTGCCCGCGCGCTGCGTCAGCTACCTCCTGGCCTTGGTCAACTACAACGCCGGGCAGGCCGGGATGGCGGTCTACCTGAAGCGCACGCGGGGCTTAAGCTTCTTCAAGACCTTGGGCTGCATCTTCTTCGTCACCGTCATCGACCTCTACTGGGTGATCGCGCTGGCCTTCGCCGGCAGTTTCCTGATGGACATCCACCTCCAGGGCTTCCACCTCCAGGATTGGGTGCGGCGCGTGGCGGGCATCGCCTTGATCGCCTTCATCCTCCACCTCGCCTTCTGGCGCGGCTGGTTCGGGAGAATCGTCCCCGCGCGGCTGCACTTCGGGATCGGCGATTGGCTGCGCGGCAAGCACCTCTTTCAGCCCTTCCACCACGCCACCGTCGCCGACTACTTCAAGATCGCCCTCGCCCGCTTCCCGATCCACGCGGCGATCGTGTCGTCGCTGTGGTTTTTGATCCGCTTCGCCGGGGCGACGGTGCCCTTCCGCGACGTCGTCGCGACCGTTCCCATCGTGCTGCTGATCGGCACGATCCCGCTGACCCCCGGCGGCCTCGGTGCCACGCAGCTGGCGCTGGTCGAGCTGCTGAAGGACCACGTCGTCCCGCCGCCGGCGGCCCAGGGTTCGGTGGGCCCCGCCGAGCTGCTGCTGGGAATTTCCCTCTCCTGGATGATGTTGAACTACCTCCTCAAGGCGATCGCCGGCCTGATCTTCCTGCGCGGCGGCTCGCGCGAGCTTTTCCAAGAAGGGCCCGATGCCGCGCCGCATTAGACGCATCAAAAAACCGACGCAATTTTCTTTGCGGGGCCTCCGATAACTCATGATAGAATGGGCTCAGAGGAGGTATTGGGTTTATGGACGACCCCGCCGGTCGCTTGATCCACGCCGCCGCGCTGGACGATTACTTCTTCGAGGAAGTCCGGAGCGCCTTTCTCAAGCAGAAAGTCCGGGCCCTCCCCCACACCGAGTTCTACCTCGTCCGCCTGCTCAGCGACTTCTGCCGCCGCGACAACCTCTACTCCAATCCCGGGCACGAAGACACGCCGCTCGCCATCCTCTACCTCGAATCGCTGCAGAGCGGCGGCCACGAGGGACTGCGCCTGCTCAAGCAGATCGCCGACTTCGCCCTCTACACCTCGGGCTTTTTCCAAGACTCGCTGCTGCGGCAGAACATCGACCTCGACTACTACGCCAGCATGGGCGGCAACGCTTACCGCCGCCTGCACTCGCGGGCGCGCGAGACCAGCCACGGCGAGGCCTTCGCCGAGACCTTCCGCGAGCTGAGCGAGCGCTTCCTCCACTTCGTCGACGTCCTGGCCGAGATCAGCGAGCGCTCGAACGTCCTCAAGGACTCCGACCTGCTGCGCCTTTATGAGAAATGGCTCAGCACCGGCTCGGAGCGCCTCAAGCAGAAGCTGGAAGAGTTCGGAATTAGGCCACTGTCGCCGGCCGGCGTGCCGCGCGGCGAGACGAGGCACTGATGCTGAGCGAACTGCAAAGCTGGATCGAGGAGACCTACCGGCTGGAGCCGGAGGCCCCGGTCGCGGATTACCTCATCGACCGCGCGCAGCTCGAGCGCCACTTGGACAAGGACAGCCCCTACCGGAACGCCGAGGAAGTCCTGCTCTTGAGGGGCGACGCGGAGGACTGCGAAGTGGGGCTGTTCCTCCACCCCAAATTCGGCTGCGAAGGAACCTCGGTGGCCGAGGCCGACACCCACGGGGTCATGACCGCCCTGGAGGGCGTTTCGCACTTACGGCTCTCGCTCCACCGCCTCAAGCGCTCGGAGGGGCTGACCCAGCTCGAACTGGAGTTGCAGGCCGAGGTCGACAAGTTCCTCTTCCTGCGCTTGATGCCCGACGAGCTCCGGCGGGCCGAGGCCAAGCGCCATCTGCTGAGCGAAGCCAACCTCGAGGGCCTGAGCCGGGAAAACCTCGACCGCTACGCCGCCGCGCGGCGCTTGGCCCACCGCTACTGCCTCCACCTCGAGGAGACCTACCTCGCCCCGCGTTCCTTCGACGGCCTCTACCGCGAGCTGCCGAAGTTTTATCGCATGAGCCATTGGCAAAAGCTTCAGGCCATCGGCTTGCCCTGAACCGCCCCAGCGGAATGCGAGGTCCCTGGAAGGGGAAACGCGCCTCGGGAAAAAATTGACAGACCGCCCCCCCGAAAATAAAGGTCCCGGCGTGCGTCAATTCCTGACCTTCCTGCTCTGTCTGGTCTGCGCCCTCGCCGGCGCCGGGACGCTTTCGGCCGCCCCGGCACCCGCCGGCTCCGCGGCCGGCTCGGCGCCGCCCCTGCGCGGCATGGGCCTGGGCCTGTTCAGCAAGGACCCCCAATACGACTATCGCCGCGACCTGCAGGAGTTGAAGGCCCTGGGCGTCAACGCCATCCTGCTGGTGGTCAACTGGTACTCCCCCGACATCCGCTCCAACGCCATCGAGCCGCGGCCCGACCACGGCGCCGAGAACAGCACCATCTCGGACGAAAAATTGATCCAGGTGATCCGCGCCGCGCACCGCCTGGACATGAAGGTCCTGCTCTTCCCCTACCTGCGCTTCGACCGGCGCGGCCCCAAGGACTGGCGCGGCGTCCTGGCCCCGACCGATTTCGCGGTCTGGGCGAAGAACTACGAGCGCTTCATCCTGCACTACGCCGACCTGGGCAAACGCCACGGCGTCGAGTTGCTGAGCGTCGGCAGCGAGCTGGGCTCGATGGAGGAGAAGACCGAGTTTTGGAAGGGGCTGATCGCCAAGGTGCGCTCGCGCTTTCCGGGCGAGCTGCTCTATTCTTCCAACTGGGACCACTACAGCTACCCGACCTTCTGGCGGGAGCTCGATTACATCGCGATGACCTCCTACTATCCGCTCTCTAAGAAGAACGACCCGGAATTTCCCGAGATGCTGGCGACCTGGCAGGGCCTGAAGAAGAAGATCCTCGCCTTCAAGGCCCAGTACCCGCAGAAGCTGATCTTCACCGAGGTGGGCTATCCTTCGCTCGACGGCGGCAACGTCAATCCCTGGAATTATTTCGCCAAGGCGCCGGTCGACGTGGCCGAGCAGGCCCTCTGCTACTTGGCCTTCATCGAGGCCTGGAAAAACACCCCCGAGCTGGCGGGGGTCTTTTGGTGGGTCTGGTTCGATCCGGGCGGCCCCAAGGATCCGGGATTCTCGCCGCGGGGCAAGCCGGCCGAGGAAATCCTGCAGAGGTGGTACGGCGGCGCGGGGCCGACGCAGTACTCCCGGCAAAAAACACCCTAAGGCCGGGCCGCGGGCGGATTTTGCTCGTTTGACATTCCGGCCCGAAGGGACGATAACCTTGGCCATGCGGAGTTTCGCGGCAAAAACCCTATTCTCGGCATTTCTGGCGACGGTCCTGAGCGTCGCTCCCTTGACCTCGGCCTGGGCCCTCACGCAATACTACGCCCGCGATCAATACCGTCACCCCGCAGCCTCGAAGTTCACGCCCAAGCGTTTCGGCTACATGCCCTCCCGGCGCTACCTGCCCGGCACCAACAAGGTGAAAAAGAAATGCATACCCAACGGCCAAGCGCGTTGCATCGCCCGGCCCGAACGCCCCAATCCCTTCGCCAGCCGTCTCGACGGCTACAACAACTTACCGCGCACCCGCTCGGGCAGCACGGCCTCGCCGGTGGTCAAGACCTTCGATTTCGAAAATTACCCCGAGGAAGAATAGTAAAAACGCCCCTACGACGGCTTTTTTTCCCCCAAATTGACGCTCGCGAAGTCCTTCGCGTAGATCCGGATGGTGGCCGTGAGCATCGCCAGCAGCATCGGCCCCAGCAGGATGCCGATGGGGCCGAAGACCGCCAGGCCGCCGAAGATGCTGAGGAAGAGCACCAGCTGGTGCATGTTGCTGCGGATCAGGACCGGGCGCAGCAAATTGTCGACCGAGCTGATCACCACCGCCCCGTAGGCCGCCAAAAAGATCGCTTGCTTGTTGTGTCCCTGGATGAACAGCACCAGGACCAAGGGCGCGATCACCGCGCCGGTGCCGAGCATGGGCAAGAAGGACATGAAGAAGGTCACCGCGCCCCACACCAAATAGGCCTCGATCCCCGCGAAATAGTAACCCGCCGTCGCCAGCGCCGCCTGGGCGAGGCCGGTCAGGAAGTTGCCGTAGAAGACGCCGTAGATGGTGTCGCGGATCTCTCTCGCCAGGCGCTGCTCGTATTGATCTTTCACCGGCGAGAGGCGGATCAGCGTGCCTAGGAAATCCCGCCCGTCGCGAAACAGGTAGAACAGCACGATGATCATGATGAAGAAGTGCAGGATGAAATTGGCCGTCCCCGCGAGCACCGACGGCGAGTACTTCGCCAGGATTTGGGCGAGGCGCGACATCGCCTGCTGGAGCAGGGGCACCAGGTCGAAATTGAAGCCGGAGAGGTATTCGAACTTGGCCGCGAAGAAGGTGATCTTCTGCTGGACGGCGGTCACCAGCCCCGCGATCGAGCTTTGCGTGATCGAAAAATTGCCGGCCGTGACCAGGGAGGCCATCTGCGTGGCGACCAGGGTCAGAAGGATGGCGATCGGCAGGAAGATGAAGAGAATGACCGTGGTGACCGAGAGGGTCGCCGCGACGTTGGCGCGCTGCTTGGTCCAATTCAGAAACTTCTGGTGGATGGGGTAGAACAGCACCGTGAAGACCCCGCTGAGGATGAGGGTCTGCAGGAAGGGGTGGATCAGGTAGACCCCCACCGCGATCAAGACCAAGAGGAGAAGGATAAACGCGCGCTGCTCGGTTTTTACGGAGTTAGCCATCGATCTGCACCAAGACGTCGTCGCCCTCGACCGTCACCGGGTAGCAGGCGAGCTTGAGGTTGGGATTGTCGGCATTGAGGCCGCTGCAAACGTCGAAGCGCCAAGCGTGCCAGGGACAGGTCACGACCGTTCCCTCCAGCTCGCCCTCGGCGAGCGGCCCGCCGCGATGCGGGCAGTTGTTTTGCGTGGCGTAGAATCGGCCGTCGACGTGGAACAGCGCGACCGGCTTGCCGCCGCACTCGGCGGCCACCCCGGTGCCCGGGGGGACGTCCTGCTTTTTTGCGGCCTTGACCAACGGGGACACGGAACCTCCTTTTACCAACCTGCGGGCGGCGCCGCCGAGGGCTTGGCCGCAGGCGAAGCCGCCGGCACGGGAGCGGCGGGCTTGACGCCCATCCGGCTCATCAGCTGCTGCCTGATCTTCTCTTTGTCGGAACCTTGGTAGAGGCTGTCGAATTCTTTCCAGGCCTGGGCCTCTTCGCCCAGCATGAGGTAGTCGGCGACGATCTGCAGGGCGTTGGCCGGGCGGTAGCCCTTGGCCAGCGCCTCGCGCTGCGCCTGGATGTCGTCGAGAAACACCTGGCGGAATTCGCGGTCGGCGCGCCGGTACTGGCCGTCTTTCAGGGCGTAGATCGCCGGCGGGAAGGGGCTTTCGGAGTAGGGCTGATCGCCGATATAGGTGAAGTCGGGGTTGCAGGTGACGATCTCGAGTTTCTTGTCGCCGTTCAGGTCTTGCAGGCCGATCTTCTCGCCGCAGTCCTTCATCGGGAGGTCGCCCAGCTTTTTGGCCGGCTTGGACAGCGAGTAGATCACGTAGTTGTAGCAGCAGTGCACGCCGCCGGAGTAATTTTGGATCATGACGTCCTCGAGGCCGTCGCCGTCGAGGTCGAGCTGGCCGCCCTCCCAGCCGATGACGAAGGCCTTGGGATCGGGGTTGACCCAGGTGCCGGTGTAGTCGATGACCGAGCCACCGCCGGCGGGGACGATGCGCATCTTCATAGACTCGACCCGCGGGAACTTGCTTTTGGTCATGCGCTGCTGGATCTCGACCTTGTAATTGGGGAATTGCTTCTGCTTGACCACCGTATAAGGCGTGACCTCTTCGGCCCCGCCGGTCGCGGCAGGCTCGGGGGCCTTGGCAGGGGCGGCGGGGGCCTGGGCCCGGACGCCCAAGGGGCTTAGCAGCAGCAGGCAGGCGAAGAAGATTCGTAGACCCATATTGACCTCACGTGCTAGTAATAGACCGATTCTTCAATAAAATTACAGCAAAATCATGGATAAACGAGAAATCATCGCCGCCCTCGAGGAGATCGGGGAGCTGCTCGAAATCCAAGGCGAAAACCCCTTCAAGGTCCGCGCCTACCAGAACGCCTCCCGCATCCTGGAGGGTCTGCCCCAAGACCCCGCCGACCTGGTCGCCTCCGGGGAGATCCAAAATATCAAGGGCATCGGCTCGGGCCTCTCCGAAAAGATCGCCGAGATGGTAAAGAAGGGAAAGAGCTCCTACCTGCTGGAACTGCGCCGCTCGATCCCGCCCGGCGTCCTCGAGCTCTTGAAGGTGCCCGGCCTGGGCCCCAAGAAGGCGAAGGTCCTCTACGAGGAGCTCGACCTGCACAACCTGGGCGAGCTCGAATACGCCTGCAAGGAGAACCGCCTGCTCGACCTGAAGGGCTTCGGCGCCAAGACGCAGGAGAACATCCTCAAGGGCATCGAGATGCTGAAGAAGACCTCGGGCCGCTTCCTCTTCGACGTGGCCTGGCGGCAGGCGACCGCTCTCTTGGCCTTCGTCGAGCGGGACCCCAAGGTGATCCGCGCCGCGATCGCGGGCAGCCTGCGGCGCTGCAAGGAGACGATCGGGGACATCGACATCCTGGCCAGCCTGAAGGGCGACGCCTCGCCATTGATGAAGAAATTCGTCGCCAACCCCCAGGTCGAAGACGTCCTCGCCCAGGGCGAGACCAAAAGCAGCGTCAGGTTGAAGTCCGGCATCCAGGTGGATTTCCGCGTGGTCGAGGACAAAGAATTTCCTTTCGCCCTGCTCTATTTCACCGGCAGCAAAGAGCACAACACCGCGCTGCGCGGGATCGCGAAGGACATGGGGCTGAAGCTCAACGAGTACGGCCTGTTCCGCGGCGAGAAGCCCCTGCCCTGCAAGGACGAGGCAGAGATCTACAAGGCCCTGGGCCTGCACTACATCCCGCCCGAGGCGCGGGAGGGCCTGGGCGAGATCGAGTTCGCGGCGAAGCGCGCCTTCCCGCGGCTGATCGAGGCGGAGGACCTGCGCGGCGTCTTCCACGTGCATTCCGAATGGAGCGACGGCGGCGCAACGATCTACGACATGGCGAAAGAGGCCGAGCGCTTGGGCTTCGAGTACATGGGGCTCTCGGACCACTCGCAGACCGCGGCCTACGCGGGCGGGCTGAAGGCGGCGGACCTGAAGGCCCAGGCCAAGGAGATCGCCGCCGCGCAGAAAAAATTGAAGAAGCTCAAGATCCTCCAGGGCACGGAGTCGGACATCCTAGCGGACGGCGGCCTGGATTATCCGGCGAAGACCCTGGACGAGCTGGACTTCGTGATAGCCAGCGTGCACATCCGCTTCAAGATGGAGAAGAAAGAGATGACCAAGCGCCTGGTGAAGGCGATCTCGGACAGGCACACGCGGATCCTGGGGCACATCAGCGGCCGCCTGCTGCTGGCGCGCGAGCCCTACAGCTTCGACGCCGAGGCGGTCTTCGAGGCCGCCGCGAAGCACAAGGTCGCGATCGAGATCAACGCTAACCCGCACCGCCTGGACCTGGATTGGCGCTTCCTGCAGCAGGCGAAGGCGGCGGGGGTGAAGTTCAGCATCAACCCCGACGCGCACAGCCTGAACGGATTGTCGGATACCTTCTTCGGCGTCGGAATCGCGCGCAAGGGCTGGCTGACGAAGGAGGACGTGATCAACACGCAGTCCCTCGCCGAGATTAAAGAGTATTGGAAACTGTAGGGGCCGTTCGCGAACGGCCCCCGTCACGGAGTTTGTCATGGCCCCCAAACAGCCCCAAGCCCTCCTCGTCCTCACCACCGTCGCTAAAAAACCCGACGCCGCGCGCCTCGCCAAGACCCTGGTGGAAGAGAAGCTCGCCGCCTGCGTGACGATCCTTCCCGCCGGCGAATCGCGCTACGTCTGGAAGGGCAAGCTCTGCGTCGAGCATGAGTTCGTCCTGCTGGTCAAGACCCTGGCCCGCGGCTACGCCAAGCTGGAACGGCGTTTGCGGGCGATTCATCCCTACGAATGTCCCGAGATCGTCGCCCTGCCGGTGGCCCGCGGGGCCGCCGCCTATTTGAAGTGGCTGGCGGAGGGCGTCGCTTAGTCTTGCTGCACAGCCTGCCCGCTCGGCCCGCACAACTTGCGCAAAATTCCCCGCCGCCGTTGGCTGGAAATTCTCAAATCCGATTTAGAAATCACGATTTGCCGATTGGCATGGCCATTGCTTCTTTTATCGAAAAAAGGAGCCCTCATGACTTCAAGCATCCCCCCTACTCCCAAAACGGAAATGCAACGCTACTTGAGTTCGAGCCCGCTGCCGAAGGATTCCGGGGAGGTGTTTCGCCGCCTCTCGGAATTTAACGAGAAGGTGGTGGTCGACAAGTCGAAGTGGAAGGAGCTGTTGAAGCGCATGAACCAGCTGAAGCCCCACGAAGTCTCGCCCTTCGCGCTGCGCTACTTGCAGCCGCTGCAGAATTTCTTGACGCGCCTCGGGGCCCCCTCGGCGCTGACGGGCATGGTCGCCACTCTCGGCACGCCGGTTTCGGCCCTGCCCGCCGCAAAGCTGGCCGGCCCGGTCGGCCTGGCGGCGGTGGGCGGATTGGCGGCGGGCGCGGCCTTGAACGACCTCCTGCCTCGCGCGGGCGCGGCCCTGGGCGATTGGGCCCTGGACGTCTTCGGGCCCGCGGAGCCCGGCAGCTGGATTTGGAAGCTGGACAACGGCTTCACCCGCGCCTTCGACGGCGAGGGGACGGTGGGCGACACGATCGCGGCGGGCTTGACGGCGGCGGTCGGGCCGGCCTCTCCAGGGACTATCTCGGCCTTGGACCATCTGGGTTTCGGCGGGTGGCAGGCTTTCAAAAAGGCTTGGGACTTGTAAGCGAAGCTGATTAAATGGCGGGGGAGCGCAACTCATTAGGGCAAGGGAACGATGACATCCTATAGCGAGCGACGCTTGAAACCACCCATCATGCAAAAACTTTCGTCTTGGCTTGTCTTCCCGACCTTGATGTTGGTCTTGCTGGCCTGCGGCGCCACGGGATCGACGGGCCTCTCCGGGGGAGCCAACCCCGAGGCCGCGTCGGTGACGGCCGCCGACGGCCAAGCCAAGCTTGGCCCGCAGCCCGTGGCCGCGGCCGCCCCCACACTGGAGGGCATCTTGGCCGCACCGGCCGACGACGACAGTATCCAGGTGGGAGAAAAGGACGGTCGGATCAAGCGCGTGCACTTCGAGGCCTTTGCCGGGCCGGTCTTCGACAAGCACCTGAGCGGCGCCATTTGGCCGGCCTTGCCCGGCACGCTGTATTTTTTGGTGAAGGTCGGTGAGGAGACGCGCCCCGATTGCCGCGGAATGGAGGATCCCACCTGTTGGAAATGGTTCGATCCCAATATCTTGAAGGGAGTGACGATGCGGGCCTATGTCAGCACGTCGCGACTGGACCCCTTGCCGGACGACCCCACCCGCGGGCTGCTCGTCGACACCTTTTACCATCAGGATTTCCTGCTCAGCGAAGTGCAAAAAGGCGGTTACAACCTCGACCTCAACCCGCTGAAACTGAAGGTCGGGAGCCAGATCATCCTTTTCCTGCTCAACGAAAAACCCGAGGACTTTTCGCTGGCCCCCTCGGCCTATTACGACACGATGGGCCTGGAACGCGGAAAGGGCCGGCACGACCTGGGCACCATCGAGATCGTCGACCCCGATTTGATGAATATTCGAATCGTTCGCTGAGGGCCTTTCCCTCCTCTTAGGCCGCTTTTGATTGCCTTATTTCCTTCGCTTTAGGTATCTTAACGGCATCATACGGGGCGTAGCACAGCTGGCTAGCGCGCCTGCTTTGGGAGCAGGAGGTCGCCGGTTCGAATCCGGCCGCCCCGACTTTATTTTTCAGGGACTTACCTGATCACGCCGTCTCCGCTGGATTTCCAATTCCATACTGATTCCACAACTATTCTAAATTCACCCTTCCCTGCCATTGACGAGACGAAGTTTGTTGCGCTTCAGCTCATGCATGCTGGGGAGAGCGTTGACTGCTTCCACTAACTGACCGTCGTCGATCTCGGTGTAGACTCGCATTGTCAGCGAGATATCCGAATGACCCATCAGGGTCTGCGCCACCTTGGGATGGATCTTGGCTCGCGCCAAGAGGCTACAGAAGGTCTTTCGCAGGCCATGTGGCGTCACCCCTTGGATGCCGTGTTTCTCCATCGCTCGGGTGATCGCCTGGCGAATGCAGGCGACCTTGGTCCCGTCTTCGAAGCAGAACACGTAGTCCCTTTGATGCGCCTCCCTGGCGACGAAGTCCTTCTTGTCCGGCCCGAAGCGGCCTTGCAGCGGGAGGTATTCGTTTAAGAACGAAAGCTCCTCTTTCAAGTCCGGGTTCATCGGGATGAAGCGCGTCTTTCGGTTCTTGGTCTTGCGGGTCTTGTCGTTGGCGACGGTGAGGCGGCTTTGTTCCCAATCGATGTCTTGAAACTTCAGATTGGTCACCTCTCCCGGCCGGAGGCCCGAATTGACCATGACTCGAATCAACGACTTCTGCCAGGTGGTCAGGCCTTCGTAGAGCTGGGTGAGCTCGTTCGGAGTGAGGGCTCGGCTTCCTTGGCTGGATTCGGGAAAGCGTTTGATGCCTTCCATCGGTGACTTGGCCAGATACCGCCACTCGAGCGCCTTGGTGAAAACTAAACGCAGGGCGCTTAAGCGGATGTTCTTGGTGCGACCGCCGACTTCCCAACTGGAAAGATGCCGCTCGATGTCTTGCCGCTGGATCTGGATGAGCCGGTAGCCATGAAACAGTTTGCGAAGTGGTTTAAGGTGCTCTTCGTAAACTGCCACGGATCTCGGAGCCCGGACACCCTTGACCCAGGGAAAGAACTGCCGATCCAAGAATTCGCAAAAGTAGAGCGAGACCTCGGGCTGACTCATGTACTCCCCGTTGAGGAGTTGGTGCAGGATCAAGATCCGCCTTTCCTCGGCGACCTTCTTGGATACCGGGCCGAGCTGGATGTACTCGTCACGCCTTCCGTATTCCCTCACGATCAGGAGATAGCGAGCCTCCCCTGTCGACTTGGTCTTGTATTTTTTGATGTAGACGTTTGATCTCATCGGAACGCTTCCTTTCTGGGATCAATCGTCTCAGTTTGTGGAACCGTGTGGGTTGGGGGCCTCCTTTCGTTGCTCACGCCTTTTTGCGCGGCACTTAGTCGGTAGTCATAAAGGTTTTGAGTGGTCAATGGGATTGGAATGGATTGCGACATATGCAGAGGAGTGATCGCAAGAAGCATTCCAAACTTGCCGAATTAATTTTCTACCCCAGAAAATCTCGCCGAAAAAAATCCGATTTTATCGGATCGGGATCTTTTTGTTTTTCAGGGACTTAGGAGAAATCGGATAAAATCGGATCGAAAATGACGGTTTTAAAAACTGCATTTCTTTCAATTTTCTTATTATTTTTCAAATAGTTAATGCAAGACCTGGAATTGCGTCCGGTGTGTAGGCATTTATGGGCATGGGCGGAGCCCATATCCGGCACTTCACGGACGCAGTATTTCGGCAATCGTTAGGCAAATTGGAGACATCGATTTAGAGGAATTCGAAAGGAAAACGGTCGGGGGTTTTTTAAAAAAAACGTTGAGGGTTATCGCTGCGGGTAAAGCAGATTAACTATGCTACCGCTCATAGGAAAGCTTAAAGGTCCGATAAAAATCTTTCGCTTGATCCGGAAATTTTCTTTCGACTACCGTTCTTGCTTTCATCTTCAGCTGGTCTTGATTGCCGACAAAATCTTGCAGCATCTCTGAAAATATTTTTTTAAACTCTTCATAGCCTAAGGGAAGCTTGGTGAGGATAGCATTGATGTCTTGTGGGTCTTGTTTTTGAAATCTCTCGAGCTTCGACTTTAAAAGATCTCGCGGGTTGAGGGAGCTCACCTTGAGCCAATTTCCAGAATAAACCATTTCCTTCGGGCACTCCTCAAAGTCGACGGTAGTGCATTGAGTCACCCAATCGATTTTGATTCCAAACTTTTCGGCGGCTTCGAGGAGAAGCTCCCGATCTCCAAAGGGTTTAGCGATGTCCAAGTCTTCGGTGGATCGCTCGATGAAATCCAATAATACGAGGGCCGCCCCGCCTAGAATGACGTAGCTTGCCGTGGTTTTCTTGGATCCCAACTCCGTCTCAAACCGGTCAAAAAAGTCGACAAAATCCTTCCTGGTTAGCTCTTTATTTTTTTTATTTTTCTTCATGGCTCTGGAGCCCGCCAAAGTATTTCGCCTTGGCCAAGGCTAGTTGACTAGGCACGACAGGTTCCTTAAGTTGCCAATCCCCCAAGAAGCGGAAATCCTCCGCGACCGGATCGTTTTCGTCAATTCCTTCTCCAAGAACTGGTCGATGAGGATCGGGCGGTTGTCGGCCACGCTGACCGCCTCGGCCATATAGCGGCGCAAAGCCGGTTCGTCATCCACAATCGCCATCGCTCGCCCACCCAGCACATAAGACGGGCGTACCAGCACGGGGTATCCGATCTCATCCGCCACCTCCAGGGCCGCTTCAATGCTGGTGACCGCCTTTCCCGCGGGCTTTTGCACGTTCAGCCGCGTCAGCATTTGTTCGAAAAGGTTGCGGTCCTCCGCGCGGTCAATGCTCTCAAAGGAAGAGCCGAAAATCTTCACCCCGGCGCGGTGCAACCCTTCGGCGAGGTTGATGAGCAGCTGCTTATGGTCGTTCAGCAGTTGGATTGCCTTCTGGTGCGCCTCTTCGACAATGCGGCGCGTGGCAAGGTCAATCTGGGTGGCAAGCCCCTCGCCTACATCGCGCGATTGCGCGAGCTCGTAGCCGAGGAAGGGATTCTCGTTATCGTTGGGAATCGCCAGAACGCCGATTTCCTCGCTCATCCCCCATTGTGTGACCATACGGCGCGCCAGTTTCGCAGCTTCAGAGAGGTCGTTTTGCGCGCCGGTGGTGATTTCGCCAATGATGATTTCTTCGGCGGCGCGCCCGCCCATC
>JAANMX010000855.1_pt1 | contig 37997 bp, 34 predicted proteins | sample 7279681 | NCBI WGS metagenome assembly JAANMX01 (sample SAMN14094542, study PRJNA606508) | bioreactor metagenome | isolation source: A lab-scale SPAN reactor treating ammonium-rich wastewater day 351 | place: Ireland: Galway | collected 2018-01-01 | reverse complement strand
TGCGGCACTCTTGGAGATGCCGAGATCGTGAGAGACTTCCACGATCGTCTTGCCTTTGGCGAGGTCGAGCGCAAGACGCGCGTCCTGCTCGGGGAGTTGTCGAATGAACTCGGCGAGGAGATCGAGTTCCTCGCGCTTCATCGCGGTGTGGATGCCGTGGGCTGCCGGATCGGCCGCCTCGTAGCCGTCGTGCATGGCGCCGAATCGTGTCCGAGCGTTCCGCTTGGTCGTGTCGAGCGAGAACGCCTCCGCTCCGTGCCGGCCGATCCGGTGCTGGAGGTTGTTCACGACGCGACACAGAAGCGCCAGCCGATCGCAATGGTCGCGCGGGTCGTGGCCGAGCCTCACCGGCCCGACGAGGCGGTGTCCGCAACGGTCGGCCCAGTCGTAAAGCTCGACCGCGAGCGGTGCGGACTCCTCTCCGCCGTCAACGCGCGAGCAGTATTCCTCGACAATCTCCCCGGCTGCGTCGTCGAGATCGTGCGCCTGGCGATCGAGCCGCTCGGCAATTCGACGCAGGTCGATGTTGATGCCTTTCCAGTTCGCGTCCGATGCGTCGTCGTGTGGCATGTCCTTTCCCCGGACCCCCAGATGGCGTTTGACACTTCCCTCGTCTACCTGGTTCCCCGCGCTTCACTCGGGCAAGAAAAAACGCCGGGCGGAATCGCCACGGCGAGGAGGTGGTTCGGTTTGTGAGTCCTGACAAACGGGGCGTTCAGTCGCCGGCGTTGCGTCGTGCGTCGCTCTGACGCCCGATCGTCCGGCCTCCGCCCGTGTCGTCGGCGGGCCGGCTCGCGGCTTCTCGCTCCGCAAGAACGCGGGCTCCCGCGCGGAGTCGCATCCAGCATTCGACCGCGCGCTCGAACGCACGGACTTCGCCCCGAGTTGTGCATCGTTCGAGCCATCGGTCCACAAAGCGGTCGTAGTCGTCGCGCGGGATGCGCTCGTGCCTGCACAACTCGACGAACTCGTCGTGCGCGTCGTCGAGCCACGGCGGCTGATTGACGGACGTCCGTGCCCGTCTCATGGCGTGCGTGTCCTGTGGCATGGGGACGGATGGTACCGGCCCCGCCGCCGGTGCGGCGGACGCCGATGTCCCTACGCCCGGCTCGCGATCGTGCGGGGAGCGACGCTCGCTCCCCGTGCCCACGGGCCAGGCATCGGCCCGGTGGGTTCACGGTCTTGAGCCGCGAAGAGCGGCGTGTTCTGCGCAGTCATCGGGGTTCTCCTCTGGCGCGGTGCGCCGGTGGTCGTTGCTCCGTGAAATCGACGCCTGCTCGCCCTCTCAGGCGGCCCAGGTCGCCACTGTCCACACGATGGGCGCGATGGCGATCGCGCCCGCGACGGCACTGGCCGCGATCCAGCCCCACGGCCAGCGGCGGCCCCACCATGCACTCCCGTTCGTGTTGCGTTCGTTCATTCGACACCTCCTGTCAAGCAGCGCGGCCGCACGGCCGGATCACGCGATCCGCGACCTTGCGACCGGAAATGGACACCGAAACGCCTTGGGGACGGACGGCGCCATGCGAAGCGACGCCATCGCTGTAGCCCCGTGCACCCCAGCCGCCTGCACCGTTCGCGCGACGTACCGCGGGGTTCGGCCTGCTCTCACGTCTGCTTCCCCAACCGCTCATGACCAACCTCCCTGAGCACGCGCCGATGTGGGCGACTCATCAGGAAGGGGACGCTCAGGATGTCGGAGCGCACGCCGGACGGAAGAAAAGACGTCGATCAGGGGATACACCCTGTTCTTGACCTGAGCGACGCCCATCGTCCACGGGCGTCAGAGTGATGCCGAGCGGCGCTGCTCTCAGCAGTCGCGGCGATCATGCGGCACGGAGCGGAGTATTGCGGCAGAGACTCCTTCCTCAGTCCCTTTCTTCGTCCGGATTCCTGCCTCGTGCCTCCCGCAGCTCATCGATCCCCGTCCGCTCCCAGAGGGGCGTGCGGACCGAGTACGCTGCGCGGCAGATGACGTGTGCCGCCACCGGCGCGGTCAGGAACAGGAACGCAACCACCAGCAGCGCGCGCACGGCTACCCCCATCTCGCCGAAGTGCATCGCGGCCGCCACCACCAGGAACAGCACCCCCAGCGTCCCGGCTTTCGTCGAGGCCTGCAGGCGCGTGAACAGGTCCGGCATCCGAACCACGCCCACCGCGCCCAGCAGCCCGAAGATCGCACCGACGACCAGCATCACGGCCACGATCGCGTCGTTCATTTGGGCGTCCCCTTCTGCAGGTAGTACGCGAACGCCACGGTCCCCACGAACATCAGCAGCGCGATCACCACCGACACCATCATGTAGATCGGCTCGTCCTCCAGGATGGCGTACACCGCCGTTCCGCCCACCGCGAGCGTCCCGATCAGGTCCAGCGCGACGACCCGGTCCGGCAGGCTCGGGCCGCGGAGCAGCCTGATCGAAGCGAGCACCACCGACAGCCCGACCACCGCCATGACGACGTGCAGCGTGTGCTCCAGGATTGTCGCGCTGATTTCGTTCATCGCAAAGCCTTCAGCACGCGCCGCTCGAACCCCGACTTGATGTCGTACCGGATCACCTCGGGATCCGTGTACGACATCACGTGCACGTACAGCGTTCGCCGGCCGGTCCGGTCGCACTCCTCGATGTCCACGCTCAGCGTGCCGGGCGTCAGCGTGATGAGGTTCGACAGCACCGTCAGCTCCGTCTCGTTCATCGGCTCCAGCGGCACCGCGATCACACCGGGGCGCATCCGGTTCAGGGGCATCACCGTGTAGTACGCCATCTTGAAGTTCGCCAGCACCAGTTCCACTACGAAGTACAGCGCCAGCCCGAGCAGCTCCCACGCGTCCCGGAAGTACTTGTTCTCCTGCAGCACCGACCGCATCAGCAGCAGCACCACGAACCCGATCGCGTAGCCCACGGCCAGGCTCGGCGCGGAGAAGTTCTCCATCGTCGCCGCCCAGAGCAGCGCCAGCACGACGTTCCAGACCAGCAGTCTCACGGCTCCATCCCCCGGGCCGGCGTCACGAACGCCTCGCCCAGCACCGCCCCCACGTACACCTCCGGGTTCAGCAGCTGCCCGGCCGCAAGCAAGGAAAACTCGAACACCGGCTGCGCCGCCAGCCCGATCGCCACCGTGATCGCCGCCAGCGAGGCGATCGGCGCCAGCATCCCCATCGGCGTGCGATCAGCCTTCACGGGCGGCTCACCCTCCTCCTCTTCTTCTGGCGATTTCCAGAACGCCTCCGCCCAGATCTTCGTCATCGAGAAGAGCGTCATGATGCCTACCAGCAGCGCCACCGCCACGTACAGGTACGCCCGTTCGTCCAGCGCAGCGCGGATCAGGATCAGTTTCGCCCAGAATCCCGAGAGCGGCGGCACGCCCGCCAGCGACATCGCCGGGATCATGAACAGCAGCGCCACGAACGGCGCGCTCGCGTACACCCCCGCTCGCCCCGCTCGCCCGAGGTCCGAAGTCCCTCGGATCCGGTGCGCCACCCCGGCCACCAGGAACAGGTTCGCCTTCACCACGATGTGGTGCGTGATGTAGAAGACCGTTCCCGCCACCGCCAGCGGCGTGAGCAGCGCGACCCCGAGGATCATGTACCCGATCTGGCTGATGATGTGGAACGAGAGCACTCGCCGAAACTCGGTCTGCGCCGCCGCGCCAAGCACGCCCGAAACCATCGTCAGCGCGGCCACCCACAGCAGGATCGTGTGCGTGTATCCCGTGTCGTGCACGAAGATCAGGGTGAACACGCGCACGATGGCGTACACGCCGACCTTCGTCAGCAGCCCCGCGAAGAGCGCTGACACCGCGAACGGCGGCGTGTGGTAGCTCGCCGGCAGCCAGAAGAACAGCGGGAAGACCGCCGCCTTGATCCCGAACGACACCATGAACAGCATCGCCACGATCGTCACGACGTGCCCTCGGCCTTCCGCCACCGCCTCCGCCACGCGCACGGAGAGGTGCGCCATGTTCAGCGTCCCGAGCGTCCCGTAGAGCAGCCCCGATGCCGACAGGAAGATCGCCGAGGAGATCAGGTTCAGCGTCACGTACTTGATCGCCCCCTCCAGCTGCCCCCGTTCGCTCCCCAGCGAGAGCAGCACGAACGACGAGAGCAGCAGGATCTCGAAGCACACGTAGAGGTTGAAGATGTCTCCCGTCAGGAACGCCCCGCACACGCCGGCCAGCAGCACGTGCGTCAGCGGGTAGTACAGGAACCGCTTGCGGGGCAGGTCCACGCTCGCCACCGAGTACACCACCACCGCCAGACCCGTCACCGCGGCGAGCAGGACCATGATCGCCCCGAACGCGTCCGCCACGAAGGTGATGCCGAAGGGCGCGCGCCACCCGCCCGCGTCCATCGTCAGGATTTCACCCGTCGCCGTCCGCGCCAGCAGCGCGACCGCCACGAGCACCAGGGCGACCGCACCGGCGATGCTCACCGTCTGCTGGGCGCGCAGTGACCGGTGCCCGAGCATGCCCAGGCACGCCGTTCCGAGCGGGATCAGGACCGGCAGGATCGACAGCGCGTTCAATGGTCCGTCCCCGTGAACTCGTCCGTGTCGTCCGTGCCCACCGCCCGGTAGGCCCGGCTGACCAGCACCATCATGAATGCCACCACGCCGAACCCGATCACGATCGCCGTCAGGATCAACGCCTGCGGCACCGGGTCCGCGTGCGGCGTATCCGGTGTCAGAGCACCCGTTTCCACCAGCGGCGCCTGCGCCCGCACCAGCCCGCCGGACGCGAAGATCAGCAGGTTCGCCCCGTGGCTCAAGAGAATCAGCCCCATGATGAGTTTCACGATGCTCCGGCGCACGATCAGGTAGATCCCTGCCGCGAACAGCCCGCCCACCAGCAACGCCAGGAGGAGTTTCATGCGTTCTCCTCCAGCAGCGAGAGGACGATCGTCATCACCACCCCGATCACCACGAAGTAGACGCCGATGTCGAACACCAGCGGCGTGCCCACCTTCACCTCGCCGAACCCCGGGAACGGCACGCTCACCCACAACCCGGTCAGGAACGACTGTCCGGACGCGAGCGCCAGGCACCCCGCCACCAGCGCGAACGCCAGCCCCAGCGCCATCACCACCACCAGGTCCGCCCGCAGCGCGGTGCGCGTGGCCCGCGGACCGAACGCCATCCCGTGCAGCGCGAAGCCCGCCGCCCCGATCAGCCCGCCGATGAACCCCCCACCCGGCTTGTTGTGCCCCTGGAGCATGACCACGATCGAGAACACCAGCAGCAGCGGCAGCAGGTACCGCGTCGCGGTCTGGAGGATGGTCGAGTTCATCGCTCGCCCCCGTTCTGCCCGGACTTCGTCGCTCCCTCGCGTGTCGTCGGGTCCAGTTTCATGAGGGCATAGACGCCCACCGCCGCCACCACCAGCACCACGATCTCGCCCATCGTGTCCAGCGCGCGGAAGTCAACCAGGATCACGTTCACCACGTTCCGCCCGTGCGCACGGGGGTAGCTGTTGGCCGCGTAGAAGTCCGACACCGTCATGTCCGGTCGGTGATCCGCGACCACGAGCACCAGCGCCGCCATCGCCGCCCCGCCCGCGAGCGCGACCAGCAGGTCCCTCAGTTTCTCGCGGCGCGTGGAGAAGTTGCGGAAATCCGGCAGCATGTAGAAGACCAGCACGAGCAGCACCACCGCCAGCGTCTCGATGCACACCTGCGTGAGCGCCAGGTCCGGCGCGCCGAACAGGACGAAGATGATCGCGATCCCGTACCCGACCAGCCCCAGCCCCGCGATCGCGGCCAGCCGGTTCCTCGCCACCGCCGTGAACCATGCCCCGATAAGGAGCAGCAGGACCAGCCCGATCTCGTACGGCCGCGCGTCGCCGACGTCCGGCAGCGCATCCAGCGGCGTGCGGAGCATGAAGGTCGCGCCGACCGCGAGCACCAGCACGCCGAAGGTCATGAACGCGTAGCGACGCAGCGAGCCTGATTGCAGCACCCGCGTCTGCGCGTCGGCGAACCCGAGTGTCGCGGCCAGCGCGTGCTCGTAGAGCCGCGACGGTCCGATCGCGTCGAGCGGCCGCGTCGCGGGCTCCGCCGTGCGCACGATCGCCCACTGCGACCGGAACAGCGCCACGCCCAGCACGAGCGCCGCTCCGCTCAACGCGAGCGCGAGGTTCAGCCCGTGCCAGAGCGCCACGTGCGGGTGCGCCTGCGCGTTCAGCGCGGCCGCCGCAGCCGGCTCCACCAGCGGCGTCGCGAACACCCCCGGCGCCACCGCCGCCGCAAGCCCGAGCGACGCCAGCGCGCCGGGCCCCAGCAGCAGCGAGGGTGGGGGCTCGTGGGCCTCGCGCTTCGTCTCGCGCTGCGCCCCGAAGAACGGCGCGAACCCCACCCGCAGCGCCACCGCCACCCCCAGCGCGGCCGCCGCCACGAACATCACGGTCAGCGCGTATCCCTCGCGGCCCGAGTCCGCGTCCGGCAGGACCGCCTTGATCGCCAGTTCCTTCGCGATGAATCCGACCATCGGGGGTACGCCCGCCATCGACAGCGCTGCCAGCGCGCCCGCCGCAGCCAGCATCGGCATCGAGCGCCGAAGCCCGCCGAGCTTCGTCACGTCCTTTTCGCCGGTCTCGTGGTCGATCGCTCCCGCCACCATGAACAGCGCGCCCTTGTAGAAGGCGTGCGCCAGCAGGAACACCATCGCCGCCTCGACCGCGTAGGTCGTTCCCACACCCAGCGCCATCACGATCGTGCCCAGCGCGCTCACCGTCGAGTACGCCAGGATGAGCTTCATCGTCGTCTGTCGGAACGCGAGCCACGCCCCGATCAGCATCGTCGCCGCCCCGAACCACGTCAGCAGCCCGTTCCACAACTCGCTCTCGCCCAGCGAGGGCGTCAGCCGCGCGAGCAGATAGATCCCCGCTTTCACCATCGTCGATGAGTGCAGGTACGCGCTCACCGGCGTCGGGGCGGCCATCGCCGACGGCAGCCAGAAGTGGAACGGGAACTGCGCCGACTTCGTGAACGCCCCGAACACCAGCAGCAGTACGATCGGCACGTACAGCCCGTGCTCCCGGATCGCCTCCCGGTGCAGCAGCAGGTGCGAGATGCGCATGTCCCCCGCCACCGACCCGAGCATCAGCGCGCCAGCCAGGATCGCCAGCCCGCCAAGCCCCGTCACCAGCAGCGCCTGCAGCGCGGATTTGCGCGCCTTCTCGTCCGCGTGGTCGAACCCGATCAGCAGATACGAACTGACGCTCGTCAGTTCCCAGAACACGAACAGCACGATCAGGTTGTCCGCCAGCACCACCCCCAGCATCGACCCCATGAACATCAGCAGGTAGGCGTAGATGCGCCCGAGGTGCCGGTGCCCGGCGAGGTACCCCCCCGCGTACACGAAGATCGCCGCCCCGATCCCCGCGATCAGCGTCGCCATCAGCAGCGAGAGGCCGTCCATTCGCAGGTGCAGGTCCGCCCCGAGGCCCGGCGTCCAGGCGTGCGACTCGACCACCGCCCCCTCGCCCCGCGCCGCCAGCGAGAGAAACAACGCGGCCAGCGACGCCGGCAACACCGCGATCGCCGACCCCGAGAATCTCCCCAGCGCACGGTGAATCGCCGGCGCGAAGAGCGCGAGGACAAACCCCGAAAGCACCGCGAGCAGCAGCGTCAATGCACGATTCCCCGCCCGGCAGGCGCACGATGCGCCGCCCCGGCCGCATCATACAAAGTGGTGGCGAGGGCGTCCCGCCCCGCCCGCCGCGCCGTCCGCCGTGCTCAGGGAATCGCGCGCATCACCGAAACCGCCGGGTACAGCCCCGCCACGTGCTCGCGCGGCAGCACCCGCGGCGGATACGACGGATTCAGCGGCTGCAGCCGGATCAACTCCCGCCCCGCCGTGTCCGTCTCCAGGTACACGCGCTTGAACGTCGTCTCGTGGTCCGGCTCGATCCGGGCGAAGCAGTCCGCGCCCGATCGCACCGTCCGCGCCGGGCTGAACACCACCACGTCCCCCTCCCGGTAGTCCGGCAGCATCGAGTCGCCCACCACCCGCGCTGCGAATGCGTCCGGGTCCGCCAGGTCCGGGCAGCGTACGTACTCGTCCGCAACACGCGCCGGGTACCCGAGATCGGTGAACTCGCGCGGATACCCGGCGGCCACCCGGTTGATCAACGGCACCTCAAACGGCAGCGCGACCGGCTCGGGTGACGCCGGCGCAAGCCGCTCGATCAACCGGCGCAACTCGCCCGATCGGTAGGCATCGTCCAGCGAGCCTGCCAGCAACTCAGCGAGCCGCTGCGCCGCGGCCCGATCCTGGCGGAGTGTGCCAAGTTCACGCCTGATCGCGGGCGTTGCGGTCTCCCACCCCGCCGCTCGCACCAGCGTTTCCGGCTTCAGGAACAACGCCTCTTCCAGCCGGCGCAGCAGTGCCTCGCTCGGCGGCCCGCAGCGCGTGTTTTCCACCGCCGACAGGTAACTTTTCGAACACCCCACGCGCTCCGCCAACTGCTCCAGCGTCAGACGGCGCGCCCGCCGCGCATCGCGGACCAGGTCGCCAACCGAAACGCTCATGCCCGGTGTCGCTTGCTGCGCCATGTCCATCGCTCTGCCTCGTTTCGGTTGGACCCGGATCACATCGCCTGTTCCTGTGCGCTTGTTCCCTGTTATACCATACAGAGACCTTGCAAAATGTCCAGTGATCTGGGAATATTGGTCCAATGTTCAATGAACATCAAACTTTGACCACATGAAAACACTTGGTTTTGTGCAGGAGAGCAACCATGGCGATCATGCAACGTGGAGTCGCGCTGGCTCGATTGGACCACGCTGTCGATCTCCGCAGGCGCCGATCCCGTGAGGCCGCGGAAACCATGATCGATCGTGCGCGACTCCTCCCGCCGGACGACCGTGCCCTGATCGAGGCCGTCTTCCGCGACGGTCTGCCGGTCGCCCGCATCGCTGCTCTCGCCACGGGCGACTCGGAGCCTGCGGACCACTCCACCCGCGCGCGCACCCTGCGCCGGCGCATCCGCAGACTCACGACACGTCTCCTCTCACGCGAATACGCCTTCGTCGCCGAGCAACTGGCCGACTGGTCCCCGACTCGACGCCGCGTCGCCACCGCCTGCGTCCTGCACGGCCGCTCCATCCGCAACGCCGCCGACGAACTCCGCCTCTCGCTCCACACCGTCCGGCGCCACCGCGCCGCCATTGCAGAACTCGTGGAGGCATGGTCGTGACGGGCGCTCCGCTCGGCCTGCGCGTGATGCCCTGCTCGGTGCGCCCGAGCGAGCGCACGCTCCGTGCCTGCGCCGCCTTCGGCATCGCGCTCGATCGCGCCGTGCGTACGCGCGCCGCTCTGCCGGCGAACGGACCGCGCCTCGCACGCCTCGTCGTCCGTCGTCTGCGCCGCGGCGGCGTCGCCCTCCTCGCAGGCCCGAGCGGGAGCGGCAAGTCCTCTCTCCTCCGCATCGCTCGCTCCGCTCTCCGCGCGCACGGTTTCGCCGTCGTGCTCGCCGGACCTGTTGTCCCCCGCGCCCACGCCCGCGCCATGATGGACGTCATTGGCGGGACGGTTGAGGACGCGATGCACGCGCTCGGCACGGCCGGACTCGCCGACGCCACGCTCTGGCCGCGCACGCCCGCCGAACTCTCCGAAGGCCAGCGCTGGCGCCTGGGCCTCGCGCTCGCCGCGCGGCGTGCGCGTCCGGGATCGTGCGTTATCGCCGACGAGTTCTGCTCGACGCTCGACCGCACCACCGCACGCTGTGTCGCCGCTGCCTTCCGTCGATGGATCGCGCGCACGCCCGGCCTGTGCACCCTCTGCGCCACGGCGCACGCCGACCTCGGCGACGCGCTCGCCCCACGCCTCACCATCGAACTCGGGCTGGACGGCCGAGTCCGGCTCCACCGCGGAAGGCGGGTGACGCCATGACGAACACCGGGAACCCCGTCATCGAACCGGGCACGATGCACGACTACGACGCGCTCTCCGTCTTCCACTACCGAGCCGGCCCGCCCGCGACGGCCGCCCGTGCCCGCAACGGCGCACCCGCCGTCCTGCGCGCCCGCGACGCCGATTCCGGATCGCTTGCCGGCGTTCTCGTCGTCTCCATGCCCACGCTGAACGGTTCTTGGCGAGATCTCGCCTGGCCGGGGCGCTACTCGACGGGCGACAAGCGCCGCGACGCCGCGCGCATCAACGCCGAGCTCCGTTGCATCTCGCGTGTCGTCGTCGATCCGCGCTGGCGAGGCCTCGGCGTGGCCCGCAGGCTCGTCCGCGCCTACCTCGACGCCCCGCTCACGCCCGCCACCGAGGCTCTTGCCGCGATGGGCAGCGTCTGCCCGTTCTTCGAGCGCGCAGGGATGACCGCCTATTGTCTCCCGCCCGCGCCGCAAGACGCTCGCCTGCTCGACGCCCTCTGGGAATGCGGCGTCGAGCCGTGGTCGCTCCTCGACGCCAGGCTCGCGCGGCGCACGCTCGACCGCCGACCGTGGCTCGAACGCGAGCTGCGCGCTTGGGCGCGCGGCTCGCCAGCCACGCGCCGCCACGCCGGCGCGGCAGCGCCCTCGCTCGCGCGCCTCGCCGCCGCCCGTGTTTCCGTCCGCATGACCGCCTACGCCGCGGTCGGGGAGGCATGAATAACGATGTTGACGACACGAACCGCCGTCCGGCCGCGCGTTCCGAACCCGAAGGAAGCCCCCGACGCCCGCGACCTGCCGCACGGGCTGACCATCTTCCTCAACGGCCGCGATCGGGCGCGGGTTCTTCGCGCTCTCCGCCGCCTCGACGGCAACCGGGCCGTCGCGCTCAAGCGCGCCCTCGGACTTGACTGAACCTGTCACGCGGAGTCGCTCGGACGCAGAGCGGGAAACTCGCAGGCTGTGCGCCATCCCCCAAGGACGCACCAGGGGGGGGTATGGATCTCATCGAGCACGGCCCGCTGGACATCCCGCGCACGCCGGACGACCTGGAGCGCAGCCTCCGCGCACTTGCGGGCATCTCGGTGCCGCGCCGCGCGCTCACGCCGGGCCACAGCGCGCCTTTCGACTACCTCGCCCACGCGTTCTTCGAGGGCGCGCCCGTCCAGGGTGAAACTCCCGTTGAGCCGCCCGACGCCGTTGTCTGGGCGAACCGCGGCGGGGGCAAGACCTACCTCGGCGCGCTGGCCACCATGCTCGACCTCGTCCATAAGCCCGGCATCGAGGTCCGCATCCTCGGCGGCTCGCTGGAGCAGTCGCGCAGGATGCACGCCCATCTCCGCGCCCTGTTTGCCCGCGAGCCGCTCGCCGGTCTCGTCGAGGGTCGGATCACCGAACGCCGACTCGCGCTCACGAATGGTTCCGTCGTCGAACTCCTCGCCCAGTCCCAGACCTCCGTGCGGGGTACGCGTGTGCAGAAACTCCGCTGCGACGAGGTCGAACTCTTCGACCCGGAAGTCTGGGAGGCGGCCCAACTCGTCACTCGCTCCAAGGTCATCGGGCTTGCCAACGGCGAAACGCTGGTCGTGCGGGGCACCATCGACTGTTTCAGCACGATGCACCTGCCGCACGGCCTCATGCACGCCATCGTCGAGGAGTGCCGCGAGGGTCGGCGTCGGCTCTTTCGCTGGGGCATCGCCGACGTGCTCGCCCGCTGCGGCCCCGAGCACGCCTGCCGCGCCGACGACGCCGACTGTGCCCTGCTCCCCGAGTGCCGCGGCCGCGCCAAGGCCTGGGCCGACGGCGAGTGCGCCGGGCACGTCGAGATCACCGACGCGCTGGCCATGAAAGCCCGCGTCTCGGCGGCCGCGTGGGAGGCGGAGATGCTCTGCCTCCGTCCTTCGCGCACCCACGCTGTTCTTCCCGAGTTCGACCGTCGCCTGCACGTCATCCACGATGATCCGCCGGACTCGCCCGCCAACACCTGGATCGCCGGCATGGACTTCGGCTACCGTTCACCCACCGTCGTGCTCTGGGGGTGCGTCGATTCCGCCGGCGTCCTCCGTGTCGTCGCGGAGCGTGTCGAGAGCGGTCTCATTCTCGGCGAGCACGTCCGCGCGATCCTCGAATCGCCGTGGCCGCCCGGCGGACACGCGCGGCTGGCGTGGATCGGCGCCGATTCGGCGGGACGACAGATGAACGACCAGACCGGCGTCAGCGCGGTCCAGGCCATGAGCCGCGCGAGCCTCCGCGTCCGCACGCGAGCGATGGGCGTGCAGGAAGGTCTCGCGCTGCTCCGTGCCCGGCTGCGCCCGGCCGCGGCCGGCGTTGCTCCGCGACTCTTCGTCCACGCCCGATGCGCACGCCTCGTTGAGAGTCTCGAACGCTACCACTACCGTCCCGACAAGCCCGAAAGCCTCGAACCCGTCAAGGACGGCCACGACCACGCCGTCGACGCCCTGCGATACATGGTTCAGAACCTCGACGCCGCGCGCGAGTGCGCATCCGCGAAGTACGTCTGATGCCGAATCTCACGCCGAGGCGCTGAGCACGCGGAGCGTGAGAACGAGGCCTTCGTGAACGGCGGCGCCTTGCGGGTGGGGGCGCGGCCTTGCAGGCGCCGTCCCTCTCGCCTCCGTTCCTCCTCTGCGTCTCCGCGTGAGCCATGCCTAGTCCGGCATCGGCGCGAGAGCGGGCACCACCACCTGCACGAACAGGTACGACGCGATCCCGAGCAGGATCATCGACACCACGATCTGTGCCGTCAGCACGAGCACGCGCTTCCAATACCCATCGAGTGTCGGCATCCGCACCGCGCGGTAGACCACCGCGATCCCGAACGACATCGGGACGACCAGCAGGAACCACCAGCCGTGGGCGTCGATCGGGTCGAGGAACGGCCGCCACGCGAGCAGCATCCCGAGCGAGGGGGGGGTCATGCCTTCTCCTCGCGCCTTCCCGGGAACGCCGCGTCGAGCGCCACGATCAGGTTCATCATCCCCGCGATGCACGCGAACAGTGTCCCCAGTTCGTTCATTTTTCCGAGGCTCTTGGACGCCGGCGGATGCTGTCCCCCGAGGGCCGGCACGAGCCTTCCCGATTCGTCCCTCGCCTCGTCCGGGTTCGCCGAACGCAGCGCGCCGGTCTGCGGGTCGATCCCCTTGATGCGATGCTGGTGCAGGTAGTCCGTGCCGAACGCCACCGGTCCGACCAGGGCCTGCCCCACGAACCACCACCGGTCTTCCTTGGAGTCGACCACGTCGATCCCGCCGATCAGCAACCCTGTCAAGAACAGGCCGAGCACGCCGGACGCGATCAGGATGGCTCTCTTCCGCTCGCCGAGGAACCAGTGCCCCGCGCCCGGAAAGGCGAGCGCCAGGATTGCGGCAAGTGGGTCGAACCGTGGCGTCGTATCGGCGGAGGTCGGCATGGGGGTGGCGGGGAGCGTGAGGTGGTGTGGCGGTGGAGTAGGTAGGAGGCTAGGTTTGGCGCGTCCCCGAGAAGCGGGGTGCAGGGTATTGACAGGCTGGGGACGGTCGGTAGTGTACCGCGTTTTCCGATCCGGGCTTCGCAGTAAGCCCCGGCGGGACGGCCCCGGGGTGGGGCCGAGCGGGCGTGGATGCCCGGGAATCGGGCCGGCAGCGGCCCCGAGAAATGGGAAGGTGAACCATGGCTGCGGATCAGCTTCTTCTGACGGAGTGCGGGACGGCCGGGCTGGAGGAACCCTGGTGGCAGGTCGTGTCCGGCCCCGTGTGCGGGGAGGATGACGACGACGACATCGACGAGGAGTTCGACGACGACTTTGACGATGATGACGATTACGAGGACGACGAACTCGCCGACGACGAGGACGAGTTTGAGGACGAGGAAGAGTTCGACGATGAGGAGGAGGAGGAAGACCTGTAGCGCGCGGTGACGGGGCCTGTCCCGCTCCGGCGCGGGAGGGCCTCGGCATGGCGGCAGAGCGTCGGAGAGAGCGCGAGGAACCGGCACCCAGGCGGGATCGGCGACAGACCGTGGTGGACCGTCGCCTGGACCCGCAGGCCGGCGGGTCGCAGGGTGTCGTGACGGGCTTGGAACGTCGCCGCGGCCCGGGCCGGCGCCTCAGCGACTTCCGGAAGGCCGCGGAAGAAGGCGAGATGAACAAGGAACAGTTCCTGTTCCTCATGGCCATCGACGCCTTCAAGCGCGCCAACAACACCTGGTATCCGAGCTGGACCGACGTCCTCGAAGTGGTGCGCCTGCTCGGCTACCGCAAGACGCTCCCCAGTGAGCTTCGCATCGAGTCCGCCGAGGACTGGCAGGAACCCCCCGACTCGCCCGCCAACGTCCGACCCGAACGCTGGGCGGAACGCTTCGAGTGCGGCGAAGCGGCCTGATCCTCGGCGAGCGCCGCGGCACGACGCAGCCCGAATCGGGCCTGCCCTTGTATCATGGCTTTGCTGCTTTGCGGATCTACCGCCGTCTCCGCAGCCCCACGAGCGCGCCCAACGCCAGCGCGGCCAGCGTCCCCGGCGCCGGGGCGTGTTCCGTCTGGATCACGATGTTGTCCATGAACGCGCTCTGGAAGAACGGGTTCGCTCCGGCACGGAAGAGGACCGACGAGAACACCTGTCCCGGGGCTGCCGTGAACTCCACGCGGGTGGGCGGGTCCGTCGAGATGTCCGAGTTGCCGAGGTACGCGTAGGCCGATCCCAGCAGGTCTCCCAGCCCTTCGATGTCAACGTAGGCGTGAATCTCGGCCGTGTCCTGGTCCTGCCCGAAGTCGCCGAACTCGATCGAGATCGCCGCTACAGGACGGCTGAACGACATCAGGAAGTAGTCATCTTTGAAGTAGTTGAACGTGGGTGAGAGGTGCCGGCTTCCCCACGACGCGGGCATGGTCTCCCCCGACGAGTTCCACACCGTGAACTTTTCGCCGCTCGTGCGTTCGATCAGCGCCGCGAACCCGTCATGCACCAGAAGCAGGGCGGTCTTGTCCCCGGCCGAGCGGTTCGGGTTCCCAGGAAGGTTCTCGAAGTCGAACACGATCGTGTCGCCTGGCGCGGAGGCAGCCGCGAGCGCGACACACACGACGGCCGGGAGCCGAGTCATGGCCTGGCCTCCCCGAAGCGAAGTTCCCACCCTGCGGCGTTCGCGCCCACCGCGCTCACGCCCGATCCGTCCATATTACCGATACGAACCTCGGCTCAGTGCTGGTTCCGGTTTTCCGTCCGTCTTGTCCGTTCCTCCCGAACCGTCTCGACAGCCTCCCGGATCGCTCTCGCCAGGTCGTCGTTCACGAGAAAGTGATCGTAAACCCCGCTCCCACGGGCCTCTGCGATCTCGCGACGGGCCTCGGCGAACCGTCGCCGGATCGCCTCCTCGGGTTCGCGCTTGCGGGCACGAAGCCGCTCCAGCAGGGCCTCCTCTCCCGGCGGCAGCACGAACAGCCCGAACGCCTCGGGCATGGCCGCCTTTACTTGCCGTGCCCCCTGCACGTCGATCTCCAGGATCACCAGCCGACCCCTGGCCAGTTGCTCCTCCACCCACCGTCGCGGGGTGCCGTACTTCCGCCCGAAGACCTCGGCGGACTCCAGGAACTCTCCCGCGGCCCGCATCCGCTCGAACTCCGCGTCGGTCACGAAGTGGTAGTCCACACCCTCGACGTCCGCTTCCGTCTTCGGCCGCGTCGTCGCCGACACCGAGAAGACCGAGTCCGCGATCGACCGCTCCACGCCGCGCGTGATCGACGTCTTCCCGACGCCCGACGGCCCCGAGATGATCAGCAGCATCCCGTCCGGCGTGTCAGTCGGCAGACGCCGCCGCGTCGCCCCCGGATTATCCTGCTCGCCCGCGCCCATGAGCCGACAGCATACACCCCGCCCGCGCGCACGACGCGGGCCGACCATGTGCGAGCCTCTGGGATCAGCCCGCGCAATCCCGCACCGAAGAGCACCGCATCGACCGAGGGGCGCTCACCGCCGCAGGCGCGACGCCGCGAGCGCGGCGACCCCCAGCGCGGTCAGGCTGCCCGGCGCGGGCAGGCTGCGCACGTAGAAGTGCATCGGGTCGGAGTCCGCGTACATGCCGTTCGCGTCCCACGCGACCAGGGTCAGCTGGTACAGTCCGGGCTTGTTCACCATGAACTGCTGCCCGTGGGGGTGTCCGCCGACGCCGACGTGGAAGCTTCGTCCCTGGCGTGTGTCCGCGGAGAACTGGGCGACGTTCTCCAGCGAGGTTCCGTGCCGTTCCGCCCAGGCGATGTCCGCCTTGCGCGGCGTGCCGACGTGCTCGAAGCCAGCCAGTTCGTACCAGAAGTCCCCGCCGTCGAGCCGTCCGGTCGCGGCGTAGAAGTCGCTGGTGAGCGTGCACTCCGCGCCGACCTGCCATCCTGCGTACTTGCCTGACCCCCAGACGAAGAATGTCTCCCGCGTTACGCGCTCGTCGTCGTGCAGCAGCCAGCCGTCGCCGTCGATGGTGAAGTGCTCCTCGCCCGCGTAGTACCCGACCGCCATCAACGCCTTCCCGGCGAGCGTGTCGATCGTCACGTGGTTCTCATGGGCCAAGGCCGAACCGGCAATGCCCGCGACCGCGAGCAGGGCGAACGTACGCATCGGTCTCTCCAAGTAAGTGAATGGTGGGGACGAGGCAACACCGCCAACGCTCCCGAACGAAGCGCGGCCTGCCAAACGATGCCACACACGTTCCGCCCAGCAACCCACTCCGGAGGAATTAGCGCATCACCTGCCCGGCCAGAATCCGAACCCGCTCATGCCGGCCGCGCCTCCAAGGCTACGGGCACCCCGCGACGAAGTGATTCAGGAAGCACACAATGTCGCGCGAATCAACCACACCGTCGCCGCTGCAATCCGCGCCGGGATCGCCCGCTAGGAACAATCCCAGGAAGCACGCGAAGTCCTCCTCGCCCACCGACCCGTCGCCGTCGCAGTCGGCGAGGCAGACGGCCTCCCGTTCGAACGAACCGATGTCGCACGCCGATCCCTGCGGGCGCGCCGTGCCCCGCTGGTCCACGACCACCGTGCCCCCCGCACAGTCGCCCGCGTCGAGCCCGGGACTGTCCGCGAGCAGCGCGTGCGTGCGCGTCGGTCCCCCGTTGTCCTCCAGCGGCCCCAGCCTCGGGTCCGCGGCGAAACTCGTCGAGTGCGTCAGTCCGATGCCGTCTTCCACGATATTGTGCCCCGCGTCCGTGTACTCGCCGACCATCAGCGTGCCGCCGTTCGCCGCGTGCGCCACGACACAGTTCGAGAGCGAGAGCGCGGCGTAGGTCCGAACCGCCTCCCCCGTCGCCGCGCTGTTGTGCGCGAGCGTGCAGTTGGCCATCGTCAGCACGGCCGAGTTCATGATCCCGCCCCCGTACGTGCCGGCCGTGTTTCCGCTGATCGTGGAGTTGACCACCGTCACCGCGAGCGAGCCGAACACGAACAGCCCGCCGCCGTTGCGCGCCGCCGTGTTCCCGCTGATCGTGCACGAGTCCACGATCGCCGCCGCCGATCCCGTCACCCGCACGCCCCCCCCGTCCAGCACGCTCGCGTTCCCCGAGATCGTGCTCCGAACCAGCGACAGTTCCGTCCCGGGCGCGTCGATCCCCGCCTTCCCGTTGTCCGCGATCGTGCAATCCTCGACCGTGATGGACACGGGCTGAGATTGCGTCCGCCGCACCCCACCGCCTCCATTGGAACTCACGATGCTGCCGATCACCGTCAGAGGGCCGGTGCTGCCCGTGTACATCACGCCGTCGCCTGCGTTCCCGACAATGATGCAGTCCCGGATCGTGAACTCGCGTGAGCACACGATCCCCGCGCCGGCATCCTCCGTCGAGGCCTCGTTGTCGGCGATGACCGAGCCGGTCACGAGCGAGGGAGACGCCAGCCCGGCCAGACCGCCACCGACGTTCTCGGCAATGATGCAGTCGTGAACGCCCAGGCTCTCGCTCACGTTCACGATCCCGCCGCTCGAACTCGCGGAGTTCCGGACCACGCGGCAGCGAAGCATCGTCAGGTTCCCGTCGCTCCGTATCCCCCCCCCGTGCGAGAACGCGGTGTTATCCGCGATTGTGCAGTCGATCAGCGTCATCGTCCCCAGCGCGTTGAAGAGACCTCCGCTGTGATACCACGCCGTGTTCCCCTCGATCGTGCACCGATGCAGCGTCACGATGTTGCAGTTCAGAAGCCCACCCCCGACACCGACGCGACCGCCCGTCAGGGTCAGGTCGTTCAGCGTCACCTCCCCCTTCAGCCCGACCAGCATGATGCGCATGTCCGGAACGCCCTCGCTCGCGTCACGCGCCAGCGTCGCCCCGTTCCCCTCGATCGTCAGGCGACCCTGGATCGTCGGCAGCGCGTTGTAGTCCCAGCCTCGCTCGTACCACCCCGCACTCAGCACGTACACGCTCCCCGGCGCGAGATGGATCGTCGATGGCTCGTCCGGCTTCGCGTTCGCGGCCTGCACCGCGGCGATCAACGCGTCCGTATCCCCGTCCCCGATGAAGAAGTCTTCGGCGCGCAGCGCGGGAGCCGCGGACAGCACGAACACGACGACCGCCCAACCAGCGATTCGCGTTCCCATGGGTGTGCTCCGTCTCTCGGCCCGCGCGATCGTGCGCGCGGGCGGTCGGCTGTTCGGTCGCTCCGCTGCCCACCGCGGTGCACCAACCCCGTCTACAAAGCACACCCGATCAGGTTGCGGCCGCTGCCGCCCCCGACAGACACCGCACAAGCGACGCCATCCGGACCGGAACCCCGTTCGCCACCTGCTTCAGGATCAGGGACCGATCCGAGTCCGCGACCTCGCCGTCGAGTTCCAGCCCGCGGTTCACCGGCCCCGGGTGCATGACGACCGCACCCGGCTTCATCCGTTGCGCCCGCTCCGACGAAAGACCGCATGCGGCACGGAACTCCCGCAGCGACGCGAACGCCGGCGACGCCATCCGCATCGCGTCCCCGTGCCGCTCGAACTGCACCCGCAGCATCATCACCGTGTCGGCGTGCGGCAGCACGGCGTCGAAGTCGTGCTCCACCCGCACGCGCTGTGCCAGCGCGCCCAGCGAGGGCGGTGCCAGCGCGGGCGGCCCCACCAGCGTCACCGTCGCCCCCAGCGCGGTCAGCCCGAAGACATTCGAGCGCGCGACGCGCGAACTCACCACGTCGCCCACGATCGCCACGTGCAGCCCGGACAGGTCCAGCGTCTCCGCCCTGCCCATCGCGTCCGCGAGGGTCAGCGCGTCGAGCAGTCCCTGCGTCGGGTGTTCGTGCCGGCCGTCGCCCGCGTTCAGGACGGCGCAGCCCACCCGCCGTGCGATCATCTCGACCGCGCCGCTCTGCGACGCTCGCACGACCAGCGCATCGACGCCGAGCGCCTCGACGGTGCGGGCGGTGTCGGTGAGCGTCTCGCCCTTGGCGTGGCTCGATCCCGCCACGGGCAGGTCGATCACCTCCGCCCCCAACCGCAGTGCGGCGATCGAGAAACTCGTCCGCGTCCGCGTTGAGTTCTCGAAGAAGAGCGTGCCGACCGTTCGCCCGGCCAGCCGAGGCGCCAGCGAACCCGAAGCCGCCAACGCACGGAACGCGATGGCCTCGCGGAGGATCGCTCGAATCTCATCGGCGGGCAGGTTGTGCAGCGTCAGCAGGTGCGGCGAGGGCATGTGCCGGGGAGTGTAGGAGAAAGGAGGCCGGGGCCTGCAAGGCCCCGGACCGGCGTTCCTGCGAGTTGATCGAACCCGGTCAGTCGCGTGCAGGTGAAGCGTCCGCCTGCCTGGCTGGGAACGGGTCCCGGATCGCCGCTCCCAGCGAGTCCCCCGCGCCCAGCGTGGTCCGTGAACGGCGCGCCGGTTCCGCCACGGGAGAGGCCGCGGCCTGCGCCCGGACTGTCTCCGTGGTCCCCGGCCACACGATCCACCACGCGGGCGGCACGGCACACGCGCCCGCCGCCCCGCTCCCGTCGTCCACCGGCTCCATCGTCTCAACCTTCGGCGGTGGGGGGGGTGGCTCGCGCGAAGGCTCGACCGTGATGAGCACAGGCTCGCGGCGCATCACCTCGTCGTTGAACGGGTCACGCGCGGGCGGTAGCCAGACCGTCTCCCGCGGTTGTGCTGCCCGGGCCGTCTTCTCAACTTCCGTCATTGTTTCGGCGGGTGCATCGCTCGCCGGCTCGTTGACGGGCGCGGTGTCGGATTCCACCGGCCGGGGTGACGCCTCGCGCCGCGCACGCTGATGCCGCTGCGGCTCCGGCGGCAGGTAGTACGGCTCCGGCGTCGGGACCACGCCGATCGCCCACGGCTGCGTGTGCTCCACGCGCCACGAGGTCCACCCCGTCCGACGCAGCCAGACCGTGGTCGTCTGGTCGAGCGGCGATGACGTTACCCCGAGCGTGAACACCGGACGCGTCACGTCCACCTTGGCCCGATCGCTCCGAATCCAGATGCGACCGACGTGGTACGTCGGCAGGTGCGCTGTCTCGTCCGTCAGCGGCCGGGCGTTCGGCCCCGCCTCGCGGACGGTCGCCAGGTACCACTCTCGCTTCAATCCCTGCGGCAGGTTCAGCGCGTACTCGTCGGTCGGTGGCGGGTAGTGCTCCACGGCCCAGCGAGCCGCGGTGCCCATCAACGCCGCCAGCGTCGCCCCGTTCGGGTCTTCGTCCGGCGTCGCCGCAACCCCCAGCGACGACGGATAGCTCGTGTGGTGGACCGTGTTGCACGCCCCCGCGGCCAGGGCCAGCGAGAGCAGCGCAGCGTGCATCCGTGCGGTTCGTGCCTTCATGGTCCTTCGATCGGCGGGATGCCCCGCTTTCCTAGAGTTGGGCGTGATCCGCGAGCCGAGCAGCGCGACAGGCCGATTCGTCCTGGGCATCACCGGCGCGTCCGGCGCGGCCTACGCCCTTCGGCTTCTGGAGGTGCTCCTCCGGGGCGGGCACGAGGTTCACTTGGTGGTCAGCGACTATGGCCGACGCCTCCTCGCCGACGAGGCCGGCGTGCGCACTATTACCCTCGAAGGGCTGTTGCCCGACCTCGCATCATCGACCGGCGACGATCCACGCGGTCAGTGCGACCGGGGGCGCGACGTCGGCGCCCTCTCCGGCCGCCTCGTCGTCCACCCCAACAGGGACGTCGGCGCGGTCATCGCCTCGGGCAGTTTCCTCCACCGGGGGATGGTGATCCTCCCCTGCTCGAGCGCCAGCCTCGGTGCGATCGCCTCGGGCAGCGGCAGCAACCTCCTGACCCGCGCCGCCATGGTCTGCCTCAAGGAACGAAGACCGCTCATCCTCTGCCACCGCGAGACGCCGCTGAGCCTCATCGACATCGAGAACATGCGCACGCTCACCCTCGCGGGCGCCACCGTCTGCCCCACCAACCCCGGCTTCTACCTCCACCCCCGGCGCGTCGAAGACCTCGTCGACTTCATCGTCGGCAAGACCCTCGACCTCCTCGGCGTCGAGCACGGGCTGAAGACCCGGTGGGAGGGGGCGGGTCGGGTCGATCAATCCTGATCGGCGATGTTGATGATCTCCCAGGCCATGTATGCCCGATCTTTCTTCTTGCCGGTGATCTCTTGGAGAACCCCGAGTTTGCAGAGAATGTCGATGTAGTTCCGACTGGTCTGTGCGCCGCCGCCGATGGCTTTGTTCAAGGAGGCCGCGGTCACAACCGGCTCCGCAAAGAGGTGGTCGATCGCTCGAACAAATCGTTCACTCAGCGACCTGTCTGCTGCCCGCGAGCGGATGTCCTCTCGCAGTCGCAACAGGTCTCGCATTCGTCTGAGTGTGTCAGTCGCCTGGCTATGAACCGCTTGCAGGAAATAACGGAGCCAACGCCCCCAATCGCCATGCGTCGAGACTGCGAGGAGCGAGTCGTAGTACTCACGCTTGTTCGCGTCGATGTAGCCGCTGGGATAGATCAGCGGCGCGGAGAGCAGGTCCCGATCGCACAGACCCAGCGTGATGAGCATCCTGCCGAGTCGGCCGTTGCCGTCCGCGAAAGGATGGATCGTCTCGAACTGATAGTGGGCGAGTCCGACCACGATCAGCGAGGGCATCCCCTCGGGAGGTTCCCGCAGGAAAGCGGCGAGGTCGCGCATGAGGTGCGGGACCTCCTCCGCGGGCGGCGGGACAAAGCGAGCCTTCTCGAATCCAAGCCGCTCGTCGCCAATGTAGACGAGTCGATCGCGGTATCTGCCCGGTCCCTTGCGCTTTGCATCCGGGATGTCACGCAATAGTTCGTTGTGCAGCTGGCGGATGAGCGATTCGGTGATGGGCTGTTTGGCCCCTGCGCCGAGTTCAATCGCGTTGAGGTAGTTGCGAACCTCGATGGCCTCTGTTCTCGGGGCAGGGAGGTACGGAAGGCCGGCCACCTCGCGCGCCGAAGCCACCGTGTTCTCGATGCGAGAGGACAACACGGCCTCGCGGAGCCGAAGCGGTTGGAAGAGCACCCATCGATTGACGTTGAAGCCCCCGGGAGTCTGCTGAAAAAACCCGTCCAGCCGACCGAGTGCCGCCATCGTGTTTTCAAGAGGCGAGACGAGCGAGGGAAGGCTTGACTCGATATCGTTGACGTCCGGGAGTGGATTCGGGACAAAGGACCACCCCTCGATGTTGTGTGGCTCCTGGATGCCACCCACAATCCGTTGGGATAAAAAGGCGGCTCTGACCAATTTTCCAGGAAACGAGCCTGATTTGTAGTCTGAGAGATCCATACCCCAAAGACTAGAGTTCTAGCATGGCAAAGTCCAAGATTCGGCCGTTTTGTGTGATTTGATCGGTCAGGCTCCTCGATGGGAGGAGCGCCAAGGCCGGTCGATCTCCACGCTCTGCCCACCCACCAGGTTCAGCGCCTCCCGGCCCAGCAGTTCCGCCAGGGTTACCAGCGTCTCCGGCGCGAGCGGGCACCGAAGCGGCGACCCCGGCTTGATCTCGCACAGGCAATCCCCCGTGTCGATCAGCAGCTCGACCGGCACCGAGGGCTGCCCCCCGTTCACCGCGCCAGGCCCCCCGTTCGCTGCTCCATTCTTTGGTGTCGTCCCCTGCCGTCCCAGGATCGCGGCCACCTGCCGCAGTGCCCGTTCCGACGACCCGTTCAGCTTCGGCTCGGAGACCGTGATCCGCAGGCGGCCCCCTTGCAGCGGCACGCCATCGATCGGCACCAGTGAGTCCGCGATTATCTGCGGCTCGCCGCGTGAGCGGTCGATCCGGCCCAAGAGGAAGAACGGGGCGTCCGTCCCCAGCACGTGCCCGTAGCGCGCATAGGCATCCGCAAAGAGCACGGCGTCCGCCGCTCCGGTCAGGTCTTCGACCGTGATCATCGCCATCTTCTGCCCCGCACTGCGCCCGTTACGGACCACGGTGGTTCGCACCGACTGCGCCAGCACGGCCAGCCGCACCCGCGTGTCCTCCGGCAGGTCGTGCAGGTCCTGCACCCGGTGGGACGCGAAGACGGCGATCCACGACGCCCACTGCTCCAGCGGGTGGCTGGACACGTAGAACCCGAGGGCGTCCTTCTCGTTGCGGAGCGTTTCACTCTCACTCCACGCCTGCGCCGGCGCGAGCGGAGTCGGTGCGCCTGGCGTGCCCGCGGCCTGCTCCGGCTCGCTCCCGAATCCGAACAGCTGCCCCTGCCCTGTCGCCCGGTCGTGGGCCGCCTTCTGCCCCGCGGCCACCGCCTGCTCGATCGTCGCGATCATCGCCGCACGCCGCTCCCGGTCGTGCAGCGAGTCGAACGCACCGCTCTTCACCAGCGCCTCGATCGTCGCCTTGTTCACCGCGTTCTGCGGCACGCGCTCGCAGAAATCGAACAGAGACGCGAAGGGCTTGTGGGAAACGTTGACCTGAAGAGGGGCATCGAGCGAGCGCGGCGTCGAGGCGTCAAGCAGGGGCAGTTCGGACCTCTGGCCCCTCGATTTCTCGGTCTCTCCGTCCCGCTCCCGCATGATCGCCTCGATCGCCTTCGCGCCCGCGCCCTTGATCGCGCGCAATCCGAAGCGAACATGCCCGTGGTGCGCGTCGCGCGGCTCGCCCTCGTCGAAGACGACGGAGAACTCCGCCTGCGACAGGTTGACGTCCGGCGGTCGGACCTCGACGCCGATCCGCAGCACGCGTCCGGTCGCCGGCTCGATGAACCGCGTCCGCTTGCAGTCTTCGAGGTACGGTGTCCAGTCGCTCGCCTTCTGGGCCTGGCTTTCATAGGTGAGGAAGGCGGCCATGTACTGGTTCGGGAAGTACGTTTTCAGGTATGCCGTCTGGTAGGCCACGATCGCGTACCCGGTGGAGTGCGACTTGTTGAACCCGTAGCCGGCGAACTTGAGGATCAACTCGAACAGTTCCTCTGCGGCCGCGAAGCTCAGCCCGTTCTTCCGCGCGCCATCGAGGAAGCGAGACCGTTCCGCTGCGATCGTTTTTTCCTTCTTCTTGCTGATCGCCTTGATGAGGCCGTACGCCGCGCGGAGGGGCACGCCGCCCAGTTCGTGCACGATCAGCATTACCTGTTCCTGGTACACCATCACGCCGTAGGTCTCGGCGGTGTGCCGATCGACGATGGGGTGCACCCGGGGCACGCGGTCCGCGCCGTGCTTGCGTCGGTTGTAGTCCGGGATCAGGTCCATCGGCCCCGGCCTGAAGAGCGCGTTCGCGGCGATCAGGTCTTCGAGCCGGTCCGGCTTCATCTCGGTGAGCAGCCTGCGCATCCCGCCGGATTCGAACTGGAACACGCCCGTCGTGTCCGCCCGCTGGAACATCGCGAACACCCGCGGGTCGTCGTAGGTCAGTCGCTCGAGGTCGAGCGGGTGCGGGCCGCCGTCGCCGGGCGTGCGGCCGACCGCGCCGTAGATCGCTTCTTCGGCCAGCCCCTCGCGGATCAGTCGCTTGGCGCGCTCGATGACGCTCAGGGTCCGCAGCCCGAGGAAGTCCATCTTGAGCAGGCCCATCTTCTCGCAGGTCGGGCCGTCCCATTGCGTGACGATCTCGTGCTCCGCCGCGTTCGTCTGCCGGTAGAGGGGGATGATCTCGTGCAGCGGTCGTGTCGCCACGATGACACCGGCGGCGTGCACGCCCGCGTGCCGCGCCTGCCCCTCGATGCGCCGCGCGGTGTCGATGACGCGCTTCGCCTCCGGGTCGGCGTCGTACATCGCCCGGAAGTCCGGCTCCGCCTCCAGCGCGCGGTCCAGCGTGATCCCCAGCTGTTCCGGCACCTGCTTCGCGATCCGGTCGGCCTTCGCCAGCGGCACGCCGAGCACCCGCGCCACGTCGCGGATCGCGGCCCGCGCCTTGAGCGTTCCGAACGTGATGATCTGCGCCACGTGCCCGTACTTGCGGCGCACGTAGTCCAGCACCTCGGCCCGGCCGTCCTGGCACAGGTCGATGTCGATGTCCGGGTACTCCGCACGGTCGGGGTCGGTGAACCGCTCGAAGAGCAGCCCGTAGCGCACCGGGCAGGCGTTCGAGAGGCCGAGCACGTATCCGACCATCGTGCCGACGCCCGAGCCGCGTGCGATCGCGGGGATGCCGCGCTGCCGGCCCCAGTTCACGAAGTCCCAGACGATCAGGAAGTAGGGCGAGATCCCCTTATCCGCCAGGATGTTCAGTTCACGGTTCAGCCGTGCCCGCTCCGGCGACGCATCGCCGATCATGCCGTAGCGCCACGCCATGCCCGCTTCGGCAAGCATGCGCAGTGCGCGGTCACACTCCGCCTTCACCGCCGCGGGGTCCGTGCGGTCGTGTGTCGCGTCGTAGGGTTCGAGCGTGAACGCGGCGCAGTAGGCCCGGTGCCAAGCCGAGAGGTCGCCGCCGAACCGCGGGTCGTCGCGCCGGGGCAGGTCCGCGTCACCGGGGATGCGGACGCGCACGACCGGCGCGTGGTTGGCCCCGATCGGCAGTTCCACGTTGCACCGCTCCGCGATCCGCACCGTGTTCCCCAGCGCCTCTTCCGCCGCGTCGGGCAACTCGCGCCTGAACAGCTCCTCCATCTGCTCCGCGCTCTTGACGTACAACTCCGGCGTATACCGCATCCGGTTCGGGTCGTCCTTGGTTTTGCCCGTCGAGATGCAGATCAGCGAGTCGTGCGCGTCGTGGTCGTCCGCCAGCAGGAAGTGGGCGTCGTTGTCGCACACGAGCGGCAGGCTCAACTCGCGAGCCAGCCGGACGAGGTGCAGGTTGATCGCGTTCTGCTCCGGGACGTGGTGCTGCAACTCCACGTAGAAGCGCGGCCCGGTGCCCTCGTCGGAGAACACGCGCGCGTGCCACCGCGCCGACTCGACCGCTGCCTCCCACGCCGTCCTGTCGTCGCGCTGCACGAACCGCAGCAGGTGCTCGCCGATCTCCGACCCGAGGTGCCCGTTGATCGCGATCAGGCCCGAGTGCCGCTCTTCCAGCAGCGTGCGGTCGATGCGCGGCTTAAAGTAGAACCCCGTGAGGTAGGCCTCCGAGCACATCGCCATCAGGTTGTGCCACCCGGTCTCGTTCTCGGCCAGCAGCACGAGGTGGTACCCGCCGTCGGCGACGCCGGTGTATGTCCGGTCGCGCCGATCCCCCGGCGCGACGTACGCCTCGACGCCCAGGATGGGCTTCACGCCGGCCTTGCGTGCCGCCTCGTAGAACGCCACCGCGCCGTGCAGGTTCCCGTGGTCCGTGAGCGCCACCGCCGGCATCCCCAGTTCCCGGACCCTCGCCACGAGGCGGTCGATCCGGTTCGCGCCGTCCAGCAGCGAGTACTCGGAGTGCAGGTGCAGGTGGACAAACCGCGCCGGAGCATCGGTTGCCCCGAGAAACCCCATGGATGGTGTTTCGGCGGGCATGGATCACTATCCCTTGAGACTCAATCGTCCGACTCGCAGTGTACCCGCCACTCCTCACCCCACGCGCAATCGACAGCCATTCCACCCGCCTCCCTCCGCCCCGAACAGAGCACGAAGCACGTGCCGGCGGTGTCCCGTTGCTGCCGGGGGGGAGACGCGCTCGCCCCATCACCGAACCGGGTGGCTTCCCGGTTTGCTCCTCTGCCATTCGCCGATGTGCCATCTCCCCCATCTCTCCCTACCCGCGCCAACGTCCCTCAATCTGAGCCTCCTGCTGGCGGCCTCCGATCCCGTTTGGCACATCGTGAGTGGCCGGCCTCGACGGGCGATCGTCGGCGCTCTCCGGCCGCAGGAGACCACGACATGATGAAGACCAGTTGTCTTGCCGGTGTGTTCGCGGCTGCCGGGTTCGCGTTCGCTGCGTCGGCTGACGTCGTCGAGATGAAGTTCACGGGAACTGGCCAGGGGCGGAACGTCAAGGTGACCATCGGCGACAAGTCCATGTCCGTCTTTGCCGGCCAGTTGAAGCACAGCATCCTGTCGGGCACCGGCCTGGGCGCGGACCTCGTCGGCGACCACCTCACCTACTGCACCGATCTCTACGAGTACGTCAAGTCCTCGCCCACCACCTACACGGTCGTCACGATCCCCGACATGCCCGACTCATCGCCGATGGGCTTCGCCCGCGCCGGCGGCGTGTACGACCTCTTCAACTGGGCCGGCGGGCAGCAGTTCGATACCGGCGTTTCCAAGGACTTCGCCGCTGCGTTCCAGATTGCCGTCTGGGAGGTCGTCACCGATTACGACCCCGCGATCGGGCGCGCGAGCCTCGACGTGACCGCGGGCGAGCTGAAGGTCAAGGACACCGGCGACGGGCCGCTCTCCTCGGGCATCTCCGGCCACCTCGTCGCCATGTTCGATGCTGTCGGCTCCGACTCGGCGCGTCGGGGGCTGGTCGGCCTCCGCTCGTTCGGTGCGCAGGACCAGATCACGGTTATCCCCGCGCCCGGTCCGCTGACCCTCGCCGCCGGGGGCCTGCTGCTGGCCGTTCCCCGCCGTCGTAGCCGCTGACGCGGTGACGGAGTTGATCCTGACCGGGGCTGGAACGCTGTTCCGGCCCCGTTTCGATGCGCCTTGCAACCGGAATTCGCACGGATTCGGTGTACGGTTGGGTTGCAGCGAGAGAGCGGATCGGTTCTGATGCTGCGAGAGAGACAAGGAGGTCGGCGTCGTCGTTGCGGGCGGCGCTGATGGGATTCGGTGGGAAGCCGCCCGGAGGAGGGACGGCACGACCGCATGCTGATCGATCGATCCTGGATGCTGCGAGCGATGCGCAGCTGCTTGTGTACCGCGCGAACACGCGAAGCGTCACCCTCCGCACCCCGTGCGGTCAGGCGCAAGCCGGCCGCCGGGGTGCATTTCTTCACGCGCTACCATGACCCGTGGAGCAGTGGCGCATCACCACCACGCGTGCGCACGTCTCCGGTGTTTCCGGGGTCGGTCGCCCGCCCCTTGCGGCGCGTGTCGTCGCCCTGCTCATGCTCGTCGGCGCCGTCGGACTGGGCGTGCTGCTCCTGATACCCGCGTTCATCGTCGGCGCGCTGGTCGTCGGCTGCCTCGCCGGGGTCATCGCGTTCAGGCGAGCGATCGCTCGCGTCTTCCAGCACGATGGCCGCAGAAACGTCCGCGTCGTTGCGCGCGATGAATGACCGCGCGCGATCGATCCGTCGCGCCTTGGCGGCACTTCTCCTCGCTCCGCGTTATTCACGCTCTTCCTCCTCCGCCCGCACGACGACCCGCACCGCGCCCTCCGCCGTGTGATGTCGCGCGAAGGCGTCGCGCACGCGCTCGGCTGTGATCGTCGAGTACCCTTCCGCGACACCTGCCACCTGGTCCGGTGTATGCCCCCGGTAGGTCATCTGCGCCAGGCGTGCCGACCACGCGGCCGGGTCTGCCGACTGCCGCTCGATGAGCCGCAGCAATCGAGCGCGCGCGGCTTCCAACTCCGTCGCCGCCGGCCCCGACCGAGCGAACGCGTCGAACTCCCGGTCGATCCGCTGCAGCACGCGCCCCTCCGATCCCGGTGCGCACGACGCGGCCACCCAGACCAGCCCGAACCCGGGATGCTCCACGCCCGGCGCGGCGCCCACGCGCACGCCCCCCTCATCCGCTCCCGCCTCCTTGAGGACGGCGGGCAGTCGCTCGGAGAGAGCCTCCGCGCTGAGGTGCAGGGCGCGCACGTCGTCGAGACTTTCGAGGTCCGCGCCGAAGAACCCGCGCATCACCAGCGAATCTTTCGTCCCTGAGGGCGCGCGGGCCTTTCCCTCGAGCGGGCCGCGCGGGCGCTCGATTCGACGCAGATCGTCGTGCGTGCCCCGCCCGATCCTCCCTCGCGCCGCCAGCCGCCCGACGGTCTCGACGATGCCGTCGAAAGCGGTCTCGCGTGCGACTTCGCCCGCGACCGCCAGTTCCACAGGGGAGTCGGCCAGCCTGGCTTCGAGCCATGCCCTGGTCTCGACCTCGTCGATCGCCCGCAGCCGTTCCGGGCCGGGCGGCAGCGTGCGCGGGTCGCGCTCGGGGTGCAGCGTCTCGCTCACCAGCCGCTGGAAGGCAGCCTGCGAGTCTCCCGCGCGTTCCTGATGCACGATCAGTTCGGCGGATCGCCACGAGGCGAGGGCGCCGGCGTCGATCCGCGGCTCGGTCAGCATCGCCCGGAGCGCGTCGAACGCCTCCGCTTCGCGACCCGAGGAACCCGTCAGCGTCAGCACGATCGCATCGCCCGTTGCCCGCGCCTCGACCATGACGCCTTGGCGTTCCGCCTTCGAGCGCGCTCCGCGGGCGTCGCTCCACGCTGCCGCCGCGGCGGCGCTCAGGCCGCGGGTCTGAGCGGTTTCGTACAACTCTCCCCCAGCGAGGGTGACCGTGACGGCGAATCGCCCGCCCGCGCGGTGGGCGTAGTGAGCGCGGGCGCCGTTGTCGAGCCACGCCGACCAGACGCCGCTCGGCGCGTGCAGGCTGATCTCGGAGACTCGAGCCGGTTCCTGCGCCCACGCCGCGGAGACGCCGCAAACCAGGGCCACGAACACCCACCGCAAACGTTCACGCATCGGGTCGCCTCCTCGACCGTACCGGCGCGCGGGCGCGCCGTTGCAGGGCGGTTGTGCCGCGCGGGCCGGGACTGTACCACGGCTTGGGTGGGCCGCGCATTCCAGGCGTCCCTGTCCGCGTGAGCCGGGGAAGAGCGAACCCGGCCCACCCGCGGAGGTGCGGATGGGCCGGGTCGCGTCGGAACCGGTGGTGGTTCGAGGACGGTTGAGATCAGCAGCCGGCGTTGTAGGCGTTGAGGTACGCCAGCACGTCGAGCGTGTTGACCACGCCGTCGTCGTTGAAGTCAGCGGCGTTCTCCTGCGCGGTCCAGGCGTTGAGGAACATGAGGAAGTCCAGCGTGTTGAGGACGCCGTCCTGGTTGAAGTCGGCGTAGCAGGTGTTCGGGATGATCTCGCCGACGCTCAGCACGTAGAACCCGCGCTCGCCGCCTGCGCCGCCGATGCGGATGGTGTACTCGACGCCCTTCTTGACCTGTGCGATGATCCTGGAGTTGAGTTCGAAGGGGCTGAAGTCGTCGTTGCAGGCGACGGTATTCTGCGAGGTGGTGGGGCATCCGTCGTGGATGCTGAGGACGGTGTTGAACGAGGAGCCGAAGGTGTCGAGTTCGAGCGAGCCGTCCTTGTCGGCGGTGATCTTGTGGTAGACGTCCGGGGAGGTGGAGAGGCCCTGGCAGTCGGCGCCGCCGTCGAGGACGGCGTAGGTGGTGCAGCCGGTGTAGTAGTCGCCCTGGGTGACGTGCATTGCGCCCTCACAGGAGTCGGACATCCCGAGGTTCAGGCGGAAGTGGTACGCCGCGCCGGCGTTGTTCAGGCCGGAAGGGTCGTTGCCGGGGTCCGCGATCAGCACCCGGTCGATGTCGACGACCGCGGTCTTCGCGAAGGTGTCCGTTCCGCTGTCGGGGTCCGTGTACCGCGCGATCTGGGGCCAGTTCGAGAACCCGACCTTCCGGAACACGTACGCGTACTCTTTCCCCGGCGAGGTCACCGAGACCAGGTCGCCCTTGATCGACACCGACGTTCCGAAGTTCGCATCCGAGTACACCGGGTAGGGCTTGATCGTCGCCGCGTGCGACCACGACGTGCCGTTGTAGTAGTAGATGTACGCGAGGCCCGCGTTCGCCTTGCCATCGACGGTGGCGTTCGGCGCGCCGATGACGGCCCAGTTGCCATCCATCGCCACGTCCGTCCCGAAGCGGTCGCCCGCCGTGCTGTCGGGGGCGAAGATGGTCTGGGTGCGCGCCCAGAGGTTGTTGACCTTTGCGCAGACGAGCACCCAGCCGGTGTCGGTTTTGTTGGCGTGGGTGTCGCCGCGGGGCGCCCCGGCCATGACCTGCGTGCCGTTGGTTGCGACGCTCCAGCCCATCCAGTCGGAGCCGTTGCGGTAGAAGCTCTCCTGGGCGAGGATGCCGGTGTAGTGCCAAGAGAAGTTGGCGTCGCGCTCGTAGATGTGGATGCGGCCCGCGCCGGCCTGGCCCTCGATGTTGGTGAAGGGAGCGCCGCAGACGGCCACCGATCCGTCCATCGCCACGTCCTTCCCGAACGCGTCGCTGCTCGATCCGAGCCACTCCTTGTGGAAGTTCCAGACGTTGCCGGTGCGCTGGTAGAAGAAGACGCGGGCCGCGCCCTCCGCCGAGATGATCGCCTCGGCGCCGTGCAACCCCACCGACGCGCCGAAGAATCCGTTCGGCAGCGAGTACGGCGGGGTGATCTTCGCGTACTCGTTCCACGTCTGGTTGCCGTTGCTGTTGCTGAAGGAGTAGACCGCACCGGCGTCCGTGCCCCGTGCGTTGTCGTCGAACGGGGCGCCCATGATGTACGACTTGACCCCGCCGTAACTCGTCGTGGCGAGGGAGTAGCCGAAGTTGTCGCCCGCCGCTTTGTCGGACGCCAGCAGGTGCTGGAAGCCGCATTGAGCGGAGGCATGGCCGGCGACGGCGAGAAGGGCGGCGGCGGCAAGAACGGTCGGACGGGTCTTGAGAAGATTCATGTCATGTGCTCCTGTGAGGGGTGTGTGCCTGGTTCCACGGTCGCTGAGCAGTGCGACGCGGAACCGCCGGGAGGCTGGTGTCCGGGGAGAAATGTCCGAGGGTGTTGCTCGGGAGTGGGTAGCCGCGGAGAATGGCGGCAGCCGGGACCGTCCCCGGGGTTGCCGAGAGGAAGCCGTGGAGCGAGACCACAACCCACCGCCGCCCGCCGCGCCGACCCCGCCGGCCAGGTCCCCGCATGAGGTCACGCTGCTGCTGAACGCGGCAAGCGAGGGCGATGCGAGGGCATCGGCGGAGTTGCTGCCGCTGGTGTACGAGGAGTTGCGCCGGCTGGCTCGCGCGCGGCTTGGAGCCGAGGCGCCCGGGCAGACGCTTCAGCCCACCGCGCTGGTGCACGAGGCGTACCTCCGCCTCGTGGGCGACGCCGAACTCCAGTGGAACAGCCGCGGCCACTTCTTCGGCGCCGCGGCGCTCGCCATGAGGCGCATCCTCGTCGAGCGCGCACGCCACCGAAAACGGCTCAAGCACGGGGGCGGGCGCAAGCGGGTCGAGTTGACCGACCACGCGATGGTCGCCGAACCTCCGCCGGATGACCTGCTCGCGCTCGACGAGGCGCTCGAGCGTCTCGCGGCGATCGACAGCCGCAAGGCCCGCGTGGTGATGCTGCGCTATTTCGCGGGGTTGTCGATCGAGGAGACGGCGGCGGCGCTGGAGGTGGCCCCGGCGACCGTCAAGGCCGACTGGGCGTTTTCTCGCGCGTGGCTCCACCGAGCCTTGACGGAGTCGGCGCACGACGAGACGGAGTAGCGTTGGCGCATGAACCAGGATCGGCTGCGAGAGGTTGAATCGCTGTTCATCGCGGCCATGGAAGTGCCGGGCGATCGCCGCTCAGCCTTCCTTGCCGAACGGTGCGCCCACGACGACGAACTCCGGCGCGAGGTCGAGTCGCTCCTTGGCCATGCCTCCGGCTCCATCGGCATGTTGGACGTGCCCCCGGTCGCGGCGCCCATCGGGGCGACGTTCAACAACGAGCCTGTCCGGTTCGAGACCGCGCTCCCGGCGGACAAACGGATCGGTTCCTACAAGGTCGTCCGATTTCTCGGCGCGGGCGGCATGGGCGTGGTCTACCTCGCGGAGCAGGAACGGCCGCGACGAACCGTCGCCCTCAAGATCATCCGCGGCGCGGTCGCCTCGCCCTCCCTGCTCCGACGGTTCGAGCACGAGGCCGAAATCCTCGGCAGGATGCACCACGCCGGGATCGCGCAGATCTACGAGGCGGGCATCGCCGAGACCGACGTCGGCTCGCAGCCGTTCATCGCCATGGAACTCGTCGAGGGGCCGCCGATCACAGACTTCGTCGAGGCCAGACGGCTCACCACCGCCGAACGTCTCGAACTGCTCGCCCGCGTCTGCGATGCCATCCACCACGCCCACCAGCGCGGCGTGATCCACCGAGACCTCAAGCCGTCGAACATCCTCGTCGATGCGCACGGGCAGCCCAAGATTCTCGACTTCGGCGTCGCCCGCGCCATGGACGCCGATCTTCAGGTGACGACGCTCCGCACGAGCGTCGGGCAGCTGATCGGCACCCTGCCGTACATGAGTCCGGAGCAGATTGCCGCCGATCCCTCGGAGATCGACAACCGGTCCGACGTGTACGCGCTCGGGGTGATCGCCTTCGAGCTCCTGGCGGGAAAACTCCCGTTCGACCTTCGCTCGCGGTCCATCCCCGAGGCCGCTCGCATCATCCGCGATGACCCGCCGACGCGGCTGAGCGCGATCGACCGCACGCTGCGCGGCGACGTCGAGACCATCGTCGCCAAGGCCATGGCGAAGGACAAGGCTCGCCGGTACCAGTCTGCTGCGGAACTGGCCGAGGACATCCGCCGTCACCTGGCGGGACAGCCCATCGCCGCGCGCGAGTCATCGGCCGCCGAACTCCTGCGTCGCTCCCTGCGACGATACCGCGGGGCGCTGGCGGCTGGCGTCATCATCGCGCTGGCCCTTGCCGTCTTCGCGGTGCACTCCTCGATCCAGTCGGCCAACAACCGCGCGCTCGCGATCAGCGAGGCCGCCGCTCGCCGCGAGGAGGCGAACGCGCGTGCCGCCGCCGAGGAGCAACGCCGGCTCGCGCACCAGCTCAACGAGCGCCTTCGGGAACAACTCCATGCGGGTTTGATCGAGCGCGGACGCGCCGAAGGCGTGGCCCTCAACGGCCCGGGCGCGGAGAGCTTCCTCTGGCCGGAGTACCTCGCGGACCCGGATTCACGGCCCGCGCGCTGGGCGCTCTGGGAGCTCTACGCGCGGTTCCCGTGCCTGTGGACCACCCGCGTCGGAACGTCCGCGACCGCCGTTGCGGCGAGTCCGGACGCCACGCGCATCGTTGTGGCGTCTGGTCTTGGCGGGATTACGGTCCTTGACCCGCGTTCCGGCGCCACGCTAGCAGCGGTCTCGCTCGACGAGCCGTCGCGTGCCGCCGCCGTCGTCGCTGTCCGCTGGATGGACGATCACGTCGTCATCACGGCCCACGCCGACGGCACGGTGCGGCAGTGGGGCATCGATGCGGATGGTGCGATCGCGCGCGTTGCCGAGTGGCGTGCCCACGAACGGCCCGTCACGGCCGCAGCCGCCGACCCTGCCCGCGCCCGCCTCGCCGTCGCCTCGAACGACGGGTCGGTCGTGCTCCGATCAACGACCGATGGCGCGCAACTCGCCGCATGGAAATCGGGCGAAGCTGCCGTCGATGCTCTCGCCTTCGATCCCGCTTCCGGTGCCATTGCCTCCGGCGGACGCGACGGAGCGGTCATGCTCTGGACCGTGGACGGCGAGCAGCCGCAGGGCAGGCTCATCGGCACCAGCGACGGCTCCATCCGTTCCCTCTGCTTCTCCGCCGACGGGGCCGTCCTCTACTCCGGCGCGAGCAATCGCGCCGCCATCCGCTGGGACATCACGGGCCGAACGCCCCCGCGCACCGCCTTCGGCACCACCGACGTCCGGTCCGTCGCGCTCCACGCGGACCAGCGGACGCTCCTGGCCGTCCGCTACCTCAACGCCACGGTCCAGAAGCTCGACGACGAGCGGCGCTCCATCCTCGCCTTTCCTGTCGGTTCCATCCATCGCGGCGACTGGGTCGGCGATCGGTTCGTCACCGTCGAGCTGGACGGCTGGATCCGTCTCTGGGAGTCGAGGCCATGGCCAGCGCGGCGGGACATCCACGCCCACCGGACCTGGGTCTTCGGCGTCGACTACAGCCAAGACGGTTCTCGGCTCGTCACCGGGGGCGGAGACCGCGCCGTGCGGCTCTGGAACCTCCGCGAAGGCGAACTCCTCTGGACTGCGGACCTCTCCCCGGCATATCGCGCGCGAATCACTCGGTTCAGCCCCGACGGCTCTTCCATTGCCGTCGGATGCAGCGACGGTCGCGTGCTCCTGCTCGACGCCGAGTCCGGGGAACCCCGATCCACGCTCGGCCCGGCCCGCGGCGAGGTCTACGCCCTCGCCTTCAGCCCGGACGGGCGCCGCATCGCCGCTGTCAATGCCGACATGACCGTCGCCGTCTATGACATCGACACCGCAACCACGAGTGCGCTCGCTTCGGGACTCGCCGCGCTCCCGAGAGGCGTCGTCTACTCACCGGACGGCACGCGGCTCTTCACCTCCGGCGCGACCGACGGCATCATCGTCTGGGACGCCGACACGCTCGAACACCTCGACGTGCTCCGAACCACGAGCACCCCATGGTCCGTCGCCATTACGCCCGACGGAAGAACCCTCGCCGCCGGAACCTTCGGCGCGACGGTCGAGTTCTTCGACCTCGCCGCGGGCGAACGGACCATCGGCGCGGCTCGACACCACCTCGTCGTCGCGGGACTCGCGTTCAGCCCCGACGGCCGGACCCTCGCCTCCGGTGGCGACGACGGCACCGTGAAGTTGTGGGACACCCGCTCCGCGCGCCTCCTCGCCAGCCTCGAATCCGACTCCGGGCCGATTCCCGGCGTCGCCTTCAGCCCCGACGGTCTCTCCCTCGCCTGCGCGACGAGCGCCGGCAACGCGGAACTCTGGAACCTCCGCTACCACGACGCACACCTTGCGGGGAATCTCGAGGCTGCGATCGTGCGCTTCACCAGGGATGACACGCCCCCTGACCGCCTCGACCGCCTGCGCAGAGCCGCCGAGTGAGGTTCGCGAGCGGTCGGCGCCGTCCTGCGGAGGTCCCAATAACCGCGTCGCGCGCGACCCCGGGCAAACGCTCCCGCCCGCGCCCCCGCGAAGACCCGGATTCCCCTCACGGTCCCGGAATCCCGCTCGCCGTGCCCCGCCCGACAACCGATGCTCTGAACGGAGCGGCACGCGCATGCTGAGAGTCCCCATCGCACTCGCCAGGCCGGGTATGGAACTCGCCCTGCCCGTCTACCACCCCAAGCGCCAGGAGAGCGCGCTGCTGCGCGCGGGCGTCGTTCTCGAGTCGCACGTCATCGAGCGTCTGCGCGAGCTCCACCTCCGCGAGATCTGGATCACGTACCCGAACCTCGACTTCCTCGCCGAGCACGTCAGCCCCACGCTGATCCAGGCGGGGCACGAGGTGACGACAGCGGTCGCCCCCGTTTTCGAGGCCGCGCGCGAGCACAAGCACGCGCGGCTCGAATACCCCGCCTATCGGCGCGCGGTGCAGGCCCTGCTCGAACGCCTGCTCGAAAGCCCGCGTGCGCGGCTCTTCATGCACGAACTCGGCTCTGCCGGCCCCCCTCCCATCCGCCACGCGGGTAACGTCTGTCTCCTCGCGCTGCTCATGGGCATCAAACTCGAGTCCTATCTCATGCGCGAGCGATCGCGCATCGACGCCGTTCTCGCCCGCGACGTCTCCAGCCTCGGGCTGGCCGGTCTTCTGCACGACATCGGCATGCTCAGGCTCGACGACGACACGCTCGACCGCTGGAACCGCACGCAGGACGAGTCCGATCCCGCCTGGCAGGAGCACGTCCACGTCGGCTTCCGTATGGTCCAGGGGGAGATAGAGCCGTCCGCCGCCGCCGCCGTTCTCCACCACCACCAGCGCTTCGATGGTACGGGCTTCCCCGACCGGGCCACGTTCGACGGGCGCGAGACCCGCGTCGCCGGCCACGACATCCACGTCTTTGCGCGCATCCTCGCCGCCGCCGATCTCTTCGACCGCACGCGCAACCCGATGCACGCCCCGCGTGCGGAACTCAATCCAGCGCCGACGATCCCCATGGTGCGTGCGCTGAATCTGATGCTCGCGCCGCCGCGTTCCCGCTGGATCGACCCCGTCGTGCGCCAGGCCCTCATCGCGGTGGTGCCGCCGTATGCCCCGGGCACGCTCGTGACGCTCAACGACGGGACGCGTTGCGTCGTCGCCGAGTGGACCCACCTGGACCCGTGCCGGCCCGTCGTCCAGACCATCGGCGACCCCACCACGCGCTTCGACGACGACGAGCCGGGCGAGCGCATCAACCTCCGCGATCGACCCGACCTCTACGTCGCCGTCGCCGAGGGCCAGGACGTCGCCGCGGACAACTTCTTCCCCGGCCACGCCACCGAGTTCGACCTCGACCTCGCCCTGCGCCGCCAGTACAACGCGGCCTGACGGTCGCAAGCCCCGTGCCGCCGCCTACGCTTTCCCGGGGCGGGGGTCTTCCGGGCCCCTCTCCGAGCGCGTCGTACCCTTCCCGGGTCGGGGCGTTGCAGGCTCCCTCTCGCCCTTCCTTGTTCACTCAGGCAGGAGGCGACCACGTGCGAACACTCAACCTCGCATTCCTCCTGGCCGCTGTCGCCGCCGCGCCCGTGCTGCTCATCGTCGCCCGTCCCTCCGCGCCGCGGCACGACGAGCCGGACTTCAAGGCCATCCGCATGAACACCGATCGCACGCCGCGCTATTCAAAGAGCGCGCACGACGTCACGCCGCTCACGCCGGATCGCATCAGGGAGCTTGCGGCGCGGCTCACGCCCGAAGAGGCGCGCATCATCCTCCGCAAGGGCACCGAGCCGGCCTTCTGCGGGAACCTCCTCGACAACAAGAAGGAAGGCGTGTATCTCTGCCGGCTCTGCTCGCTCCCGCTCTTCGCCTCCGATGCGAAGTTCAACAGCGGCACCGGCTGGCCGTCCTTCTTCAAGCCCGTCGATCCGGACCACGTCACCACCGAGCGCGATGCCTCGCACGGCATGGTCCGCGTTGAGATTCTCTGCGCGCGCTGCGGAGGCCACCTCGGCCACGTCTTCGACGACGCCCCGCAGA
>JAANMX010000854.1_pt1 | contig 37999 bp, 41 predicted proteins | sample 7279681 | NCBI WGS metagenome assembly JAANMX01 (sample SAMN14094542, study PRJNA606508) | bioreactor metagenome | isolation source: A lab-scale SPAN reactor treating ammonium-rich wastewater day 351 | place: Ireland: Galway | collected 2018-01-01 | reverse complement strand
TGCGTCGCACTGTCCACGAAATGACTCTAGTCCGCAACCTCATCTGGACAGTGCGACGCACCAAAACGGGAAGTTATTCTTTGACAAGCCCTTAGCGCTTTCGCCCCAGACGGACGAGAAGCGCGACAACTGCGATAAAGAATAGACCGATGCCAAAGGTGATTTGGGTAATCGCATATTCGGGGGTCTGCTTTTCCAGAAAAAAGAGCAGAACGCCCGCGGTGAAGGCAATATAAAAGCCCAGATGAAAGGCTGCTTTGCCCAGCCAGGGATCAATCATGCCGCAACCAACTCAATCGACTCAAATTTACGTACAGGACAGGCCACGCTGCCCCCTTCGGGGATGCGTTCCAGCCGGGGCGCGGCTCCGTCACATTCGCCGGGGACAAAGTAGGGGCAGCGGGGGTGGAAGGTGCAGCCCTTGGGCAGAGCCAGCAGGCTGGGAATCTCCGCGCTGCGCAGTTCGATGTGGCGTTTCTTTTTAGCCAATTCCGGATCGGCTTCGGGCACGGCAGCCAATAGGGCCTGGGTATAGGGGTGGCGGGGGTCGGTGATCACCCGACTGGTCGGCCCCTCCTCCACAATGCGGCCCAGATACATCACTGTAATCCGTCCACCCTCCCAGGAGAAATACTTGGCCAGGGCCAGGTCGTGGGTGATGAAAAGGAAGGTCACATCGAATTCGGATTTGAGCCTCGAGAGCATATTGAGCAGGCTGACCCGAATCGAGACATCCACCATCGACACCGCTTCGTCGGCCACAATAAACTTCGGTTCCACAGTCAGGGCACGGGCCACAGATACCCGCTGGCGCTGGCCGCCGCTGAGTTGGTGGGGGTATTTGTTGAGAAATTCAGGCACAGGCGTCAGGTCTACAATCTCCAACAACTCCGCGGCCCGACGTTCCGCGTCCGCGGCGCTGGTGGCCTTTTTGTGGCGCAGCAGGGGCGCGGTGATCATCTGGCGCACGGTCTGGGTCGGATTAAGCGAGGCGTAGGGGTCTTGGTGGATGATCTGCACGGCCCGGCGGTAGGCGGAGTAGTCGCTCCTCGACATCTGGCGCACGTCCTGGCCCTGGTAGAGTAGCTGCCCCTGGGAGGGCTTCAGCAGGTCCACCACCATCCGGCCTGTGGTGCTCTTGCCACAGCCGCTCTCCCCGACCAGGCAGACGATCTCTCCCTGCGCGATGGGAAGGGAAATGTCGTCCACCGCGGTTACGCGCTCGTTGCCTTTACCAAAAAAACGGCTGACGTTCTGCAATTGAATGATCGGTGTCATTGTATCTCTGCGGGGTCAATGCCCAGCTCCCGTAGACGAGCGGCCAGCTTCTCGGCCCGCTCCCGTTGTTCTTTGGCAATCTGCCGTTCCTGTTCTGCCAACTGGCGCTGCTCCTCCGCCAACTGGCGTTGCTCCTCGGCCAACTGACGCTGTTCGTCAGCCAACTCTGCACCCGTGGGAATCAGCGTTCCATTGAGTTCAGCCCAGCGTAGCCAGACATCTGGCATGCCTTCGTACTCGTGTTCCCACAAGCTTAAGCTAAGGCCAATTTCGGGCAGGTGGTAATCTGGCCGTGCCACATATTTGCCAACTACCAATTCATAGACAATCAGGGGCAGATTTTGGACTCTCTTTGCCGGATCGTAAATCACATAATAGAGGATGCCCAGACGGGCGTAGGCACTCAGTTTGCGGCTAACTTCTCTTCCCTCGCGGTTGGAGACCACTTCGATTACTACTTCTGGTGGCTTTCCATACTCCCATAAAAAGTAGCTGCGATGCTCCTTTTTCCAGGCATCTTCCTGGGGAGGTGTAACGCCGAGGCTGAGAAAGACATCCGGGACCAGAGGCGATTCGCGCAGGGAAGCAAAAATACCTACATTGGAGTCCGCGAAAAAGGGCTGATCAATACGCCAGCCGCTATGGATAGACTCCACAAGTAGGCGTTGCTGCTTGGCAGAAAAGATGTTGTCCACGGGTTCGTCATCCTCGGTGATGATGTGGCTTATATCCGGTCTGGGCGCGTAGAGACTTTCGCCTTGCCGTGTGTTTATCTTCTCCGATTTGAGTGGCTCTGCCACTGTTCTCGCTGGCGGATCCAGGACTGTCTCAATCATCTGGGCCATTGTTTATCACTCCTGTCACTTGCGCAGCCGCAGCCCGTTGGCCGCGATATCTGCCTCCACCGCGTCCGTATGCCAGCAGGCCGCCTCGTGCTTCTCTCCCACTTTGAGCAGACCCGGCTCTTCCGTCTCGCAGCGCTGGGTGGCATAGGGGCAGCGGGGATGGAATTTGCATCCCGTGGGCAGATTGATCAAATCCGGCGGCGAACCGGGGATGGAGGAGAGCGCCTCGAAACCGCCCGTGACGGTTGGCACAGCCCGGATCAGCCCCAGTGTGTAAGGGTGGCGGGGTTTGTAGAAAATGTTGCGAACCGGGCCGAGTTCCACAATCTGCCCGGCGTACATCGTCGCCACCCGGTCGGCCAGCTCCGCGGCAATCGCCAGGTCGTGGGAGATGAAAATCATCGTAAAGTGCTGTTCTTCTTTGAGTTTGCGCAGCAGGTCGATGATTGTGCGCTGGGTCAGAATGTCCAGGGCGGTGGTCGGCTCGTCCAGAATCAGGATTTGCGGGTCCAGCAGTAGCGCGATGGCGAGGAGCGTGCGTTGACGCATCCCGCCGCTCAGTTCGTGGGGATAGGCGTCGATCACCCGGTCTGGGTCTAGCTGCACAAAGCGTAGCAGGTCCATAAAGCGGGCGCGCACCGCGCCTCGGTCATTCCAATTGTGCGCTTTGGCCGTATCCCACACCTGATCCCAGACCTTCAACACCGGGTTGAAGGCATTGAGCGCAGACTGAAAAACCATTGCGCAGTCCCGCCAGCGGAACTCGCGCAGGGGGCCGCTCTTTAGCCCCAGCACATCGATCTCTGTTTGCTTGCGCCGATAGATAATCTCCCCCGGCTTCACACTGGCGGTCTCGGGCAGCAGACGCACAATGCCCAGCCCCAGGGTCGTCTTGCCCGATCCGCTCTCGCCGATCAGGGCCAGGCTCTCGCCGGAGTGGAGGTTCAGGTTCACCCCGCGCACGGCCTGCACATTGCCCTTGCGGGTGTGGTAATTGATGTATACATTGCGCAGGGTCAGGGGAATCTCTGCCGTTGCGGTTGTGTCGTGTTGCCAGTGAATGTCGGTTGAGACGGTCATAAGTAGTCCATAGGATGTGGTAAATTCTCTGTCGTCTCTTCAGCCGGAAACGTGAAACGTGAAACGTGAAGTCAGGCCGTGCGATCTCACGCCTCACGCCTCACTCATTGCTCCGCAGCCGGGGATTGAAGACCAGTTCCAGCGAGCGGGTCATTGTGATCAGCGCCAGTTGGAAGAGGGCGATGGCGAGAATGGGGGCCATAATATACCAGACGCTGTCTTTGAAGAAGATAGCGCCCCGCACCCAGGCCAGTTGAATCATCACACTCCAGTTGCCACCGGAGATAGGCACCAGCCCCAGGAAGACCAGCCCGGCCTGCTGATAGACCGCGCTCGTCATGCCCAGAGTGAAGCTGACAATAATGTAGGGCATCATATTGGGCACCATCTCCCGGAAGACGATGTGCCAGGTGCCCAGGTCCAGGGCCCGGGCCGCCTCGATAAAGTCCCGCTGTTTCAGCGAAAGGGCCTGGGAGCGGATGGCGCGCAGGAGCGCGGGCCAGTTGAGCAGCCCCATCAGAACGCCCAAAAAGGTGAGGCTGTCGAGAGAAACAAAGGCGGCCAGCACGGCCAGCAGGGGGAATTGGGGGATCGTCAAAATAATATCGGTCAGGGACATTATCAGATTGTCCAGCCAGCCGCCGACGAAGGCGCTGAGGGTGCCAAAGCTGACCGCGATAATTGTGGAGATCAGCGCGGCCAGGAAGGCGACGTAAATTACATCTTTGCCCCCGTTGACAATGTGCGACCAGATATCCCGGCCCTGGTGGTCTGTGCCCAGGATATTGTTGATCGAAGGTGGCTGGTAAATCTGATCGATCTTCGTCTTCGTGTCCAGGGGCAAGACCAGTGGCCCCACGTAAGAGATCAGCACAATCGCCACCACAGCCAAAAAGCCGATGAAGCCGACCCGGTTGTAGGTGAGCAGACGCAGGCTCGTGCCGATGGAGGAGAAAATTTTGCGCACGGGATTGTCGGATGGGGTCTGTACAGTCATTTGCCACCTAACCTGAAACTAGACATTGTATACACGGATCGAAAGAAACACGGATTCAATCTGCGAAAATCTGCGCAATCGGTGTAATCTGCGTTCTGATTTTCATCTCTGATTGTGTCGTTGTGGTTCTACTCCTGCGCGCCCAGTTTGATGCGCGGATCCAGCCAGCTATAGAGAATGTCGGCGAAGAAGTTGGCGAAGATCACCGAAAAAGTGATGATTAGAAAAATGCCCTGCATCAGCGTATAGTCCCGCTGGCCGATGGCCTGGCCGAGCATCCGCCCGATGCCCGCATATTCAAAAATCTGCTCCACCAGCAGGGAGCCGCCCACCACAAAGCCGATGCGAATGGTCAGAATTGTGAACATCGGCAGCATCGCGTTGCGCCCCACATAGGCCGCGGTAATGCGCGACTCCTTCAAACCTCTGGCTTTGGCAACGGTCACATAATCCTCGCCCAGCGCGCTGATGGTATTGCTCTTCATACTCAGCATCCAAAAGCCCACGCTGGTCAGGACATATGTGCTCACCGGCAGCGCGGCGTGGAAAAAGGCGTCCTGGATAAAAGCCAGGTTCAGCCCCGGCTGCATCCCGGACGAATAGGCCCCCCGCATAGCCGCAATCGGCAGCAGCTTCCACTGTACCCCCAGCCAGACCACCAGCAGCAGACCGATGAGAAAGTCGGGCACAGAACTCATCAGCGAACTGAAGACCGTCAGCCCGTGATCGAGCAGGCTGTCCCGGCGGTAGGCCATCATTACGCCCAGAGTAATGCCAATGATAAAACTGATGGTCAGCCCCAGCCCCACGCTGAAGAGCGTCCAGGGCAGAAAGCGCACAATCACTTCGGTCACAGTCGTCCCCGGCGAGAGGACGGACATACCCAAATTGCCCTGTAGCATATTTTTCAAATAGGAGATATATTGCAGGAAGACCGGCTGGTCCAGGTCGATGGCAAAGAGCGCGGCGGCCTGGTCCAGGGCTTCGTGGTAGGGAATGCCGTAGGTGACGACCAATTGATTGACGTAAATTTCGATGGGGTTGCCGGGGAGCAGGCGGATGAGGAAGAAGATAATTGTGGTGACAACAAAAATTGTGATGAATGTGCGCAGAATTTTGCGAAAGATGTAGGAATTCCATACAGCGCGCAACAGCGCCCGTGCTTCAAAGCGAGATGTCGCCTGGTTTGGGGAAACGCTGGCCGCTGTTGCCATGAGATATCCTCCGTCGGAGACTGTGTACGGTTGCGCCCGGGGGCGGGATGGATCTTTTCGGTCAGTCGCCCGCCGTGGGGGAGGTGGGCGCTTTGTCACTGTATAGCGGCATCAGGCAATGGGGGGTGAAATCAGCCGCCAAGTATTTTGTTGACCACAAATAACCTCGTTGTAAGTGTAGTATAGCAGTTTGTTCCTAAGAGTCAAATGCGCTATCAGGAAAAAATAAGCGATATTGATTCCGTCGGTGCATTTTGCCAGTGTTGGGGACTTTGCGCAGGCAAAAAGAAGCCAGGGGGAGTACCCTATGCTATACTGTGGATATGAACACTTTGCCTGCTCTCTCCATCGCCGCGGTCATCGCCGCGGCTGGTTTCAGCCGACGTATGGGCCGCTTCAAACAACTGCTGCCCTGGGGCAACGGCACAGTCATCCGCACAGTTGTGGAGAATCTGCACACAGCCGGGGCCGCGCCCGTCCTCTGCGTCACCGGCCACCGGGCCGACGAAGTGGCGGCGGCCCTGGCGGGCAGCCCGGCGCAGCTCATCGCCAACCCCCACTACGCGGCCAGCGAAATGCTCACCTCCTACCAATCGGGCATCGCCGCCCTTTGTAATTCGCAATTCACCCCTTCGACAGGCTCAGGACGCCGCATTCACAATTCACAATTTTCCGGCGCTCTCCTCTTCCTGGCCGATCAGCCCCACATACCACCCGCGGTCATCCGCCAGGTGATCGCCCAGGCCCGCGCCACACCGGAACAGGTCGTCATCCCCAGCCACCAGATGCGCCGGGGCCACCCCATCTATCTGCCCCGCCGCCTCTGGGACGCTCTGCTGGCCCTGCCCGTGGACGCCTCCCTGCGGGATCTGCTCAACCGCCACAGCGCCGAAATTGTCTATGTGGATGTAGAGACCGACGCCATCCGTCGGGATATGGACGAGTGGGGGGAGTATGAGGAGTTGCGGGAAGAGTTTGAGTCAAAGCGAAACGTGAGGCGTGAGACGTGAGATCACTCGAGTGATCTCACGTCTCACGTTTCTTCAACCAGAAGGGAGAAACGAAGTCGATGTCCACCATCTACCATCAACTGCAAAAACTGGTTGCCGAGGGCGAAAGTGTGGCCCTGGCGACGATTGTCTCGGCCAAAGGCTCTGTGCCCAGAGAGGTCGGGGCAAAAATGATCATTCACCCCCTGGGCCGCCACATGGGCACAGTCGGTGGCGGCTGCGGCGAGGCGGATGTGATCCGCACCGCCCTGGATGTGATCCAGGACGGTGCGCCGCGCACGGTTCACGTGGACCTGACCGAAGACATCTCTATGCAAAGCCTGGGCGTCTGTGGCGGGGTGATGGATGTGTTCATTGAGCGTTGGATGCGCAGGGAAGAATAGAACGCGGATAACGCGGAAAGAACGGATTCAAGCGGATAAGAGAGAGCTTGAAAAATCCGTGTCCATCTGCTCAGTCCGCCTCATCCGCGTTCTATTCCCCTCAGTCGTGGCCGCCCACAGCCGAGGCCGGGGGACGATTTTTTAGCGCTACCGGTTCGTGGCTCTTGCGCAGGCGCAGGTTAACCAGTTCAACGGCGAAGGAGAAGGCCATCGCGAAGTAGGCATAGTTCTTTAGATGCAATTCGGCGACTTCTTCGTGTAGCCATCCTTCCAGCATCAACAAAAAACCGATGAGGATAAGGAAGGCCAGGGCCAGAATCTTCATTGTGGGGTGCTTTTCGACGAAACTGCTGATGGGGCTGGCGAAGAAGAGCATCACACCCGCGGCGATGACCACCGCGGGGACCATCACCCACAGATTGCCCGATATACCCACGGCGGTAATCACCGAATCCAGCGAGAAGACAATATCCACCAGAATAATTTGGACAATTACAGAGGTAAACGAAGCAACCACCACAGCAGAACGGTTCTGTTCTGTGGACTCTAGTTTTTCGTGGATTTCGAAAGTGCTCTTGCCGATCAGAAAGAGACCGCCCACCAGCAGAATCAGATCCCGCCCGGAGATGCCGTGATCGCCCAGGGCAAAGAGCGGCTCAGTCAGCCGCATAATCCAGGTGATGCTGAGCAGCAGCAGGATGCGGGTGATGACGGCCAGACTGATACCCGTGGCGCGGGCACGGGCCTGTTGGCCTTCCGGCAATTTGCCGCTGAGGATGGCGATAAAAATCACGTTGTCAATACCCAGAACAATTTCCAGCGCCAACAGTGTGAGCAGTGCAACCAAATTTTCCGCGGTGAATACTGATTCCATACGTTGAGTTCCTTACACTTGATAAATGTCGAAGGTGGCAAGTCGAAGGCAATCGACGATACGCACACCTTCACCTGCTCCCTTCGACTTGTAAACTTACCACTTTGGGTCTCCCTATTGTAGCAAAATATCCCCGAAACGCAATCCTTCACGAGTGAGTATACTATGCGCACAGACATTCTACACGCACTGACCGATTCGATTGACCGGCGGGAAGCGGTGGCTCTGGTGACAGTCACCGCTGCTACCGGCATTTTCGCCGCCAGCCTGGGTCGGGACGCAGTTCTCTGGCCGGAAGAAGACCGGGACCCCATCGGTTGCCTGGGGCTGGGCAACCTGACCGACCGCGCTCTTTCCGACACCCGCCAGGTGATCCGGGAGAAATCGCCCCGCCACCTCCACTACGTCGAAGCCGACGGCTCAGTTTCGCTTTTTGTGGATGTACAGCAGCGCCCACCCCACCTGATTGTTGTGGGCGCGGGCCATATCGCCGTGCCCCTGGCCGCGATGGCAAAGCTGTGCGAGTTTCAGGTGACTGTGCTGGACGACCGCTCCCAATTCGCCAACACCGCCCGCTTCCCCAGCGCGGATCGGGTGATCGCGGGACCCTTCCGCGCCGAACTGGACCGGCTGCGTCAGGGCAAAACGGCCTTTGACACCGACACGTATATTGTATTGGTGACCCGGGGACATCAGTACGACGTGGAGTCTCTGCTGGAGGTGCTGGACGATCCCCTGGCCTATATTGGGATGATCGGCAGCCGGCGGCGCATCCGGGCGGTCTTTGAACTGTTAGAGAAGGAGCAGGGCATCCCCCCGGCCAAATTCGACCGAGTATACGCGCCCATCGGTCTGAATATCGGGGCGATTACACCGGCAGAGATTGCCGTCTGTATTATGGCAGAAATTATTAACGTCATGCGGGGCGGTCCGGCGCTGGGGATGGGCGAGGAGATTCAGCAGGAGCGGTTGGCGCGGCGGGAGAGAGTTCAGCCTTCAACTCAGCGCGTAATTGGGCGTGGGAGATAGTCGGTTCGTCGCGTCGCGCAATGACGACAGCTAAATCATCTAAATCCTCCAAAAGCTGTAGGAATTGGTCAATCGGCAAAATAACAGAGCTTTTTTTGCCGTCAACAGTAGTTATGTACTGAATGTCCAACGCCTCAATGTTTAGCATACATTCCATCCTTGACCGCTGCCTATTTCAGCAGAGAATCTCATCCTAACTCACCTGCTGGCATTTGTACCTGGAGTCATTGTAGCACGATTGTCTGCGCAACTAAAGCTATCCGCCTATTGGGGGTGAGCGTCATATTTTTGGATGAGGGCTGAATTCGCATTGACAGTTGCATTGCTCGATGTTATGATTTACGCAAGCCTCGATGTGAAGCGGCTGCCGTCTTGCCCTAACTCCCCGCTAGGACGTATGGACAGCGCAGGTACCATCTGGCCTTTGGTCACTTTTTTGAACTTCCCCATCTGTTTGCCTTCCCGATTCTGCCGTTTTTGTGGTTAAAGAAGATTGTTGTTGACCTGTCTTTAGTCTCCTGCTGTTGTAGTGTTCTCGTCCTAATCACAATATGCGGTAGTACGAGGGATTTTTATACCTGCAGTCATTGATTCACAAAGGAGAGTTCTATGCGTAGAGATGGTTTGAGTCGACGTCAGTTTTTGCGGATGACGGCTCTGAGCGGCGGCGCGCTCGCTTTGGCAGCCTGTGCTGCCCCGGCGGCCCCCGCGGCCGAGACCGCGAGCCAACCGGCGGCCCAGCAGGCCGCACCTCCGGTCGAGGAGCCCAAAGTCATCACCTATTGGTATGCCTGGGGCAATCTGGACCCGGCTATGGCTACGATTGTTGAGACCGACGAATGGAAGGCTCATTCGGGCGGGGCTACCCTCGAATACAAGGGTTCGGTCAACAACGAGGCAATTCTGACGGCTGTGGCAGGTGGCACTCCCCCAGATGGCGGCTCCAATTTTGACTACCCCAACCTTTTCACCCGGGGCGCAGTGATCCCTGTGCAGGATATGGTGGCCAGCAGCGAAATCCTCAAAAAGGAGAATATGCTGGAATGGGTGTGGGACTACGCCTGGTTTGGCGGACAGATGATCGGCATTCCGGGCATAGAGAGCTATGTCCAGTGGGGTCTCAACTACAACGCCAAAGCCGCCACTGATGCCGGTTTGGATGCGGATACGCCTCCCTCCACCTGGAGCGAAACCCTGGAATGGCACAAGGCTATGACAAAGAAAGATGCGGCCGGCAATCTCTTGCAGGTCGGTCTGGACCCCTACGACGCGATGGGTGGGGATGTGGACTACGGCCCCGCTTCCTACGGCGTGAAGTGGTTCGACGAGGAGACCCGGGAGTTTCATCTGGACGACGAGCGGGTTGCCCATCTGCTCGATACAACTGCCGAGTTCTACCGCATTGCCGATCCGGATCAGTTTGCGGGTATGCGACAGGTTCAGGGCAACGGTGCCTGGGGCGGCTCCTACAATGCGGGTGTGCAAACAATGATTATCGAAGGCTACTGGCATCCGGGCGAAACTCAGATTCAGATGCCGGAGATTGCTCAGCACAACCGTTCTAGCTGGGGTCCTGTCTCCGACGAAATGGCGGGCCGTCATATCCAGGGCGTCAACGCCCATTTCGTCCAGATTTTCAAGGATGCCAAGAACAAAGACGGTGCCTTCAAAGTAGGCGAATTCTTCAATACACCCAAAGCGTTGGACATTATCTTTGCCGAGGTGGGTTGGATTCAGGGGATTAACTCCTGGCTGGCGACGGTGGACGCCGATGCCTATCCTGGCCTGCGCTGGTACATCGATGCCATCCCCGAAGTGACCGACTGGTATCTGCTGCGTCGCTGCCCGATCCACTGGTTTATCTACAACCAGCAGGGCGAGATCCGCGAGCAGATCGCCCGCAACCTGATAACGGCTGAGGAAGGTGCGGCAGAACTGCAGCGCCGGGCACTGGCCGAATGGGAAGCCCAGGGGCTAAGTTGACAAGATGGCAGGGTGACAGGGTGAATCAGCCGATCTCCTTGTCACCCTGTCAATCCTATTCCAGATGATTGGAGGCAATTATGGCGGCCACAACGGTTCCGCGCCGCAGTATGACCCGCAGTGAGCGACACAATCAGAGGTTGGGGCTGCTTTTTATCTCTCCCTGGCTGATCGGTTTTATCTTCCTTGCCGTCCTTCCCTTACTGGCGTCGATCTACTACAGTATGACCAATTACGATTTTATCCGCGAGGCCCAGTTCATTGGACTGACCAATTATCGTCGGCTCTTCACCATCGATCCGGACTTTTGGAAGGTGATGTACAACACCTTCTACTACGTGCTGATTGGCGTTCCCATTGGTGCAGGTATGGCCTTTCTCATCGCCAATCTGCTCAATTCGGATGTCAAAGGACGGGCTATTTTTCGTTCCATCATTTACATTCCGTCGATTGTGCCCGCAGTCTGCACGGCGATGGTCTGGCTCTTTCTGCTCAACACCCAATATGGCGCCATCAACGGTACGCTGAAGAGTCTGGAATGGGCGACCATTCCCTTTCTCTCCAATCCCGACATGGCCAAACCCTCCCTGATTCTCATTTATATCTGGACCCAAGGCGCAGCGGTGGTCATCTTTCTGGCTGCCATCCAGGATGTGCCGCGTTCGCTCTACGAAGCCGCCACTGTGGATGGGGCCAACGCCTGGCATAAATTCTGGAATGTGACTGTGCCCTTGACGACCCCGGTCATCCTTTTTAATCTGATTATGGGCTTCATCACTGCGTTTCAGGAGTTTACCCTGCCCTGGCTGCTCACCAGCGGCGGACCGATGAAATCTACTGAGTTCTATGTGGTCAACCTCTACCGCAATGCCTTTGTCCAACTGAGTATGGGTAAGGCGTCGGCTATGGCCTGGATTCTCTTTCTGATTATCATCGCCTTCTCGCTGGTACTCTTTGCCACCTCGGCCCGCTGGGTCTACTACGGGGGTGAAAAATGACAACTGTCAGCCAGGCCGCACCCGCCCAGGTGCAGCCCGTTCGTGCCGTGCGGACAAAGGCGCGCACCAACCCCGCCGTCCAGATTCTCACCTATGGGTTGCTGTTTTTTCTCAGCTTCACCTGGCTTTTTCCACTCTATTGGATGGTCAGCACAGCTTTGAAGAACGATCCCCAGGTCTATACTATCCCGCCCGTCTGGCTGCCGGACCCGATGTTCTGGAACAACTTCGTGGATGGCTGGGCACGCTACGACTTCAACACAGCGGCCATCAATTCAGTCTTTCGCTACTCCCTGCCGGTGACAGTTTTGACGGTGATTTCGTCCTATATTGTCGCCTACGGCTTTGCCAAAATCACCTGGCGGGGGCAGAGCTTTTTCTTCGGCCTCTGCATTGCCACAATGATGCTGCCCTGGCAGGTCACAATGGTTCCGCTCTTTATCATCTTCAAAAATCTGGGCTGGATCAACTCACCTCTCTATCTGCCTTTGACCCTGCCTGCCCTCTTCGGCCATCCCTACTTTATCTTTCTGCTGCGCCAGTTCTTCCGCACCATTCCCGAAGAGCTTTCCGAAGCAGCCCGCATCGAAGGGGCCAGCGAGTGGAAGATTCTGTGGGGCATTATCCTGCCCCTCTCCAAACCCGCGGTGGCGGTAGTCGTTCTCTTCCGCTTCCTCTGGTCGTGGAACGATTATCTGGGGCCGCTGATCTATCTGAACAAAGATGAACTATATCCCCTGGCCCTGGGCATCTGGCGCTTGCAGCGCACGGCCACCAGCACGGGCAACACAGCACTGGCCTATCCCCATCTGATGGCGGTCAGCACAATTGTGGCCCTGCCGGTGATTATCGCCTTTGTCCTGGCCCAGCGCACATTTATTGAAGGGATTAGTCTGACGGGGTTGAAGGGGTAGCAGAAATGTGAGGCGTGAAACGTGAGCGCATAGGCTGTCTCACGTTTCAGGATTATCAGACGAGCGCAGCAGCCAGTGAGGGCGAGTCAGTATCAGCGCAGATCAATTCCAATCATTAAAATCTGCGTCCCTCTTTTTCCTGGCTGGATAGCTGTCGTTTCAGAAAGTAGTGCCCTGCCGGGATCAGCATCCCCATCTCCAGCACATTCCACCAGAAATGGACGTCGATACGGTTGGCCGTCGTCAGCCCCGGTGCCCGGCAGAGAAAACTGTTGCGGGTCAGGGGGCTGCGGGCCAGCCAGCCATCCTGCCCCAGAATGCCGGGCAGCCCCTGGGCCGTGACCCCGGCAATCCCCATCTGGCGCAATTCGGCCAACACCTGATAGTGGCGCACCAGCAGATAGCTGTGTTCGATGGTATGGCCGACAGCCACCCCCAGCAGCAGCCAGGCCCAACCGTTGCGCATTCCGCCCCGCATCAGCCCAATTATCGCCAGCAACACCCCCCAATTCCAGACGAAATGCACCCACTCGACGTTGGCCGCCGAGAGCAACCCATTAGCCTGGCGTATGGGCCAACCGAGCAGATAGTATTGCAGCCACTGGACGACGTGTTCCACCGTATGCCCGCCCTGAGCAGTCAGCAGCAGGCTCAGCAGCATAACAGTCGCGCCGAAGAGCCGCCGGTCCTCGCGGAATTTGGCTGCGGCCACAGGCAACAACACAAGAATAACCAGCGCTGTGCCCATCCAGCGATCTATGCCGGTCAGCAGCACAAGGCCAGTGCCAGCTACCAATCCCAGCGCCAGAGAGAGCAGTACACGCCAGCCAAAGCGCCGGGGATGCAGCAGTTCCAGCAGAGGAAAACGGCTCTGGTTGAGAGTGACCGGAAGCGCCGGGGTCGGGAAAGACCCATTCATCGGGTTACCTCCAACCGGGTATCGGGCAGAAGTTCGTTTATAACAGAGAGGGCACCGTCGGGCCAGCGGATGCGCAACGCCTGAAGCTCAGACTTGGCATGAAAACCGAAGTGGAGGCGCAGGGGATCGCCGGAGAGGTATCCGCCCGAGGCCCGCACATCCCGGCGCAGCACTCCCTGGCTGGTAACCAGCTCCACCAGCGCGCCGACAGCGAAGGGGTTGGCCGAATCGGGCCAGCGCAAATCAACTTCCAGCCCAGGGCCAGCGCAAAGACGGTTTTCCAGAAGCAGAGCCGAGGAACGCAGGTTATTGATCACCGCGTCCAGATCGCCGTCGCCGTCCATATCGGCCAGCACCATCCCCCGCCCGCTGGCTGTTGCGCCCAAGCCCCACTCCGGTGCTGGGGTGAAATTGCCCTGGCCCAGATTGCGCAGGGCCTGATTCTCCTCCACCAGCTCCCCGTTGTCCAGGTGGCCGAAGAGATTCTCGGCGATCATTCCATTCACCACATACAGATCGAGCAGCCCGTCGTTGTCCAGATCGCCAAAGCGGGCCGCCCAACTCCAGCCGGTAGCTTCCACGCCCCGATAGGCGGCCAGGTTGCGCCAACCACCGGCTGCGCGCACCTGCAACACATTGGCCATGCGCTGGGGATCACCGGCCAGGTGGGGTTCTTCGGTTGCATTCATCATCGGCAACCAGCGGGCCAGTGTGCCGGGCGAGGTGTCATAGGGGTTCATATCGGTACTGAAAAAGGCCAGCTCGCCGTCATTGCCGATGTCGCCCCATTCGGTGCTCATTGTGCTGTGGGAGATTTGGCTGAAGGGCGCGATGGACTGCCAGCCTTTCTGACTATCCTCCCAGCGCCAAAGGCTATCTGTCAGGCCAAAGTCGTTGGCAACCCAAATGTCGGGGCGCAGATCGCCGTCTACATCGGTCAGACCGATGGAGAGGGCTTCGGCTGCCGAAGACAGACGGGTTGCCGTGTAGCCCTCTGCCCCGGCCTGGTAATAGAAAAGCCCCGCCCGGTCATCCGTCTCCGGTGTGGCGATGCCATTCTGCTTCAGGTCTGTGTTGTAGGAGCCGACCACCAGGTCCAATCGACTATCCCCGCCCAGATCGGCCCAGGCCAGGGCATAGGCATAACTCTCCACACCCGGCAGGGGGGTAGCCACAAAGCGCTCAGCCGCGGAGTCTCCCCGGTTCTGCCAGTAGCCGACCCCGCCCAGACCCCGGCGGGAAAAGAGCAGATCGAGCAGACCGTCGCCATCCACATCCACAATCTGCGCGCTGCGGGTAAAGGGGTCGGCCACCTCCTGGGCGCGGAAGGCCAGCCCCCCCTCGTTCCACAGAATCGCGCTGTTGCGGTCAATACTGGCAAAGAGCAGGTCCAGGTCCCCATCCCCGTCCAGATCGTTGGCAGAGAGGCCGGCACCGTTGCTCTCGTAGGTGCGAATCTCGCGCAGGCGGGTGCCCGTGGCAAAGGGCAGTCTATGGGAGACAAAGCGGCCGGTGCAGGGCTGCCGCGGATTTAATTGGGTGGTCGTAGCACGGATCGGCACAGCAGAAGCCGGGGCTGGCTGGGTTTCGGGCACATCCCTCTGCGCCGCGCAAGCAGCCAAGAGCAGCAGAAAAAGCGTATAGCCCAGAAGTAAAAAGCAATGGCGGAGTTGTTGCATAGGCGGGCCAGGAGGGTGGCGAATGTACCTGGGGTCATTATAGCAGGATTGTCTGCGCAACTAAAGCTGTCAGCCGATTGGACTGGTCTATGCTTTAATGCCAGACAGAACAACGCCCCGGATCATCAGCCGTTGGGCAAAGAAGAAAGCGATGAGGGTGGGCACGACCATCAGAAAGGACATAGCCATCATCAGGGGGATTTCGGTGTTGTAGAGTCCCCGAAAGAAGCTGATGCCCAGAGCGAGGGTGTATGTGTCCGGGTTGGTCAGAAAGATGAGTGGGCCATAGAAATCGTTCCAGACCCCCTGAAAGGTAAAGACCGCAATCGTCGCCAGGGCCGGTTTGGTCAGGGGCAGAATGATCTGCCACCAGATACGAAAACGGCCCGCGCCATCCAGAATGGCCGCCTCTTCCAATTCCATGGGAATGGTTGTGAAGAACTGGCGCAGCAGGAAGATGTTGAAGGCACCACCGCCGAAAAAGGCGGGTACGGTGAGCGGAAAAAATGTGCCCAGCCAGCCAATACGGCTGTACATAATGTAGAGCGGAATCAACGTAACCGCACCGGGCAGCATAATGGAGGCCAACACCAGCAGAAACCAGAGATCCCGGCCGGGAAATTTGATGCGGGCAAAACCATAGGCGCAGAGAGAGGAAGATAGAATTGCGCCCACTGTGACGGTAACGGTGATAAAGACTGTATTCCACAGCCAACGGGAGAAGTTCATCCCCTGATAAAACCAGCCATCGGGGAAATTCTGCCAGCGGAAAGTCTGAGGAATAAAAGTGGGGGGAAAAACATAGACCTCCGCGTTGGTTTTCAGGGAGGTGGTGATCAGCCAAAAGAGGGGCAACAGAAAGACAAGTGCGCCAGCGAACAAAATCAGATAGATCAGGAGAATGAACAGGGATTGTTTCGGTTTATTGAAACGAATATCGCCCAGCCCCAGGTGGATTTCTCTGCCTTCAACCATTGCTACTTCACCTCGGTTTCATAGAAGACCCACAGAGCAGAGCTGCGGAAAACCAGCAGAGTCAGGACGAGAACGATTACCAGCAGAAACCAGGCCATAGCCGCGGCCATTCCCATTTGGGTAAAACGGAAGGCCCGTTCATAGACCATCAGACTATAAAAGTAGGTGGCAAAGAGCGGCCCGCCTGATGTCAGAATAAAGGCTTCGGTGAAGTATTGAAAAGCCCCGATCAGCCCCATCACCAGACCAAAAAAGAGGGTTGGCGTCATCAGAGGCAGGGTGATATAGCGGAAAAGTTGCCGGCTGCTGGCCCCGTCGATTTTGGCCGCTTCGTAAAAGGTTTCGGGAATCCCCTGCAAGCCGGCCAGATAGATAATCATCCCGCCGCCCACGCCCCACAGACTCATCAAGACCAACGAGCCGAGGGCGGAGCTAGGATCGCCCAGAAACCGCGAGGTAGGCAGCCCCGCCGCCTTCAGCACCGCATTGAACAGTCCGTAGTCCGGGTTCAGCAGCCAGCCCCAGAGCACCGCGCTGGCAACCGCAGGCACAATCGTCGGCATATAAAAGCTGGCGCGAAAGAAGGGCATACCCTTTATACGCTGATTCAGGAGTAGGGCCAGGAAAAAACCACCTGTGATCCCCAAAGGTACAGCCGTCAAGGCGTAAATCACTGTTACCTTGACCGCCTGCCAGAAGTAGGGTTCTCGGCTCACCATATTGACATAATTACGTACGCCGATCCATTCGGGAGAGCGCAGGATGGGGTATTTGGTGAAGCTGATGTAGAGCGAGGCGAGCACCGGCCCGATGGTGAAGATCAGCAATCCCAGGACGACCGGCAGAATAAAGAGGTAGCCTTCGATGGTATCCCGGCGACGTTTTGTGCCGGTCAAACGCTCGTAGAGGCTCTTTTTTGGGATGGGATGGGTGGGTAAAAGAGAGGTGTCTGCGGCCACAAGCGCCCCCTGCAGAATGGATACACTGACTGGATAAGTAACTGCTCACCCCCACCTAACCTCCCCCACAGTGGGGGAGGAGTCGATCCACTTCCCTCCCTGGGATGGGGAGAGGTAGGGCGGGATGGCTGAACAGTTACCTGGATAATAGGACAACGGGATGGCTGGGCAATTCGTCCGGCCATCCCGTTACTTGACACACAGTCAAGAGTCAATCCCCATTAGCTGTTATCATCCAGGCAGTTCTGAATGACCGTATCGGCTTCGGCAAAGGCCTCCGCCGCACCCTTGTCACCCCGAATGACGGATTCCAGCGCGGCCTGATAGGACTGCTGCACCACACCCACATAGAAGCTGCCACAGTCCGCCGGGTGATCCATCACGGGCAGAATGGCGTCATCCGCGCCGTTGACAAAGGCCATAAAGTTCTGGGGCGGTGTCGCCAACCCGTTTGTCCATTCACCCTTCTCGGCGATGGAGCGCAGGAGCGGCACGATAATCTCGGCCTGGGTCATCTTCGTCTGCACATCCGGCGTGATGATGTTTTTCACGTACTGGTAGGCCAGTTCGGGATGTTTGCTGCCCGAATAGGCCGACATTCCCCAGGTGCCCATACCGGTGCGGTGCTTGCCATCGGGCATAACGGGCATCAACTGCACATCCCATTCAAATTTGTCCGCCACATTGTTACGGATGGGCGTACGCAGGGCTTGGATATGGGTGTAGATGGCTGCCCGCCCCAGTTGGAAGGAATCGCCGCCTACATCCAGGCCCAGCGGCTGGGCGATGTTGTGCTCGGCCCACAGGTTGGCATAGGCCTGCAAACCTTCCACCGTCTTGGGGTCCGACCAGGTGGACCTGTCTTCCGCCAGAATCAGACCGCCGTGACCGACCACCCAGGGATAGACAGTCGCCCACCAACTCCACGTGGCGTTGGAGAGACCCCAATACTTGGGGTTGCCGTTGTCATCCTGCTCCATTTCGGTGATCAGCTTGCAGTTGTTGATCAGATCATCCCAGGTCCAGGTGTCCGTGGGCAGTTCGGCCCCGGCCTGTTCAAAGAGCGTCTTGTTGTAATACATCGTCACCACATCCAGGCCGGAGGGCAGGAAGTGGATTTCGTTGTCCACAGTGCCCAGCCCCAGCATGGCCGGGAAGACGTCGGCCAGGTCCACGTCGGGATCGCCCTCTGCCATAGCCCGCAGGTCCAGGGAGACGTCATTCTTGGCGAAGGGTACGGCGAAGAGATCGGCGCTGAAGAAGACATCGGCCAGGGTGCCAGCCGCGGCTTGGGCGTAGACCAGTTCGGCCAGATCGCCGCTGATGAACTCAAATTTGGCGGTCACATTGGGCATCTTGGCAGTGGTGGCGTCACGCAAAAATTCATTGACAGGCTCCACAGGCGCTCCCTGCAGAATGGAAACACGTAGTTCCACAGGTTCGGCAGATGGGGCGGCTTCTCCGCCGCCGGCAGTGCTGGCAGAGGGCGGCGCGGGTGGGGCGCAAGCGGCCAGGGCAGCCATGCCACCGGCAGCCGCGGCCAAACGCAGAAAATCACGACGACTGACGGTACGTCTCTGTACAGACATCTCTCTTCTCCTTTGATGGGAACCACAGACACAGAAAACGATGAAGCTACAATTTGAACAAATCCGCGGGGATATGTCCACGAAGTATAGAACCAATTCCTCTTGCAATGCAAGCTCAAAAAAAGTGTACCTATATGACACGTGTCAACGAACTCGAACTATAGCACAATTTTTTCCGGGGCCAAAACGCCAAAAGAGAACCCAAAATAGGGAGATTTCCTCACGCCCAGCACCGATCCGGGTTTTCTAACAAACGCAGACCTTGACATCTTGCAAATATCTGATACCATCTATTTACTCGTGTCATACTCAATTCTGTTGACGAAAAACCCATCATCTGTGAAACGCCCAACCCAAGCCGATGTTGCCAAGCTGGCCGGTGTCTCCCGGGCCACTGTTTCCTATGTGGTCAATGAAACACCCGGTGTCCCTATTTCTGCGGAGACCCGTCAGCGGGTGCTGGCGGTTGTCCAGCAATTGGGCTATGCGCCCGACGCCCGGGCCCAGTCCCTGCGCTCTGGCGGTTCCCGGACGATTGGCCTGCTGATTCCAGACCTGCACAACCCCCACTACTGGAGCATTGTGCAGGGGGTGGAGGATTGTGTGCGGGGGCAGGGCTACGATCTGCTGTTGACCAGCACGTCCCTGGACCCGGAGCGGGAAGCCCAAACCCTGGCCGGACTATTGGGGCGGCGAATGGACGCGCTGATCCTCACCCTCTCCTTTCTGGAGCAGTCCCGCGCCGCCCTGACTCAACTGGCTGCCAAGCGCTATCCGGTTGTCACATTGGGAAATACAGCCTTCGATGTGGATGCGGTGCTGACGACCTATGGCATTGCCACCGCCCAGGTGATGGCCCATCTGTTGGAACTGGGCCACACCCGGATCGGCTTTATCTTTGGCGTGGGGAGTAAGGACCTGGGGACAAACCGCATAGCCGCCTATCGGGAGAGTCTGGCCGGAGCCGGTATCGGAGAGGACCCAGGGCTGATTGACCGCACAGGCACAACCATCGAGGATGGCTACCATTCGGCCAAACGGCTGCTGGCACAAACACCCAGACCCACAGCCCTGCTGGTGATCAATGACTGGCTGGCGATGGGGGCACTGCGCGCCGCCGCGGAGAGCGGACTGCGGGTTCCAACCGATATTTCGATTGCCAGTTTTGATGATACGGAGATGGCGGCCTATCTCCAGCCGCCGCTTACTTCCGTGCGTTCCAACGGCCACGAACTGGGGCGACAGGCGGCCACCCTGGCCCTCCAGCGCATCCGCCAACCCGACGGACCGCTGATGCGGATGCAGATCGAGGCCCAATTGGTCATCCGCAGTTCGACGGGGCCGGCGCCTGTATTAACCTGAAAGTAGGACGCTGAGAGCGCGGAAAGGACGGATTTGCGCTGATAAAAGCTGCGCAGATCACCTGTTTCTGCGTAAATCTGCGTCCGCTTTTCATCACCCCCGCCCCCTAATACCAGCGCCCCTCCCCGTCCAACCCCACCAGACTGGCCCCCACGGGCACAGCGATCCCCTTGCGCCGGCGCAGAAATTCTTCCACAGCCAGGAGCAGCGGCACGAGATGGCCCTGGGTTCCCGCCTTGCCCATATGGCTGATACGGGCCACTTTGCCCTGCAGGGGGCCACCAGAGGTGGAGATAAGGGCGTCGTGTTCGTCGCGCAGATAGTCTCGCAACTCCTCGATGTTTTCCATAGCCGGGTGCAGACAGACGGTGGAAACCGTGGGCGAAGCCACATCATCCCCGGCCAGCATCCCAAAGCCGATGGCCCCCAAACCTGTGCGCAAAACCCGCTGTGCCCAGGCGTAGCGGGCCCAGTGACCTGCCAGCGTCTCGACCTCCAAAATACGTTTCAGGCTGGCGTGCAGACCGGCGATGCTTGTGGTGGCCGGGGTGGTGGGGAAGGGGAAGACCGGGCGTTGCAGGGCCTCTCGCCAGGTGATCAGATTGTAGTACCAGCCCCGGTTGGCCGTGGGGGTCTTGCGCTCCACAAGCTCCCAGGCCCGGGGGTTGACGGAGATAATGCCCAACCCCGGGGCCATCTCCAGTGCTTTGTTGGAGGAGGTCGCCACCACATCCAGCCCCCATTTGTCCACAGGAATATCATAACCGCCCATCCCCGATACCGCGTCCACCAGAATAGGCGCGCCCTGGGCGTGGGCCATCTCGGCCAGCTCCTGAATGGGATTGCGCACACCCGTTCCAGTCTCGTTGCCCACCACCGCAATACCGTCGATGGCCGGGTTCTGTTTCAGCGTGTCGGCCACTTTGTCCAGATCGATAGCCTCTCCCCACGCCCCCTCTACGGGGATGACCTCGCAGCGGTAGGCGCTCAAAAGCTGAATCAACCGCTCGGCAAAGGTGCCGTTGCGGATGGCGATCACCCGATCACCGGCCTGGAAGAGGCTGGCTACCCCTGTTTCCAGCGCGCCGGAACCGGGGGATGTGGCAATAAAAATATCGTTTTCTGTCTGAAAGATCTGTTTGAGCATCCGGTTTGTCTCGGCCTGCACGGCCAGCCATTCCGGGTGCATCATATAGGGCACAGGGCGGCTCAGGGCCTCCAGCGTCTCGTCAAAGAGATCCACCGGGCCAGGGGTAAAAAGTTTCGGTTGATTGGACACGGCACTATCCCTTTCTTAGGCGCTTAGTAAGTGTCAAGAAATAAGTTACGGGTTTGATTCCGGGAATCGGCCACGAGAACGTCCAAATGTCCCTATACGTTTGGCCGATTCCCGGAATCTGGTTTGCGAAAGCCCTATGTTATTTCTGGACGCTTCCTTAGGGCTTGTCAAAGAATAACTTTCCGTTTTGGTGCGTCGCACTGTCCAGATGAGGTTGCGGACTAGAGTCATTTCGTGGACAGTGCGACGCACCGGACGAGTCCCGTTTTGGTGCGTCGCACTGTCCAGATGAGGTTGCGGACTAGAGTCATTTCGTGGACAGTGCGACGCACCGGACGAGTCCTTAGCAGACGGGCGCTTGTATATTGTGCAAGAAATTCACCACTGAGCCACTGAGGGCACAGAGTTTCACAGAGGAAAACGAGAAAAACTTTCTGCTTCAGTCCGCGGTTTCCTGGATAACTGCCGTCCGCTCTCTGCGCCCCATCCAGTAGGCCCAGCCGATGAGGGCCAGGGAGAAGGCCAGCCCCACCGCGGCCACCGCGGCCATTCCGCCCAGGGCAAAGACGCCCCCCGTGCCCAGGCTGCCCGCGCCCGAGGCCAGGGCCACCATTGCCTCGCTGGCCCCCTGCACCCGCCCCCGTTCGTGGCTTTCCAGGGCATCGGAGAGAAGGGAGGAGCCGGCGATAAAGCAGAAGTTCCAACCCAAGCCCAACAGAAAGAGGGAGGTTGCCAAGAGGGGGACGCCGTTGGAAAGGGGGGCCAGCAGGGCCGATACCACCAGCACCAGCGCGCCCAGCACAATCATCGGCCCCCGTCCCAGCCGGTCAATCAGCCAGCCGGTGAGAGCCGAGAGACCAAACATTCCCATTGTGTGGGCCATAATTACGCCAGAGATGGCCCCGGTTGTGTGATCGTTGTGGCGCATATGCAGGGGGGTGATGACCATCAACAGCGTCATCACCAGTTGGCCGATTACCATCGCGGCCAGGGCCACCTGCACCTGTTTCTGGCTGAATATCTGGCCCAGGGAGCGGGCCGGGCGGCTTTCTCGGTTGGGGTGGGCGGCCCTTTCTGTGGATTCCAGCAGCGCGCCAATTGTTTTGGGGTCCGGGCGCAACAGGGCAAAGACGACCAGCAGCGCTACAGCCATCAGCCCCGTGCCCAGCAGATAGGGGCCAGCATCCGCGGTCAGGGAGAAGCTTTCGGCCAGCCGGGTGGCCGGGATCACCAGCAGGGGGCCGCCGACCGAACCCACCGTCCCGGCGAAGACGAGGATACCCATAATCCGTGCCCGCTGATTTTGGGGAAAGACTTCGGCCGCGGCAAAGCGGCTCTGTTCGCTGGCCGAGCGGCCCACACCGATCAGCACGGAACCGGCACAGAAAAAGAGGAAGGACCCCCAATCAATGGCCAGCGCGCTGAGAAAAAGGCCGGCAATGGCCGCGGCAAAACCAATGGTGAAGCCAGCGCGACGGCCCGAACGGTCCATCAACGCGCCGATAGGATAGGCAGCGGCGGCCCGGCCCAGCATCAGCACAGTGGCGGGCACACCGGCCAGACTGTCCTGTCCGCTCAGGTCCGCCGCCACAATCGAAGTGAGGGTAAAAGCAGCAATCGTAGCTGCGCTGAAGAGGCTTTGGGTGGTGAAAAGGGTGGCGACAGTGCGCCGTTGAACAGCCGAGGTGACGACAGTGACAGCCATAGGGTTCTCGCAGGGTGGGGCAGGTGAATTCCGTGCCCACACCTATTGTAGACCCGGACGCGACGGATCGTCAAAGCGGAGAGGCTTTGTAACCGCGCACCCCCTCCCAACCTCCCCCACAGTGGGGGAGGAGTCGCTCCACTTTCCTCCCTGGAATGGGGAGAGGCAGGGTGGGGTGGCTGCGCACCCCCTCCCAACCTCCCCCACAGTGGGGGAGGAGTCGATCCACTTTCCTCCCTGGAATGGGGAGGGGCAGGGTGGGGTGGCTGCGCACCCCCTCCCAACCTCCCCCATTTTGGGGGAGGAGTCGCTCCAGTGGTTAGTGGTGATCGACCCGCGCCGGCAGCGCCAGTTCCCTCAACTCCCGGGTCAGTTCAATCACCCCCAGAATGGCCGCTTCCAGCCAGATTTCCCCCTTCTCCCGGGTGGCTGCCCTGGCGTTGCCCCGCACACCGCTCTCTGTCATCGAACTCCACCAGGGCATGACGCTGGCAACAGAGCCATCGGCCCGCTTGCCCGCCAGCAGGTCTGTCTGGAAACTGGGCGGGAGGGGTGTGCTTTCGTCCACGGCTTTCTCCATCTGCACCAGCTCCGGGCGCAGGGCCAGATAGAGAGCCGTCTCGTATTCGCAGGCGTGGGATGTGCCGCCAAAACCGCTGGTGCGGGCCTCTTTGCCCGCTTCCCGCACAGGGCGCAGCCCCCAGTGGTTGACTGTAGCCGCCAGACAGCGGCCTTCGCTCTCCACAACCGTCAGCCGCGCCGCCATATCCAGGGGGGAAGTATTGCTGCCGTGGCCGTTGACGATCAGCACCCGGTCAAAGCCGTGATGGGCCAGGCTCAGGCAGACATCTTTGACATAGCGGATGAAGGTATCCCAGCCGATGGTGATTGTGCCGGGGAAGTCCATGTGGTGGGGGCTGTAGCCGTGGGTAACCGCCGGGATCAGGACGGCCTCGTCGGGGATACGGGCTACGGCGCGCTCACAGATTTCCGTTGCCAGCAGAACGTCCGTGTCGATGGGCAGGTGATAGCCGTGATCCTCGTAGGTGGCAACGGGCAAAACAGCTACTTTTCTGGCTTTGGCCGCAGCGTCGCATTCGGGCCAGGTCATCTCCGCATAGCGATATTTGGTGGGCATAGGCGGGCCTCCTATGGGGGGAATGTTGAAGCGTTACCTTTCCATCGACTGCCAGATGTCCAGTTTGCGCTGGGTACGGCTGATGATCTCATCGGTAAACGCTGTGGTGGTGGCGTGGCCGCCCAGGTCCGGGGTGCGGAAACCGTCCAGCACAGCCTCCATCAGCGATTCCCGGATGGCCCGGGCCGCCAGGTCAGATTCGGTGCTTTCGATCTGCTTGAGCAGGGCCGCCGCGGCCAGGAACATCGCCATTGGGTTGGCGATATTTTTGCCTTGCAGGGAGGGGGCTGTGCCGTGGGGGGCTTCGGCCATAATCGTACGTACGTGGAAATCTGCGTCAAAGGAGAGCAGCAAGGATTCCGCCCCGGCAATCGAGCCAAACATTTGCAGCACCAGATCGCTCATACAGTCCCCGTCCCGGTTCAGGGTGGGGATCACCAGCGGCTCACCCGCCTTTGTCAGCAGCAGGGCGTAGGTAGCGTCGATCAGTTGGGGTTCGTAACGCACGGTCGGGTAGCGTTTGGCCGCGGCGTCCATCTCCTCTTTCAGCATCCCCTCGTAGACCGGCGAAACCGTATACTTTGGCCCGCCAAAGACCTTCGAGCCGGAGCGCTGGGCCCGGTAGAAGGCGTATTCGGCCACCGCGTGGCAGGTGCTGCGGCTGATCTTCTCCACCCGGTAGGCCCACTCGTCCCCGTCCGGGCCGATCTCCCGGCGCTCCTCCGCGCCATAGGCGTCGTCCACGGCCATGCGCACGACGGTAATCGGCGCATAGACACCGCCCACGGGCAGCACACCGGGGATGCGCCGTCCTGTACGCACAATCACCTTCCCATCCACCTCCTTGCGCAGAATGGCGTTGGGGCTGCCCACATCCCCCGGCGTCTCCGGTGTGATAGTGGCCGCTTTCAGCCCAAAACCGGTTCTTCGCATAGCCGCAGCGGCTTCGAGGACCACCTGATTGTCTGTGGCGCGCCGGTTGCCCAGGCTGAGATCGTAGGTTTCAAATTGGAGCGGGGTGGCTGTCACTGCCGGGTCCAGCAGACGCAGGGTCTCGTCCAGCAACTCCTGGCCGGTCTGGTCGCCCTGCATTACAACAATTGTCGGTGGGGTAGGGTGGTTCATTCTTGGACATTCCTTGTAGAAAAAGTGGACGGCAATACTTCTTCGGGTGAAAGTGCGGTTGCAAACCGCACCTACGTTTTACCATCTCGTTGACCAGTACAGTATTCCGTCTTTCAGGCTCTCAGATCAGTTGCTTCTGCGTCAATCAGCGTCCGCTTTTCGTCGCCATCCTGAATTCCGGGTCGGCCAGGAGCGCAGTAGCCGCCGCCTTGCCCGAAAGCCAGGCGCCTTCGATCAGCGGGCCGTGGAAAGCGTCACCGGCAAAGTAGAGCGGGGGGGTCCCCGATGCGCGCAGGGTGCGCTGGCTGTGGGTGCGCATGGGGAAAGCATACCGCCAGCGCTTGATCTGGCTCTCGCTAATCCGGCTGCCCGGTTTTAAGTAGTGGAGGAGCACACTCTTCATTGTTTCGATGATCTCCACCTCCGGCGCGTCCCAATAACGGCTGGCATAATTACCATTGCTGTTGATGGTGACAACCGTCTCCTCTGGGGAGACTTTTTTCTGGCGGTTGTCGGCAATCCAGGGCAGCGGCTCTGCAGGCCGATGCACAGCACCGGGGGCAGGGATAGTCACCTCGCCTTCTATGCGGAAAATGCCCGTAATTGTGGAAGAGTAGGTCAACTGTTCCAAAATTTCGGCATCCATCGGCGACAGGTGTACATCTCCCGCACGCAATAGTTGCAGAGCCTGGGGCGGTGGGGGGGTCAGAATCAGGCCAGAAGATCGGTAGCGGCTGCCATCTTTTGCTTCGGCCTCCCAGCCGCCGTCGATTTGACGCACAGCTACCACAGAGACAGCCGTCTCTGTGGGCAGGTCCACGGCCAGGTGCTCCATCAGACGGCTCATTCCACCGCTGACGGCATAGTGAGTGTGGTCTGGCCCTTCGTTGTCTGTAAAACTGCCGGTGCTCCAGCCGATATCCCACAGGTAGGCGAAGCCTTCGGCCTCCCAGCCATCCACCAGGGCCTGAAATTCCGGGGATTCGGCTGTAAAAAATTGTGCGCCGTGATCAGCTGCGCCCTGGCCGATCCGCCGGGTTGCCATACGGCCACCCACGCGTTTCCTTTTATCCAGCAGCAACAGGTCCACACCAGCCGCGTGCAATTCCCTGGCTGCTGCAATCCCGGCCAGACCGGCTCCGATGACAAGTACTTCGTACTTTTTTATAGCCATTATCGTTGCTTCCTTGCAGAGTCGTAGATGGACTGCCCAAACCCCTACAGCAACCGCAAAATTTCTTCTACCCAGCCCAGTAGACGTAGCCGGATAGCGGCAATACGTTCCAGATTGGGGGGCTGAATGGGCGTGCGTGTGTTCTGGTCGCCCACAAAGAGACCCCGGTTGATCTCCACCATCAGCCCCACATAATTGCTGCCGATAGCCTGCTGATAGGCTCTGTCGCAATAGCGGCGCAGAATATAGCCACCCACAAAGGGCTGGTTCAGGGCAACTACCGGGGCCGGTCGCTCCGGGTCTGGCTGCAACAGGACGAGATCGCCGAACAGTTTCTCGGCAATGGCCCCAGCCTGGCGCACAAAATCTGGAGGGGCCGTGAGCGCACCATTTTTCGTCACGGCTTCGCCTTTTGCGTCGCCAAAGTTGGCAATGCAAATCAACGGGCGCACCTGGCCGGGGTCTCCATAGGCGCTGGGGCCGTGTTGCGCCATATTATGACAGTCCAAAAAGAGACGCACATCCGCCGCGTGACCAGTCAACGCCCTGTCCAGATTGCTATGAAAGGGCCCCCATTCCTCATCCAGCAGGCGCACCTGCTCCTGGGGGCTGAGGGGCGTAGAATAGATGGGATCGCCGTAGCTGGTGTGGCTCTTCACCGCGCCGTCCGGGTTGTCCAGGGAATCCGGGGGGCGGTTGGCGTCGATCAGCACCCGGGCAATGGGCATCGTTGCCACGTCCAGGACCTGGGCGGGCCGGGCCAGGGAAGGGTGGGCAAAGTCGAAAATCTGGTCATTCCAGAGATCGCATTCGTTATAAATGGTTACGTCGTCGATGGCGAGACGGTCCGCCACCAGCGCCGGAACCGCCAGCCCTGGGTGGGGAAGACTCTGCACAACGGGAAGTTGCGTTTGCATATAATTTACCCCAAAATCACCGGCTCTTCGGGAAAGCGGATCAGGCTGGGCTGTTCGCTTTGGGCCAGGGCCACCACAATCGTCAGGGGGCCAAGCCGCCCCCAGAACATTGTAAACGCAATCAGGAATCGCCCCCAATTGTCCAGACTGGATGTAAAATTGAGCGAATAGCCCGTGTTGGAAAAGGCACTTACCACCTCAAAGCCTTCGACAAAGATAGCGCCTTCGCCAGCAAGCGAGAGAATCAGCGTGACGCCGGTCACCAGCAGGGTGCTGACCGTCATAATAGCCACGGCCTTTAGAATTGTCTCCACCGGGACAGTGCGGTCAAAGGCCACAGAAGCCGTGCGTCCTTTGGCCGTGGCAATCACCGATACCAGCAGCACACCTACCGCGCTGGTCGAGACACCGCCGGCCATACTGGCCGGCGCGCCCCCAATAAACATCCAAATCAGAAGCACTGTCTGGGTCGCATCGCTCAATTGGTCCAGGGGTAGAATCGTCAGCCCAGCCGTGCGGGCACTGACGATTGTGAAGAGACTGACCGCCAGCTTTTCAAAAAAGGGCAGATGGCTGAGCACATCCGTATAGATGGCGCTGTCCAGCATCATCAGAAGGGTGCCAACGGCGGTCAAGGCCAGAGTCAGGGCAAGGGTGATGCGGGTGTTGAGACCCAGCGTGCGCTGGATGGGATAGGACGACAGATCGTACAGCACTGTTACGCCAAAGCCGCCCAGCAGAATCAAAGTGCCCATCACAGCCAGGGTTGTATAGTCCGAGCCATAGCCAAAGAGGATGCCCCGCTCTGTGCCGGAAAAGAGATCGAAGCCAGCGTTGCAATAACTGCTGACCGCGTGGAAAATCGCCAGCCAGAGCGCTTCTCCATCCGGGATGGTGGCGCGCCAACGCAGCCAGAGCAGGAGCGCACCCACGGCCTCGATGGAGAGGGTAATCCCCAACACATACAGGGCCAACCGCCCCACACCGGCGGCTCTCTCTGCGCCTAGGGATTGCTGAATGACAAAACGCTCGTTGAGGGTTACCCGGCGGCCAATCAGACGCAGGAGCAGTACGCTGAAGGCGATGAAACCCACACCGCCCACCTGAAGCAAAATCAGAATAATCACCTGGCCGAAAGGGCTGAAGTCGATGGCTGTGACACGCACGCCCAGGCCGGTTACAGTAATTGCGCTGGTAGCCGTAAAGAAAGCGTCCATCCAACCGATAGGATACTGATGGCTGGCTGACGCTACTGGCAATTTGAGCAACAGCGTGCCAATGGCTATCAGCAAAGCAAAGCCGAGAATCAGAACCTGGGGTGTCTGCAATTTTTGGGCCGAACGTCTGTTCGGGGGCTGGGCAGGCGTCCAGTCGGTGGGGGAGGTGGGGGGAGAGGTAGCGGGTCCAGCGCCCAGGGGCAGACGGATCAGGTAGTCGGCAGAGGATTGTTCGGAAGTGGGTTGGGTGGTGCGGTCGCTGTGGGACATAGCCTCTCTGCGCAGGAACGAAATTCATAGCAAAACAGCAGTTGATTATCCTACGCGATGGCAGCCCCGTCAAACTTTGGGGGAGTGGCGGGGGGATTCGGGCATTCGATGCCACCCTCAGCGTATTTTACTTTGTATAATTTCCATTATACCGAGTAAAAATATACACAGGGCTGATAAGCCGCGCAGAGCCTCCCCCCTAGTGAACGTCCGGCGTCCAGAGTCCGGCGTCCGGCGTCCAGAGTCCGGCGTCCGGCGTCGCATTTTCGGCGTTATCCGGTGTCCGCCGGTTGTGTGGACTGACACGCGCATAGCAGCGACGGTGACCCTGTGCTACTACTTGCTGCCTCCTCACATTTGGTCCTCCTCCCGGATTCGGGTAGTCTATTATGCGGCTGATCTTTCCCCCCCGTCTACAAGGAGTGTGCGATGATTCTCTATCTGATCCGTCACGGCCAATCGGCCAACAATCTGCTGGGCGAGCAGGTGACCAGCGCTGATGGAACTTTTAATAATGCGGCCTATGAAACGTATATGTCCACACGGGTTGCAGACCCGGCGTTGACACCGGTTGGCGAGGAACAGGCCCAGCAATTGGCGAAATTTCTATGCGAAGCCCGCCCCAAACACCGATCCTCTTACGATGACCCGCCAGAGGACGAACTGCGGGGCACAGAAGTCATCAATCGGCTGGGTATCAGCCGCATCTTTTGCAGCCCTATGCTGCGCACAATGCAGACAGCCCAGCCCGCAGCCCAGGCGTTGGGTATCAATCCCGAACTCTGGGTGGATGTACACGAGCACGGCGGCATCTTTGATAACCAGAGCGCGGACAGATCCCCGGTTGGCCGCCCCGGGATGACCCGCTCCCAGATCGAAACCCGCTTTCCCGGCTATGTGATTGGCAATGCGGTGGGCGAGGCGGGCTGGTGGAGCGGCGGCGAGGAGGACCGCCCCACCTGTGATGGCCGGGCCATCCGGGTGGCCGCCCGTCTGCAAGAGATGGCGGGTGAATTGGGCGATCAGCGGATCGCCATTGTCACCCACGGAACTTTTATGGACAGTCTGGTCAGTACGATTGTGGGCCGTCTGCCCGGCCACGGCTTTCATTTCAGCCACTACAATACGGGGATTACACGCATTGACTATACCCAATCCTGGCGGGACAAGACCCCCCTGCTCCTGATTCGCTATACGAATCGTGTAGATCATTTGCTGCCGGAGCTTATTACATAAGACGTGAAGATGTGAAACGTGAAGACGTGAAGACGTGAAGCGTGAAGATGTGAAGCGTGAAGATGTGAAGCGTGAAGACGTGAAACGTGAAGACGTGAAACGTGAAGACGTGAAACGTGAAGACGTGAAACGTGAAGACGTGAAACGTGAAGACGTGAAGCGTGAAGACGTGAAGCGTGAAGACGTGAAGCGTGAAGACGTGAGATCGCGTGACGGCACCTCACGTTTCACGTCTTCACGTTTCAGTTGATTGACCGATTGAGCCACCCCACCCTACCCCTCCCCATTCCAGGGAGGTTGGGTGGGGGTGAGCAGTGACCCATTTTCTTTGAGGAGACCCAATGACCAACCCCAAGCCGACGATTGTAGCCAGCGACCTGGAAGGTGTGCTGGTGCCTGAAATCTGGATTGCTGTTGCCGAGGAGACCGGCATCGAGCAGTTGCGCTTGACCACCAGAGAAATTTCTGATTATGACCAGCTGATGAAGATGCGTATTGGCATTCTGCGCCAACACAACCTGGGCCTGCCCGATATCCAGCGGGTGATTGCCGGTCTGCGCCCCCTGCCCGGCGCGGCCGAGTTTGTCGCCTGGGTGCGGGAGCGCAGCCAGTTTGTCATCATTTCCGATACATTTTACGAATTCGCCGCGCCGCTGATGGCCCAGATGGGGTTCCCCACCATCTTTTGCCATTCCCTGATTACCGACAGCCGCGGAATGATTACCGGCTATCAGATGCGCCTGGACCACCCCAAACGGCGCAGCGTGCGCGCCCTGCAGGAGATCGGTTTTCAGGTCTTCGCTATGGGCGATTCCTACAACGATATCGCTATGCTGGAAGTAGCCGATCACGCGATGCTCTTTGCCCCCCCGGACAATGTGGTGGCCGACTATCCCCATTTCGCCATTGCCCGCAGCCATGACGAGATACGCCGCTTTCTGGAAGAAGTACTCTTTCCCGGCGCACTGGTAGCTGCATAGACGGACCTGCCTGACTTTGGACTGGCGACTGCGGACTCTGTTAACGCCGTTTAGATGAATTGCAAAGCTCCATTTACCCCCGCCTTTAGCCTGACCGTAGACAATGACACGGGTCAGAACCCGCATTTTGTGGCCGCGCTATCTTGAACCCCACCCCCCTTCTGTGCTACGGTTATAGAGTTACAGAAATCAAGCCCTATGCACCGTAAGGAAATTGATGTGTCTGATTCTTTGAATTCATCCCCAGGCAATGAGCGTGACCGCTGGCGTCAGATTGTGCTGATTTCGGGCACAATTCTGGCTATCTCCTATCCCCTGCTCGCCCTCTCTACCGGTGTGCGTGCGCTCTACCAGCTCTTTTCGATTGGCGGATTGGGGCCGGCCCTGAGCGGTGTGGCCGCGCTCTGCTATCTGACGGCTGCCATCGGTTTTGCCAAACGGGCCGCCTGGGCCTGGCGGCTTTCCCTTCTTGTGCTCGGTTTTGAAACGGCAATGACCCTTCTGATCGGCAGCCTCAGCTTTGTCTACCCGGAGCTGATTGGGCGCACAGTCTGGCGTCATTTTGGCGCGGATTATGGCTACTTTCCCCTCTTCCAGCCGATCATCGGGCTGATCTGGCTGGTCTGGCCCGAAACCCGCCGGGCCTATGGGTTGTTGAGGCAAGCAACCCAATGACGACGGACAGGGAATAGACCCATGCGTCTGCCGCTCAAAATTTTCAGCCTCGTTGTCGCCCTGGCAATGCTTCTGCCCCTGGCCTATCTGCTGGTGCGGGCAGGCAGCGTTGGGCTGGACAAAGCCGTCGATCTGATTCTGCGCGCCCGCACCCTGCAAGTGATCGGCAACAGCGCGCTCCTGGCGGCGGCGGTGGCCCTGGCCTCCCTGCTCATCTCCCTGCCCTTGGCCTGGCTGACTGTGCGCACAGACCTGCCCTGGCGTCAGGGCTGGACAGTGCTGGCGGCCATGCCCCTGGTGATCCCTTCCTATGTGGGTGGTTTTGCCCTGGTAGCGATGATGGGACCCCGGGGGATGGTGCAGGAGTTTCTGGCCCCTTTGGGGGTGGAACGGCTGCCCTCTATCTATGGCTTTCCCGGCGCGCTCTGGGCCTTGACCCTCTTTACCTACCCCTATCTCTACCTGAGCGTGCGCTCGGGTCTGCAAAATCTGGACCCGGCGATTGAGGAGGCGGCCCGCTCTCTGGGCTACGGCCCAGTGCAAACTTTCCTGCGGGTGACATTGCCCAATCTGCGCCCATCCATCGCCGCGGGTTCCCTGCTGGTACTGCTCTACACCCTCAGCGATTTTGGCGCGGTCTCCCTGCTGCGCTACAACAGCTTCACCCGGGCCATTTATGTCCAATACCTGAGCAGCTTTGACCGCAGCCTGGCCTCTCTGCTCTCTCTGATTCTGGTGTTGATGACTGTGCTGCTGCTGCTGGCCGAGCGCCGCTCCCGGGGGCGTATCCGCTACTACCGCAGCAGTGCCGGGGTCATACGCCGCAACCCCCCATTGGCCCTGGGGCGCTGGCGCTGGCCCGCCCTGCTCCTCTGCCTGGGAATTGTGACGGCTGCCCTGCTGCTGCCCGCAGGGGTGGTGGTCTTCTGGCTGCTACGGGGGCTGGCCGCGGGGGATTCGTTGCAGCCCGTGTGGCAGGCCGCGCTCAACAGCCTCTATGTGGCCGGGCTGGCCGCGGGGACTGCCGTACTGCTGGGCGTGCCCGTGGCCTATTTCAGCACCCGCTATCCCTCTCGGCTGGCTTCGCTGATCTATCAGTCGGTCTATGTGGGCTATGGACTGCCCGGCATTGTCATCGCCCTGAGTCTGGTCTTCTTTGCCGCCAACTATATGCCCTGGGTCTACCAGAGCCTGGCCCTGCTCATCTTCGCCTATACCGTGCGTTTTTTGCCCCAGGCCGTGGGCAGTGTCCAAAGCACTCTGGAACAGATCAGCCCCCGGCTGGAAGAGGCGGCCCGCAGCCTGGGGCTGAACCGCTGGGCGGTGGCGCGCCGGATCATTGCCCCCCTGCTGCGCCCTGGCATTCTGACCGGCGGGGCCCTGGTCTTTTTGACGACCATCAAAGAGCTGCCGGCCACCCTGCTCCTCGGCCCCACAGGCTTCACCACCCTGGCAACCCAAATCTGGTCGGCCACCGACGAAGCCTTTTTCGCCAGGGCCGCCACCCCTGCCCTGCTGCTCCTGGTAATTTCAGCCCTGAGCATCTTTCTGATTCTGAGTCAGGAGTAGAGGATCAGCCTCTCCGGAGCATCTGATGAGTGTGAGCAATACCAACCCAGAGATCGGCGTCCGCCTGACGGATGTAGCCAAGCATTTTGGCGGTGTGGGCGCGGCCAACGCCGTCTCCTTTTCCCTGGCTACCGGCCATCTGCTGGCCCTGCTGGGGCCGAGCGGCTGTGGCAAGACTACTACCCTGCGTCTCATCGCCGGGTTTGAAAGTGTAGACGCCGGCACTATCGAAATCGGGGGGCAGCCCGTGGCGGGGCCGGGGCTGCACCGGCCGCCGGAAAAGCGCCGGGTGGGGATGGTCTTTCAGGAATACGCCCTCTTCCCCCATGTCAACGTCTGGCAGAATATCAGCTTTGGTCTGGGAAAGCTGGGGGCAGAAGCGCGCCGTAGCCGGGTGGGTGATGTGCTGGCGCTGGTGGGGCTGACAGGGCTGGGCGAGCGGATGCCCCACGAATTGAGCGGCGGTCAGCAGCAGCGGGTGGCTTTGGCCCGTGCCCTGGCCCCCCAGCCAGACCTGATTCTGCTGGACGAGCCGTTCAGCAATCTGGACGCGGGGCTGCGGGTGCGGGTGCGGGCGGAGGTGCGGGCGATTCTGAAGCAGGCCGGGGCCACGGCCATCTTTGTCACCCACGATCAGGAGGAGGCGTTGAGTCTGGTGGACGAGGTGGCGGTGATGCTGGCGGGGCGGGTACACCAGCTAGCGTCGCCCCAGAAGCTCTACCGCCAGCCCATCAGTCGGGAGGTAGCCACATTTATCGGCGACGCTAATTTTGTGCCCGGTTTTGGCTATGGACGCCACATCGAGTCCCTCTTGGGCAATCTGGAGAGTCAGGTGCCCGTGGAAGGGCCGGTAGATGTGCTAATTCGCCCGGAGAATGTGGAGATCAGCCCGGCCCCGTCAGAAATTAACGCCCACCGGGTGCGCCAGCAACTCTTCTTCGGCCACGACCAGTTGGTCTCGGTGCAGCTCTCCAGCGGCGAAACAATCGATGTGCGGCTGGGGCCAGCCTACACCTTTGCCGTCAACCAGCCGGTCACTGTGCGTGTGCGGGGGCCGGTGATGGCGTACAGGATTAACGAGACCCAGCGGGTGGGATGAATCAAAGAAGCATCCGGCTTGTGGAAGCCGGATGCTTCTGCCTGGAGTCGTTGCATTAGAAACAGCAGGTCTATTTGCTGCCCACACCAATTCCGCCCTTGCCTTCCTTCTTTTCCCGCTTGGCCGCCTTCTTCTCCTTCATCGTCATCAGCGGCTTCTTCTTGTCGTTCTTCTGCGGCTTCTGTTCCTTACCCATTGTCTTTGCCTCCTTGTGGATTCTCGCTGTGAGATCTGCCAACACCGATTTCGCTTATCCCAAACGCCAAAGACCAACTGTCCGGGATAGGGGTAGTATACCACGGGGCTATTCCAAGCAAAAACGCGCTATCTTTGACAAAAAAGGGCTGCAAAGTGGAAGAGTCTCGAAACAAAAAAATCCCCGTGAGGGGGCTGTGAATGGACAACACCCACCGGGGAAAGTTTCCCCAGAGAGGTAGTCAACGCTCCGTAGTCAGCACTGCATCCAGGAGTTCGCTTGTAGGACATCCCTTAAGCAGAAAGGCGTCGGCACCCGCCAGCAGAACCGCGGCACGATCGGTTGCATACATCGTAAGTACCACAATTCTGACCGTGGGCCAGCGGTGTTTGATCGTCCGAATTGCAACCAAACCATCCAGCTTCGACCCGGAAACGAATAGGTTATGACCGGAGCTGTGGGTTGGCAGGTCCAACACAACCACATCCGGATGGAGTGCCTGCACCTGCTCCACCACCTGCAGGCCATCGTCGGCTTCGCCAACGATCACGATTGGGGGATCTGCATGGCCAGAAGAGCCCCAATACAAGGCGGTGAGCAATGCTTCCAGGCTCTGCCGGACGCGTGGTTGACCGTCCGCGATCAGCAAACGTACACGGTTCACGCTATTGTCGGAACTCACCATCTTCTTTTCTGTGGTCTGGCACATCGACTTGTCCCGAGGAGCATGTGTCACGCGATTGGTGAGTTTTTGATAAGGCGGTTGCAGACAAAAATACTCCACGATCCCGCACGATTTTCTTGAATGGCCCAAGTCAATTTACTCCGTACCGGCGAGGAACTAACGCTGGTGTGTTAGTACGATCTGCCAACCAGTTGAAATGTGAGGTGTCGTCACCTACTCTCACGTTTCACATCTTCACGTTTCCCCACGCAAATCGTGGCTCCGCCACCTTACGAACCACCATCCGGGCTTGCGTTGATAGCCGGGGTGTCAGGTTCATTCAGCCCTTGTTTAGAAGATGCGGTTTTGGTCGGTCGTTTGTATAGGGATCGTCTGTTGACATAGACGTTTTGCATATAACGCTCACTGCCCAACTTCTCCTCCAGATCGGATACACGCATCAACCACAATCGTTGGAAATGGACAAATAAATTGCACTGACGGGCGAGGACAACCGCGATTTTAGTGATATCGTGATGCTCTCCGGCGTTCCAGTGTTGGACAATTTTCTCTTTGTCCACGTCGGCGAGAAGACGTTCGTGCTGCTCCTTTGGCTTGAGCTTCTTCATAGATCCCATCTTTTCTGACTTATGAAAACGTGGATGATGATCTGCTTTCTGAAGGGCCTGCAGATTACCATCCACGTTTCTTAAAATCCGGTTCGATCTGTGCAATTCAGCCACCCCGTCATCCGCGTTCTATCTCTTGCCTCATCCCACAGCCTGCCAGGGAGGGAAGTGGATCGACTCCTCCCCCACAGTGGGGGAGGTTGGGTGGGGGTGAGCAGTTACCAACTTTCTTGGAATTACTCAAGCGCCTGTGCCTGCTGTATCAGCAACTTTGCACAGGCATCTGCCACCTTTGTGTCTGGCTTCTCGTCCCCAGAGATAGTGGCCCAGCCCTGATCACGCACAAACTGAATTTGCTGGTAAGAAGTCAGCTTGTTCAGCTCACCCAGTTTCGCAACCTTTTCTGGGTCCTGGTCATATTGGGCCACACAGATGGGCACCAATCGCTGAACGATGGCATCCTTGACCATTGTATCAGCCATTTTCTGGGCGCTACCGCTGGACATCCACCCGCCCCAATTGAAGCCGACAATCATCGTCAGAATAGCAGTGACCACACAGGCCCAGACGAGATGCGACTTGGTCGGCTGGGCATCCTTCCATCGTTGTGCAAAACCTGGCTTGCTCTCTGCGGTTTTCATTGGTTTCACCTTTTCCGATTCCACAGGCGCTCTCTTGCGCGAATCATTCGCTGGTCGGAATTCATCCTTCACCTGTTCTCCCATAGCGCTCTCTCCTCGTTCTGTTCATTGAATTGCCCGACCTATTTGTCGGCAAGATTCAGGCCGCCGCCCTTGCTCTCCTTCTTTTCCCGCTTGGCCAGCCTCTTCTCCTTCATCGTCTTGGCTGCCTTCGTCTTGTCGTTCTTGCCGGGCTTCTGATCTTTCGCCATTCGCTTCTCTCCTTACCGGTTATTGAATCGCTTGCGACTCGCATAGGGCAAACTGCTATCTACCACACAATCACTGCTGGGTATAGGGTTTGCGCTCCGCTTCTTTCTTGCGTCGCAGATATTTTCGAAATCCCTTAGACAGCTTTTTTGTCGCGGGTTTGGGTGTCTTCGGCGTGGAAACGGGTGTTGTCTGCGGTGTCTCGTCGTCTGCCATTGCGCTCTTCTCCTATTTGTCCACCTAACGAACGGGGGGTAGTGGCTGATTCGGATGCTTGCTGCATCCCGTGTCCCCAGTATAGCCCCAATCGATGAGCCTGTCGTCAGCGCAAACGATAGAACTTTGCAAAACAAATGGACCACCCTTCAAGGCGATCCGTTCGCATTTGTCGTACGATATTTGGTGTAGGAGTTGAGAATTGCCAGTTCGCTTTCCATAGGTGCAGCCACAACCCCAGGGCAAACGATAGATTTTATAAAGGCAAAGGGGCCGTCTTTGGGGGTGGCCCGTTTGCTTTTGTCATACATTATTTGATGCGGCCCACGGCTCGGCGCAGGCAAGCGTTGTAAAATTAGCTACTGGCCTTGCGCTTGACTTCCGCCACGGCGTCCTGGATCTGGCGCTTGGCCTCCCGGGCCGCATCGTCGGCCGAATTCTTCAAATCGCGGGCAGCATCTTCGGCGGCTCGTTTGATGTCCCGCGCGGCGTCCTCGGCTTTGTTCTTGGCATCCTGCTTCTTGTCCCACTCATTCTGGACTGTGTTCTTGGCGTCCTGTGCCGCATCCTTGACCGCATTCTTCACGTCATGAGCGGCATCTTTGACCGTATTCTTCGCATCGTGCGCGGCATCCTTGAGCTTCTGTTCGGTGTTCGACATACGTTCCTCCTGGTGGATAAAAAACGAAAAAGATGGATAGACCTGAATTATAGGCTGTCAATACGGCTGGATGTGCTGCTATATGTGCCGTTGCGGGTGTTGCCCATTGTGAACGCCACCAGCTTGACAAGCAGCCCAGCCAGCAAAACATAGACAACAATGGCGATCAGCGCGGGCGCAATGCGAAAAATACGGTTGCGAAGATAGTTGACAATAGGAGTCAAATGAAAGACCCTTGCATAGAAGAAACAGCAACGAATTCATAAAAGCA
>JAANMX010000853.1_pt1 | contig 38030 bp, 25 predicted proteins | sample 7279681 | NCBI WGS metagenome assembly JAANMX01 (sample SAMN14094542, study PRJNA606508) | bioreactor metagenome | isolation source: A lab-scale SPAN reactor treating ammonium-rich wastewater day 351 | place: Ireland: Galway | collected 2018-01-01 | reverse complement strand
GGGTCTCATGCTGCGCTATCAGGGCATATCTCCCGGCGACCGTTCCGAGAGTATGCCCAGCGCTTTTTTTAAGATGTCACGCTGCCTCCGCAAAAGGTCATTTTCTTTTTGAAGATTCTTCATCTTGTCCGCCAAGGCTTTGGCGGTGGCGGGATCTTCTTCGTGGCTATTTCCTGCTTCCTGTCTGGCCCAGTAGGTATTCCTCCACTCACGCAATGTGGAGGGATGGATTCCCAGGTCTTCAGCAATCTCTTTCAACTGTTTTCCACTGGTCAGCAAGAGCCGTACAGCCTCCTCTTTGAACCCCTGATCGTATTTTCTGACTGCCATTTTTCTTCCTCCTTTTCTCTACCTTATCATGTTCCCTCCTGTGTCCACTTTTTCGGGGCAAGTCCACCCTTCATCCCCGGCTCACTCCCCCACATCCCCGGCCCGATCGAGAATCCACTCGCCCTTCTGTCATTCCCAACACCCCTGCCGTCATTCCCACTCGCCCTTCTGTCATTCCCACGAAAGTGGGAATCCAGAAAATTGCTCGGACGCCAGGGATCCCCGCTTTCGCGAGGATGACGAATATGAAGAGCGAGGAGGGCGAATAAGGGGTGCGGGGATGACGAACAGGGAGCGGCAATGGAAGTAGCTATTCCGGTGCCAGCGCGGCCCGCCAGGACTTCAGATAACTTCGGGCAAGCTGCGGCAAACTGAAAAAGATCGGGATCTCCCTGGCGAAACCAAAATCTTTGATCCTCAAATCCTCGAGCGGATCTCCCAGCAAGTTTATTTTTTCCGGATCCCAGACCCCGGCTCCCATCTTCCGCGCCGCATTCTGGGTGCACAACGATAACGGGGGGCAGCCAGCCACCTCGCAGCAGATCGAGTCCACCGCCACCGGATCCACCCCGGCGGCAATCACCCCGATATCCCTTGCGGTCCCGCGCACCGGCCCCTGGCCTTCCATTCCGGTAATCCCATCGACCAGGTTGAGGCGCGGCGCGAGAATCAAGGCATTGGCCACCAGCATATTCGAAAACCACTCACGGTCTCCGCCGCTGGCGAAATGACGGCAGGCTTTGCGTTTCCCAGGGACACATCCATACAGGTTCTTGACCGCGAAGGAAAAAGTCGCCTGGCGGTGCGCCTTGAATTTTGGCAGGTTGATGATTCCATCGGCCTGAATGGCTGTCGCAGCGACAGGAAGGCGATGAATTTTTCCATCGATCCGAATCTCGCGGCTGATGCTCCCGCGCATCTCACAAATTTCGATCCCCTCCCGCTCCGCTTTTTGAAACAGCCCGATCCGTCGGGCCACCTGGCGTGCAGAACCAAAGGCCGGGCTGTCTGAAATGAATGGCACTGCTCCACACTCGCGCACCAGCCTGGCCACTTCGATCACAAAATCCACATCGGTGCAGGCCGGGCGGTCTCCAGAGGGAGTTGTTACCAGATTCGGCTTGAGCAGAATCCGTTCATTCGGTCGGACAAAAGCCCTCATTCCTCCCAATGGTTCCAGGCATTCCCTCAGGCTTTGAGAAAGGATCTCCGGCTGGTAGCTTTCGCATTTTTTAAGAGAGACCGAGGCTGTCTTTGGCATATTCATCAGGCTTCAGTTTAATCCCATTTCCGCCTGAGGGTAATTGTTTCGTGGATCGCTGATCGGCCATTCCTCTTTTTGAATGACAGCGAATTAACCGTTTTTCACCGGGATCTGGATCTGGACTGGAACCCCAGCCGGCAGTTGCCGTGGCTGATAATGGTCGGGATCTTCTATGAAGCGCCGAATCTCTTCGAGGATCGCAGAAACATCCAGGCCCAGGGAGGCGGCTCCGGCTGCCAGAGTCTCCTGTTCGCCTGAAGCGGAACTCGAACAACCGCCTTTGTGCAAAACCGCCAGCACCTCTTTCATCCGGGGGTGCAGCGCAAGAAGGTCGGCGATCCGCATATCCTGTGTGACCTCGATCTGTCCTGCCTGGCGGCGGAGCTCAAAATCAAGGCGGCGGATGTGTTTTCGCATCTCTTCCATCATGGAACGAGTTTCCGCGCCCCAGCTGTACAGCCGGTCGTTGAGTGTCTCCAGGCGCTGGCGGATGGCCTTCATTTTCTGCCACAGGAGGAAACAGGCTCCTCCCAGGCCCATGACCAGGATGGCCAGCAGAGTGGTTGTCAATGTCATCAGTTCCCCGGCTCGCAGAGTTTTTCAGCAGATTGTCAGATCCGCAGGAAGATCTTCTTCCGATACATCCACAGGCACATCAGCCACAGAACCACCAGAACAGACACATTCTTTTCCACCGGCCCCCAGAACCCATCAAAAAGATCCGCTCCGAGGTGTGTCTGCAGTGTCTGAACAAGCCAGTCTTCAGCCAGATGGGCCATGACATACATGGCGATCGAGTTCATTCCGACCACAATCAGCGGGTATGTCCACTGTTTGTATCCTTTCAAATCCACGATTCCATAAAAACACCCGAGAAGCAGCAAGGCCCATCCCCCACTGAACAGGACCCAGGAGGGTGTCCAGATCCTTTTGACAATCGGGCAGCAGGTCTGGCCGGCCACCCACCCCAGCCCCAGGCTGAGAATTCCTCCGAGCAGCAGATTCCGGCACTTTGCCCACCCATCGGGGCTTCCACGAAGCCATTCCCCCGCCATGAGGCCTATCAGGGCAGTTCCCATCGAAGGGATGAAACTCAGGGTCTGATACCCACCCCCATTGAACCGCCAGGGTTCCGGCCACGGAAACAGGTTCAGAAACCAGACATCAAAAGCCGCCGCACAGTTTGTATTCTTGTTCCAGTGGGCAAAAAACCCTGAATAAGGCCCAAAGTCCGGTGCGACACCAGCCGCGGCGAAGTCAAAGTCTTTTCCCGGGAGCGGATAGAGCACAAATGCCAGCCAGTAGAAAATCAGAATCCCCCACAAGGCTGCCATTTGAAGCCTGAATCCCTTTCCGATAAAGAAATAGACAAAGGCATACCCCAGCCCGATCTGGGTCAGGACATCTTCGAAGGTAAAGCGGGTCTGCGGACTTCCATTGGATCGAAGGAAAATCCCCAGCAGAACCAGAGCCAGTGCCCTGTATAAGACATGGCTCCATATCATTTTCTTCGAAAGCCCTTTGGCCAGGCGGCTGGCATAGGAATAGGGCATCGCCACCCCGACCATGAACATGAATGAGGGCTGGATCAGGTCCCAGAAAGAGCACCCCTCCCAGCTCACATGGCTCAGCTGGTAGTCGATTCTCTCCCACCAGAGGTTATCAGGGAACTTTTCAGCTATCTGTGTCAGGCCAAAGCCACCTGACACCATGGCCAGCATGACAAACCCCCGATAAGCATCCAGCGATATCAACCGCTGGGATTTTTCAGAACCCGGTGCGACCTGGCTGGACGGGTGGGTCATGGCAAGGCTCTCCTTCAGCGAAACAGATCGATTGGACTCCAGCCGGTGACCAGCTGAATTCCAGTCAGGAACAGAATGCCATACACCAGAGGATTGAACAGCCTTTCACTGGTGATGCGGTTCAACCAGACTCCCAATCCCACCCCGAAGGGCACCAGGGGCATCAGGGCAAAGCTCAGCAGCAGGTTCTCATTCGGAAACAGGCCCAGCCACCAGTATGGCAGCAGCTTGGCAGCATTGACCAGCGCAAAAAACCAGACCGTCGTCCCGACAAACAGCTGGCGGTCCAAATGCTGAGGCAGCAGATACATGGTGACCGGAGGGCCGCCGGCATGGGCCAGTGTCGAAACAAAACCGGAGCAGGTCCCGAACAGCCAGCCATGCCAGCCTTTTGGATGGTAACGCTCGATTCGTTTGAAAATCCATTTTCGAAAGCACTGGTAAATGACAAACAGGAGGGAAATCCAGCCGATCATCGCTTTCAATTCTCGTTCAGCCCGCCCGGGATCGCCTGCCCAATGCAGGATGAACAGGCTTCCAAAAAGGATCCCGAGAAAGGCTCCCGGCAAAAGAGCGCGCAGGTTTTTGAGGCAGTACAGCCGACGGTAAAAATAAATCGATACGATGTCGGACCCGCACAGCAGCGGGAGAAGGATCGCCGCTGCTTTGGTCGGGCTCATCACCAGCGACAAAAGAGGGGTGGCAATCACTCCAATTCCACCCGCAAAGCCCGCTTTGGCAATTCCGATCAGGATCACGCAAATCCCGGAAACTGCCCAGGTCAATGGACTTACATCGTTCAGCATGAGATTGTGTGTAAAATATAACTCCTTGAAAACCTTATACTTAAATCATGTTTGCAGGTTTGAATAGAGGCTCCCGATGAACCGCTTTGGATGAATGAGCTTGCTTCCTCCGAAAAAGGTGTCATAGGCTATTAGCGTATGGATTATCAAAAATTGGGACACCTTCTCATCTCACGAGGCCTTCTCGCTGAGGAGGAGTGGAATGCCACACTCGAAAAAGAGCCGGTCAGCCTTGCGGTTCTTGCAGAGACATTTGTTGAATCGGGGCGGCTCCCCGAAGCGGATTGGGCTGTAGCCATCGCCGAGGCTTTCGACCTCCCTTTCCTGGCGGAAATCACCGATGTCGATCCGGATCTGCTGTCCAAGGTTCCGAGCGACCTGGCCTTCAAGCGGCTTGCCCTGCCACTGCGCCGGGATAATGGCTCGGTGGTGGTGGCGGTGACCGATCCCGAGCCGGATCAGGTCTATGAAGATTTCCGGATACTCACCGGCGCGGCTCGCATCAAGGTGGTCATCTCCACCGAGAAGCATCTGCGCCAGGCCATCCAGAAAAGCTATGGCGCGACAGTCGAACGCATGGCGGCGGATCTCAGCGGCGACAGGGAGGGTGATGGAACCACCAGCGAAACCGGCCTCGAGGTGGACCATGACATCGGCAATCTGCGCGAACTGGCTGGTGAACCCACTGTTGTCAATCTCGTCAACCTGATTCTCTTTGAGGCCATCCGGGATAAAGCCAGCGACATCCACATCGAGCCATTCGAAGCCGATCTGAAGCTTCGCTACCGCCTCGATGGAATGCTCAAGGAAATGCCTCCACCTCCCAAACACCTCCGTCTGGCCATCACTTCGCGCATCAAGATCATGGCCGGCATGAATATCGCAGAACGGTTTGTTCCCCAGGATGGCCATATCCGCCTCTCGCTGGAAGGAAGACAGATCGACCTGCGTGTCTCCTGTTGTCCGACTGTTTATGGGGAAAGCGTGGTTCTGCGCATTCTCGATAAAAGCAGCCTGATCCTCGATATCCAGGAACTCGGGATGGCGGAGGAGGATCGCAGCAAGTTCGATGAGGTCATACGACGGCCTCATGGCATCTTCCTGGTGACCGGGCCGACCGGCTCAGGGAAGACCACAACCTTATACACCGCGCTGATTCAGATTTTTTCTCCTTCACTGAAAATCATCACAGTCGAAGATCCTGTCGAGTATCACCTGCCCGGAGTCTGCCAGATCCAGGTGAACCAGAAGCGAGGCCTTACTTTCGCCACTGGTTTGCGGTCGATCATGCGCCAGGATCCGGATGTGATCATGGTGGGTGAGATCCGCGATGGTGAAACAGCCGAAATTTCGATTCGCTCCGCCCTGACCGGCCACCTGGTTTTCAGCACCCTGCACACGAATACTGCCGCAGGCGCGATTCCGCGTCTTCTCGATATGGGCATCGACCCGTTCCTGATCTCCTCATCCCTCAATGGAATTCTTGCGCAACGCCTGGTGCGGCGCATCTGCCGGGGGTGCCGGATTGAATATGAACCCAGCGCCGAAGAGAAACTGGTTTCCCGCTGGCAGCATGCCGATTCAACCAAATGCTACCGCGGCGCCGGCTGTGAAATTTGCGGAGGAACCGGATACAAAGGCCGGATCGGCATCTACGAAATCATCATCCTCAATGATGACCTGCGCGAAATGATCATCTCCCGCCCCTCAGCCAGCATGATCATGCAGGCTGCCGGGGCCAACTCCTTCCGTGAAGATGGCTGGAAAAAAGTCACCCAGGGGATCACCACGATGGAAGAGGTTTTGAGAGTCGCTGAGGAGGATTGACTCCTTCACCGGATCTCGATCTTTTCCAGCCCGGAATTGCCATGCCGATATATCAATATAAAGCTATCAACCCCGAGGGCAAGGAAACCACCGGTGCGATGGATGCCTCGGATCGCGGCGGGGCTTTGCGCCAGCTGCGCAGCCAGGGGTTAATCCCGGTTGAAGTCGGGGAGACCCTGATAGAAGCCTCCCCGCGGCGTGCTGCACGGCCCTCGCGCAAGAAGCGCAAGATTAAAACCCGTGAGCTGGTGATGTTCACCCACCAGATGAACTCGGTGCTCAAAGCCAACATCCCGCTCACCCAGGCTCTTGCAATCATATCCAGCCAGTCTGAGAGCGAAGTCCTCCGCGAGGTTCTGACAGAGGTTCGTGAAGCCATCGAAGGTGGCGCATCGATGGCCGATGCCATGCGTGAACACCCGGGTGTTTTTCCTCCTCTGTATGTCAACACTGTCCGCATGGGTGAAGAGGGGGGTGTCCTCGACCGGGTGATGGCCCAGCTGGCGGAGTTCCTTGAAGCCAATTATGCGCTCAATGCCGAGGTCCGTTCGGCCATGTATTATCCAGCCGCCATCGTCTGCATGGCGGTCCTTTCGGTCACCTTCATCCTGGTTTTCGTCATGCCCCGAATGACCAAGGTTTTCCTGGAGAGCGGCCAGATCCTCCCGCTCCCGACACGCCTTCTGATCGGAGCCGGGGATTTTCTTTCCACCCGTGGCTGGGTGATCCCGATCATCCTGGGCGGCCTTTTCGCCCTGATGAAATGGTGGCTCTCCACCGAAGACGGCCGGTATAGATGGTACCGCTTCCTGCGCGCCATGCCCGCTCTCGGCATCTTCATCAAAAAGGTAGGGGTGACACGCATCGCCCAGACCATGGCAAGCCTGCTCCAGAGTGGCGTTCCCGCGCTGGATGCCCTTCGCCTGGTGGCCGCCACTGTCGGAGATGCGGTGGTTCAACGGGCACTTTTCGAGGTATGCGACAAAGTTCAGAAAGGGCAGGGAATTTCCAAGCCCCTGGCCCAGGCCAATGTCTTTCCGATCCTGTTCACCCAGATGGTCCGTGTCGGTGAGGAATCCGGCGAGCTGGAGGCCATGTTCGCCCAGGTGGCGAATGCCTACAGCCTCGAGGTTCGCTATGCGACCAAAAATTTCATCAGCCTGATGGAGCCGATCATCATCGGAGTCATGGCGATCGTTGTGCTCTTTATCGTCATGGCCCTCGCCCTCCCGATGATGAAGATGGGGCAGCTGGCCCATTGAGGAGGCCATCCGCCATGCGGGCATTCACCCTGCTCGAATTGATGCTGGTCCTGTTCATTCTGGCCCTGATGATCGGAATGGCGGCCCCCTCTCTGCGTTCGATGAAAAAAGACCGGGACCTGGCAGCGGCTTCCCAGGTAACCGCTTCAGCCTGCAACTATGCGCGCAGCATGGCGGTCACCACCGGGCGGAGAACCCGGCTGGGGCTGGACCGTGAGGCCTCCCGCATCGATCTGATGGTCGAAGAAAACCCCATGGCGGAACCCGGGACCTATAACAAAAAGAACTGGCCGGTCGGCCTTTCCGGGACTCTTCCGAAAGGTGTTCGGATCGATCAGGTTTTCTATCCGGTCATCCGGGATGATGAAGAGGGGGATCCCTCCCAGGCACGAAAGTCATCGTCCCGTTCGAAGGATGCCGACCCGGAAGAACAGACTGAAGAAGAAGCCATGGAAGAACGGAAATCGGTTCTGGTTTATGAACCCGATGGCACCACCCAGGATACCTTCATCTACCTGACAGTGGGGGATGCCACCCCGTCTGTCGAATCCGCCAGCGGGGAATCCCGCACACAAAATGATATCTACACCATCGCCATTATTGGAGCGATCGGCACCAGTGTCATTGTCCCGCGTTACACAGAGGAAATTTTCGATGTGTATGATCCGGAATTCAAAAAATAACACGAGTCCTCCGAAACCTTATCGGAAACGGAAAGCCTTCACCCTTTTCGAAGTGGTTATGGCGATCACGATTCTTTCTGTGGCGATTTCGGGAGTGCTGGTTTCATTCAATGGGATGAATGAAGCCCACCGCCTGATCGAAAGGCGCACCGAAGCCTCCCTGCTGGCGCGCAATGTCATTGCGCGTGTTCGAAACCAGACCCTCAATCCGGAAAGTGAAGAAACAGAGGGGCAGTTCGCCGGCACCGATTACCGTTTCAAAATCGATTTCACCACCACAGACTGGGATCAGCTGTATGCGGTTTCGATCAATATCCAGTGGGGAGATGAGGAGAAGCCGGAGGGGATCAACCTCTACACGCTCCAGTATTATGAGAAAACCGAATAGATCCTCCCTGTTCTCCTGTGCCGGTTTTACCCTCCTGGAACTGGTGATTTCCATGGTGGCCACCTCTCTGATCCTGGGAGCCGCGTATACCGCCTTTTTTTCCGGCCTGACCTCCTACAGCCTGAACTCCTATCGCTCGGAGATTCGTTCGGTTCTGTCGCGCTCCCTGGGGCGCATTGTTGAAGATCTGCGTTGTGCTCAGACAGGGCATGAGGCGTTCCGGTTCCGTGTTGAAAATGATGAAATTGACCTTGAGAACCTCGATAACTTTCCGATTCCCAATGACCGTCTTCTGTTCACCGCCGCCACCTCTCAGGCTCAATGGGCAAACCGCCCGCAGAGTGACCTTTCCGAGGTGGAGTATTACATCGATCGCGATGACGAATCCCCGGCTCGATGGCTGGTGCGGCGCTCTCAATCTCCACCGGACAACAAGCCCCTCGAAGGAGGCTCGGTCCACCTCATCGGCCCGCGTGTGATCGGGATGCAGATTTACTGCTTCGATGGGTCCAAGTGGCTGGAGGAATGGGATTCATCGACCGATCTCCCCCTGGCCTTGAGGATTATCCTGTATGTCGGCCCGACCCGCGATGCATTGACCCCGAACCGTTTTGAGTCCCTCTCCACCACTGCGTGGATTGCACGTGGAATCGGGAAAGCCTCATCCTCTGACTTTGCTGAGGAAGCCCTGCCATGACCCGCTCAGACTCCGGCCGCAATGGCCTGATCCTTCTGATTGTCCTGTGGGTTATGGTGGTCCTCTCTATCCTTGGGACCAGCTACTACCACCTTTCCACCATCGAGTTTCTGACCAACCGTAATGATCTGGAAAAACTCCAGGCGGAGCTCCTGGCTGAAAGCGCCCTCTATCTGGCTTATACCGATCTGAACCTGGAATCCTCCAAAGGCAGCTTCGATCTGTCCGGTGATTGGGCCGGTGGAGGCAAACTTTTCGAGCAGGCCACTCTGGGCAAAGGGCTTTTCCAGATCTACACCGATGATGTCTATTCCGAAGAAGGCGGCACAAGGTTCGGCTTGAGAGATGAATGTTCAAAATTGAACCTGAATACAGCCACCCGGGAAATGCTTGAGAAACTTCCCAGGATGACTTCCGCCCGGGCCGCGGCGCTGATCGACTGGCGTGACACCGACAGCCAGGTGACACGTGGGGGTGGCGCTGAAGAGGATTACTACAGTGACCTGTCACCGGCTTATTCCCCGCGCAATGGCCCGCTTCTCTCTGTCGGGGAACTCCTTCAAGTGAAAGGTTTCAATCCCAGAGTGGTCCTGGGTGAAGATGCCAATCGCGATGGCATTCTCCAGCCCGCAGAAAATGATGGCGATAAGAATGATCCCCCGGATAACCAGGATGGCAAACTGGATCGAGGATTGCTCCCGTATATAACCGTGTATTCATCCGACCGCAATGTGAATGCTGCCGGGGAAAAACGGATCAACATCAACACAGCGGATGAAAACACACTCAAGCAGCGCCTGATGTCCCATATCAGCGAAGAGAAAATCCGCAAGATCATCGACCAGCGGTCAAAAACCAAATTTGAATCGGCGGTGGACCTCCTGGCTGGAGCTGAAAAGTCTCAAAAGGCCAGCTCGACCGATTCTGAAAAGAGCTCCTCGGAGGACAGTTCATCAGAAGGAAAATCCTCCAGTGGCTCACAATCCGACTCGGACAAACAATCCGACGGTGAGGATGAATCCACCGATGAAGGAGACAAAAGCTCGGATAAAGGGGCTGGCAGAAAAAAAACCGGCGGAGGGGGAAAAAACAAAAAAAAGCAGCCGGCAGCCGATGCGATTTTAACTGAAGAAGAATTTATTAAAATCTGTGATGAGATCACCACAGTTGATGATGAAAACCTGCCGGGAATGATCAACATCAATACCGCCCCGCGCGAAGTCCTGATGTGCCTGCCCGGAATGAACCGTCGAATCGCCGATGAAATACTTGAGCACCGGGGCGGGGATCTTCAGTCATTTTCATCGGCGGGAGAGCTTCTCTCGCTTGATGCGATGAATCTTGATAGATTCTCACGGATGTATCCGCTTCTGACTGTTCGATCTTCCATATTCGAGGCGCGTGCGGTGGGTTACCTCTCGGAGAGCAATGCCTATGCCTCGATTCTGGCTGTGATCGATCGAAGCGGAACCAGCCCAAAATTTCTTTATTACCGGGTGATGCGTTAATGGTCCGAAAAATTTCAGAAGCGGCAATCCGGGTTGGTGCGGATGGAGCGGAATGGCTGGTCTGGCAGTCCAGGTCAGAAGCGCTCGCTTCCGGCCGCATGACTTCTTCCTACAGCCATGCCGCTGCGCTCGATCAGTGGATTGCCCGCACTGTCCGCCTGCACATGAAGCTGAAACGCATCTGGCTCATTGCTGGCGCAGCGGAGTGCGCGCACCGACGGATTACCATCCCCGGAACCGACTTGAAGGTTATCAGCCAGGCCATCCCGCTGGCCATCGAGGAAGATTTGCCTCTGCCGCTCAGCCAGATGTACTGGACCTATCGGACCCAGGTCGATGAAACCAGCAATTCGACTATCGTCGATGTGGTCGCCACCCCCATCAGCCTCTATACCGACTGGGAAGAGGCGATTCGTGAGCGGAAAATCGACATTGCCGGAAGGATCCCGGAAGGCCCCCACCTGTGGCTCGAAATGGCAGCCATGCGCGGCTCGGATATCGATCTGCTGACTGTGTGGGGGGAACGCCGTGCAACACTCATCCGGGGCAATGAGCAGGGAATGAGCTCCCTCCTTGCCTTTGTTCGTGAACCGGGGGAACCCTGGGAGGATCTGCTGGCCGATCTGCGCAGGCCCTTCCAGTCACGGGATGAAAGTAAATCGATCCTCTCGATCTTCACCTCGAGGCGCCTTCAGAAACGAATCGAGGCTCTTCCGGACCTGCTTCCCCCCAATTCGGAAAACCTTCTGAATTCAGACAACTTTCTCAATGTGCCTGAACAGCAGCCCATTCCGGTCAGCCTGCTTGCGCTCAGGCGTTTGCGCCTGGAGGGAAGGGAACCCGGGATACTTTTTGGGGATATCGAAGCCCAGAAACCAAGGGTTGAATTCAAAAGAGTTGCCACAGGCGTGGAAATCCCCTGGCAGGCAGTGGCTGTGGTTGTAGCCCTGATGACATGCCTTTCTCTGTGGTGGGCTTCCGGGCGTGTCGGCCAGCGTTTTATGAATGACCTTCAAGTCGCCCTCGGTTCGATTCGCGATCAGCAGGGGCTTCTGGATATGGAAAAGGAAGCCCTTTCCGACCTTTCCAAAGTCCGTTCAGACTGGGGAAGTGTCTGGCTGCAACTTTCCCAGGAAATTTCACCCCAGACTACATTCAAGGATTTTTCTTTCAGCCAGGGGGCTGGAATCCGTGTGGATGGGATCACTTCCGATCAGGATGGTGTCTTCAATCTGGTGAACTTTCTTAAGAAAACAGGATATCTGGACAATGTCAGGATAATAAAAACCGAAAAATCGGATAAACAACTCTCTTTCCAGCTCTTAGCCGATTTCAAACCGGGACAGGTCTCGAAATTTCTGGTCGACCCAAGCAAAGTCCCGGTGGGGGTCGATAAGCCTCCTGCCAGCGATTCGGAACTGAAAGAAAATCCAGGTCAGGCAGAGAAACAGGCCGCCAAAGCACGGAACCGGGCTGACCGACCGCGAAAGAAACGTGAAAAGGCCAACCAGACATGACCATCCTCGGAATGGAAGTATCACAGAGAGAGACTGTTCTGCTGGGCATGACCCTCGGGGTTGCCGTCATTTTTGGCCTATATCTCCTGTCAAAATCGACTGGTGGGGCGGGAGATTCTCCGGCGGATTTCTATGCCTCACTCGATGCCTCTTCCTCCCGGTTGAATTCCAGCCTGATGGCGGTATCCAAATTGAAAAAGAATATGTATATCGGGAAGTTTTTTCTCCCCTCCACGGATGATTCCGCCCGGGTGATGACCCATATCGATAAAGTGGCGCGAGCCTCAGGGCTGAATTTCCCTGCATTGACCGCGACAGCCCCTAAAAAAGGCCGCCGCTTCCAGACAATTAACTACCGTTTTTCAAGCACCTCCAATCTGAATGCCCTGGTCAAATTTGTAGACGAAATCCAGAAGGGGGAATACCTCATCTGCCTGGAAAACTGGGATATGAAACCTGCCGAAGCCTCCGAAAATATTTCGGCGAACCTGTCCCTGAGAGCCTATTTTGCACCGGCTGAGGGAGGACGGAAATGAATAACCTTCCTCAAACCAGAGAAGCCTGGCTGGAGCTGGTCAAGGCATGGGGCTGGACAATCGCGCTGATCATTTTGGCTGTGTTCCTGATGTGGCAGGGGTTGACACTCTATCAGTCCGTGCGAAGCTGGCAGAACTTGTCGGACAGGGTACAATCGACACTCGCTGATGGGGCGGCTCAAGCACAAAATAAAAAGAATGGGAAGGTCGAGGCAGAAGGGAGAGCCATTTCTTCGACATTCTTTTACCGCCCGCAGCCTGACTACAAACTCAGCGCCATCTTCGACAACAAGGCGGTGATCAACGGGCAGGAGCTAAAGGCCGGGGATCGGGTTGGCAGCGCCCTGATCGAGAAGATCGATATTGAATCTGTAACCATCCGTGAGGATGGATCAAGCAAATCCCGGGAAATTCCGATGCACCCGGGGCCATGAGGAGTTGATTAACGGGTTAAGCCAGATCATCGCGTGAGCTTCACGCCGACCTGGAATCCTTTGCAGGCCTGATCCAGGCACGTTTCGGAGGGGCTGGGGAAACCGAAACGTGACCAGGGGGCTATGCTTCGGTCCAGCCAGCGGTTTGTTAGGGACAGCCGCGGACCAGGAATGCAGAGGGATGTATGAGGACCCATGTGCTCATTGGGGCAATAATTGCCCACACTCTTTTTGCGTCCGGACTCTGGGCGCAGATAACCGCCGCGCCCCCTGAACCTCCGGCGCCGCTGACGCTCACTCAACCGGCTGCTCCTGTGGCATCCGGTGCGAGCGGAGGAACAGCTCCAGCTGGGGAGTCGAATCCATCCACAACCCCGGCGCCTGCCGCTGAACCGGCCAAAAGCCCCCTCAACTTCAAGGATGCCGAAATGGCAGTCGTCTTGAAGTATATTTCGGACAAAACCGGGAAACCCATTATCAGCAGCGGTGGCATCGACAAAAAAGTCACCCTCATCAATCCGCGTGCTCAGACAGATGCGGAGAATCTCAAACTGCTCTACAAAATTCTGTCAACCATGGGGATTGCCGTAGTCGATACCGGCGACCTGATTATGGTCATGCCTCTGGCGGATGCACGGGAAAGCCAGATTCCGATTGTCTCCGAGAAGGAGCTGGCTCCCGGGACTGAAGAAATCATGACCTACACCCGGCGGCTTCGTTTCAGCAAGGTGAAAAGCCTGGTCGATCTCCTGAAGCCAATGGTTCGTGATGGAGATGCCCTCACCTATGATGAGGGGAGCAATTCTCTTTTCTACACAGATACACGTTCCTACGTCCAGCGCCTCTCCGAGCTGGTCGATATGGTGGACAAGGAACCCCACCAGGAGATCCAGACCCAGGCCCGTGCCATACGGAATGCCTCTGCAACAGCCTTACTGGAACCCTGCCAGCAATTCCTGAAAACCTATGCGACACTGAACGGTTCCGTGACTCCTGAAACTGTCATACGGGTCGACCCCAGCCTGAACACGCTGGTCATGCGGGGACCGGCACGGGAACTGGAAGTTCTGGGAACTGTTCTCGATCGCCTGGATTCCGGCCCAAGACGGGAACGGCCGCTCGAGACCCGGCGGCGGGCAGTGAACCATGTTAATGCACAGGAGCTGCTGAAATCCGCTGAAGCCTTCCCGCGCCGCCTGGTTCTTGTTGGAGGTACGGTCGGTGATGCACCACGAACCTCTTTGAACTACGAACCGTTAACCCGCGAAATCATCATGCGCGGCCCCGATTATGAACTGGATGCCTTGGAAGCGGTCCTCAATGAGCTCGATAAACCTGTCACGAGCCGCAGCCGGAAGGTCAACTACGCCGATCCCGATATATTCATCAAAGATGCACTGAGCCTGCTGAACCAGGACTATGCAGCCGAGGGCCGTCCCGGTTTCAGGCATTCCATAACCTGGAAGCACGACCCCTTCAATCCCTCCATGATCCTCTTCCGTGGGCCATCTGAAGAGCTCGACCGCCTGTTCCCGATCCTGGACCAGATCGATAAACCCAGCACAACTCAGAACCGCCGTTTCTTCCGGAAACCGGAAGAAATTTTCCCGGAAGCCCTGAATCTGCTGGTCGACCAGTATCACCATGATGGGATTCCCAAATTCAGGCACTCCATCACCTGGCGCAGGGATCCCCTCAATCCGATCAACATCATCATCAAAGGCCCCGCGGAGGAACTCTCCCGTCTGATGGTGATCCTGGACCAGCTCGACAAACCTCTGGTCGAAAGAACACGCCCGATTTACAGCGCCACCCCGGAGGTCTTCATTCCAGCTGCCATCGAACGAATGGTGCGTAAATTCGAAGATGAAGGGCTGAAAGACTACCGCGCTTCGATTACCTGGAAACGGGAAGAGTTCAATCCTTCCATTCTGGTCATCAAAGGCCCTCCGGCGGAACTCGACAGCCTGTTTCCCATCCTGGATCTGCTGGATAAGCCGTTGTCAGTCCAGCAGCGCATATTCAACAACCGGACACCGGAAGAAGTTTTCCCCCGTGCGCTGGATCTGCTGGTCAGGCAGTACGCCGATGAAGGCCGTCCAGGTTATATTCCTTCGGTCACATGGAAAAAGGATCCGTTGAATCCCTCGCTGGTCAATATCAAAGCTCCTGCGGAAGAATTAACCCGCCTCTCGGCGCTGCTCGAACGCCTCGACACCCCGACCACCGAGCGCATACGGCGTTTTTACGACACCGCGCCTGAGGAAGTCATTCCGGAAGCCCTTGAAATCGTTGTCCAAAAGCTGGCTGATGCCGGGCAGGCTGGATATCAACCCCTGACTGAGTGGAAAAAAGATGAACTGAATCCCAGCCAGGTGATCCTCAAAGCGCCGGCAACCGAGCTGGATCTGCTGATGCCCATCCTCGATCAGCTCGATAAGCCGATTGCTGTGCAGGATCGGCGGTTTCACACCCTGGCTCCAGCCGAGGGGTTTGCGCGCGCCCTGGAACTGGTCCTCAGGCAGTATGAGGAGGAAGGGCAACCCAACTACCGCCACTCCCTGTCCTGGAAACAGGATCCACTCGACCCTTCGATTATCCACCTGCGCGGCCCCCAGGAGGAGCTTGCACTGCTGGTGAAATATCTGGATCAGATCGACAAGCCGTTGATCGAACGCACCCGTCAGTTCTTCAACAACACCCCCGATACCCTGATCCCGGCAGCGATTGAGCGCCTCGTGGCTAAAAAAGCGGAGAATGGTTTCCCGGGCTATAAACCCACCATCACCTGGAAGCGGGAAGAATTCAACCCTTCCGTGATCATCATCAAAGGGCCTCCTGAGGAGCTTGATTTGCTCTTTCCAATTCTCGAAAACCTGGACCGCCCCCTGGTGGTCTCCAGCCGTGTCATCAGCTATGGCACCGCCGAAGAGGTGATTCCCCTGGCCAGAGAAAGGCTCAAACAGCATTTCGTGGATATCGGCCGCCCCCAGTATGAGCCGGTCACCACTTACCGGGTCGATCCGCTCAATGGGAACCTGGTGATGACAGGCCCTCAGGAGGAGATCACCGCCCTCACAACTGTTCTGAGTGAGATCGATGTTCCACGCTCCCAGACCACCAACATCACCCTTCAGGAATTTCCTCTCGGTGTTGCACAGCCAGCCGATCTGATCTCCGCCGCTTCGGAATACCTGGCACGGCGTGTCGCTCTGGAAGGAAAGAGGGGAGACAAACCGAATGTGACCTACCAGGTCAATCCCCTCACCCGCTCGATAACCCTGCGTGGCCCGGCCACCCAGCTTGCTTATGTCACCCAGATCATGAAAGCGGTCGAGCAGAATACCCGCCGTGGCCAGAAACCTCTCATTGTCTATCCCGAACAGACCACAGTCACGCAGCTCTATGCCGATCTCAGCCAGTGGATAGTCATGACTTTCCCGCCAGAATCCAGCCCAGGGATCCTTCAAATTCCCCGCCTGGATGCATTGGTGATCTCTGCCCGCCCTGAAGATGAGGCCCTGATCCGGAACTGGATTCGAATTCTCGATCAGGAAGGGGCCGAGCAGAAAGTGCTGCGCATGGTTCCGATCGAGAACTCCATCCCGACCACCATATCCAACGCCATTCGAACCCTGATTCCCTCCAGCTCCGGGATCATGTATCCCGATGACACTGCCAGCCGCATTCTGATCCGTGATACATCAGCCTCGATCGAGAAAATGGTCGGATATATCAAGGAACTGGACCAGCCGATCGAAGGCCAGGACATTATTCTCGAGGTTAAAAATCTCAAGAGCGCCAATCCTTATTATGCTTATAACGCTCTGAATGAATTTTCGACCCAGCTGGCTCAGTTCCGCGGAAAGCCGAAAACCAAGGCCCGTGTCATTTTCGAACCGACATCCTCATCGATCCTTTTCTTCGGCAAGAAGGAGGATGTCAAGGAACTCATCAGTGTGGCAGAGAAACTCGACCATGTGGCGCTGGCCGACACCAAACCCCAGATCATCCAGCTGAAAAATGCCCAGGCCACCCAGGTGTACAGCCAGCTGTCTCAGCTGCTGCCGACCATCACCAATAAACAGAATCCGCCGGTTATCATTCCGGATGCACGCTTAAACAGCCTGCTGATCGCCGCTTCACCGGGAGACGCCACACGTGTCACTGAAATCATCAAGGGGCTGGATGCCCAGGGTGGGGATGAGATTTCTCCAAAGATCATCAAACTTGAAAATGCTGAGGTATCTTACCTCTACTCAACCATTTCCCAGCTGATCACAGGCGCAGGGAAAGTCCTGCCGGATTATCGCTCCAACAGCCTCATCATTCTCGACAGCACTGCCAATGTCCAGCGATTGATGCCGTTTATCGAGCAGCTCGACAGCGCTGAGGGCACCGAGGATATGGTGCTTGAAATATTCAAGTCCGAATCGGCCTCGATTTATTACCTGTATTATACCATTACCGAATATGCCTCCCGCCTGGCCGCCAAAAAGGGGAAATCACGAACCAAATCATTGGTTCAATATGACCCCTACACCTCCAATCTGATCCTGATGGGCGACCGGAATGAGGTGAAGGAACTCATCGAACTGGCCAAGAAGCTCGACAAGGTCGCACTGGCCGATGCCAAACCAACCTTCATCTCGCTCAAAAATTCGCGAGCGGATATGCTTGCCAGCCGCCTCAGCAGCCTGCTGCCGGATCTCACCAGCCGCCAGAATCCTCCGAAGATTCTGCCTGATACCAGGTTGAACCTGCTGATTGTCGCTGCCTCACCGGATGACACCACCAAGGTTCTTGATCTTGTTAAGGCATTGGATGTGTCTGCTGTGGATACCCTTGGAAATCGCCTGGTCAAGCTGGAGAACGCCGAAGCTTCCATGATCGCTTCTTCGCTTCAGCCTCTTCTCTCCGAAGCCGGGAAGATGATTCCCGATTACCGCACCAACAGTGTCCTGATCCTTGACAGCACGGAAAGCATCAACCGTGTGCTCCCATTCATCGAGAAGTTCGACACCGCTGAAAGCCGCGAGAACCTGATTGTCAAGGTTCTCCAGATGAAAACACCGAATGTTTATGCGATCTACAATCCGCTGTCGACCTATGCCTCCCAGCTGGCGGCTGCAAAGGGAACTCAAACACGCTCCCGCCCGCAGGTGATTGTCGAACCATCCACCCAGTCGGTCATTGTGATCGGACGCTCTGCCGATGTGGATGATATCCTGCGCATGGCCGAAGAACTCGATAAACTCCAGTGGCAGGGCCAGGAGCCGGTCTTTATCAGGATCGAGAATGCCATCGCATCGACAGTGGCCAGCAGCCTCAGAATCATGATGCCCTCGATCGCCAAGGGGGGCGCTTCTGCCCAGATCGTGGCCGATGACCGCATCAATGTCCTGCTTGTGCTCGCTCAGCCCAGTGATCTCGAAAAGATCAAGGACCTAGCCGCCAAGCTGGATATCGAGGATTCAGGGGATTTGATCTCGCGGATCATTCCGCTCAAATCGGCCCCGGCTTACAGTGTTTATTCACCCCTGATGGCTCTCAAATCTCCGCGAGGGCTGGTGACTTATGATACCAACTCGAACTCACTCATTATCCGGGACACCTCCGCCTCTATGAAAATGCTGGAAGGCATTATTCATGACCTGGATACAGCCGATGCCACTTCTGAATGGGTGACCGAGGTTCGAACCCTGCGCCAGATCGATCCATCCTATCTGGTGCAGACATTGAGCCAGCTTTCCACCCAGATGTCTCTGCGCAAAGGCAAGAGCCGCCCCCAGAGTTTCGCTTATGCTGAACCCACCTCGGGTTCGATTATCCTCGTGGGGGTCACCGAGGAGCTGAAGCCGGCCATCGACCTGATCGAAAGGCTCGAGGCTGCAGGAAAGGTCGGAGGAAAACTCAGGCTCTTCTTTCTCAAATACACCCGCGCTCAGACCCTGGCCAATCAGTTGCGCCAGGTGTTCCAGTCTTACCGGCAGTCTCCGGGCGCAGCCCAGACCACAGTCATCTCCGATGTCTTTACCAACTCGATCATCGGAATCGGCTCTGAAATCGACCTCCAACGACTGGATGAGCTGATTGTCAAACTCGATATCCCCAATGCGGCCGGCCTGGAAGTCGGAATTTTCCCGCTGGATGGTGTCAGCGCCTCGCTGCTTTCTACGAACCTCGAAGCACTGTCCGGACCCCAGGGGAAATTATTCAGCGACACCACTTCCAACTCCCTGGTAGTCATCGATACCCGCGATGTGATCCAGCGAATCTCCAAGGTGGTCAGTGAGCTCAGCGAGAAAGGCGGGGGGATCACCACCCGTGTCCGAAAACTGGAATATGGTGTTTCCAGCAGCATGGTTTCACCGATCAATCAGTTCCTGCAGCTCCAGTCCAGCCGGCAGGGCCGGACAACCCCCCGTGCGGGTGTCTATGCTGAAACTTCCACCAATGCAGTTGTTATTTTCGGCCCGACCGACGAAGTGAATTCGATTGAGTCGCTCATCACGCAGCTCGATACCGAGGAACTTTCCGGGCGCACACCGAAAATCTTTACCTTGCGTTACGTCCAGGCTGTCCAGCTGGCTTCCCAGATGGCGCAGCTGATCGCATCCAGCAATCTCGGCGGTGTGCGGCCGGTCGCGGTTGCGGAACCGAACACCAACTCCCTGATTGTGGTTGCGGCTGAACGTGACATGAAACGGATCGAGGAAGTCCTCAAGCAGATTGACATCCCCGAGGCCGGCGGCCTGGAGACTCGTGTTTACCAGCTCGAACATTCCTCCGCGGACAATCTATCACGCAATCTGACTCCCCCGATTATATCGGTGCGCGGGAAAGTGTTCGCTGAACCAGGCACCAATGCGCTGGTTGTGACCGATACCCCGGAATCTCACGACCGGGTGAAGAAGTTCATCGACCAGGTCGACCTCGGACGGGGTGCGGTCATTTCCAAAGTGCGGCGCCTGGAAAATACCTCCGTGTCCACACTCACCTCTCCTCTTCAGCAGTTCATTACCCATCAGGCTCAGACCAAAGGCCTCACCCGTCCGCTTACCGAAGTAATGTCGGATCCGGTGTCGAATTCGGTGATCATTTATGGACCGACAGAAGAAGTTGAAAGCCTGCTGGGGCTGCTGGATCAGCTCGATGCGGAATCCCTGTTCGAGCGGGAGCCAAAGATCATCCCGTTGAAACGTGCCCAGGCGGCCCGCATCGCCCCGATCCTCGAGCAGCTCCTGTCGCTGGACCGTCGTGGCGCGAATGCTCCCCGCGTTGTGGCCGATTCCGAAACCAACTCCCTGATCGTCATGGCCCCGAAGGCGGATTTGCTCCGTGCTGAAGAACTCCTGGTCACATTGGACCAGACCGAGGTGGCCGGCATAGAAACCCGGGTTTTCCGGCTCAAGAATGCCGATGCCCAAGCCCTCGCCGCCAGTGTTCGCCCGGTTGTCGGTGTGCAAGCCAGGCTGTTTGCCGATGTCCCCTCGAATTCCATCGTTTTCACCGACACTCCTGCCAATATTGAGACACTGGCCAAACTCATCGAGCAGCTCGACACAGCCGGTGAAGACCTGGCCGGGATGGTCACCAGGGTGATCCCGCTCAGAAATACCAGCGCCCCCATTGTTGATAACACACTCAGCGAGTTCGCAGCCCATATCGCCCTGCGGAAAGGCCGGTCCTCACGCCCGTTGACCAGAGTCACATCGGAAACCAGCACCAATTCGGTGGTGATCATCGGGCCGACAGATGAAGTCAGCCAGCTGACAAAACTGCTGTCAGAGCTCGATAAAGATGATCTGCGTGAGAGAGAACCGCACACCTATTTCCTTCAAAATGCTCAAGCCAGCCAGGTTGCAGTGCAAATCCAGCAGGTCATGAGCCAGATCAGCATGGGGCCGAATGCCGCCCGAATTGTTCCCATTCCGGATAACAATGCTCTGCTGGTCCTGGCGAACCCTGCTGACCGGGATGTGATCGAGCGGGTTCTGAAGACTCTGGATACCCCTGAAGGTGGTTTGCAGCGTGTTCATCTCTACCGCCTCAAACACGCCGACCCCACACAATTGGTTCAGTCCCTGCGTACCACCATGAGCCAGACCGCGGCAATCGCCGCCCATCCTGAATCCAATTCGATTATCTTCGCTGACACCCAGTCGAATGTGGATCAGCTATTCAAAATCATTAAAGAACTCGACAAGGAAAGCCGTCCTGAAGACCTCGTTTCGGAGGTTATTTCTCTTCAGAATTCCAAGGCCGGGGCCATCAGCCAGCCACTCCAGACGATTATCTCTCAAATCAATGCCCAGCGCATTCGCCGCAACAAACCCCCGCTTCAATCTTTCGCCGATCCGGATGCCAACTCGGTGGTGATTGTCGGAGCAAGCGATGATGTGGCCCCCATGGCCCGGATTGTTCGTGAGCTGGATGCTGAATCGCTCTCAGAAAGAAAGCCTGAGGTGTTTTTCCTGGAGTATGCGCGTGCCTCGGATATGGCCAATGAAATCCGCCAGCTGTTTGTTGAAACCTCACGGCTGGGGGCGCCCTCGAGGGTTGTTGCGGATGAATGGGCCAATGCCCTGCTCGTGATCGCCGATCCGCGCGATATGGACTGGATTCGCCGCTTGATCAAAGAACTCGACACCCGTGAAGGGCGCAAGCGGGTGGTGGAGATCTTTGTCCTCGAGAATGCCGATGCGAGTGTCCTGTCCGAACGCCTCCAGGGGCTTTTTGTCCCCGGTTCGGGAACCGGCAGCAGATCCCGGCGCCCCAGCTACTATGATGATTATTTTGGCGGGCGCCGAAGTGAGACCCTCACTGAAGGCCAGGTGACCATCATTGCGGATCAACGCCTGAATGCCTTGATTGTGACCGCTGAGCCACAGGATATGAGCCAGGTGGCCGATCTCATCGATGCACTCGATATACAGGCCCCCAACCTCGAAGGCCCGGTGGTCTATCATATCGAAAATGGCGAGGCCGAAACCCTTGCCCAGACCCTTGAAAGCCTGTTCAGTGACACCTCCTACCAGGGTGGATACTATTATCCCGTCGAGCGTGACACCTCGATCAGCGGCCTTTCCGGAAAAGTCCGCGTCATTGCCGAACCGACCACCAACAGCATTATCGTTCTGGCATCCTCTCCCAGAGCCTTTGATGTGGTGGAAAAGATGCTCAAGGAACTCGACCGGCCATCCGTTCAGTCCGGGCGCACCAATATCATTCCAGTCAAACACGCCCTGGCCCAGGATCTCAAGAAGCTCCTCACAGACCTCTTCAAACCCGAGGATAATGCAGGCGCGGGCCGCAGGCGGTTCCTGTTCGATGATTTCTTCGGCGGCGGCATGGCCGGGGGGGCAGGGGGTGGCTCCTTCAGCAACCTGATCGGGAAGGTTCGCATCGAGGCCGATACCCGCACAAACTCCCTCCTCGTGATCACTCCCGACCTGTACCGTCCATCGGTCGAAAATCTCATTTCCGCCCTGGATGCTCCGACCTCCCAGGTCCTGCTCGAGACTCTGATTGTCGAAGTCACCCTGGGAGATGATTGCGACCAGGGCATCCAGTGGGGTGTCGATCCGACCACAGGAGAAGTTGGAAAAGTGGCCATCAGCAACCGTGAGGTCCTCACATTTGACAATGACCGATCGGATTTCTTTGACCCGAATGAATTCGGCAATAGTGTGTTCAATACCGCAGCGGAGAACCTTCAGTTCTTTTCACTTAACCAGACACAGTTCCAGGCGGTGATCAACTTCCTTCAGTCCAACCGGAACCTGAATGTTCAATCCCGTCCCGGCATCCTGACTGAAAACAACCGAAAGGCGACTGTCCGTGTTGGAACACGCACCCCGACCATTTCGAACATCACAGTGACCAACAATACCACCAGCACCGAGGTGGCTTATGAAGAGCTCGGACTCACTCTCGAGGTCACACCGCATATCAACTCCGCCACAATGGTGACACTCACTGTCAACCTCAAGGATGGTGCGATCGATCCAACCATTCCTCCGCTGGCGGGAACCGCATACACCTTCACCGATCGTGAGTTTGTCACTCAGCTCAAAGTCACAAATCACCACACAGCGATCCTTGCGGGAGTCATTTCACAGAAAGAGTCCAGCCAGGTTCACCAGGTGCCTTTCCTGCACCGGCTGCCGGTCGTTGGAAACAAGGTGTTCACCAACACGGCTCACACGACTGAAAAAGTCGAGCTGCTGACTTTCATCACCCCGTACATCCTCAACAGCCGTGCCGATGTCATCATGGCCACCGAAATGACCAAAAAGAAATCACGTTCCCCGGCTCTCCGGAACCTTGATATGGAAAATGGTGACTGGCCGGAGGTTTATGTGGATGAACACCAGAATGATCCCTGGGCTGAGGTGCCGAAGCAGGCGAGGCCGCCTCAGGTAATTCCCCAGGCTGTTCCTCAAGGGCGCTGAAAGCCCGGCAGCAGATGTGGGTGAATCGCGGGGATGGGATCAAGGGCAGATTATCCCATCCCCGCACCATCCGCCGAACATGGAAAAATCACTTTTTTCCGTTCTCCTTGTCCTGTGCCTCTGCGTGGCCTCCGCAACAGTGGAAGCAGCAGTCCAGCTCGGCTCCTCTCCTCCATCAGCCTCAGGAGAAATTGATCTCGGGCGAATCCCTAACAGGAACACCCAGGTTTTTTTACGCATCAGGAATACTGCCTGGCGGGATGCTTTCTTAAAGGATCGGAAGATCTCTCCTCAGGCCCAGGTGCTGGAGGCTCTTTTTTCCCGTTTGCGGGAGCGGAGCGGCAACCTGCTGACAAGCTGTTTCGATCCCGGTGTTCAGGACTTCATCGTTGCCCGATGGCCTTCAGAGTGGATGATGGGTGTCGAACAGCAGGTCTGGATGATCGGTTACCGGATGGAATCGCCGGAGCTCACAGAGCCATTCCAGACACACCTCGTGCTCTCCTGCTTCCCCTCGGAAAGGCTCCCGATCGAAAGGAAACTTGAAGGATTTCCTGTCAAAACACTCAGCTCTCCAACAGCACAGATCCACATCCTGCGTGGAAAAAATCATATTCTTGTTTCACCTAACCTCCAGCTGCTCAAAGATTTCCTGGCCAGCCTGGCTCAGCCACCGGATCCACCAACAGCTCTCCCGGATGCACAGATCGGATTCAATCTGGCTCTTTCAGGTTTGTCTGGCCAGCAGGAGGAGGCTTACCATGTCAGGCACTTTTTTCAGCAGCTGGGACTGGATCGCATGGAACTTGCCCTTATCAAACTTCCAGCCGGACTGGAGGTTCGTGTGGCCCTCAAAGGCCCCCAGGCTGCCAATGCCAACAGACTCCTGTTCCAGAGGGCGACCAGCCTGCTGGATTCCATTCCAGCCCGGCCGGATCTGGCGTTTGTCGCCAGCAGGCTGAACATGGCGGATGGCCAGAAATTCCCTTCCACAAATCTTCCGCTCGATCAGCCATTCGCCATTGGCATTGCCATTCCGGAAAATGAAAAAACACCGCCGGAAGACTGGTGGGTTCGTGGAGCGGTGGCGAATCCGGTGGTGCTCCCCGAGACCGCTGCAGCGCATCTCCGGTCAGCCAGTGGTGTTCAGTCTGTGAAGCCTCCACCGGGCTGGATTGTAAAAGCGGATCATGAACGCATTGAGTTCGGGACACGCCTGGATGGGCCGACTCTCCCTGATTCCGATCCACTCCGGAACCATTTTCTGGAAATCGGCAAAGAGGCATTGGCTGCCGGTGTGCTGTCTCCCCGGATTCTTGCGCTGCCGGTCGTGTGGGACATGCTGCTTGGTTCCAGACAGTCCGGCCGGGAGGAATCCCCATTTTCTCCGGGATGGGAAAAGGCGGTCGCACCGCTGGAGTTTTCCATCGCGCCGGTCAGGGATGGTTATGAACTTCGCCTGGTTTCCGCTTCTCCGCTTTCCCACCTGCTCTTTTTTACAGATCTTCTTTTTCTGCTGCAGATGGACTACTCCGGAGACTGGGACCGCCTGTCCAGCATCTGGCAGCAGCAATCCCAGAGGCCAACCGCAGGCCAGTAACATTCAGGGGCCAGGTTCTCCTGGTTCCGGCTTGTTGTTGTTGAGGCGCCAGCGCTGGTGCATCCACATCCAGGAGTGTGGAAATCTTCTCACGAACTTTTCGATTTCATCGACATACCTTTGAGTGTTGGCCTGGATATCCTGTTCGTAATCATCACTGCGTATGGTTTCGATAATCGGGCTGACTTCCACTCCAAGGTTTCCATCCGGCTTTCGGTAGGAGGCTGCGGTCACCACACTGCAACCGGTCCGGAGGGCAATCAAAGCCGCTGAGGCGACAGTCATGGCTGTATGCCCGAAAAAGCGGGTAGGAATCGAATCTTTGCGGGCGTGCTGGTCGATCAGCAGATTGACTGTCTCTCCACGCTTCAGTGCAGAGAGCACCGGACGAAGGGCATTTCGCTTGTCGATCTCAAGGATTCCATTCGCTGCACGAATTTCTGCAATCAGCCTGCCAAGCCAGGGGGGATCCTGTTTCCGTGATACCGCATGTGCTTTCACTCCAACCCATGCGAAAAATCGTCCGATCAGTTCCCAATTGCCCATGTGAGGCACAATCACCAGAACCCCTTTCCCGCGCCGATTGGCCTCGTGAAAGTTCTCACCTTTCACAAGATCCACATAATCGGTAAAACATTCACCTGCAACAGGGGAGTAGAGGAACTCGAGAAAAGTCATCATCAGGTTCTGGAAACATGCTCTGGCGATTTCGCACTTCTCCCTTTTGGAGAGTGTGTCACCATAGGCCAGATCCAGATTGGACAGCGCGATATTCCGGCGCTTTCTGGCAGCATGGTATCCGATGGTTCCCAGACATTTTCCGAATGCACGCAGATGCGAAAGCTTCATTCTGCGGACAGCCCGCACAAAAAAGCGCACAAATAAATCGGTCACTTCATGACTTCCTGAAATGATTCAACCTGAATCCGCCTCCTCCGGCCGGATCCATCCAACTCTGATATCTGCCCATCCAAGGTGTGGTATCCCAAGTGTTCGAAAAAAAAGGCGGCCCCGTCTCCTACCCCCCGTGCGCGTCTCCGGCGGCAGGCTTTTCTCCAGGCTTCTGAGGTGTCTCTTCCGGTTTCTTTATTCCAAAAACTTCCTGGAAGTCCTCGATGCGCGCTTTGACGAAAGGAATGCTCCCCACCCAGGTGCTCATCGGTGAATACCAGAAAATCGCAATCGCCGAAACCGTGATTGCAAATTTTATGGCCATGTACAACTGGGGATTTCCCTTGATCTTTTCGATTTTCTCCTGGCGGGCGCGCTTTCTTTCTTCGGCACGATATTCCGCTTCGCTGATCTTGGAAACTTTGTGTTTTTTGTACTCCAGAGCACCCAGAGTTTCGTACAGCAGGATGTTGGCCTCATGCCATTCGATCAGTGTTTTGTCGACCGCGACACTGCTGGATTTTTCAAAATCGAAAATCGAAATGGTTCGTTTCACCATCTGGAGGATATTCTGCGCCACATAGTGGTCTTTTATGATGACCGACGAAAAGTGGTCATGGCGCTGGGCTACGATCGTCTTGATCTTCTGAAACTCATCATCCGCATTGGGTGGGAGTTTCTTCTCCCGGTCGAAAGCAGCCAGCAGCAGGCGGTAATAGGTCTGCCAGATCGATATCAGCTCTTTCACCTGTTCGATATCTGCATCCAGTTTCGGGTCTTCCATCGCATGTCCTCGGTCTTTGTCCAGGTGGTGATTACAACCAGTTTTTTACCACAATCGGGACGGTGCGAGTATCCCTGTCAACCGATTCCGATGTCCCCGGCCGATGCCAGAGCTGCCCTGGGGGTCTTCTCCTGAAACCGGGTAAAATATGATAGGTTGGGATCATCATGGCCCGTCGAAATCTGCTGGCTGCCTTGATCTGCACACTCTTTCTGGCTGGCTGCAGCACCATCAGCAGCCAGATTTCGGGTCGCACCGCGACAGAGCAGTACCTGGTCACCGAGGCGATCCAGCGCGCCATCGACAATGTCCGCTGGAGCAGGCTGTCCGGCCAGCGGATCAAACTCGAAATTGTTGGAGTCCAGGAGACAGAGCACAAATTCATTCGCTCCGCCATCGAAAAGGAGCTGGCCTCCCATGGCAGCCGTGTGGTGGACACAACCCGGCAGGCCGATGTCCGGATGACAGCCATGGTCCGCGCGGTCGGCACAGACATCTGGGTCTCCAACTTTGGCATTCCCCTTCTGGTGACTGCGCACCCGGAGGTTCCCTCGAATGTGGGGGGGATATCGCTCTATAACAGCAACCTCCAGGAGGGTTACTGCCGGATGGATTTCTTCGGAACACATCCATTGACCGACCAGGTGCTCTGGCGCATCCCGGTCGTCCATGGTGACTCCTACTTCAAGACAACAACCTTTCTCGGACTCTTTGGGCCCTACAAGAGCAGCGATATCTTCCCCGAAAGGAAACTCATCCGGCCCAAAGGGTATGTCCCGATACCCCGCAAAGGGGAAGAATAAACGCTATCTGACCCACTCCGACAGGGGCGGAAGTTTCCGGATATTTTCATCCTCGAGTTTCAAACCGGCCTGGCGGGTCAGATCCTGCTCGAGCTGGCGGACAATCTCACCCCGCTTGATCCCGAGCAGCTCGTCACTGATCGCATCCCAGCATTCTTCAACTGTTTTCTGCCTGGCCGGAATCAGGCTTTCAAGCTTGATTGCCATCACCTGGCCCCGGTGGCGAAAGGTGGAAGGAAGCCACTGTCCCGCTTGCGCATGAAGCAGCTCCTGCCAGATTCCATGAGAGTATCGAATCCCCTCGAGCAGATAACCCGTCACTCCCCCTGTACGGGCCTCTTCGCCAGATGAATACTTCTGAACCACCTTTTCTTCCGATGAGCCAGCTTTAATTTCTTCCAGGGCTTTCAAGGCGGTCACTTCACTTTCGCGGTATGCAATTTCTGTCTGGTAGGGATTGGTTGCACTCCGGGGCTGGATGGCAATTTCACGGATCTGGTATTTGGCCGGATCGATGTATTTCGAAATATTTTTCTGGTAATGCGCACGGACCTCTTCATCGGTGGGTGGGGGTACCCTGCGGATGCGGTTGCCGGCCATCATGACAAAACATTTTTTGCCAAGCATCCAGGTTTTTCCTGTCTCAATACGGCTGGTATAAGTCGCATCATGTGTCATCCCCATCAGGACTGCCTGCTGCCTGAGCAGGTCACGCTCCATGATGTAGTTCCTGAGATTGTCCCTGTGAATTTTCTCGATCTGCTCGGCTGTCTGGTCTTTGTCAGGAATCTGATCTCTTGAAAAGGACCGGACATAGTGGAGATAGTCCAGCACCGAGACACTGAAGTCTCCCGCGATTGCCAGTGTTGTATCTTTCACTTCGGCAGGAGCTGTCGCCCACTGAATCAAAGCCTTCATGCCCTCCGGCAGGATTACCATGCGGTCTTCAGCCGCATAGGCATCCCGAAAGGATCTCCTTCGCCTGCTGATCTCAGTGGTTCGAAGGCGTGATCGAATCTCTTTCTCTTTTTCTTCGAATGTGGGCGGCTCACCGGTCGTTTTTGTTTCCAGCCGGATGATGTGCAGCCCGGTGCGTGTTTTTACCGCAGAACTGATCTGCCCTGGCTCCAGCGCCCAGGCGGCTCTTTCGAGGTCCGGGTTGATTTCACCCACCGGGAAGGGGCCGCGCAATCCAAATTCAGCTGTCGACAATCCGGTTTTTTCCGAAGCGACAGAGAGAAAATCATCCAGGCTGATGGCGCCGGTTGGGGATGTGATTCGTGCCTGGAGCGCCGAATGAATCTCTCTGGCGTTTTCTTCCTTCTCGGTGTGGCAGGCTTCATCGGAGCATCGAGTCGTGTCCAGGAAAATACTGCGGAATGAAAATTCCTTTGCAGGGGTCAGATTCAGCAGGTGTTCGGCATAGTAATTCTTGGCTTGTTCGGAGGATGGTTCGGTATTTGGGTAAAAAACCTCCTCGGACAGGCGTGTGTATGCTTCTTTGCATTCGAACAGCCATAGATCCCAGCGCAGGCTCTTCGCAAGGATGGTCCGGGTTGGCTCGAGTTGAGTGGTTGCAGAGAGAATCTTGCACAGAGCATACTCCCGGATCAGCTGTTCATGCGGTGGATAGTTCGGTTTTGTCCCGTAAATCTCGTTGTATCGATAACGTATTGAATTGAAATATTCCTGATAGGTGACTTGCCCTTCCCGAAATGTGGCCAGAACCAGGGAGGGATCCTCAATTTTGGCCTCCTGCTGGGCAGACACCGGCAAACCTGCAGCCAGGCCCATCCACAGTCCGGCGAGAATGAAACCAACCCGAGTGCATCGAAACATATTTTTATTCCATACATCCTTTCCAGGGAGTGAGGAGGGCGAAAGAACATTTTTCTCCACCCTCCTCATTCAACAATCACAGCAGCTATCAGTAAAGATCCCAGTTCGTCACCATGGCCGCCTTCTGGACTTCAAAAACACGCCCCAGAGTGGCGACCGGCTTGCTTATGTTGTAGCAGTCCACACCCATTTGCGAGATGCCATTGCTCGATTCCCAGACCACCAGAACATCCGGGCCGCTCAATCCCACTTTGACAAAGAAGGAGTCGTAGCCGGTTTCATTGATCGGGTCCAGCGAGCTGACATAGAAACTGCCTGTGAGTGGGGTATCTCCCTGATAAACACGTGCGACTGGCGGACGAGCCGCGTCATTTCTGTTTCGCCAGGCAATCGCCACAGTATCATCCGAGCCGGCTGCAATTCCCATCTCACCCACAGAAACACTGACTGTCGGCAGTGATGCAAAATCATCATCCACAAGCAATGCAGACAAAGGTGTGATTGTTCCCTGGGCGATGTCAACCTTAAAACGAAGGATGCATGGGCGGTCGACACCCGGAGTGGCGGAATCCTGGTAGCGCGCCGGGATGTAGAACTTGTCTTCTGAGGCAGCGCACTGTTTCCCGCCGGAACCATCCACGCTCCGTCCGGCCGCCCCCAGCAGCTGGGCCGGATTGGCATTATATGCCGCACCGATCCCGAAAATCTGGCCAATACGGGTTCCATTGTTGCGGAAGACCGCCACCGAGCCACCATCCGCATCGACATGATTGACCCAGAATCCTTGGCCGGCGGCGGTTCCCTGGGAGTTGTCATTTTCAAGTGTGGTGTTGTCCGAACGCCTGTAGACATTGGTTGTGCTCACAATATAAGTGGAGGCAGCGGCATCTGTAATGGTGAACAGCTGGCAGGTGGCTCCGTTCAATCCATAGTGATCGGCTGGCCCCACCCCGCCCTGGTTGGCACGGTCCGCAATCACATAGACTGTATTTCCATCCGACAGGATATCGCAGCCGCCGGTCCGGCTGTTGGCGGAAGCTGTAGGCCACCCGAGTGGAACAGTCGGGCTTTCATGATGGGGGGAGGGAACATTCCTCCCATAGGTCATATTGCTGACTTTGACACAATTCCGGTCGAATCTCTGGAACAGAGCGAAGTCATCGGCGCCTCTCCCGGCATTATTGATATAGCTGAAATTGGCGAATGGGTGCGCGCCGGGCTGTAAAATCGATGAGACAATCTGGTCCATTCCGTAAATGATGTGGGATCCGATAAATTGCCCGGTCTGCTCATCGGCACCGACACCACAGAAAAACCCGAACCCGGAGGCTCCCTCACCCGATCCGAGGATGGCTGCCTGCTGGAAGAAATCGTAACCATCATCGGCCACATAGGCTCCCCGTTTTGGTATTTCAATCCCATTCCTGGAAACAACAGTTTTGATCGGGCCGCAACCCGCATCCTGGCCGCCGCTGTTCTCATCCATCGCCCACACGATAAATTCCTCACGGCCACTGACAGGATCGGCTCCCAGACCATCCGTATCCAGAACCTTCCAGCCTTCATCGTAGGTGGTGGAATCCGGAAATACATCAAAATTCGAGGAACGTGGGGTCGCTCCAACACCGGCTGGATTAACATTCTGAGCGGACACCGTTACCGCTCCATACCAGCACAGGACCACCATGAGAAAGATTGCCATTGATTTCGACATGCGACATTTGCCTCCTTTTTACATGTTTCGTTGATTTCAACGATTTATTTTGTTCCAGTCCGCCTTGCACACACCATTCCCACGACACGCACTTCCCGGCCACGCTGAAAGGATATCAAAAAAATGGCTCTTTATCGTAACCAGTCTGTGTCATCGAGGGGGTGTATCCAATCGGGGTTCTTCATCCCCTTTTGCTGTTAATGTAAGGCATGATACCATTTTCATCGAGAGTTTCTCATCGAATGAAGGGGGGAGACTGTTGCTGCCGCCTGCCAGTTCAGGCTGTGTACGATTATGAAACTTTTTCCAGGTCCAGTTCTTTTCGCCCTGCTCCTGAGTTCTACCACACAGATTCTTTCTCAACAGGAGTTCACTATGCCCGCAATGGCTCAATCCAGCTCTGATCGTGATACTGCCAATCCCAGCAGCCCAAAAGCCGGCTGGATTTGGGCGTATCAAGATGAGCCAGCCCCGAAAAACAGGTTTACCTATTTCCGCAAGGTAGTCCAGCTCGATTCAGTTCCGGAAAATACCGCCATCAAATTTGCAGCGGACTCCAATGCCCAGCTGTGGATCAATGGTGTGCCCCTGCGGCATAAAGTCGCCCGCTATCACGAAGACAGAATCACCGCTGAGGTGGTCGAAGCCGGGCCATTCCTCAAACCCGGTCCGAATGTCATCCTCGTACTCCACCATAACTGGGGAGATATCATCACCTTCCAGCGAACCGGGAATAAACATGCCGGCCTGTTCATTCAGGGGAGCTGGATCGCAAGCGATGAAACCTGGCAGTGCCTCCAGGCTCCGCAATTCAAGGAACATGAATGCCAGATTATTGGAGTTGCCGGAAATGCTCCACGGATTCGTTACCCCCAGATTATCGATCTGGCCCGGGTTCCAGAAGGGGATCTCCACTCCCCCTCGTTCGATGCCAGCGCCTGGAAAAATGCCATAAAGATCACCGAAGGCCCATGGCCGGAAATCCCCAGGGATGTGGAGACCCCCGGGCAGCGCGAATCGCCGGTCTTTCCCGGCAGTCTTCTTGCCGCAGGCATACTGACGCACACTCCGCCGCTTTCAGAGGATCCATACTCCATTGCAGCTGGAATCCGTGTCTCCGAATGCAGCCCGGATGCCTCCATTGAAGAAGATGTCCAGCCACTTTTCTCAAACCAGCTGGGGCGGATTTCTGGAAAAGCAGGCCAATCCCTCTACATAACACTCGATTTCTTCCGTCCGGTGCATGGTTATCCCTTCCTGGAGTTTTCAAGTTCATCCCAGGGCGTCGTGATTGATTTTGGATATGGCGAAATTACCCGTTCCCTCTATGACAACAAGGTTCATGTGACTCCGAATGGCTGGGTCAATACCGAGGGAGTGGTCGGAAAAGGTTATGCCGATCGCATACTCACCCGCTCCGGACACCAGTCGATCGAATTGCCCGATGAACGCACTGCGCGCTGGCTGACCCTCCATATCCATTTCCCCAGTGATGCCACGCTCGAATTTGAGAAGATCGGGATCACCAAGTCCCAATACCCCATCACCCCCATCGGGAGCTTCGAATGCGGGGATGAAACCATCAACCAGATTGTCCGCCTCTGCCTGATTCATGCCGAAGTCACGATGATCGATGCCTATGTCGACACCCCCGGGCGTGAAGACGGGCAGTGGCTCGAGGATGACCGCCCTCGTGCCCTGATTTCAGACCGCTGGTTCGGCGACCAGGCTCTGCGGCGTTTCCTGATCCGGACCACCGCTGAAAGCCAGGGACCGGATGGCCACTTCCACCCATTTCCGCCCAGTAATTATCCAGCCTATCCCGCTCCACTGGATTGGAGCATGCAGTGGGTGGCCTGCCTTTATGATGATTATCTGTGGACCGGCGAGACTGGCCTGATCAAGGAATTCTGGACACCCCTGTGCCGTTACTGGGAACAGGTGCTGTCTCATGTCGACAGTCAGGGACTGTGGCTCGGTTCCCATACCCTCGGGGACATACGGGTTGGGATCCATCCTCAAGGCAGCCAGCAGTCCAGCGGAGTGGTGACTCCATGGGTTTTCGAACGGTTGAATTGGTCAATTTCGATGGCGAAAGCCATCGGCCAGACAGACCAGGCAGGCAAGTGGGAACAAATCAACAGGCGCATTGCTGAAGCCTTTCGCAAATTCCATGTCATCCCAGCGCAGGGGAATGTCCCCCTGCATGTCGGCGATCGTTATGCTCTCGATGACCCCAAGGCAGAGCGTGGTTTCAGTCAGGCGGCTCACTCGATCTCAATTACCAGCGGCCTGCTGAACAGCGGAGAGGCCCGCCAGGTGCTTGATTATATCTTCCCGGCCCCGGAAGGGACTCCACCAGAAGGGGTCACCCGCTGGAATAATCCCACCTATGGGTACCGGGTTCTGCGCGCCTTGACCGATTCCGGCCTGGCGGAAAGGGCTGTCGCTCACATCAAAGAAAGGTATGCCCCCTATCTTCCCAGCCATCCGCGCAATCGAACTCCCCTGGTGCTTCAGGGGCCTTTGGGCGGCCCACTCCCGGAGTACTGGGTCAGCCGGGACGATCTCAAACTGAAGGATGATGAAATCAATTCCGCACAGCCTTCCGATGAGACGGGATCGCATGGCTGGGGATCAGTTCCGCTGCTCTGGATGCACGACACACTGCTCGGTGTCCGCATCACCGAACCAGGCGGAGGTCGCATCCGCATCGCTCCCCAGGGATCCGGGCTTCCTTATATCTCCGGCCATACCAATACCCCCAGGGGCCTTGTGTCGGTTTTTTATGACCCACAGGTGCGTATCATGGAAATCTCCATCCCGGATCAGGTGGCCGCTGAAGTGGCATTGCCCCCCGAAATGAACCCTCAGCGGGTGCGGGTGATTCATTCAGCCGGGAAAGCGGAATCCGGGAGCCTCGGCATGTTTCAAATCCGGGGAGCAGCGAAGTACCGCTTTGAAGAAAAGTGATGGGGGTGGCATCCGGCAGGATTTTTCCATGACAAGGTTCTTTTACTATCTGTGCCTGCTGTGCTTCTGGATTCCCTGTTGCCCTGCAGAACCACCTCAGCGGGTTGTTTCTCAGGTTCCAGGTATTACTGAAATCCTCTTTTCACTCGAGCAGGGAAATAAAATTGTTGGGGTATCCACTTACTGCCGGTACCCTCCAGAGGCGCTCCAGAAACCTAAAGTCGGCGGACTTCATGATTCCGATCTGGAAAAGATGCTGGTTCTTCGCCCGGATTGGATCGCCCTGTTTGCCGGGCAGGATAAAATCGGCGATGTTCTTGAACGCAATGGCTGCCGTGTGTTTTACAGTTCAGGCGAGACGATATCGGACCTTCTCAAAACGATCCGCGAGCTGGGCCGGATTTTCGAGGTTCCGGCGGTGGCTGATAATCTGGTTTCCTCAATCTCCAGAGAACTTCAGGAGGTCCGTGAGCAATGCGCACAGCTCCCTCGAAAAAGAGTCCTGTATGCAGTCGGAAGAGAACCCGGGTCCCTGAAGCAGTTGTATGGGGTGGGGCATGGCTCCTTCCTTGAAGAACTGATGAACCTGGTGGGAGGTGAAAACTGCCTCTCTCCCAGCCTCGGCCGTTATCCGGTCCTTTCCCGTGAGGCATTGATCCTGGCTAATCCTGAAGTGATCCTGGATGCCGGCGCTTCTCCGGGAGAGATCGGTGCGAAGGTCATGCCGCCCGAGTGGGGATCGCTGGCATCGGTTCAGGCGGTGCGTGAAAAAAATGTCATCCCGTTTGAGGACCCCCATATCTCCATTCCAGGACCCTCCATTGCAGAAAGTGCGAAAAAGCTCGCTCTCCTCATTCATGGGGAATCGATCCGTTCCCGGCTGGGAATGTAAAATCCCTGTGATGTGATGACTGAAATTAATGCCCCATTGTTCAGTCTCGAAGAGGTTTCATTCGCTTACCGTGCCAGCCACTGGATTCTTGAGAAGGTCTCCCTGTCTTTCGAGCCAGGTGTTTTCCATGCCCTGATCGGCCCGAATGGAGCCGGAAAATCGACACTTCTCGGCCTGTTGTCAGGCCGGCTGGCTCCGACCCGGGGGCGTGTCCTGTTCAAGGACCAGCCGGTTGCCGCCTGGAACCGGAAAACTTTCGCACGCCATGTGGCGGTGGTCCCTCAAAGGGAAGAATCGGTTTTCGACTTCACTGTCCAGGAGCTGGTCCTGATGGGACGATTCGCCTTCCAGACCGGGCCTTTCGGTTTTGAAACCAGCCAGGATTACGATGTGGTTCAACAGGCGCTTGAGGCAACCGATGTCCTTCATCTCGCGCAGCGCCCCATCTCTGCTCTCTCCGGAGGTGAGCGGCAGAGGGCCCTGGTCGCACGTGCCCTGGCCCAGGAACCGGAGGTCCTTCTCCTGGATGAACCCAACAGCGCCCTGGACCCCCTTCACCAGAAGCTCCTCATGGACCTGTTCCTTTCATTGAACAGAGAATGCTCAAAAACTGTCCTGCTGATTTCGCATGATCTCTCTCTGGTGGGATCCTATTCCCAGAAGGTGGCCGTCCTCGATGGCGGCAGAATCATTTTCCAGGGCAGCACGGCTGAGGCTTTCCAGGATGATTTTCTCAGCCGCATATACAAAACACCCATCGGGGTGCATCGGGTGGGTGATGATTCGGTCCTGGTTGGGCTGCTGAGATGAAAAACATCCGGCTCCTCGCCATTCATCTTTTCCTGCTGTCTGTCCTGCTGGTGCTGACCGTGATCCTCTGTCCGCTTTATGGGCCATCCGATTCGAGTTTTTCGATCCAGCGCGCCTTGGATCGTTCCATCCCCTATGAGCAGAATATGGATGCGGTCATTTTCTACACCACCCGCCTCCCACGAGTCCTCTTCGGGGCCTTGGTGGGATTTGGCCTGGCGATAGCTGGGGCTGCTTTTCAGGCGCTTCTCAGAAATGATCTGGCGACACCCTATACCCTCGGCCTGTCCGGCGGGTCTTCTCTGGGGGCTTTGCTGGCCATGCACTTTGGAGCGGCTTTGCTTCACCGTTCCCTTCTTGTTCCAGCGGGGGCCTTTGCGGGAGCTTTTTCGGTGGTGTTGTTCATCGGCCTGATCGCTGGGCGTTATAAAAAGGGCTTCTCGACCAACACTCTGCTGCTGGCCGGGGTCACCCTGAATCTGCTGTTTTCATCCTTCATTCTCCTCCTTCAGTACCTCTCCGATCCCTTCCAGACCTTCAAAATGATCCGTTGGATGATGGGGGGCCTGGATATCGCGGATATCCAGATCCCGCTCTACCTGTGTCTCCCGGTGGTTCTGTGCGGGGCCTGGGTGTGTTCCTACTCACGCTCTCTCGATCTGCTTTCGCTGGGTGAAGAAGCAGCCCTTCACCTGGGGGTCGAGGTCCGCCGTGCGCGTTGGATCACCCTTTTCGGTTCGGGGTTGATGACTTCGATATTGGTGGCTTATTCAGGTCCGATCGGTTTTGTGGGCCTGATTGTGCCGCATACCCTGCGCCGGTTGTACGGCCCGGGGCACCGTTTTCTGCTGCCGGCCAGCGGCCTGTTCGGAGCCTCCTTTCTGGTCTGGTGCGATACTCTGGCGCGGACCCTCTTTACTGGAATCGAGATACCCGTGGGTGTCATCACAGCCTTTCTCGGAGGCCCCTTCTTTCTGTTTATCCTCCTGCGCTCGATGCATGGCTCCGAGCGTTGACCCATTTGTGAATCCCCCTGTCCTGGCTGAAGCATTTCTGAAAAGCGAAATTTTCTGCCTTTTGTGATCCCCGGGGTTCTGTGATAAAATCCTCTTTTGAGGTAACAATAAAAATGAAGAAGTGGGTTTTTGCGGGAGTCTATCTTGGGGGTGTCATTCTTCTTGTGCTTCCCGATATTCTTGGCATCAGCCGAAGAACAGAGCCAGTCTCAGCAGATGGCGGCATTTTACAAATGGATAAGGATGGTGATGGAAGGGTTACTTTCGAGGAAGCCCTTCTGGTGCAAACCGATCTCACCAAGGATCAGTTTGATTCACGCGATGCCAACCGGGATGGTGTCTGGACTCGTGAGGACAGTTACTCCCCCAGGCTGCTGGTGGGGAGGCCCTCCTTTCAGAGAATGGATCGTGATGCCGATGGCCAGGTAACTACCGAAGAATATGCCGCATCCTCACAGGAGGAATACAATCGCATGGATCAGAATGCCGATGGAATTTTGACTCCTGATGAATGGCCGCGTATGAGAAGGTTTGGAGGGGGAGGATATCCTCCGGAGATGCCGTTTGCCTGGCCGCCTTCGAGGCCACCTGAACCGGAATGGCTGGCCAACCAGCCCTCCCTGCCGTCGGCAACCCCCTGATCCAGCCCTCCTGGCCTACCGCTTCAACAGCGAGTTAAAGGCGTGGACATGGCTTTCGACCATCTTTTCGGCTGTAAACCTACGCCGGACCTGCTCCTGGGCGCGGATAACACACGGGTGGACCGCCTCGGTATTGTACAGGACATTCCGAATAGCCTCGGCCATTTCATCGGTGTTGTCTGGATCGAATAACCAGCCGGTCTCGCCGGATGTGACAATTTCAGGAATCCCCCCACAACGGCTGGCTGCGACCGGGATACCCAGGGCTTGTGCCTCAAGGATCGAATTCGGGAAACTTTCCCGCCGCGAGGGGAGCACCAGCGCATCGCATTCCGACAGAATTCCCAGGCGATCCATACGATTTCCCATGCAGGCTACTGCCCGCCCCAGGCTTCTTTCTCCGGCATATCTTTCCACCTCGGCCAGGAGTGGGCCTTCCCCCAGGAGGATCAAACGGATCAGTGGTTTCTCGAACAGCAGTTTTCGAAAGGCTTCAAGCAGCACCAGGTGATTTTTCACCTCATGAAAGGAAGCAATGCACACCAACACTTTC
>JAANMX010000852.1_pt1 | contig 38093 bp, 24 predicted proteins | sample 7279681 | NCBI WGS metagenome assembly JAANMX01 (sample SAMN14094542, study PRJNA606508) | bioreactor metagenome | isolation source: A lab-scale SPAN reactor treating ammonium-rich wastewater day 351 | place: Ireland: Galway | collected 2018-01-01 | reverse complement strand
TTGCCGGGGACTCGGCCTACCTTTTTGAACAGGCCGGCGTTCATGGTGTTCAGCTTGCTTAGCTGGAAGTCCGTCAGGTCCTGCAGGCTCTTGGTCTTGATCTCTTCCACGAAGCGCGTCCGCACGTCGGACCAGAAGTGATGCAGGGGGCAGGCACCTGCGTCGCTGCAGACCGGCTGGCCCAGGATGCATTCCTCGTATTTCTGCAGGTCCTCAAAGGGCGCGATGATGTCGCGCAGCTTGATGCTCGCGGCCGAGCGCGCCAGCGAAAAGCCGCCCTGCTTGCCGCGCACGGAAGTCAGCAGACGCGTGCGCACCAGGGACTGCAGCAGCTTGGCCAGGTAGGAGGGCGGAATGCCCAACAGCTCAGCCAGCTCGGCCGACATGACGGGCCCGCCGCCCGGGCGGGTGGCGATCTCGATCATGGTGCGGATGGCGTATTCGGAAGTCTGTGAGAACAAGTCGCGCCCCTTTGATGTGACGTTACGCAGGGTTTTGGCGCGCGCAAGTTGGATTTTACAGGTCCAGAATGCCCGCAACGACCGGTATTTTTCGACACAATTCACTACACTACGAGAGCTTGAGGTCCTAATATCTGTTTGTGGCCGGATCAAGAAAGGGTGGACCATGTTTTATGCCGCGCTCGGGGTGATCATGTGCGTCGTGTGGAGCGGCGCCCTGCTGATCCTGCCTCTGCTTCAGCAGCGTGAACTGGCTCGCGGCCAAGCCGCTGGGCCCGCCGCCGGCAATCCACACGTCACTGCCTGACATTCGCACAGGTTTCCTCACCCGCATTGCCCGATGCGGGGGCGTCACGGCGTATGCCGTGGCGCTTTTTTTTGCAGAGCCCGCGTCGGGTGAAGGACGACGAACGCGCAGCCGGGCGCTGCGGGGGCGAGCGAAATTTGTGGAGTGCGAGTTGGAAAAATTATGGAAACTGTGCCCGCTTGTAACTCATTGAGTGGCCGTGTGTTGCGCACGCGGGTGCGGGAAGTTTGTCACAACGGACAAAGAATCGTGGTAAAAGCCTTGGAAACAAGGGAAAATCATTGCACTGGGCAGGATGAAGCATTAAAGAGCACAAAATAGTTATGCGCCAACTGCTGAACAAGCCTCGCTCCACCAAGTCGCGCGACACGGGCATGTGCTTTGCCCGCCAGGAAGGTCCGCGCGCGCCGCTCAACGAGTGATTTTTGACGTGAGAAGACCGGGCGCCCAGGGACCAGTCATGTCCCGGGTTTCGAGTCAATTACGTCGGAGATCTGCGTGAACCGCGATGAGTGGATTCAGAAATTAAAGAAGATGGGCCTCAGCGGCTACGAGGCACAGGTGTACCTCGCGCTGCTGGGCGAAAACCGCGCGCCCGCCTCGCGCGTGGTGCGCAAGTCGGGTGTGCCCCAAAGCAAGGTTTACGGCGCGCTGAGCAGCCTGGTTGAGCGCGGCTTCGCCGAGCTGGTGCTGGGCGACGTCAAGCTGTACCGCGGCATCCCGCCCGAGCAGGCCTTCGAAAACTACCGCCGCAGTGTCGAGGAATCGCTGACGCAGTCCCAGGCCGACATGAAGGACCTGGCGGTCAAGGCGCCGGATGCGCCCAGCGACGACCCGGGCAGCCTGGGCATCCGCCTGGTGCGCTCGAGCCAGGTGGTCGGCGTGGTCAACGAAGCGTTCGACAGCGCCGAGCGCGAACTGGTGGTGGCAGTGCGCGCGCCCCTGATGATGGGGCCGGACACGGCCGCGGATCTGAGCATGATCAAGCGCGGCGTGAAGCTGCGCTACCTGGTCGATCTGGCCGTGCTGGATGACCCGGTAGTTGCGCCGGCAATGATCCAGAACGCGGAAGAACTGGGCGGTTGCGTACGTTTCATCGAGCGCGTACCGCTGCGCTTCATGGTGATCGACGGCCGGTCTGTTATGATTGAACTGGCCGAAGAAGACAGCACGTCAATGGGGCTGGTGGTGCCGAACAAGGGCCTCGCGGAGAACATGCGGATGTTGTTCGAGGGGCTGTGGCACCGCGCGAAGACAGTTGATCAGTTGCCGGAGGCGCTCCGGCAGGCTGAAGCAGTGACAGGGTAACCGGTTTGGGGGCTGGTCCCTGGGCCCGCGCATGTGGGATGCGCGGGAAACGCGGTAAACACGAGGTGTGGAGGACTTCATGTCAATCGGAAGAGGGAAGGGGCTGGTGGGGGCCCTGCTGTTGCTGCTGGTGCTTTGCGCATCGTCGGCTTCGGCGCAGTTGACGGTCGAGGTGCTGACCGGCCAGACGGAGACCAGCTACACGGGCACGGGCAACGAATTCAATACGTGGTGGCACGACTGCCGCACGGAGTCGCTGTACCTGGCGAGCGAGCTGATGGCAGCGGGTGCGCCGGGCGCGGCGCCGATTTCGGCCATTGCGTTCAAGTGCTCGGAGTTGCCTGGCAAGAACCTCGAGAACCTGCGCATCCGGATCAAGCACACTACCGCCACCTCGGTAACCACCGGCTGGCAGACCGGGTTCACCCAGGTGTACGGACCAACCACCCTGGCGCCGAGCGCGTTTACGGTCGGAGGCTGGTACACGTTCACCTTCACCACGCCGTTCATGTGGGACGGCAGCAGCAACCTGGTGATCGACTACACGATTGACGGCACCAGCTACGTTACCGGCGGCGGCGCCTACCGGCGCGAGCTGTCCACGGCGCGTTCCAAGTACGGCTACAGCGACAGCGGCTACAGCTGGGATTTCTCGGGCATGACAAGCTACACGCGCAACAACGTGCCCTCGATGCGCATCACCTTCGATGGCCTGAGCATCACCACGCCGTCCAACCTTCCCACGGCGGCGGAGCAGACCGCGTACTCGACGAACATCCAGGCCACCATGGGCACCACGCCCTACACCTGGAGCTTCATTTCCGGCACGCTGCCGCCCGGCCTGAGCCTGACCCAGGTGGGCAATGCGTACAACCTGTCGGGTACGCCGAACAGCGGCACCGCGGGCAACTACACCTTTACCGTGCGCGTGACGGACGCGGTGAGCGACACCTACCAGAAACAGATGTCGGTGTACGTCGCGCCGCCACCGGCGGCGATGCCGTTCACGGACGATTTCTCCACGGACAAGGGCTGGCAGGTGACCGGAGGCTGGTCGCGGGGCACTGCAGTCGCGTATTCCGTGACGGGCTCAGCCACCGGCCCGAACCGCAGCGAGCCCGGCACCGACAACACGTCCACCGCGGACAACATGATTATCGGCCACAACCGCGGCGCCGACTACGCCAACGGAATGGGAGCATCCGAGTGGGCGGTTTCACCGCCGGTCAACTGCACGGGCGTGACCAACGTGCGTCTGAAGTTCTACCGCTGGCTGGGCGTGTCACCCAACGACGAGTGCATCGTGCAGGTCACCAACAACGGCAGCACCTGGACCAACGTGTACGTGCCGGCCTCCGGCTCGACGGTCAACGACACGGCCTGGACGCTGGTGTACTACGACATCTCCGCCGTGGCGGCGGGCAACCCGGTGGTGCAGGTCCGTTTCGGCGTCGGCCCCACTGACGGCAGTATCCAGAACGTGGGCTGGTGCATCGACGACTTCACCATTGAAGAGCCGGGCCCGGACATGGAGGTCCGTGAAGGCGGCGTGTCAGGTACCGTCATCACCGACAACGAGGCTGTCGGCGGGCAGCGCGACTTCGGCCAGGTGAACGTCAGCACCCAGTCGAACCCGCTGACCATCGCGGTATCGAACATGGGCCCCAACTCGATCAGCTTCCCCTCCGGTATCACCAAGACCGGCTCGGACCCCACCGACTTCTACATCAATGCCGGCGGTTTCCCCGCGTCCCTGGCGGTGGGCCAGACCGCGACCTTCACCATCGTCTTCTACCGCCAGACCGTGGGCGTCAGCACGGCCACCATCAACCTCGAGCACAATGCCAGCGGCTCGGGTACCACTCCGTTTGAAATCAACGTGCGAGGTGAAGCGATCCAGCCTGTGCCGGTGATCGAGGTGCGCCTCACCAATTCCTCCGGTACCATCATCCCGCACCAGGACCCTGCCACAGGCACGATCCGCGATTTCGGCAACCAGGACATCAGCGCGGGCCCGACCGCGCCGATCACCATCTGCATCGTGAACAGCGGCACGGGCGCGCTCGGCCTCGGGACTCCCGACATGGCCGGCACCTGGTGGGACCAGTACGTGGTGACCTCCTCCATGCCCAGCTCGATCGCGCCGGGGGCAAGCGCCACGTTCACCGTGGCATTTGACCCCAGCAGCATCGGCGTGAAGGATGCCTACGTGCGCATCCCGCACACGGACGGCACCAAGCCTTCGCCTTACCAGGTTCCGGTGCTGGGTAACGGCACCTCGCCGGGCCCCTCTGTCAACGTCACCGAGGGCGCCGGCGGTCCGTCCGTGGCGCACAACGCGGCGGCATCCGGCGGGCGCGACTTCGGCAACCAGCTGGTCACGGCCGGCCCGACCGCGCCGCTGACCATCGTGATCAACAACACCGGCACCAGCGACCTCACGGTCGGCACCCCGGTGCTGGGCGGCGCCGATCCCGGCGAGTTCGTGCTGAACACGGCGACCATCGTGTCGCCGGTGACGCCGGGCAATTCCACCTCGTTCACGATCGCCTTTGACCCGACCTCGATCGGCCAGAAAAACGCCACCGTCAGCTTCACCCACAACGACACCAGCACTCCCAGCCCCTTCATCATCAACGTGACGGGCAACGGCACCAACACCTCGGGCATCGCCACCGTGCGCGCCACCAACGGTTCCGGCGCTGTCCTGCCCAACCCGGCGCCGGCTACCGGCATCCTCAACTTCGGCGACTGGGACTACAACTCGGGGCCCACGGCGGCAGCGGTAATCTACGTGGAGAATACGGGCACCGGCCCGCTGACGCTCGGCACGCCGACGCTTGCGGGCACGAACCCCGGCGAGTTCCAGCTGCAGACCGCGGGTTTTGCGGGTACGATCGCGATCGGCGCCAGCGCCACCTTCTCGATCACTTTCGACCCCACTTCCGTGGGCACCAAGACCGCCACCGTGCAGTTCACCCACGACGACCCGACCACCGGATCGCCCTACGTACTGAACGTTACCGGCAACGGCATCCTCAACTCGCCGCTGATCAGCGTGCGTGAGGGCAGCGCTGCCGGCGCCAACATCGGCAGCGGCGATGCGGCCGTTGCGGGCGGCGGTCGCGACTGCGGCAGCATTGACGTTTCGGCGGGCGCCACCGCGCCGATCACGATCTTCATCGTGAACAACGGCACGCTGGACCTGAACCTCGGCACGCCGACCCTGGCCGGCCCCAACGCCGGCTCGTTTGCCCTGAGCCTGTCCGGCTACGTCACCTCGGTGGCGCCGGGTGCCAGCGCAACCATCGGCGTCACCTTCGACCCGACGCTGGGCGGCATCAAGGACGCGCAGATCGAGTTCACACAGGACGACAGCACGCAGCCCAGCCCTTACATCGTGAAGGTGATGGGCACGGCGATCGACCCCAGCGGCGTGACCATCACCACCACCTCTCTGCCGGCCGGCACGGCCGGCGCGGCCTACGGCCCGGTGCAGCTCAACGCAGTTCAAGGCACCACGCCTTACACCTGGTCGGTGTACAGCGGCACAATGCCGGCCGGCCTGACGCTTTCCCCCACGGGAGAGATCAGCGGCACCCCGCAGGGCTTCGGCGGTCAGTTCAAGGTTACGGTGCGGGTCACCGATGCCGGTGGCGCGACGGATGAGCAGCTGTACACGATCGGCATTGCGGGCGCGTTGACCGGCCGCGGCATCGCCAAGAGCAGCGGTTGCAGTGCTGGAAGCGGCAGTGGCCCGGCGGTAGCGATACTGGCGCTGCTGGCCCTGATCGCCTTCGGTGTACGATTCCGCCGCCGTCAGGCGGAGTAACATCAGACACAGTCAACGCCAACAACCCGCCGTAAGTACGGCGGGTTGTTGTGTTTACGTCGAGCCTTTCAGCGAAGGTCGAACTCATACATTTTGCACCGAAAAAGTATTTGAGTAAGTCCCTGCGGTGGTTAAGCTTACCTCTGCGTAGCGATCGGAACATTTTCGGCCGAGCTTCACCACGAACACTGCGGCGTAAGAGGAACGCCGCGGCATGGACGTGGTTGGCTTGATTTCGGCTGCCAGTTTCGGGAGGAGACTGAAAGATGAAAGTAACCCATGGCATGGTGATGGCGCTGCTGCTGACGTTGGCGGCGGGGGCGCTTTCCGCGCAGCCGCCCTACAGCGGCTATTCACCGACGCCGTCGCACAGCTATCTGTCGGGCTACGGCTTCCACATCCAGAGTTATGAGCTGAAGATCGGCGCATCGCCGATCCAGCAGAAGCTGAACTCTGGGGGCACGGCCTCGCCCTGCTATGCGGACTACACCGGCACGGTGACGCCGGCGAACATGGTTCCCGCCAGTGTGCATACCGTGACGGTCACGTTCGGTACCGGCACCTATACTTACAACATGGGCGCGTCGGTCTGGATCGACTACAACAACGATGGCGACTTCAACGACGCCAACGAACGCGTCTGTTACACCGCCACCACTGTGGCGCAGCCGGGTCCGGTCAACATGACCTTCACCCCGCCCACGGGCATCGGCGGCCTGCGGCGTCTGCGTGTGCGCGTTACCTACTCTTCCACGCCGACCAATCCATCTTCGGCGCTGACTTACGGCGAAACGGAAGACTACCTGGTCAACCTGGGTTTTGCGATCGCGACCACCTCGCCGCTGCCGACAGGCGCGCAGGGCACGTTCTATTCCACCGACATCGTCGCGGTGAACGGCGCCACGCCGTACACCTGGCAGGGATCGCCCTCCTACCTGATCAGCGGCTCGCTGCCCGCGGGCCTGAGTGCGGCCCCGGTCGGCAACGACCTGCGAATTTCCGGCACACCGACCACCCCCGGCACCAGCACCTTCACGGTGTCCGTTACGGACAACGCGGCCAAGAACTCACAGAAGCAGTTCCAGATCACGATCTTCCCGCCGCCGGCGGCCATGCCGTTCACGGACGATTTTTCGACCGACAAAGGTTGGCAGTTAGCCGGCCAGTGGTCTCGCGGCGTCGCCATGGCGTACACGGGCACGGGTCCGAACCGCAGTGAGCCGGGCACGGACCACAGCGCGTCATCAGACAACATGATACTGGGGCACAACCGCGGCGGCGACTACCCGAACAGCATGTCGTCCACCGAATGGGCCACCTCGCCGCCCATCAACTGCGCGGCGGCAACCACCGTGCGCCTGCGCTACTGGCGCTGGATCGGCGTGTCGCCCTCCGACGTTGCCAAGATCCAGATCACCAACAACGGCGTATCGTGGACCGACGTGTGGACCGCGCCCTCTGGCTCGACCACCAACGACAGTGCGTGGACTTCCTGCCACCACGACATCTCGTCGGTTGCCGCGGGCAACGCCGTGGTACAGATCCGCTTCGGCATGGGGCCGACCGACAGCAGCATCGTCAACGTCGGCTGGTGCCTCGACGACCTGCTGATCGAACAGCCGGCGGCGGACATGCTGGTGCAGGAAACCGGCGCGACCGGCCCGGTGATCACAGACGGCCAGGCAGTCGGCGGTGGGCGCAATTTCGGCCAGATCGCGGTCAGCACCCAGTCGCCGCCGCTGACCATCTACATCACGAACAACGGCCCCACCAACATCATCTTCGGCACGTTCAACAAGGTGGGTTCCAACCCGACCGACTTCTACATCAACGGCTCAGCGCTCACGAACCCGCTGCCTCCGGGCCAGTCGACTTCGTTCACCGTGGTGTTCTATCGCACCACAGCCGGCGTCAGCACGGCCACCATCGAGATACCGCACAACGCGGCGTACTCAGGGACTTCGCCGTTCGAGATCAACCTGCAGGGTGAGGCAATCGTGCCGCAACCGATCATCCGGGTAAATGAGACCACGGCGGGCGGCACCCTGGTTACGCACAACCTGTCGCCGGCGGGCACGATCCGCGATTTCGGCAACCAGGACATCAATGCCGGTCCGTCAGCGCAGATCACCATTTTCATCACCAACTCCGGCACCGGCACGCTCGCCATTTCCACCCCGGACATGGGCGGCGCCTGGTGGACGGAATACCAGATTGACTCGACCGGCATGCAGAGCCAGCTCACCGCAGGCCAGAGCACCAGTTTCAAGGTCGCATTCGACCCCGGCAGCCAGGGCCAGAAGGACGCGGTGGTGCGTATCGCCCACACCGACGGCACGCAGGCCAGCCCGTTCTATGTGCCGGTCACCGGCAACGGCACCTCGTCCGCGGGACCGGTCCTGCGGGTGCATGAGGGCACCGTCAGCGGGCCGCAGATCGCCCATGCCGATCCCGCCACAGGCGGGCGTGATTTCGGCAACCAGCTGGTCGCGGCCGGCGCCACACCGCCGGTGACCATCACCATCGAAAACGGAGGCGGCGTCGCCATGACGCTGGGCACGCCGATTCTCAGCGGCACCAATCCCGGCGAGTTCGTGCTCACCACCACCGGCTTCACGAACTCGGTGGCGGCCGGCGCCTCGACCTCGTTCCAGGTCGCGTTCGACCCCACCTCGGTCGGCACCAAGCTGGCGCAGGTCACCTTCACCCACGACGACACCACCGTCACCAGCCCGTTCATCGTCAACGTGCGCGGCAACGGTGTCACCACCGCGCCGGACATGGACGTTCGCGAAACGGATGCCACCGGTACGCTGCTGGCCAACCCGGCGCCGGCTACCGGCATCCTCAACTTCGGCACACAGGACGTGAACGCCGGCCCCACCGCGGCGGCCGTCATCTACGTCGAGAACAACGGCACCGCGAACCTGACGTTGGGGGTGCCTTCCTTCCAGACCACGACCACCGAGTTCCAGCTGATGGTCTCGGGTTTCTCCGGAACCATTGCGCCGGGTGGCAACGCAACCTTCTCCATCACCTTCGACCCCACCACCACCGGCACTCACACAGCGGTCGTGCAGTTCACGCACAATGACGGTGCTGTCGGCACGCCGTTCATCCTGAACCTGACCGGCAACGCCGTGCGCAACGCACCGCTGCTTGAAGTGCGCGAGGGAACCACCATCGGCGCCGTGATCAACAGCGGCGACAGCGCGATCGGCTCAACCGTGCGCGACCTGGGCAGCGTTGACGTCAATGGCGGCAACACCTTCCCCGGCATCATCGTGATCATCAACAACGGCACCCTCAACCTGAACCTGGGCACCCCGGTGCTGAGCGGCGTGAACTCCGCCGACTTCTCGCTGAACCTGGCCAGCTTCAATGCCACCGTCACGCCCGGTAACAGCACGCAGATCGACGTGCTGTTCGACCCGGTGCTGGCCGGCATGAAGGACTGCCAGGTTGAGTTCACCCACAACGACCCGGGCGCGCCGTCACCCTTCATCGTGCGGTTCCTCGGCACCGGCACGGATCCCAACGCCGTGCTGATCACCACTCCGGAATTGCCCGCCGGTATGCCGGACTCGCAGTACGGCCCGCTTGCCATGACGGCAAGCCAGGGCACCACGCCCTACGTCTGGTCGGTCTACTCAGGCAACCTGCCCCCGGGCCTCACCATGTCGCCGGGCGGCGTCATCAGCGGTACGCCTACCGGCTTCGGCGGCAACTACCAGGTCATCATCCGTGTTGCCGACCAGACCGGCGCGACCAATGAAAAGACCTACACTGTGGTCGTAACCAGCGCCAACGGCAGCCGCAAGGCCGAGGCCGGTTGCGCGGCGGGTACCTCCGGCTCACACACGGGCCTGGTGCTGCTGACGCTGCTGGGCATCCTGGCGCTCAGCGTACGCAGTGTGCGCAGAAGGGCATAAGCTTCAGGACGGAAATCAAACCGGCCCGCCGTGAGGCGGGCCGGTTGCGTTTCAGGACTAAGCGCTTACCGCGACCTTGTTGAGAATCTTGCGGATGATTTCCTGCCCGGCCTTGCCGCCCCGGCGGTCGAAGCTGGCGCGTTCGATCACGCGGTGCGACAGCACCGGCACGGCCAGCGCCTTCACGTCGTCGGGCACCACGAAGTCGCGCCCCTCGATCAGCGCCCAGGCCTGCGCGGCACGGTACAGCGCCACGGAACCGCGGGGGCTGGCGCCCGCCACCAGCTTGGGGTGAACGCGCGTCTCGTTCACGATCTCCAGGATGTAGTCGGCGATGCTCTGCTCGACGCGTACTTTCTTCACGGCTTCCTGCACCACCAGCACTTCCTCGCGGGTCAGCACGCGCTCAACGCCTTGCAGCGTGTCGCCTGCCGCGTGTTCCTGCAGGATGCGGCGCTCGTCTTCGGCGCCCGGGTACCCGACCTCGAACTTCAGCATGAAACGGTCGAGCTGCGATTCCGGCAGCGGGTAGGTGCCCGCATGCTCGATGGGGTTCTGGGTGGCAATCACGAAGAACGGCCGTGAAAGCTTGCGGGTTTCGCCCTCGGCGCTGATCTGCTGTTCGCTCATGGCCTCCAGCAGGGCGCTTTGCGTGCGCGGGGTGGCGCGGTTGATTTCATCGGCGAGCAGGATGTTGGTGAAGATCGGCCCCTCGCGCCATTCGAAGGTGCCGTCCTGCTGGCGATACACGCTGGTGCCGATGATGTCCGTGGGCAGCAGGTCGGGCGTGAACTGCACGCGCTTGAAGTCGCAGCCCACAGCGCGGGCCAGCGCCCGGGCCAGCGTGGTCTTGCCCAGGCCGGGCAGGTCTTCAATCAGCACGTGGCCGCGTGCGAACAGGCCGGTAATCAGGAACCGCACGACCTCTGGCTTGCCGATCAGGGCGCGGGAAAGCTGGGTGGCAAGTTTGGAGGCGAGTGTCGCGGGCATGCAGATACGATAAGCGGGGGGCGCAAAGGGGTCAACGCACCCGCTCAAACGCGCGACAGGCCCGCAGGTTCGGTCAAAATACCTTTGGAGACAGCCTGTGCGGAGGGCAATATGGGCCCGGAGGACAGGCCATGTTTTCACGCGTCATGCTGCTGGCGCTGCTGCTTTGCGGCTCACTGGGCGCCACCGAGTACTGGGTGGCCCCGGTGCCCGACGGCAAAGACTGCTGACATTCCGGAGCCGAGTCGTCGCCGTGGGCGACGATCACCAGGGCGCTCAACGCGATGCAACCCGGCGACACGCTGCAGTTGCGCGCCGGCACTTACGCCGAGGAAGTCAACGTCACGGTCACGGGCATTACCATCCAGTCGTTCGCCAACGAACGCGCCGTGATCACCACGCCGACCACCAACCCCGCGATCCTCGCCACCGTGAAGATCAGCGTCGCCGGCGTCACGCTGCGCAACCTGGACATCACCGGCGGCTATGAGCATGCCGTGAGCATCGAGTCCACGACCGCCACGCTGCTGCGCTGCCGCCTGTCGGCCAGCGGCAGCGACTGCCTGCAGCTCAAGCCCGGCGCCGACAGCGCGATCGTCAGCCAATGCGAGGTCTTTGATTCCGGCCTGCGCGACCCGGCCGGCGCTGACGGCATCGACATCCGCAACAGCGACGATGTCAACGTGCGCGACTGCCACCTGCATGACATCGCGGCGGCCGGCATCTGCGCGCGCGGCGGCTCACTCAACACGCTGATCGAGCGCTGCCTGCTGATTGACTGCGACAGCGGCATCCTGCTGGGCGGGGCCAGCGCCACGGCCGACATCGACACCGGCTCGAATCCCGGCTATCGCGAAAGCATCGACGCCACCGCGCGCAACTGCATCATCAGCGGCTGCGCAGGCCCCGGCGTGGAGTGCCAGGCCGCGCTGCGCCCCAGGGTGCAGAACAACACGCTTTCGGATGTCGCCGGCGCGCTCACCAGCGGGCTGCGCATGTCCAGCACCTCCCACAACAGCGTGGAGCGCATGTGCGAGGATGTCGAGTTCAGCAACAACATCGTGACCGCCACCGCCGGCAGCGGCGTCACCATCGTGCGCATCACCGCCACCGGCCTGACCGGCACGCTGACCATGCGCAGTAACCGTTATTACGACGCGGTGGGGGCGGCCGTGTTCAGTGACGAGCGCGTGCCCGCCACCTGGACGCTGGCCCAGTGGCAGGCCAACCTGTCCACCGACGCGGGCAGCAGCGAGGGCGCACCCGGCCTGGACGCTGCCTGGCACCTCGCGGCCGGCAGCCCCTGCATCGGGCAAGGCTTCACGCTGGCGTTCAGCGACGACTACGACGGCAACGCGCGCGCGGGCGCCTTCGACATCGGCGCCGACCAGGCCGGCGGCACCGCCCTGCAGACGCCGCCCGCGGCGGGAACGCTCGGCACCGGCGGCGGCACGCCGGAACTGCCGGCCGCGCCCTCAGGCGTGACGGCCGTGCCGTACACGGGCCAGTACATCGCGGTCAGTTGGACCGACAACTCGACCATTGAGCACAGCTTCCGGATCGAGCGTAAGGTCGGCACCGGCAGCTTCGTTACGCTGACGACTGTATCTGCAAACCGCTATGCAAGCTTCGATCCGGCCGTTCAGGACGGAGTGGAGTACACCTATCGCGTGGTGGCCGTGGGTCCCTCGGGCGAGAGCGCGTATTCGAACGAAGCCTCGGCCGTGATGGTGGGCACGCCGCCGCCTCCCGCGCCGCCCGGCAGCGGAAGCTCAGACGACTCCGGCGGCGGCTGCGTGCTGGGTGGCACAGGCGGCGGCTGGTGGCTTTTTCTGATGCTGGCAATAATCCCGGCGGCTGGGGCGTTAAGACGGCATGCCTGAATGGTCCGAAATCCTGAGCGGCGCCGTTGTGGTGCTTGCCATTGTGCTGTTGCTGATCTTCAACAAGGGCGGCGGCTGCTGAGGTTCGCGCTAGGCGCCGTCGGCGCCTACAGGCTCTCCGCCTTCTCGATCGCCTGCTTGGCCTCTTCCTCTTTGCCCGCGGCCTGCAGCACGTGGCCCAGCGTGTTCCAGTATTTCTTGAGGCGCACCCGGTGGTTTTCGTCCCCGGCGCCTGAGGTCTCTTCGAGGTCGCGCGCCTTGCCGATGGCTTCCAGCGCCGCGTCCCACTTCTTGCCGCCCGCCAGGCATTCGCCCATCGAGAAATGGGTCTTGGCCAGGCTGACCGCGTCCGCGCCGGCCTTCTGTTTCAGGCTCAGCGACTTGCGGTAGCTTTCCACGGCGTCGGGCACCTGGCCCATCTCGCGCTGGGACTCGCCGAGGCCGTGGTACATGTAACCGAGCTCGAGCGGGCTGACCTTCTGCTGCTCCGCCATCTGGATCAGCTTCTTGCGCTGCATCACGCCCTTCACGTAGCGGCCGGCGTCGTGGTAGGCCTCCGACATGCTGCGCTGGATCTGCAGCAGGAAGTCCTGCGGCATGCCCGCGCCCTCAGCCAGCTCCTTGGCGCGGCGGTACAGCTCGACGGCTTGCTGGAACTCGGCTTCAAGCTGTTTTTCGAGTACAGCGATCTGCGGCGGGGGGCTCATGCCCTGCATGCCCTTCTGCACGCGCACGCTGGCCTGCATGGGGCCGATCTTGTGCTTGATGCTTTCCGCCCGGTACAGCACCAGGGTTGCCATGGTGGCGTCGTCGGCGCCGGCTTCCTTGGCCAGCGCGATGGCGTTGTCGAACTGCTCGCCGGCTTCCTTGAAGCGGCCTTTGTGGAACATGGTGTCGGCGTACTGGTACGCGACGCTGAGCCGGCTGGGGGTTGGCGCGCCGCACTCGGCCTTCATCTTCACGGCCTTGTCGAAGGCCTCGATCGCCGCGTCGATCTCGTCGGCTTTGGCCAGCGCCTCGCCCAGCTTGGCGTAACTGGTGGCGTGGCCGTTGGGCTCGGCCTTGCCTTTCTCTTCAAGCTCAATCATGCGGCGGAAGGCTTCCGCGGCGGGCTTGGCCTGCTCACGCGTGAGCTCAATGCCGCCCACACCTTCCCAGAACGCGGCCTCGGCCAGGGGCTCCAGACCGGCCGGCGGCTCGAGCTTGCCGCCGCCGATGGCTTTCAGCGCGGCCTCGGCACCGTCGGTGTCGCCCGCGTAGAAGGTTTCCAGTGCCGCGTCGATCTGTTGGTGAGCCATGGTCGCATCCCGTCAGGTTAGGGGCGTAGCCTAACACGTTCGGCGCAGTGACCAAAGCCTGTCGCGGGAGTACGAAGCCTCAGATTCCAGCCTGTCCGGAAACCACGTCCCACAGGCGTTTGCGGGCGGCTTCGTCTTTCGCCATGGGGTGCGGGTCGCGCGGGCGCAGCTGGTGATAAAAGCGGCCGCTGACGTTGTGGTGCGCGGGGTCGGCCGCCAGCTGCAGGGGCGGGCGGGCGCACTTTTCCGGCGTGCTCATCAGCAGGTTGATCCAGAAGCGGATGAAGGCCGGGAAGTTGCGGAACAGGGCGGTGCCGGCCACGCCCGGGTGCACGGCGTTGACCTTCAGGGCGGCGTCGCGCGCCGCGTGCTCGAGCGACAGCATCGTCAGGGCCAGCTTGCTCTGGCGGTAGGCCTTGGCGCCGTTGTAGGCGCGCTCGAGCTGCAGGTCGTCCCAGTGGATGTCGCCCTTGTAGTGCTGCACCGACGACATGTTGATCACCTTGCCCGCGCCCGCCTTCAGCGCGCCGTCCAGCAGCTGCGCCAGGCGGAAGGGCGCCAGCACGTTGACGCTCCAGCTGGTCTCGAAGCCTTCGGGCGTGACGGTGCGTTTGCCGGCCCACACGCCCGCGTTGTTGACCAGCACGTCGAGCTTGCCGTGGCTGTCGAGGAAGCGCTTCACGGCCGCGCGGATGGAATCCGGCGAGGCCACGTCCATGGGCAGGCTCTCGGCCTTGCCGCCGGCGCGGCTGATTTCGTCCAGCACCGGCGCCGCAGCGGCGTCGGTGCGGGCGCTGACCACCACGTGGGCCCCGCGCCGAGCAAGCTCAAGGGCCAGTGCGCGGCCGATGCCCGCCGCAGCACCGGTGATGATGACTGTTTGTCCGTCCATGCCGGGATGATGCGGGAGCCGGGGGTCGCCCGCAAGTCGAAGTCAGAAGGGGCAACAGCAATTCCGCAATACCCGCGCACTGGGGCTCGGTGAAGGCGTGTGAGCGCAAAGGGCACTGAGGCCTACTGACAACTGCGAAAACGTATTAACCACGAAGGACCACGAAGGACCACGAAGGACCACGAAGTAAAACACGGCCCGCCGTTCTTCGTGGCCCTTGGCGGCCCTTCGTGGTTTACCGCAGTTGCTTATCGTCAGGAGTCTGTTTCTGTAGAGTCAGGCGTTGCTGCAGTTCTCTTTGCTCTCTGCGCGAGGCCGACGTTGTCCACTTGACGTGTCAAGAAACGCTGGTACGTTTGCGTGCATGAGCTGTTTGGTGAATCAATCCCGCTCTGCCCGCCATCGACCGTGACCCGGTTGTTGTTTCCTATTTGATCTCCCTCAAGGCTTGCTTTGGGGGCTTTTTGAGCAACAATCCCCGCCGGTAGGGGCCGCCCCGTGTGGCGGCCCGCCGGGGAATTCGGGTTGTCCCGTGGCGCCCATAACGGGCGGCCACATGGGGCCATCCAGATCGGGCGGCCGCATGGGGCCGCCCCTACGGTGAAAACATGGCAAAGAACATCAAGACACGTGCGGAAGACTATTCGCAGTGGTACCTCGACGTCATCAAGGCCGCCCAGCTGGCTGATTACGCGCCCGTGCGCGGATGCATGGTGATCCGCCCCGAGGGCTTCGCGATCTGGGAGGCCATGCAGCGCGACCTCGACCGCCGCTTCAAGGAAACCGGACACGTCAACGCCTACTTCCCCCTGCTGATCCCCATGTCCTTCATGACCAAGGAGGCCCAGCACGTCGAGGGCTTCGCCATGGAGTGCGCCGTCGTCACACACCACAAGCTCGAGCACGGCGCGCAGGGCCTGCGCGCGGCCGGCGAGCTGGAAGAGCCCTACATCATTCGGCCCACCAGCGAAACGGTGATCGGCCACATGTACGCGCAGTGGGTGCAGAGCTACCGCGACCTGCCCGTGCTGATCAACCAGTGGGCGAACGTGATGCGCTGGGAGCTGCGCACGCGGCTGTTCTTGCGCACCTCCGAGTTCCTGTGGCAGGAAGGCCACACGGCCCACGAGACCGAGCAGGAAGCACAGGCCGAAACCCTGCGCATGCTGGACGTCTACGCCGACTTCGCCGAGCAGTTCCTCGCGCTGCCCGTGGTGAAGGGCCCCAAGACCGACGCCGAGAAGTTCCCCGGCGCGGTCACCACCTACGCCATCGAAGCGCTGATGCAGGACGGCAAGGCCCTGCAGGCAGGCACGAGCCACAACCTGGGCCAGAACTTCGCCAAGGCCTTCGACATCAAGTTCCTCGGCCGTGACCAGAAGCAGCAGCACGTCTGGACCACCAGTTGGGGCGTGAGCACGCGGCTGATCGGCGCGCTGATCATGGCGCACAGCGATGACGACGGGCTGGTGCTGCCCCCCCGCGTGGCGCCCAACCTGGTGGCGATCGTGCCCATCTTCAAGAGCGACGAAGACAAGGCGAAGGTAGCCGCGTTCATCGACCGCATTGTCGCCTCCCTGTGCGGCGAGGACGAGCTGGCGGCCGCGAAGTCGCGGCTTTCCAGCGGCGACATCACGCGCTACTTCTTCGACAAGGTGACGGGCCAAAGCATCCTGGTTGACTGGCGCGACAACCGCCCCGGCGATAAGCAGTTCCACTGGGAGCAGCGCGGCGTGCCCTTCCGCTTCGAGGTCGGCCCCAAGGACGTGGACAGCGGCAGCGTGGTGGTGAAGCGCCGCTTCGACCGCGCCAAGGAAGTGGTGGAGGCAAGCAAGCTGACGCCCAAGCACCTGCGCACGGAGCTTGAAGACGTGCAGCGCCTGATGTTCGAGAAAGCGCTGGCCTTCCGCGACGCCAACACGCAGCGGGCGGCAAGCTACGACGAGCTGAAGCAGCAGCTGGAGAAGGGCGGCTTCGTGCGCGCCTTCTTCCAGCCCGACCGCGAGGCCGAGGCGAAGATCAAGGAAGAAACCAAGGCCACGGTGCGCTGCCTGCCCTTCGACGCGCAGAGCAAGACAGGCAAGTGCATCTACAGCGGCAAGGAAGGCGCGCCCGAGGTGCTGTTCGCCGTGGCGTATTAGAAAACTGACGCGGGCTTGAGGCGGGGGTTGGGTGGCGCCGACAATCCTGTCGGCGGTCGCGCCGCTGTTGGGCGCGACACTTTCGGCCAACCGGCCCGACAAGATTGTCGGGCCCACCCGAAGCTATGGCCGGTAGGCCTGCAACAAGGCCCCGGCGGTTGCCGGGGCCTTGTTGTTGGCTATTCCTCTTCGCTTGGCGCCGGGTTCCATTCCACGGGCGTTTCGGCGGCTGGCGGCGCGGCGGGCTCGGCCGGCGCGGGCGCAGGCTCAGGTGCTGGGACCGGCGCGGCTTCGACGGCCGGAGCGGGCTTCGGCGCCGGTTTACGCGCGGGCTTTTTGGCCGGCTTCTTTACGACTTTCCTGGCGGCCTTCTTTGCCGGCTTTTTCGCCGGTTTTTTGGCCGGTTTTTTGGCGGCCTTCTTCGCAGGCTTTTTCGCGACCTTCTTCGCGACTTTCTTGGCCGGCTTCTTCGCTGCCTTCTTCGCAGGCTTCTTGGCTGCTTTCTTCGCGGGCTTCTTTGCAGCCTTCTTGGCTACCTTCTTTGCGGGCTTCTTGGCCGCCTTTTTTGCCGGCTTCTTTGCCGGCTTCTTTGCCGCTTTCTTCTTCGCGGGCTTCTTCGCCATTCGAGTCTCCTTGCCGCGCGGGGGCGGCGCTGGGTTTATGCCCGCATATTCTGGCGCGGAAACCCTCAATGGGGAAGCCTGTTCGGTACCAGTGGACAACCGTTGGATTGTTCAGGTGCAAAGCATACCGGCGCCACGGCACGGCCGTGACGCTACAGCGTCACCTTCAGGATCAGCGTCCCGTTGTAGGTGAAACCCTGGTCCCGGATGGCCTGCGCAATCGCCTCGTACTCGGCGCGCTCGGGGTCGTCTGCGGCCAGCGGCTGCAACAGCGGCTGCGAAAGGGCGTCGATGGCCTGGAACGGGATGGCGGCCTCGCGCCGGTAGTGCTCGGGCTCGATCTGACGGGCGGCGGGAGGCAGCGCTGCCTTCAGCTCAGGCAGGGTCAGGCAGGGGCGGTGGATGTCGCCGTTGCTTTCGTGGCGGCGTTTCCACCAGCGGTCCCAGCGCTCGGCCAGGCGCTGCACCGGGTCAGAGGTGTCGAACCAGGGCTCGGCGATCAAAAGGCCCTTGCGCGCCACGCGCACGCACTCAGAAAGCGCCGCCGGCAGGTCCGGCAGGTGGTGGGGGACGTGGCGCAGGGTCAGCCACTCGAACGAGCCATCAGCAAAGGGCATGCGCGCGGCATCGCCCTGCACGATCTGGGGGTCGCTGCCGTTGGCCCGGGGGTCCAGGCCGGTGGCGGGTATGCCAGCCTCGGTCAGGCGGTTGACCAGCACCCCGCGGCCGCAACCGACATCGAGCACGGATTCGGGCCGAAGCTCAAGCACGCGGCGTTCGAAGTGGTCGAACAGGTGCTGCCACTCGCGCTGGATGACCGTGTCCATGGGGCTGAAACTAGCATGCGCGGCAACCAACGCGCCAAAATTCACGGCCCGGAAACTGAAACCCGGGCTGTGATTCATAGTCCGTACACGCGTGCCGCCGACCGCCGCTCCCGCCAGCCCCCGGCGTTCGGCGCTTCAGGAAAGGCGACTACTCAACGCCAGGACGCCAAGGAGCGCCACGACCTGCTCCTGGTTCGCATGCCATCAGGGCGGGCGAATGGGCACATGACGCCCGGCCCCAGTGAGCCTTCGCGTCAATGGGCCACAAAAACACGAAAACACAAAAGGTACTGCCACGAAAAGTCTGCCTGCAGTCTTCGTGTGCAGTTGTTTTGTGTTTTCGTGGCCTGTTTGCGGTTGCACTTCCGGACAGGGTGCAACATGCGGAGACTGTACCTGACGCTGTTCTACGGCCCGGTGCGGCGCCAGATTCTCCAGATGGACGTGAAGGTCGAGACGTACAGGCTGCCGTCGGCGGCCTCCAGGATGTCCAGCGGCTTGTTGGTGGTGCCGCTGTTGACCATCTCGCCGAACACGTGCTCGCTGGAGATGTTGACCGGCGGGCTGCCGTCCATCACGAAGCGGTAGATGCGCGCTTCATCATAGCTGCAGATGAACAGGTTGCTGCCATAACCAGCCGGAACGTCGGTGCCGCTGTGCCAGGTCACGCCTGTCGGCACGATTACCGTGGGCCAGTTGCGCACCCGCACGCCGATCTGCGCGCCGGGGATGGTGCCGGTGTTGCCCCACTCGTAGTTCTTGCCGGCCACCAGGTAGTTCAGCTCGTCATTGTTGGCGGGGCCGTTCTCGACGCCCATCACCGTGCCGGTGGTGGGGTGCACGCACAGGCCGTAGCTGTTGCGCAGGCCGCGGCACCACTCGTATTCGTCGCTGCCGCTGAAGGGGTTGCCGGCGGCCGCTGTGCCGTTCGTGTTGAAGCGCAGCACGCGCCCGGCGTTGGTGCCGTCGGCCTGGGAATCGGCGGGCACGGCCGCGTCGCCGACGGTAAGCAGCAGGGTGCCGTCGTTCATGAACTCGAGCGCGCCCGAGTTGTGGATGTTCGCGGTGGGCAGGTCGTCCATGATCACGCTGGGGTTCACGCCCACGCCGCCGACTTCTTCATAGCGGATCACCTGCTGCACGTCGCCGCTGCCGTTGTTCACGCAGGCGACCACATAAACGTAGTGGTCGGTGGCGAAGTTGGGCGACACCGCGATGCCCAGCAGCCCTTGCTCAGAGCCGTTCAGCACCGTGACGCTGGCCCAGTTGCTCACCGTGTAGGGCGCATTGGTCTGCACGGTGATGATCTGGCCGTCCAGCAGGCTGACGAACAGGCGGCCGTCAGGGGCCTGGTCCATCTTGCACGGGGTGTTCAGGCCGTTCTGGATCAGCTCGACGTCGAAGTAGTAGTCGAGATCGACCCACGCGCTGGGCAGTGGGTCGCGGGGCCCGGGATCGAACACCGTGCCGCCCCCGCCGCCGGAGCCGCCGCCGTCGTCACCACCGCCGCCGCAACCGGCAAGCAGGGCGAGGCACAGAATGCAGAAGACTTTTTTCATCACACCACGTTGAGCGTCTTGTTGATCGGCTGGGTTTCCGGGAACAGCGGCGCCGGGTTCTGCCCCAGGTGGTCGGCCACCAGGTTGCGGTAGACGTCGCGGAAATCGGTGCTGTAGGGCAGGTACTCGGCGTCGATGTCGGCGTCCACCAGCGGGTCGCCGTGGATGCCGCCGTTCACGCCGCCGCCGATCACGATCATGGTCGCGCCGTGGCCGTGGTCGGTGCCGTTGGAGCCGTTCTCGTAGTTGCGGCGCCCGAACTCGCTGATCACCACGATCGCGATGTCGCTCCAGACCCCCTGGATGCCCATATCGGTGCGGAAGACACCAAGTGCGTCGTCCAGTTCCGTGAGCAGCTGGGCGTGGCGTGTGGCCTGGTCGCTGTGCGTGTCGAAGCCGCCGTAGCCGGTATAGAACACCCGGGTGTCGAAGCCGCCATGGATCAGCAGCGCGATGTCGCGCAGCCGTGAGCCCATGCCGGTCAGGCTGGTGGTTGAGCCCGGGCGCAGCGGGTACTGGATGCTGTTGGCGGTCTCATAGGCCGCGTAGTCGGTGCCGGCGACCGCGACCTGGGCCGAGGCCGCCGCCGCGGACTCCGCCGCCGCGGCAATCTGCCCGCGCAGGCCGGTGGCGGGCTGCTGGGCCAGGATGCCGGCGACCACCTCGCGGCGCAGGGTGTGGTTGTTGCTGTAGTGCCAGTCGGTGTCGTAGGAGAACGACGAGACGCTGTTGACCAGGAACGGGTTGGTGGATGCGCCTTCAAAGTCAAGCCGGCGTCCCACGCCGATCGACACCAGGCCCATGGGCGTGGGCGCGTAGAGGTTGCCGAAGCGCGCGATCCAGCCAGGGGCCAGCCCGGTCAGGGCGCTGAGCCCGCCGCGGGCGCCGTAGCTCCAGATGTCTTCGCTGACGAAGTGGCTGAGGTTCTGGCTGGGGTAGCCGATCTTCTGCACGAAGGCGACGTCGCCGGCGTTCCACATGCTTTGCAGGTTCACGAACGACGGGTGCATTTCGTACTCGGTGACCGCGGGGCCGCCGGTGAGCGCCAGGCCCTGGCCCTGCGCGTAGCCGAAGCTGGGGCGGCGCTGCAGGTACTTGGTGGCCACGCTGCCGGTGACGGGGATCAACGTGTTGAGCGCGTCATTGCCGCCCAGCATGTTGATCACGATCAGCCGCTTGTGGTTGGGCAGCGCGGTTGCCTTCGCGACCTTGGCTGAAAGCGGCGACACCCGGTTGTCCAGCATGCCCAGCGCCAGCGCGCCCGCGCCGGCCGCGCCCACGCGCAGGAAGTTGCGGCGCGCCTTGCTGTGGAGTTGCTTGCTCGTGTTCATGGCGTCGTCTCCGGTCAGCGGATCTGGAAGGTGGGATGCTGGCCCAAAATGTACAGCAGGCCGCGGATCTTCTTGTCGCGGTCCACCGGGTCGTTGAAATCCCAGGGGTCGGCAAAGTTGCCCGAGCTGTTGCGGTCGGTGTTAAGGTAGTCGATCGCCGCCTGGCGCTGCCCGGCCTCCAGTTCCACCTGCAACAGCCATGCGATGTGGTCGACGGTGTCCTCGGCGCTGGACCTGTTGGGCGGCACCAGCGCAAGGCCGACGTCGTAGCCGGACTGGGGCGCCTCATGCGAGTAGTACACGCAGTCGCGCAGGAAGTTGGCGCGCTCGACCATGGCCTGGCTGGAAAGCCAGAACTCGCCGCTGGGCCAGCCGTTCACGGTGGGGGGCTGGCTGGGGCGCTGCGCCGAGTCACGCAGGCTGGCGTCGAGGCGCGAGGGGTACAGGTCAAGCCCGGTGGTACGCATGAAGCCGATGTGGTGCTCGACGGGGCTCTTGATCAGGCCGTCCCTGGCGCGCTGCGAGAAGAACGCCCTGGACAGGAAGATCCGCTTGAACAGCGCCTTCAGGTCGTAGCCGCTGGCGCGAAAATCCTTGGCGAGGTTGTCCACCAGCGCCTGGCTGGGGCTCAGGTAGACGAAATGCTCCCAGATCTTGGTGCAGATGAACTCGGCCACCGGGCGGTGCGCCAGCGTCAGGTCAACCATGTCGCGGTATTCCTGCTGGCCGTTGCCGTGCAGCGTCTGGTTGAAGATGGTTTTGGCGGTGTTGTCGTGGCGGGTGTCCTGCCAGACCATGATGAACTGGTCGCGCCCCGCGCCGGCGCGGTCGGTGACCAGGATGCGCCGGAAGCCCGTGAAGGCGCGGCTGGCTTCCTCGATGTCGGCCTGGGTGTAGCCGTTGTCGGCGCCCAGCGTGAACAGCTCCCAGAACTCGCGGGCGAAGTTCTCATTGGGGGCGGTTCGGGTGGAGACGTAGCCGTCGAGCCAGATCAGCATGGTCCAGTCGATGGCCATGGCGTGCAGCAGCTCAGGCAGCTTGTCGGCGCCATGGAAGCGGAACAGGTTGATGTGGTCGAACATCCAGAACATGCTCTGAGCGTCCAGCACTTCGTCGCTGGTGGCGAAGCGGTCGTGCCAGAACATCGCCAGCATTTCCTGGAAGGGGTTGTCGGTGTGGACCATCAGCCACTCCCACCAGCGCGCGATTTCGGTGGTGCTGGGGAAGTCCGGGTCGGCCACGTTCTCGGCGATGGCCTGGGCCTCAAGCTGCGGGTTGGGTTGCAGCGTGAGCATCCAGTCGAGGTAGTTCTCGTAACCCAGCTGGTTGAGGCGTTGCAGCTCGGATTGCTTGAAGCCGAAGTGCGTGCGCTTCAGGAAGAAGATGCGGTCGGCCTGCGATAACTGGTTGACCGAGGAAAGGTCTTCTTCCGGCGCCACGTTGCTGTCGTCGCCCTCGGAGCTGCAGGCCGTGTTGCCAAGGCTGAGCGCCGCGATGAACGCCGTCAGCAGTGCCAGTGAGGTCAGCTGCCTGAACATCATTCCCTCCGGGAAGAGGTAAATGCCGGTAAGAGATTCTTGAGGTCTAAAGCTTATTCTGACACACGGCCGCAAACCGCGCAAAATAAACCCGCGCGGCCGGGCGACTTTCCGTGCAGCGGAAATCACAGCCGCCGGGTTAGCTGTGTGCCGTCTGTGCGCTCTGCCGAAATTGGGCTGGTTCGAGCGCCGCGTGGGTCCTCGAAAATCCTGTCGGGTAGCGTTCCAGCCCGCACGCGGACAAGCTTCCGGGGCGGCGTAGTAGGCGTGCCAGTCCGCTACCTGGAAGTTGTACACCTGCACCGGCTCGGACACCACCTCCACACGCACGGCCGTCACTGTCGCAGGCCCGGTCGTCAGGCTCAGCCGCTCGCCGACCTCCCTCCCTCGGTTGCTGCGCAACCTTCAGGCACGTTTCCTTCGGAAACCCCATGTTGATCCAGGCGGCTGGGCATTTTCGCGGTTCCCTTGCAGTGGTTGTGGCCCGAAGGGCCCAGCTACGGTAGCCGGGGGCGTCAGCCCCCGGATTCTGGAAATGAATCCTCGCGCGCCCGTAAGGGCCGCCGAGAGCGTGCGTGGTTCAGGCGGCCCTTCGGGCGCCCGTGGAAGCAGCCGGCGCAATCCGGGCGCTTAAGCACCCGGCTACCCAAGAGGGCCCCAGTCGGGGCCTTTGTACTGCAGGCCAACCACGGTAACGCCCTGGCCCAGCGCAAAGGCCACTGAGTCGGCAATGCCGGAAGTTGCTTGTGGATGCGTTCACAATGGAGACAATCGGGGGCTGAGCCCGGGGGTGCCCATGAGCCTGCATGATCTTCTTATCAATAGCTGGGCGCGGCTGGGTACCGTTGCGCCCGACGCGCTGCCTGAGGCGCGGTTGCAGGCCCACTATTCCGTGCAGGTGCTGGCGGCCGCGGGCTCGAGCCTGCTGAAGCCGGCCGACGACGACAGCCACACCGCCTGCGAATGGTACGACCGCGTGCAGGCCCTGGTCGGCGGCGAGATTCCCGGCGGCCTGCGCGCGGCCGTGCGCCTGCGCGACCTGCGGCTGCTGTTGCTCACCAAGGAGGGCGTTGAACTGGCCTCAACGCCGCTCGCCGGCCGAAGGCTGGATGATGGGATTGCCTGGCTGGCGGGGCAGCTTGCGGCGCAGAGCGGGGTGGAGAGGCCTGTGCTGAAGCGCCCGGGCTACGAGATGCCGGTGCACGCCCTGGGCGCGGGCGCGGCCTTCAGCGTAGACGCAGCCGCTGCCCCCGAGCTGGCCACCTGGTACTCCAACGCCGACCGCGCCCTGCAGTTCGTGGCCGCGCGCGAGCCGGAGGCGCTGCAGGTGCGCTGCTGGCCGCACCACTTCGACATGGCGACGCTGCTGAACCTGGACCCGTTCGTGCCGCGCGAGAAGGCCCGCAGCATCGGGGTGGGCATGTCGCCGGGCGATCAAGCCATCCGCCAGCCTTACTTCTACGTCACGCCGTGGCCGGCGCCCAAGGCCGACCACCTGCCCGGCCTGACCGGCGGCGGCACCTGGCACCGCAAGGGCTGGACCGGCGCCGTGCTGACGGGCGCCAAGCTGGTGTCGGCCGACAGCGCGGAGCGCCAGGTGGAGACGCTGACGGACTTCCTTGATTCCGCGCTGGCGGCCTGCCGCGAGCTACTTGCCTGATTTCCCGTGCGCCGGGTTGCCGGTGCGGCGCAGGTTGGAGCGGAAGGTGGTCCAGGCCGGGCCCTTGCCCTTCAGCTTGATGGCCATGGCGCGCCCGTAGTTGCCCTTGAACTGATCGGTGGAGGTGCCCACGCCGATCACCAGGAAGTACTCGTTGAGTCCGTCGCCGTCGAGATCCGCGACCAGCGGGGCGGATGAGATGTCTTCCCATTGCCGGCCCTTGAAGGTGGCATCGAAGCGGAAGGTTTCCGCGCCGCTGCGCCCGTCGCGTGCTACCACGGCACGCTGGTCGTTGTAGATCAGGTCCATGTCGCCGTCGCCGTCCACGTCGGTGACGGCCACCCCGCGGTCAAGGCTGCCCTCGAGGCGCTGCTTCCAGAGTTCGGCGCCGTCGGCGGCGGCCAGGCAGTAAATGTTACGGCCGCCGAACACCAGCTCTTCCTTGCGGTCGCCGTTGACGTCGGCGACGGTGATGGGGGCGAACAGGTAGTCTTCGTAGTGCTTGTTCCAGATTTCCTTGCCGGTGGTGTCGAGCGCGTAGACGTCGCCCTGGCAGGTGGCCATGTAGATGGTTTTCTCGTCGCCGCTGAGCGCCACGCCGTGGTACATGCCCATGGATTTTTCGTCGCCGGCGGTGGTGAAGTTCCAGAGTTCCTTGCCGTCTTTGCCGTTGATGGCGTGGATGCCGTGGTCGCCGCGCCAGGTGGTGACGATCACGTCGAGCACCTTGTCGGCGTTGAGGTCCACCAGCACGGGCTCGGACTGGATGCAGCCCTTGTACTTGCGCTCCCAGAGCAGCTTCTGCTTCTTCGCCGAGTAGCAGCCGACGGCGCCCATGCCGTCGCGCTGCCACATGCTGCCGATGATGAATTCCCTGGTGCCGTCGCCGTCGAGGTCGGCGATCGCGACCGGCGAGTCGGTGCTGTTGGGAAGCTGGATCTTCCAGTTCAGCTTGCCGTCGGGCTTGAGGTTGTAGAGGTGGCCCGAGCTTGAGTCGGCGCTTAAGACCTCGAGCTCGCCGTTGTTGTCGAGGTCGTCGATTGCGATTGACGCGTCAAGGGGACCGGCGTCGGACTTGTGCTTCCACATCACTTCGCCGCTGGCCCCGCGCACGCAGAACACGTGCTGCTCGCCGAAGTAGCTGCCGAACACGACTTCCGGCTTGCCGTCGCCGTCCAGGTCGGCGATCGCGCCGGAGCCCTTGAGGTCGCTGTTCAGCTCGAGCGCCCACAGCACGCCCTCGGGCAGGCTGGCGGCGGCGGACTTGCGCTTGAGCTCTTCCAGTTCGCGGCGCAGCTCGGCGGCTTCTTCCTCGAGGGCGCGCACCCGCGCCTCCAGCTTGGCAATGCGCTCCTCGGCGCCAGGGGCCGCATCCTGCGCCACTACAGAGCCCGCAATCAACAGTAGCAACGTCACCACAGTCGGCGTACGCATGATCTTCTCCCGAATTCGTTCCCGCAGCATACAGAAACACCCCGGGACGCGCCCGGGGTGTTTCTCGGGTGGAGCAGGAAGCTACTTGTCTTCCCACTTCAGGAAAGTCTTGGGTTTCTCCGTGAACTCGTAGCCCGTCAGTTCCATTACGACGTCGCCGTTCATTTCCATCTTGATCACCTGGTTGAACCAGCCGTTGCTCGCGACCCAGGTCTTGGTGGTGTTGCCGTCGGCCTTGACGATGGTGAGCTCGCCTTTGAACGTGCCGCCCGCAAGTTCCACCCCGCCGAAGTCTTCGCGCAGCACGATGCCGTTGATGCGGGCTTCCCCGCCGGCCTCGCCCGACTTCCATTCCATGACCTCGATCTCATGCGGGGCTTCGCCCGGCTTGCCGATCCAGGCCTTCTTCACGTTGGGCTGGCCGGCTTCGGCCCAGGCGTCCACCTGGTACGCGAGCACGTAGCCCATGCCCATGTCGTTCTCGATGATGAACTCGCTCTTGGTGCCCGCGGCCTTGGCGCTGACCTGCCACTTGCTCACGCTCTTGGTACCCCTGACGTATTCGCTGGTCGTCTCCCAGTACTGGCCGACGCTCACGATGGCGTGCAGCGCCACGAAGGGCGAGGCCTTCTGCTGTTTGTCTACGTACATCTTGATCATCATGTCGGCCATGGAGGGCGTTTCGGTCGTCGCGCCGCTCTCGTTGCTGCCGCCGCAGGCGGACTCTCCGCTGCCGCCACAGCCGGATTCTGCGCTGCCGCCGTTGTCCGCGGCGCCGCTGCTCTTGCAGCCCGCAAAGGCAAGGCCGACCACCAGCAGTGCCACGCAGGCCAGGAACACTCGATTCATGGGAAGGCTCCGTTCGTTGGGTTTCGGTTGTGTGCCCAAGCTTGTAACAGGTTGAATTAAGGGGCACATGAAGATGCCGTTGGGACGTCGTAAACCCGCGCGCCCTGCACTATAAGGCTGGCATGAAGCCGCTGGTCATCATCAACGTGGTCGGGCTGACGCCACGGCTAATCCGCATGGCGCCAAGGCTGGGAAAGCTGGCCGCGCGGCCGATGACCGGGGTTTTTCCGGCCGTGACCATGACGGCGCAGGCCAGCATGCTTACCGGCCTGGCGCCCTCGGCGCATGGGGTGGTGGGCAACAGCTGGTTCTGGCGCCAGCTTGGCGAGGTGCGCAACTGGCTGCAGAGCAACGTGCTGCTGGGCGACGCGCCGCTGTATCGCGATGCGCGGCGGCGCAGCGGCGAGTTCACTTGCGCCAAGATGTTCTGGTGGTTCAACCAGGGCAGCGGCTGCGACTGGAGCTGCACGCCCAAGCCCCACTACGGCAGCGACGGCAGCAAGGAATTCGACATCCTGACCGAGCCGCCGGAGCTGGCCGCCGAGCTGAAGGGCGCGCTGGGCGACTTCCCGTTCGCATCCTTCTGGGGGCCGATGGCCGGCCTGCCCAGCAGCGATTGGATCGCGCGGGCCACGGCCAGGGTCATGCGCGACAAGCGCCCGACACTGACGCTGTGCTACCTGCCGCACCTGGATTACGACCTGCAGCGCTTTGGCGCAAAAGCCGACGTCGAGCGGCTGGTGCGCGAGGTGGACGCCTGCGCCGCGCGGGTGCTGGACGCGGCCATTGAGACAGGCGCGCAGGTGCTGGTGGTAAGCGAATACGGCATCACGCCGGTGAGCCGCCCGGTGTACGTCAACCGCGAGCTGCGCAAGGCCGGCATGTTGCGCGTGCGCGGCGGGCCGTTCGGCGAGATGCTGGACGTGTTTGATTCACGCGCCTTCGCCGTGTGTGACCACCAGGCGGCCCACGTGTATGTGCGCGAGGCGGCGGACATTGAGGCCGTGCGCGGCCTGCTGCAGGGCGTGGCGGGCGTGGGGAGCGCGCTGGTGGGGGACGAGCGGGCCGGGCTGGGTGTGGCGCATGAGCACGCGGGAGACATCGTGCTGTTGAGCGAGCGTGACAGCTGGTTCGCCTACCCGTACTGGCTGGATGACGCGAACGCCCCCGATTTCGCGCGCAGCGTGGATATCCACCGCAAACCGGGCTACGACCCGTGCGAGCTGTTCCTGGCCGGCAGCAAGGCCGGGATGGGACTGACGCTGCTGCGCAAGAAGCTGGGCCTGCGCTATCGTTTCAAGTCGTGCCCCCTTGACGCGTCAATTGTGAAAGGCAGCCACGGGCTGCCGGCCGCGGACCCGGAAGACGGGCCGGTGATCGCGGGCAGCGAGCTGCCGGGGGCGTCAAGCATGCTGGAAGTGAAAGATCTCGCGCTGCGGATGATGTTTGGATAAGGGGACGATCTGCGGCGGTATGGAACAGCGAATTACCAATTACCAATTACCAATTTCCAATTGAGGTTGAATTCGAGATATTAATTGAGGAGGGGTGCGCGCCATTGGTAATTGAAAATTGGTTATTGGTAATTTGCTGTTGAGTAAGGCTCGAACAAATAAAAAGCCCCCGCACATGACGGGGGCTTTCGCATCGTAAGACTGACTATTCTTCCTTCTTCCGCTCGTCGACCTTCTTCTTGGTCTCGCGGTTGAACTTCTCCCAGAATCCCTTGTATTTGCCCGGCTCGCGGCGTTCGTCGCTGCTTGCTCCGTCGCCCATGTCCTTGGCTTTCTTGTCGGCCTGGAAACCGCCGTCCTTGCCGCGCTCGTATTCTTCGACCTTGTCGGAGGGCTTCATTTCGCCTTCGCCGGGCTGATAGCCTTCCTCGGCTCCCTTGTTGGGCTTCTTGTTGTCGCCCTGCTGCTGGCCTTCCTGGCCGCGCGGGTCCTGGGTCTTCTGCTTGCCGTCGTTCTTGGGCTGGCCCTGGCCCTGGCCGCTCTGGCTCTTGGAGCGGATGTCGTGGGCCATCTCCAGCGACTCGTCAACCTTGCTGCGGGCGGCCTCGGCGGCCTCCTGCTGCTTCTTCAGGGTTTCCTCGATCTTGCGCTCGGCGGCCTGCTGCTTCTCGAGCACGCTTTCCATGGTGGATTCGCTCTCGGCCAGCTTCTTCAGCAGCTCGGGGTTCTTGCGCAGCAGCTCGGTGAGCTCTTCGCTGCTCTCGGCGATCTGCTTGATTTCCTCGGCGCTCTTGCCGGTGGCCTTGGCCGCCTCTTCGGGGTTTTCCTGGATCTGCTTGCGCAGCCCCTCGGGAAGCTCATCCAGCTTGCCCTGCTTCATGGCCTCGCTGAGCTTCTTGATGCGCTCGGCGATCACGTCGGCCTTGGGTGAATCCAGCGAGGCCTTGGCCAGCTCGTTCTCGAGCTCGCCCATTTCTTCGCTGGCCTTCTTCATCAGCTTGTGCAGCTCTTCCAGCATCTCCTGCTCGGACCTGGCGGGCTTTTCGCCCTCCGGGCCTTCCTGCGCGAACAGGCTTACCGGGGCGCTGAACAGGCCGGCCACCGCGAGCGTGAGGATCAGTTTCTTCATGGTCTTCTTCCTTGTTATCCGGCCTGGGCCGGGTCTGTTTCTTTAACGCCGTCCGTGATCGCCAGGTTCCCTAGTCCGGCTGGTAGCCGGGGATCTGCTTGCGCAGCTCGTCCCAGGCCTTCTTCAGGCCCGCCTGCTCGGCCGAGTAGCGCTCGTAGAGTCGGCGGTAGTAGTCGGGCATGTCGTCGCGGTTGTGCTCCTTGGCCATTTCGCCGAGGTTGCGGATCTTTTCGCCCAGCGACTTCTGCTCTTCGTAGATCAGCTCCATCTCGGCGAGTTTGCTGACCAGGGGCTCGGCCTGCGGCTGGCCCTGCTGGCCCTGCTGTTGCTGCTGCTCGCCCTGCTCGCGCTTCTTGGCGAGGCGCTTGCGCTCGCCCTCGACGGCCTTGAGCATGCGGTCGAGCTTTTCGATCACTTCCAGCTGGTCGAGCTGGGTGCCTTCGCCGACCTCGTTGCCCTCGATTTCGCCGAGGATGCCGTTGATCAGCTTGTTGATCAGCTCCATGTTGCTGGTGAATCCGCCGTACTGGCCGGTCTTGAGAGCCTCCAGCGTTTCGTCGGCGAGCTTCTTGACCTCTTCCTGGTCGCGGTAGAGGGCCTTGGCCTGGCGCTTCAGCGTGCCGCTCCAGCTGCCGCGCTTGCGCACCTCGAGGTCAATGTCGATGGTCCTGGAGTTGACCTTGAGCTGCTGCTCCTTCATGGCCTTCAGGTTTTCCTCGACCTGCACCAGCATCTGCTCCTGCTGGCTGGTGACGTACTGGTTCTCCTGCTCCTTGAGCGCATTGGTGGCTTCTTCCAGTTTTTCCTCAGCCTGCTTCTGCTGCTCTTCGGCTTCGCTGGAGTTCTGCTTGCCCAGGTCTTCGCGGGCCTGCTTCATGGCGCGCTGGGCTTCCTGCGCGGCCTTCTGGGCCTGCGGGTTGTCGGCGTTCTGCGGGTTCTTGTTGAACTCGTCGAGCTTCTTCTCCAGATTGCGCTGGCGCTCTTCCAGTTCCTGGAACTTGCGGCGCTCCTTCTCGTCGATCGACTCGTTCTGTGCCTCCTGCAGCTTCTCGATCGCCTTGTCCAGGTTATCGACCGCCTTCTGCTGGTCCTCGCCGGATGCCTTGGGCTGCGCCTGCTGCAGGTCCTCGGCGGACTTCTTCATCTCTTCTTCGGCCTGCTTCAGGTTGTCACGCGCCTCCTGTTCAGAGGGCGTCAACTGCTGGCCTTCCGGCGGGTTCTCGAGCTGCTTTGCCAGGTCCTGGGCCTGCTTGGCGACTTCGTTCTGGGTCTCGGCCAGTTTTTTCGCGGCGTCGGCCTGCTGCTGATCGAGCTGCTGCTGCTGCTGCTTCAGCTTGTCGATGGCCTCATTCAGCTTCTGCTGGGCCTGCTGCTGGGCCTGCTGCGCCTTCTGCATCTGCTCCGAGCGCTGCTGCTGACCGTTCTGCTGCTGGCCATTCTGCTGCTGGCCGTTCTGCTGCTGGCCATTCTGCTGCTGGCCATTCTGCTGCTGGCCGTTTTGCTGCTGGCCGTTTTGCTGCTGGCCGTTTTGCTGCTGGCCGCTCTGGCTGGCTTCCGCGGCCTTCTGCAGTGCCTCGGAGGCCTCCTGCATGGACTTGGCGGCCTCACTGGCCGACTTGGCGGCTTCGCTGCTGTTCTCGCGGCTCTGGGCGTTGCCGGCCTCCTTGGCCATGTTTTCCAGGGCCTGTGCGGATTCGGCGGCGCGACGCGCCATGTCGTCCTGCTTCTCGGAGGCGCCTTCCAGTGCCTTGGCGCCGCGTTCGGCATCGAGGCGCTGCTGCAGGCCTTCGCGTGCGCGACCGAGCTGGTCGAGCGCGTCGGTCTCGTTCTGTACGCCGGCCTGGCTGTCCTGGCCTTTCAGGGCCTCGGAGGCCTTCTGCGACTTCTGGGCGGCTTCTTTCAGGCCTTCGCGGGCCTGGCGGGCGCCTTCCTTGGCATCGGCGGCCTCTTCCAGCATGCGGGCGAGGTCCTCGGCGTCGCGGGCGGCCTTCTGTGCCGCGGCGTCCGGGGCGCGTTCTGCCTCGCGCTGCAGGGCGCGGGCCATGTCGGCGGCGTCGCGCATGGTTTCAACGGACGGCTCGCCGTTGTTGGCCTTCATTTCTTCCTGCAGGCGCTGCAGGGCCTCGTCCATCTTGCGGGCGTTGCCGCGCAGGGCGCGCTCGCCGGATTCCTGCAGGGGCTTGGCGGACTCGCGGGCGCGCTCGACGGCCTGCTGGATACCCTCCTTGTCCATTTCAGGCTCGGGCAGCTTCTCCACGCCCTCGGCCAGTTCGTTCAGCTTCTTCGCGAGCTCGGCCTGCTTCTCGGCGGCCTTGCTGAAATCGGGCTTGCCCTCGTTGTTCATGCCCTCGCTGTTCTTCAGCTGGGCCTTGGCTTCCTGCAGGTTCTTCATGGCCTCGGCCATCTTGGCCTCGGCGTTGTCGGTTTCTGCGTTGTTCAGCTTCTCGACCGCCTCGTCCATGGCCTTCTGGGCGGCCTCGAGTTTTTCCTGGGCGAAGTCGGCCTCGCTGGCCTGGTTGGCCTTTTCGTCGCCGCGCTCCTTGCGCTGCCTGGCGATCTGGTTGGCAAGCGCCTTGAGGTCCTTGTTCAGCTTGTCGGCGTTTTCCCTGGCGTTTTCCTGGCCGCTGCGGGCGCGCTTGAGGTCGGCGTTCTTTTCCGCCGCGGGTTTCAGAGCCTCGGCCGCCTCCTTCAGGGCTTTCTGGGCCTCGTCCTGGGCTTTTTCCGCGGCGTCGGGATCGCCCTGGTCGAGGGCGTCCTTGGCCTTCTGGCTTTCCTGCTGGGCGCGCTCAAGGGCTTCCCTGGCCTTGCGCGAATCGAGCGACTGGGGCGCCTCCTTGGCGACCTTCAGCGCTTCCTGGATGGCGTCCTGGGCCTGCTGCTGCTTTTCCTTGAGCTGATCCAGCACCTCCTTGGGCAACTGGGTGTTGGCGCCCTGGCGCTGCGCGTTCTCGGTGCGGGTGCTCCGGTAGGCGTCCAGCTGCTCTTCCTCGGCGCGCTTGATGGCGTCCAGCGCCTTCTGGTTGGATTCTTCGCCGGCCTTCTCGCTGTTCTTCTGGACGTCGGCCTGGTCCTTCATCAGGCGCTCGAGGTCCTGGCTGATCTGGTCCAGGGCCTTCAGGTTCTCGTCGTTTTCCTTGGCCTGTTTGGCCTCCTGCTCCAGCTTCTTGACCTCGTTGAGGGCGTTCTCGAGGTTCTCGATGTGCTGCTTCTGCTGCTGCTGTTCTTCGGCTTTGCGCTTTTCGAGGTCGCTGCTGGCGCGCTCCTGGTCGGTTTTCAGGCGCTCCAGCTCGTTGATCTGGCGCTCGAGCTGTTCGCGCCTGGCCTGCAGGTCGTCGGTCTGGTTCTTGAGCTGCTCCTGCTGCGTCTTCAGGTCGCGCACCGACTGCTCGATCTGGTCGAGGCGGCGGGCTTTGTCGTTGTCGCGGGTCTTTTCCGTGTCGTCACGGATGCGCATCTGGTCTTCGCGCATGGCTTCCAGCGCGGCGATGCGGTCCTGCAGCTCCTTGAGCTTCTGGTCTTCGCCGATCTTCGGACCGTTCTCCAGCAGATCGATGATCTCGGCCAGGGCCTTCTCGATGTCCTTGCCCTTGCTCAGCGCCGTGCGCACCTGGCCATCACGGATGTTCTCTTCCGTGGTGCCCATGTCGTCTTCAATCTTCAGCTCATTGAGCCGGTTCAGCGCGGCCTGGATCTGCGGGATGCGGCGGCGTTCGGTCAGGTCGTCGCTCTGCTCCAGCTCGAGCAGCAGCTTTTCCAGGCGGTCGCGCAGGCTGATCAACTGCTGGCGCGCGGCCTTCTGCTTTTCCGCGATCTTCTCGAGGCGGTCCTCCTTGCTGGCGCGGGCGGGGTCGTCGCCGGCTTCCTGCGCCGCGAGCGGGGCGCGGGCCAGCAGGGCGGACAGGGCGATCACGGCCGCGCATGAGAACAGGCGCTGCCAGTAACGGAACTTGGCGTGGATGGGGCGATTCATCTGGTTCTCTCTCGTCGAGTGCTAAGGAAAGCCTGCACTGGTTTACACAGGTATTACGCAAGAGCGGCTGCTGCGGTTCACAGGGTAATGAAGAAAATCGAGCCGAAACCGGGCCGCCTGGCGAACTCGTCGTAACGCATTGGCAACATGACACTTGCAGCGATATACATGGGTGAGCCGATGGCGGCCGGATGCAACTGAATCAGCCCACCAGAACCGAAATCGAGGGCCCCGGGCTTATGCCCGGGGCCCTTTGGCTCTGGCGGCATGGCTATTCGCCGGTGACTTCTTCCTTCACGTCCTCGTTGGTTTCTTTCTGGGTGTCGAACAGGTTGCGGAAGCCGTGGAGGATGTCGTCGAAGCCTTCCCACTTCTTCACCTGCTCCTGTACCGCGGCGATGATTTCGATGCTGAGTTCCTGCTGCTTCTGCAGCTCGGCCAGCAACTCGCGCCGCTCGTTGGGCTTGATGCCGACCTCAAGCAGGCTCTCGTACAGGGCGCGGGCGCGCTCCATGCTGCCGGGCGTGAACAGGCCGGTCTCCTGGATCAGTTTGCCGAAACTGTCAGCCGAGAAGGCGGCGTCGGGCTGTGCGCGCAGCAGCTCGGCGTTGAGGTTGGCGATCAGCTCGCCGGCGTGACGGGCGATGTCGGCGTCCTCGGCCTCTTCCAGGCGCACCAGCGGCGAATTGACGCGCTGCTGCAGGTCGCGCTCGGCGGCGGCGATGGCCAGCAGCAGGCGCACGGTTTGGATGCGGGATTCCTGGGGCTTGGACAGGTCCTCGGCCTTGCGTTCAAGCCGGTTGTAGCGATAGACCTGGGCGAACACGCCGAAGCGGTTTAGGACCACCTCCGCGTCGCGCAGCATCTGGTTCTGGCGCTTGTAGGCCTCGTCGAGGTCGTTGCGCAGGCGCTGGCCGGCTTCGTCGCGGAAATCGAGCAGGTTGGGCCGGGCCAGGGCGTCGCGGGTGATGGCCAGCAGTTCTTCCTGCAGGGTGGCCATGCCGGAGATGGTGGTCTTGATCTGGCGGATCTGGCTGCTGACCTTGGCGCGCAACTCGTCGATCTCATACAGTTCGTAGGTCAGCACGGTGTGGTGCTTGCTGCCCTGGAACTGGGGCGGCGCGTTTTCATCCACCTTCACCTGGTTGAGGTCAAAGGCCTGGATGTAAACCTCGATGGCCGGGCGCGGCCCTGTGGGAATGGGCTCGTTGCCGATCAGGCCCGCGAAGTTCAGCTCGAAGCTGGTCTTCAGCGAGGCTCGCGGGTTTGACTCAAGTTCCTTGAAGCGGGCGGCGAAGGGCGCGAATTCGCGATACTCGGTCTCGATCTGGAAGCGCCAGAACATCCGGGCGCTGCCGATGCCGTAGTCGTCCATCATCTCGAACTCGATGGGCAGCACCGCGTCGCGGGTGATGTACACCAGCTGGTTGCTGACCAGCGGGTCGCCCGAAAACAGGACGCGCACCGTGGGCGCCACGTCTTCCTTGACCTGCATCAGGTTGCCGATGTTTTCCGCGTTCTCGATGCCGACGCGGTCCACCAGCTTCAGGCGATAGCGTGACATGCCAAGCTGCAGCGCCGGGATGCGCGCCTTGTAGTGGTTCTCGCCGGCGGCGCTGTCGGTGTCGATCGGGAAGCGCTGGCTGCTGCCCACGTTGAAGTCCACCAGCAGGGCGCTGGCCTCAGGCCCCTCCAGCATCAGCGGCTTGGTGGTGCTGAACGTGAACTCAACCCGCGTGCCGGCCACGGCGTCCACCAGCTGCTCCTGGGTGCGGCGCGGCTCCAGCACCAGGTATTCCGGGTAGGTGAAGGTCAGCTCGAGCGGCGAGTCCAGCTCGGGCGCCGGGATCACCCGCAGGGTGTAGGGCCCGGCCGTGGCGTCGCCGGCCTTGATGGTGATCTGCTCGAGGTGGCTGATCACGCTCATCTTGTTGTACGAGAAGAATACCACCTGGCTGTCGTCGGCGGCGGTAATGCTGCTGCGCTCCATGGGTCGGGAGATGTCCTTGCCGACCCGCACGTAGCGGCCTGATTCGGGGTCTTTCTGCCAGGTGGCGATGATGATCTCGGCCTTGTCGGGAATCTCGCCGCTGGGGCGCGCGATGAAGCGGAGGTCGCTGTTGGCGGCGACCTGGTATACGCCGGTGACGCCGAGCTCGGGGATTTGCTCTTCGGGATCGAAGTTGAAATTGACGTTGAGGTCCTCGTTGGTCGGGTACTGGGCGAGCTGGTCCTTGCCCAGGATCAGCACCTCGAGCTGGGTGTCGGTGGGCCACTCGGGGCCGCCGCCGAGCGCGCGCTTGACCCAGGTTCCCATGGCGTCGCGCGCGAACCAGGCGTGCCCGAACAGCAGCAGCATGGCCAGCATGCTGCCCGTCACCATGTACAGCAGGCGGCGCGAGCGCACGGCCTCGTTGAACTGCAGGCGCCCGGCGATGTCGAAGCTTTCGCCGACGACGGCGCGCATCATCTCCTGGCTGCCGGCGTCCTTGTAACGTTCCTGTCCCTTCAGCATCTGGAGCGCGCTGATGAGGCGGTCGTTGAGCAGCGGGTACTCGCGCTCGACCAGCAGGGCCAGGTCTTCGTCGCTGATGGTGCGCGAAAGCGGGTAGACCAGCGAGCGCACGGCGACGACGGCCAGCAGCACCAGGGCGATCAGCAGGAAAACCAGCCGGAAGCCGCCCGGCAGCTTCAGCAGCATGTCGGAGTAGAACAGCCACAGGGTAAGCGCCGCGGCCCAGATCGTGAGCTTGGCGAGCCCCCAGCTGAAGAACATCAGGCGGATGTGCCCGCGCAGCTGGGAGAGTTTCTTTTCGATCAACGTCAGACTCATGGTCGCCTTCTATCGGTTTCGCAGGTCCAGCTTCAGGTTGGCGCTTTCGATCTTCACGCGGGCCTGGCCGGGGGGGCCGTACAGGTCGCCCCGGTACTCGAGCCGCAGCCAGTGCTCCACACGCGGGGCGGTGATCAGCATCGGTGAAATGTCGAACTCGAAGCGGTAATACTGCCCGGGCTCAAGCCATACGTCGCCGGTGTGGTCATGCGGGCGGTCCGCCGGCGTTACGGGCTCGGGCGGGCGGGTTACGTTCTCGGGTGTGCCCTCGGGCGCGTACTCAGACACGTGCGAGTGATGCAGCAGGTATATCGGCTGCGCGAACACGTTCTCGGTGTCGATCGCGCGCCGCACCTTGACCGGCACGAAGCCGTCATTCAGCAGCGTCGCCTCGATCAGCGAGTTCGAGCCCGTCACCCGGTTCAGCAGCAGCTTCAACAGCGGGCGCGCCGGGTTGGGCAGCTTGCCGCGCTCGACGCTGGTGCAGTAGCCGGCCGGCACCGGGAAACTGCGGTCGGAATCGAGCCCGTACACGCGGGCGCTGCCGGTGCCGACGCTGATCTGGGTTTCCACGCCGTCGCGCGTGACATTGATGGACAGGCTGCCGCGGTCCACCTGCACCTGGCAGTGGGGCGTCACCACCACAAAGGGGCCCTCGCCCATGCCGCCCGGCTGCACTTCCAGGCGACGCATGAAGCCGGCGCTGAGCACCACCCGGCGGGTCTTGGTGAACTTGAACTGGGTGTTCTGCGCCAGCTCGATGGTGCTGTAGGTGTTCGAGACGCCGGTCGGCAGCCACACCCAGGCGTCGTAGGCGCCGGTGTCATCGGGCGCTTCCGCTTCGGTTTTCAGCTGCAGCTCGCGGCGCGCAACCTCGGCGCGGCGCTGCCCCACGGTCAGCGAAGGGTTGTGGTACACGATCTGGCCGATCACGTCCGGCGCCGCCAGTGAGCCGCCGGTGCGCCCGATCGCGATCAGCGTCGCCACGGCCGCGATGCCCACCAGCAGCGCCAACAGGAAGGCGCGGCGCAGCATGCAGTGCACGCCCGGCACGGCGCCCAGCAGGGCGCCCTCTTTCTTCATGCGGGCCTGCAGGCGCTCAAAGCTGCCGCGGCGCGGCGCCACCGTGCGCACGTCCTGGTGCAGTTTCAGGTGGGCGCGGATCTCTTCCAGCTCCTGCTTGAGGGCCGGGTCGGCGGCGATTTTGCTCTCGATGGTCTGCTGGGCCTCGGCGTCGAGCTCTCCCAGCGTGTAGGAAAGCAGCTGCACGCCGCCCAGGGGCTGGGTCAGCTTTTCGTCGTCAAGCATGCTTCACCCCCTCGGCGGGGTTGCCGACGAAACGCTTCAGCTTGTCGCGCAGCTTTTTCTCAGCGTAGTACACGCGCGACTTCACCGTGCCGAGCGGAATCTCCAGGGCGTCCGCAATCTCGGTGTAGGTCATGCCCTGGTAGAAGCTCATGACCAGCACCAGCCGGTGCATGGGGTCAAGGTCAAGCAGGCCGGAGCGCACGCCGTCTTCGATCTCGCGCTTCTCCGCGCGATCTACCGGCGACTCCTCTTTGCCCTTGGCCATTTCTTCTATTAACTGCACCGGGCGGATCGCCGCGTAGCGCCCGCTGGTGGTCGCGCGCGGGTCGCCTTCGGACAGCGCGTCCACGCGGCCAGAATCGAGCAGGCTGTCGCTTTCCACGTCAACGGCGCGGCGCACGGATTTGCGGCGGGCCTCAAGGTCGATCCAGCAGTTGCGCCCGATGCGATAGATCCAGCTGCTGACCTTCAGGTCGTCGCGGAAGGTCATGGCCCCGCGCCACACGCGCATGAAGGTTTCCTGCAGCAGGTCCT